>Ga0114950_10003845_pt1 | contig 11627 bp, 9 predicted proteins | sample N075metaG_FD_83503 | JGI IMG/M metagenome (GOLD analysis project Ga0114950, IMG submission 83503) | Deep subsurface microbial communities from Kermadec Trench to uncover new lineages of life (NeLLi) - N075 metaG | ecosystem: Environmental > Aquatic > Marine > Ocean trench > Sediment | place...
AACAGCAGTAACCAAGGTGTTTGCCACGGAGACTGCGGGGAAAGTTGTTGATATGGGTGTTCAGCTATTTGGCGGTCAGGCCCTGGTGACCGGTCATCCACTGGAAAGGCTGTATCGCGAAGTCCGCTCGCTGCGGTTTGTTGAAGGTGCAAGTGATTTGCTTCGGCTCAATATCTCAAAGGGAAAGTTGGAACTAGGTAAAGGCAGGGTATAGTTTTCAACTTTCATTCCCTAGGGTCTGTAAGTGAATTGTGAACTTCCCGGACGCAGGACTCGATAGGCAAGGTTGGCCCAGCGGCACAGGTAGGCGCGTGTATCGCACGGGTCGATAATCTCCTCAATCTCAAAGTATTCTGCTGAGCGAAAAGGGGAGCGAAGTTTGTTCAGTCGATCTTTGATTTTCATCAGGTGTTCATCGTAGTTTTCAGCTTCAGCCAGTTCCGCCTTGTAAGCCACTTCAATACCACCTTCTATAGGTAGTGATCCCCAATCACCTGAGGGCCAGGAAAATCTGAAATGATGACTGCCCGGTTTGGTATTGGCGGCGCCGGCCACACCAAACGCCTTGCGAATGATGACACTACAAAAAGGTACGGTGGTCTGCCCCAATGCCGCCAGGGCTTGCGAACCGAACCGAATCGTTGAATTTTCTTCCGATTGCTTACCAATGAGAAAACCTGGGCAGTCCACCAGATGTACCAGGGGCAGATGGAAGGTCGATGCCAGGTCGCAGTGCCGAATCAGTTTGCGACAGGCATCCGCCGTCCATGCGCCGCCATAGATCATTGGGTCTTCCGCAAAGACAGCGACAGGCACGCCATCAAGCCGGGCCAGTCCGATAATAATAGATTTGCCCCATTTCCGGCCTATTTCGAAAAAAGAACCGTCATCGACCACCGCGTTGATAACCGGGCGCATTTTATAAACTTTGCGTGGGTCCTTTGGTACGACGTTGCGCAAAGATTCTTCTCGTCGATCCACCGGGTCCAGATTTTCTGATCGCTCCGGAACTTGATCAACGTTTTCCGGCAGGTAAGAAAGAAACTGCCTGGCCATCGCAAAGGCTTGTTGTTCGGATTCGGCTTCATCATCAATGGCGCCGTTTCTGGTATGTATCTTACTTGAGCCTAGTTCTTCTTTGCTGACGTTTCCCAGACTGGCCCAGTCAACCAGTGCAGGTCCGGCAATCATCATTTGCGCTGTATCTTTAACGATGACCGAATAGTGGGAAGTCGAAACCCGCGCAGCGCCGATACCTGCGACACTGCCAAGTGCCAGGGAAACAGAAGGAGCTATGCCCAAATGTCCGACGATGACTTCCCAGCCGGCAACCCTTGGAATATAGGTACGACCTGCTGTTTCAATGGTTTTGACGGATCCACCACCACCCATACCGTCTACCAGGCGGATATGCGGTAAGCGAAGTTCCGCTGCGAGGCCTTCGGCCTGCATGCGTTTTCCTGCAATGGAGGCATCGGCTGAACCACCTCGCACGGTGAAGTCGTCTCCGGAAACAATAACGGGTCTGCCATTAATGTCTGCAGTTCCGAATATGAAATTTGAAGGGGTGAAGTTTTTCAGCTCACCATTTTCATCGTATTCACCAACACCCGCCAGCTTGCCGATTTCATGAAAACTGTTTTCGTCGACGATGCCGTCGATCCGTTCTCGAATCGTTAGTTTTCCAAACTCATGTTGTCTGGCGACTTTTTCTTCACCGCCCATCTTTTCCGAGAGCAGGCTTCTGTGGTTCAGTTCAGATATTTCATGCTCCCAACTCATGCTTGTGCCTCCAGCTTCTCGACACGATTTCTCATCGAGGCAAGGCCGACCAGGGCCGCAACTGTTGCCAGTTCGAACAGAAAAGGCACCGTGCCGCCCTCGGGTACGCCATCAAATGCAAATCCGATGGTTCTGCCCAGGGCGGCAGTGGACATGAGTAGCACGCAACAGACGAGATAGTGATTCGCGCCCCGTAAATTAGATGCAGCGAGAGCAGCCGTCACACCGGCGACGATAAAAAATGACCCGAAATCTGCACGCAGAGTTGCCCAGCCGAGTATCCCGTTGGGCAGGACCGCGAAGTCATTGCTCATGTTTTGGGGGACCAGCAACCATTGCATTCCCATGATCAGATACAGCAGTGCAAATAAGAGCACCACTGATCGCATTATGTTGAGTAGTATCCGCATGTCATTCTCACCGTCGTCTTTAGTCTTATCCGATCATATCAATTTCGGTAAACTGCTGTCTTCGCGAAATAAAGCAGATCTAACAATTGACCAGGTACAAATTAACAAGGGGTGGCCATTGAAAGAGTATCGACAACAGAAGTTTGAGGCGCCGGAAGGTGCGACGGAGATTGTATTAGTTCGCCATGGCGAATCGCGCGCAGCTACGTCTGATAATCCCTTTCCACTGGTCGATGGGCACGGTGATCCTGAACTTGCGCCGCAAGGCAGACAACAGGCCGTCGCGATAGGAGAACGACTCAGGCATTTACCCATCAGCGCTATATATGCCACGAGTCTGAGGCGGACCGTCGAAACGGCAGCGCCACTTTGCGAACACCTGGGTATCGCCCATCGGGTAGAAGCCGATTTGAGAGAAGTTCATCTCGGCGATTGGGAAGGTGGATTGTTTCGGATCAAGGCGCATGAGAATGATCCAATATTCCTGCAGATGCAGCAGGAACAGCGCTGGGATGTGATTCCTGGCGCGGAATCCGTCGAAGTACTGAGGCAACGGATAGCCAGGGGCCTGGCGAACATTGTGGCAGCACATCCCAATGAACTGGTAGTTGCGGTCGTCCATGGCGGCGTGATCGGCCATATTATTGCCGAGGCAACCGGTGCAACTCCGTTTGCCTTTAATGGGTGTGACAATGGATCAATTTCAAAGATTGTCATCAATGAAGGTCGAACGATTGTTCGCGGTTTCAACGATGTCAATCACCTTGGCACAGACCAATCACTTAGCGCAATGCCAACCTAGCAGGACCACAGATGACTAATGCCTATGAAGAATTGAGCGCCCACTTTAGACAAGTCGGTGATCTGCAACATGTTTATGCGATCAGCTCCTGGGATGAAGCCGCAATGATGCCCGATGGCGGTGGACCGTCTCGAGGGCAGGCCCTGGCGACACTCGGGGTCGTGATCCATGACATGGTGACCCATGAGAAGATTGGTAATTGGTTGAATGCATGTTCTAACCTGGACCTGGATGAATGGCAGAGCGCCAATGTGAGGGAAATCAGGCGGGAATATGAAATCCTGACTTGCCTGCCTTCCGACCTTATTCATGCCAGTTCTGTTGCAAGCTCGGAGTGTGAACAGACCTGGCGTAAGTGCAGGGCGGCAAACGATTGGAACACGATGAAGCCGCTGTTGGAGGAAGTTGTAAATCTGGCAAGACAGGAGGCAACAATCCGAAGCGAGCACTCTGGCTTGTCTCGTTACGATTCCCTGCTCGAAAGTTTTGAACCCGGTATGCGTTCTGTAAAAGTGGATCAGTTATTTAAAGGGCTGAAGGCATTTCTGCCTGGTTTTATCGATGATGTGTTAACTCGCCAGGTTTCATCTCCGGTCATTTCAATGGGGAATCATTTTTCAGTCGAGAAGCAAAGGGAGCTCGGATTGAAAGTGATGGGCATTCTGGGATTTGATTTTAATCATGGAAGGTTGGATGTCTCTCACCATCCATTCTGTGGTGGTGTACAAACCGATGTTCGCATCACCACGCGGTACACCACTGAAAACTTTGTTGAATCGCTGATGGCGGTGGTCCACGAGACCGGCCATGCCATGTATGAGCAAGGTAGACCAGCGGGCTGGGCAGGCCAACCGGTCGGAGTGGCTAGAAGTTCCGGGGTCCATGAGAGTCAGTCGCTGATGATGGAAATGCAGGCAGGCCGTTCGGTAGAATTTATGGGATTTCTGGCGCCGCTGATCAGAACGACCTTCGAGGCCGCAGAAACCGACGAAGCCTGGACTAATCAAAATCTACATCGATTGTATACACAGGTTGAAAGGGGTTTGATCCGGGTTGACGCTGATGAGGCAACCTACCCCCTGCATGTCATTCTGCGCTATGAGATAGAAAAGTCCCTGATAGAGGGTGAAATCGAAGTCGCTGATATCCCCGAGCTCTGGGACAGCAAAATGATGACCTACCTGCAGCGAGACACGCAGGGTGATTTTCGGGATGGTTGCCTGCAGGACGTGCATTGGAATGCTGCCTTGTTTGGATACTTTCCTACCTACACCCTGGGTGCCATGATGGCTGCGCAAATGTTTACAGCGGTGAAACGAGAATTACCTGATGTCCTTGACCAAATTGGTCTGGGCGACTTTTCCGGGCTGTTGGGTTGGTTGAGAACCAATATACATGGCAAGGGTAGTTTGCTCAGCGTGGATGACTTGTTAACGCAAGCGACCGGGGAAGAACTAAACGCCAGCCATTTTCTAAACCATTTGAAAACACGCTATCTGGATTAAGTGCCTGGCCCGCCTTGATTGGCTAATGGTCACCAGGGTCTTGCAGGTTTCTGCGATTATGACTTCGGGTCGGAGGAATCCTTGGGTCCAAATTGAGCCTTGCCAGTTGGCTTGGGTTCTTCAGTTTCCATATCGGCTAGCGTGAGTTCAGAAAAAGGTTTGATGGATTCGGCTTTAGCGGTATCGGTTGAGGTAACCTGTCGTAATTCGAGTTTTTTTCTGATGGCTTCCGGGCTTTGTGCGATCTTCTTTTTTTCAAGGGCCGTTATTGCCTGGCGAGAAAGATCCTTTGCAATAAATGAAGATTCACCGTCGGCGCTGGTTTTCCCTGCGAGTTTTTTCTGATGGCGCCGGGGTTTTGTGCGATATCCCTCTTGTCGCGAGCAGTCGACGGGGCGCGGCGTGAAAGAATTTTTGCGGTAAACGAAGATTCACCGTCGGCGCTGGTTTTCCCTTTGAGCTTTTTTCTGATGGCGCCGGGCTTTGCGCGATATCCGTCTTGTCGCGAACCCCCAGCGGCGGTTTAAGGGCACGACGGGAAGGATTCTTTGCGGTGAATGAGGATGTGCCCTCGGCGCTGGTTTGGCCGTCAAGCTTCTGCCTGATTTCGTCGGGTGATTGGGCAATGTTGCGTGATTTCTTTGCCTCTGCATGACCCCTGGTGAGTTCGCGTGATTTGAATTCAGACCTGGCCTTGATGACGTCCTCAATGCTCTGATCTTCTTCGTGATGCTGTGCAACCTGTTGATTGAGTATTGCAAGTTCGCGAGAAGCTGAGAAAACTCCGTTATCCAGATACAGGTTTTCGCCTGAATATCTGCGTTCTTCCTCCGGGGTGATGTTTAGACGGTTGCGCTCTGCGGGGCAAGTGGTGCTCTTATCGGTTTTCCTGCCAGCGGCTGTTCGGGCGCGAATCACTAATATCTCAAGAACCCGCCGTGATTGTTTAACTTCCTGGTGACTCACCTCAAGGAAAGCGGTTGGGATTCTTCGGTTCAGAAGATTCTTCGCGACCAGCATTCTTTCGTCGAGTTGCTCGTGTTCCTCGGTTCGCAGGCTCAAGTTGTCACGGTCACCCGAATGTTCCAATGTTTGCAGGTGTGTCGACAAACTGAGACTAATCTGATCGTTTAGGTTGGGTTCGATTTAGCTGTAGGCATCTGACGACTCAAGTTCTCTGAGTCGTTGAATCTCTGCCAGGAGTCTTTCCTCGAGATCGATAACATCGTTGTTGATTTTGCTAAGTATGGCGCTCAATTTCTTGTCAGATTTTTAGGGCAGTTCGCCGGTGAGTTAATAGCTGCTTGATTATTTTACTGTCTTTTCCTGCGGGCTGTTACTGCCTTTTTGTATGTAGATTGTAATTCCTGGGCTTATTTATAGATGAGCTGTTCAAAGCCTTTCCCATAAAGTGTCAAAGGAAATTTTCATCGCGCTGGAAATTCCTTCCGAATCGAGAATGACAACCGTTTGATAATCGCCACCAAGCAGGGAAATCATGGCGCACTTGGATCCGTAAATTGCGATGTATGAAGCTGCTTGATCTCTGGCTTTATCTTTGATCCATTTTCTGTTTGACAGGGGGGCGTCTTCACCGCCTTCGCCGATGGCGATGACATTCACGTGTATGCCAGCTTTGACCCGGGCGCGCGTGAAGCCTGGAAAGGGGCGATACAAATATTTGCGAATGTGCCGAGAAGAGTAAACTCGATACTGCTTGTCCGTGGATTTACCCACCGTTTCAAGAATATCCCTTAAGAAATACTCGACCCCTTCGTCTCCCTCATAATGGAAAACGCTGGTCTGAGTTGTCTCTGGCACAATCTGCAGTAAATCCGGGAGTATTTCTTTTTCCAGGCGATCGGCCGCATTAGTCGTTTGTTGTTGAATCTGGCGGGCTCTTCGCACCAGCACTGCCGGCGGTTCAGCGCAGAAAAACCGGCGTTTCCCCTGCGGGAAGTAGGTTACCAGGGACATAACCCTTAGCCGTTTGAGTTCTTCGTAAGCCGTGCCGCGATTAAGCCCTGCTGAAGTCGCAATATCTCGAATCGAGCTGGGACCCAGTTTTAACAGGGTCAGATAAATGTCTGTCTGGCGATTCGAGATACCCAGTTCAGCAAGTGTTTCATGAATAATCATGTCATTAATGTGATGACAAACTATATTGGTCAGTCTTAATTGGCATATATATTGATCTAGCAGTACAACTAATGTCAAATGGTGTGTGACAAAATTTAAGACCCTTTCGTTGTGTGCCTGCCGAATTCAGGATTTAACGAACAAGCTGGTAACATGATCAGTCACAGTTGGATTGTCAGAATAAATCATGAATGCAGTGCAATTAACGGATATCGACCGCGCTAGCTTTGAGCGAGATGGTTTTCTTGTGTGTCGATCCATGGTTGATCTTGCGCGCTGCAGGGAACTGGCCGCAATTGCGCGAGAACATCTCGATCAGCTCATTGCACCCGTGGAATTTGAAATAGAAGTGCCTTACCCGGGCGCACCGGTAGACCCAGGGAGCCCGGGGGCGCGCACATCCCGGCGATTATTGCAGGCCTACGCGCGACACCATGCCTATCGCCAATGGGCAACTGAACCAGCCTTGAAGCAAGTTCTTGCTGAATTGTTTCACAGCGGAGATGAAATATTACTGTCACAGTGTCATCACAACTGTGTGATGACAAAAGAGCCTGGCTACAGCAGTGTCACCTTATGGCATCAGGACAATCGCTACTGGTCTTTTGATTTCGAGAATCTCATTAGCGTCTGGTTGGCGCTAGGAGTTGAGAATAAATCCAACGGGTGTCTGCGGGTAATCCCGGGGTCACACAAACTGGCAATAGATACTGGTCGGTTTGACGCGTCACTGTTTCTTCGACCAGATCTTCCAGAAAACAAGGCACTGCTCAGGCAAGCGAAAGTTGTAGAGTTGAATGAAGGTGATGTGTTGTTTTTCCATAGCCGGCTGTTTCATGCTGCAGGGCGAAATCTCACCGATGAAACAAAAATGTCCGCGGTGTTTACTTATCATGAGCGTAACAACAAACCGATATCTGACACGAGATCAGACAAGTTCCCTGCAGTTCAACTTTGATGCTTAATCAGAAGTCCCCTTGGCTATCAGCTGGCGGATAGCTTTATGATTGTTGATTCGGAAGTAAATGTGAGAAAAAAATGAATGGTGCGGAAAGTCTGATTAGATCGTTCGTTTCAGCAGGTGTGGATGTTTGTTTTGCCAATCCCGGGACATCAGAGATGCATTTGGTACAGGCAATCGATGCAGTCCCGAAAATGCGGGGTGTATTGTCCTTGTTTGAGGGTGTGTGTACCGGAGCAGCTGATGGTTACGGGCGCATGATGGGCAAACCCGCGACAACGCTGTTACACCTGGGCCCTGGTCTGGGTAATGGAATTGCCAATCTACACAATGCTCGTCGAGCATCGACACCCATCATCAATCTCATCGGTAATCACGCGCTGTATCACGTTGAGTACGATGCACCGCTCACTTCAGACATTGACTCACTGGCGCGGAACGTTTCCAGTTGGATTAAGGGAGACTCAACAGCCAGCAGTCTTGCCGGTGACGGGATGGCGGCATTGCAGTCTGCATTGACAGCCAAGCCAGGTTCTGCTGGCCAGATAGCAACAATGATCATTCCCGTAGATGCTTGCTGGAGTGATGCCGAAGGTGTTGCCGGTCAGCTCAAAGCGCCTTCAAGAAACAAGGTCGAAAGTTCGGTCGTCAAGGCAGTCGCAGAACAGGTAGATGCAGATTCGATGATATTACTCGATGGTGACGGTCTGTCTCTTCCGGCGCGAATTGCGGCCAACCGGATTAGCGAGAAAACCGGATGTCGGGTGGCTTTCACTACTTTCCCTTCCCGGGTCGATGGCGGTGTTGGATTGCCCTGTTGTGAAAGACTCCCTTACTTCCCGGAGCAGGTTCTGGCCACGTTAAAAGGCGTAAACAAATTGATTCTTGCGGGCGCTGAATCACCCGTAAGCTTTTTTGCCTATCCGGATACGCCAGGTTCTCTACTGCCCGATGGCTGTGAAACTGTCCGGTTGTCGAAGGGCGAACAAGATACGACCGAGTCGCTTGAAGCCTTGGCAGATCAGCTGGGAGCATCAGCTGGTCACTATAAGACAAGCAAATCAATCGATATTGAATTGCCGACAGGAACTTTATCGACCGGGTCAATCGCCAGTGTTATTGCAGCGCTATTGCCGGAAGGAGCGATTGTCTGCGGCGATTCAGGCGGCGGCGGGGCCGCGTTTCAGCCTGCCCAGTCGAGTCGCCCCAACACCTGGTTAAATCTCACCGGGGGTTCCATCGGCCAGGGTGGGCCGGTCGCGGTGGGCGCGGCGATTGCCTGTCCGGATCAAACTATCCTGGCCCTTCTCGGGGACGGGGCATCCATGTATACCAACCAGGCTTTCTGGACCCAGGCGCGTGAGAGTCTGAATGTGACGACCGTCATCTTCAGCAACAAGAAATACGGCATTCTTGAAACCGAATACCTGAGGCTTGGCGTGAACGAAGTGGGTGAACGAGCAGCAGATTTGTTTGACCTGTCGCGCCCCGTCATAGATTTTGTTCAGCTGGCCGCAAGTATGGGGGTGCCGGGTCAGTCTGTGTCCACTGCGGAATCATTCGCCGCGGCGTTGGCGATTGGATTTAGTGAGCCAGGGCCCTATGTGATTGAGGCGAGAGTATGAGTTGTGAATAAGTTCACTATCGTGCAAAGGCCTATGTAAAATTCCACCGCTCGGTGAATGTAAGCGGTGCCCACAGCAAAATCCTTGATCCAGCACGAATGTGAACTAGTTCACAATCGTGCAAAGGCCCATCGAAATTTTCACCACTCGGTAAATACATCCCGTGCCAACAACAAAATCCTTTATCACGCACGGTTGTGAACGGCGTCACAAAATTCACTAAAGTATTGTTTTTATAGTGAAAAATGCGCGATGAACGGTGTCGGATAATTGTCATTCAGGAAATTCTGAGTATAGTAACAAGATCTTTCTGATGGAGGCCCTGGGCTTGTCAATCAGGCGAAGACCGTGAAATCAACAATTGTATTTACAGTATGTGGCGGATGGCTTTTCGGGCTTTTTCGCATGTGCTGTGTCGCACTGATTTGCCTTCCCGCCTGGGCTGCAGTGGTTGAATCAACGCTGACCAACAGTATTGTCCCGCTGCGAATCTTCAACGGTAGTAATCTGCTGCGTGAAGGCAGTGGCTTTGTGGTACAGGCTGATCGTTTCAACGGATATGTCGTAACCAATGCAGAACTGATCGCAGATGCGGATTCATTGAGCGTTACGGTGCCGGGTGGTGGCGGTCAACTAACTGCCCAGGTGCTGCGCACAGATTTATCAAGTGACTATGCACTGTTGAAAGTTAATGGATTGAACCTACCGGCCTTACAATTTTCTCGAAATGAACCTACTTCTGGATAGGTGGTCTGGTCTGCTGCCAAACTAAGGAATTCAGAGAAAGTCACATTGATAAAAGGCCTTCTGCGAACAGGGTTCAAGCTTTCCGGAGAATCGACAGGCTGGTACCAGCACACGGCGGGTAATGGCGCGACCAGTGGAGCCGTGCTGCTAAATGAATGCGGTCAGGTGCTGGGGTTAAATTTTACTCAGCCGGCTGGTGACGGAAGTATACGTGCACTGGACCTTAGCACCTTGCGAATGTTGCTGGGTGAGCAAAACGTCAACTTTAGTGTGGCCAAAGGTATATGTGTGTCTGACGTGGTCAGAGCACAACAGATAGCTGAACTGGCTTCTGCTACTGCCAAAAGCGCTCAAGTCGAAGCAGCAGAAGCCCAGTCGATTGCAAGGAGGCTGGAGCGACAACTCCAGGCATCAAAGCAGAGTAGCAGCGATCTGATTCGGCAGACTCGTGCGGCGAGAGAGCGGGCAGAGGTCGCCATTAAAATCGCGGAGTTGGCGAACGCGAAGGCGATCAATACCAGCAGAGAGCTGGAAGAGAAAACAACCGTGCTGCGCGAAGAAACGAAAATCTTACTTAAGGTTTTTGAAAAAGACCGCATCCAGTCAGAGGAGCGGTTTCACGATTTGTTCGAGAGTCAGCAACAGGCTGCTGATGCCCGGGAGCGAATTTTAATCGGCTTCTCTGGGGTGCTCATTGTCCTCATTGGTTTTGTGTTGTTCCTGGCCTGGTATCGCTCTGGCATGGTCAGGTCAGAAGATTCCGTGCGGCGAAGTGGGTCAGAGCGAGACTCAACCCGGCCACACCGTGGAGAATTTTCAGAATATGTCCTTGATGGCCGTGATGATGACGGAATCAGGTATCTCTTACGTATTTCGGGCGACCAGTTGATTGACCGGGATGGCGTCATTATAGGAAGAAACCCCAAGGACTCTCCTTATATTATTAATCATGCAGACGTTTCCAGGAAACATGCCCGCATCAAAGTGAAGAACAATCGAGTTTTTATCGAAGATCTGGGCTCCACCAACGGTACCTCTGTGAACGGCCTATCGATTGATGACAAAGGACCCGTTTCCGTCAGTAGCGGTGATCAGATCATCATAGGTTCTGTAGTAATGAAACTCCGGGTGATGGAAGGATAAAAAGTGGGGGTCAGGTTGTTCAAATGACTGTTTTACCTGTAAAATTCTGCTCCAGCAGGGCTTCGGGTCATGAGTTAATATCTCGATACACTGCACGCCAAGAGGCGTGTTTTTTTTGAACCGAAATCCTGGCAAAGCTCTTCTACGTGGTCATCGGCATTGCGGGTATTCTGACGTGATGCAGAAGGCCTGTAATACGTTACGAGTAATAGCGGTCTTAATGTTTAAGGCAAAACTCTATCCAAGAGGTTTTACATTCAATGTCTGTAGTGGAAGATTTAACTGATCAGGACCGGGCTAATCAGGACCGGGCTAATCAGGACCGGGCTAATCAGGACCGGGCTAATCAGGACCGAGGTAATCAGGTCAGTGCTGTTGTCGTTCGATTCGCTGGTGATTCAGGTGACGGAATGCAGCTAACCGGCAGCAACTTTACTGAAGCAACGGCAATCTATGGTAATGATCTGGCGACTTTCCCTGATTTCCCAGCAGAAATTCGTGCGCCAGCAGGAG
>Ga0114950_10003847_pt1 | contig 11626 bp, 9 predicted proteins | sample N075metaG_FD_83503 | JGI IMG/M metagenome (GOLD analysis project Ga0114950, IMG submission 83503) | Deep subsurface microbial communities from Kermadec Trench to uncover new lineages of life (NeLLi) - N075 metaG | ecosystem: Environmental > Aquatic > Marine > Ocean trench > Sediment | place...
CGCGACGCCGGCGTAAACTGGAAAGGCTCAGGAAGAAGAAAGAAGATTTAACTCAACTGTCCGTGTAAATGGGGTCGAACCCGTTTGAGACTCAGCACCCTGTCGCCTTTCATTGGCACTTTCCACTTGACCGAATAGAGCTTGTCATCGGCTGTTTCAAGTTCAAGGTAACCGGGGCGAATCTCATCCGCGAATGCCGAACCGGTAAACGACAACAAGAGCAACAATATGGTGAGCAATCTGTGCACGGTTATTCGCTGTCGCTCGTCACTTGTGATAGTGCGGCCGGGCCTTCAATGGTTATTTCGTAGCGTTTTCGCAATTCCGGGTACAGTTGCTCATTCATTTTGCGTTGCTGCTCCGCAATCCATTCAACCCGTACCTTGTCACGAACCTGGCCCAGGGTGGGTTGCCCTGAATCGGTGCGGGCGTCCACGCGGACCAGGTGCAGGCCGTAGCCCGACTCGATCGGGCCCAGCCATTCACCGACCGCTACTTGAAAAAGTTGCCTCGTAAAGTCTTTGCCAAATATACGGGCAACTTGCCAATCGGTTTCATCGTTGAAACGGTAGCCACCCATAAAAGAATCCCCGGCCATTGATATATCGATATCAGCATTTGATTGTGATAATTCTTCCAGCAACTTCTGCGCATCGGCGTTAACCTGGTCGCCGCGCTGGTTTGCATTCAGGTAAACCTGTGAATAACTGATCTGGCCTGGAATGGCGAACTTGTCTGTATGCTTTTCGAGATAGGTTTGTAACTCGGCATCGCCAGGCTCGGCCAGTGATGCCAGGTCGTTGGTAATGAACTCCATTTTCTGGGCCATGCGCCGCCGCACGACCATGTCATCCTTGTCGAGGCCCATTGCCAATGCTTCACGGTAAAGCACCTCTTCGCGGATCTGTTGCTTAATCAGGCCCTGCAGTTCCTGTTGGGTCGGCAGTCTTTGCCATTTACGCTCCCACAGGTTGATCAGACGGTCGACCTCGGCCTCGGTGAAAACAATCTGATCGGGCCGTGCGGCATCGTCATCAGCCTGCCATCCATACAATATGAACAACCCCGCACCGATCAACAGAAAATGAAATAGCGGATCCTTCAGCCATCGGATCATGGTTTTTCTTCAGGGAATCAGTAAACAGACAAGCGGCTAGTGCAAAAGAATAGATTCACATAAGGAATCAAAAGGGTATCGGTGACGATTGAACATTTTTACACTGGCACGAATGGCCTTGATTTCCGCTGGGCTCACGACATGGAGAAAAATCTGGCATCGCTGCTGAGCTCGTCGCTATTGGCCAAACGAGATCGTCCGGTAGCGGGCGATCCGAAGCGTTGCCGACCAGTGGTTCGCCGATAGCCCTGCCTTCCTCTTTAGCTCCCGCAGGAACTGTTGTGGCTCGGCTAATCGTTCCCAGACCTTGGGCAGAAATGTCGCGTGGTGGCTGCGATCTGTCAGTACCAGCCCGTCCGCACCCGGCACCAGTTGGGCGAGCAGGTCTGCCTCGCTTTTGCACTCGATCGGTGTCGGTGGCGACAGCATCGAAATTTCGATCGTCAGGCCGGCGAGTTCGTGCTCCCGCACCGGCTTGAACCGCGCGTCCGAAATCGCGGCATGGCAGGCGTTCGTGGCGACATCGCACACCAGTGGACGCGTGTGTTGCAGGGATCCGACGCAGCCGCGCAGTTTTGCCTGGCGGGTCAGGGTGACAAAACATGAAATGTGCGTCCCGAGCGGCCCGCTCAGCAGGGCGTCGTCCAGCTGCAGGGGTTGCCCGGTTGCGAGGCCGGTCGTAATCGACTCTCGTGCAACGCGCAACAGGCGGGCGCACTCCCGCTCAGTCAGGTCGATGAGCGTATCCGGCTCAATGCAGAATGAATGCGCCATAACCCACCACGCTGGTTTTGTCGCCGGCCGTGTCGCCGGAATTGCACAGTTCGATTGGTTCGACCTCGAGCGATGCGGTGTGTCGCGCCTGCATCAGGCCATTAATGGCGTGAGCGCCACAGGCTTGTTCGCCGGTCAGCGTGGTCGATTTGTCGAGGATCTTTTGTGCGGTCTGCCGGTCCGCGAGCTGCGCGTCGCGGTAGGGCAGATGATGGGAAAGATCCGAGCTGACGATCAGCAGCGTGTCGTCGCTGCCCCACAATGCATCGAGAACTGCCGCGACCTGTTCCGGGTTGCCCCGGCCGACGACGATCGGCACCAGGGCGAAGCTGTGCAGCACACGCTGCAGGAACGGCAACTGCACCTCGAGGCAATGCTCCTGCGCGTGCGCCCGATCCGATACGTGCACGCCGTGCAGCTCCGCGATCGCATGCAGCGCCTCGCCGTCGAGCGGTACTTCGCCGAGCGGGGTCGCGAAACGCTCGACCGACGGGATGGCCAGGCCATCGACAGGGACCCGATGTGCCGGTCCGAGCATGACGATGCGTCGAGTCCGCGGGGCTGCCTCGCGCAGCCGGCAATACGCCGCCGCGGCGATCGGGCCCGAGTAGACATAGCCGGCATGCGGGACGATCATGGCCTCTGGCGTATTGCCGGATGGCGCAGTGACCAATTGCGCGGCGGCCGTGCCGAGCAGACCGTCGACCTGCCGTTGCAGTTCGCGCGCGTTCGCCGGGTAGAAAAACCCCGCGACGGCCGGTTCTCGAATGCTCATATACTGATTTTGCATCAAATACTCAAGCAGCAAAGGCATATTTGACAGGTATGTCCGAAGTACCCGGAAAATGCAAGCCATGACCGACTCGAATGTTGCAACCCGATATTGGCATGCGATCAGCGACCGGCGTGTGCAGTGCGACGTATGCCCGCGGCATTGCCGGCTGCACGAGGGTCAGCGCGGCCTGTGTTACGTGCGGCAGTGCATCGACGGCCAGGTGCGGCTGGTCAGTTACGGTCGCTCCTCCGGTTTTTGTGTCGACCCGATCGAGAAGAAACCGCTGAATCATTTTTATCCGGGCAGTGCGGTCCTGTCGTTCGGTACAGCCGGTTGTAATCTTGCCTGCAAGTTCTGCCAGAACTGGGATATGAGCAAGTCTCGCGAGATGGACACGCTTGCGGATGAGGCTTTGCCCGAGCGACTCGCAGCCGCGGCCGGACAATTGAACTGCACGAGCGTTGCGTTTACCTACAACGACCCGGTGATTTTTCTCGAGTACGCGGTAGACGTCGCGGCGGCGTGCAGGGAGCTCGGCATCCGTTCGGTCGCCGTCACGGCAGGTTACATCGACCCGGCGCCGCGCCGCGAGTTCTTCGCTGCGATGGATGCGGCCAATGTCGACCTGAAGGCATTTACCGAGCGCTTCTATTATAAAATCTGTGGCGGGCACCTCGCTCCCGTGCTCGAAACCCTGCAGTACATTCACCACGAGACCGATACCTGGCTCGAGATCACGACTTTGCTGATACCCGGGCAAAATGATTCGAGCGAGGAGCTTGACCGGATGACCGCCTGGGTCAGTGAGCACCTCGGTCCGGACGTACCGCTGCATTTCACGGCATTTCACCCGGACTGGAAGATGCGCGATATCGAATCAACGCCGGTCGCGACCTTGACCAACGCCCGCCGGATCGCGCGTGCCAACGGCATTCGCTATGTCTACACCGGCAATGTCCACGACCGCGAGGGTGCGAGTACCTGGTGCCACGCCTGCGGCGAGCGGTTGATCGAGCGGGACTGGTATGTGCTCGGCGCGTGGCGGCTAGATGCCGGGGGTGGGTGTGGTGCGTGCGGCACATTGTTACCCGGCCGGTTTGAACCGCAGCCCGGCAGGTTCGGCGCGCGCCGCATCCCGGTGCGCCTGGCGAGCGTATAGCGGGCATCCGGCTCGGTGGCCTGGTTTATTGTCCTCGAAGGAATTTCCGATTGGCGGGCAGGCCGCTTGCCAATTATGCATATAATCCGGCCCCGGTGAATACGCCCCATTTTCGAGGAGTGACTATGAAATACGTGATGCTGAAAGGCGTGTGCGCACTCAGCATGCTTTGCCTGGCCGGAGCTGCGATCGCGACCGAAGTCGAATTGCAGACCGACGAGGAAAAAGTTTTCTATTATCTCGGTACGTCTTTGAGCACCAGCCTCGCGCCGCTCGATCCGACCGACGAGGAAGTCGAGCTGATCGTGCGCGGGCTGCACGATGCGCTGGCTGGTAACGCCATCGAACTCGATGCCGCAACCTTCGGCCCGAAACTGAACGAGATCGCGCAGCAGCGCATGGCCGACACGGCGCTTCGCGAGGAGGCTGCCGGACGGGATTACCTCCGGCAGATGGCAGCCGAAGACGGTGCGATCACCACGGACTCGGGTATCGTGATCAGGGAGCTGGTGGCCGGCACCGGCGCATCGCCGACCCCGGATTCGACGGTCACGGCGCACTATCACGGCACCTTGCGAGACGGTACCGTGTTCGACAGCTCGGTCACGCGCGGGCAACCGTTTACATCCTCCCTCGGCAAAGTCATTCCGTGCTGGCGTGAGGCGATTCCCTCCATGCAGGCGGGTGGCAAGAGCAAGATCACCTGTCCTGCCGAACTCGCTTACGGTAGCCGGGGCAGCGGCGCGATTCCAGGTGGTGCGGCGCTGACGTTCGAGGTCGAACTGATCGAGGTCATCGAATAGCCATCGGTTGATGAATACTCGTGCAGCCATCGACAGCCCACTGGCATGGATTATCGGCGGCGCGTTGATCTGCTCCTGGTTGTTCGGCTCGCTGCATGCATTTCAGGCGCACGGTATCGCCAGCGCGGGCATCGCGCTGCTGGTGCCGCCATACGGTCTGTATATGGCGGCGGAGCAGGAGTTCGGCCATGCCGGTGGCACCCGCACGGCCTACGATCTGGAAGCGAACCTCGTGGCGTTGATCGCGCGCTGCAATGCGAACGTCGAAGGTCAGCAAAAATCAGGCCTCGGCAGGCGGGCTTACGATGTCTGGTGCAGCTGTACGATGCGGATGGCCGTTAATAACCTGCCTGACGGTGAAAACGGGTACGTGGCGACGCATGGCCGCAACTCACCGCAATTTGCCCCGATTTTGAAACATGCTCAGCAATCCTGTTATGCATCGGCGCAATATCTGGGGGCTCCTGCCCGCCGCGACTGACGAACGCCGGGGGGTGGTGCAGTATCTGCTTCAGACGCTGTCGACTTTGCTCTCGGTCGCTGCCGTCTGCAGGAAAGTCTTTTCTATTTCGGTTGCCGTTACCGGCTTGCTGATCAGGAAGCCCTGAATCTTGTCGCATCCCTGGCTGCGCAGGTACTCGAGTTGTGCCTGCGTCTCGACCCCTTCTGCCACGACATCAAGCTCCAGGTTGTGCGCCATCGCGATGATGGCCGCGCAGATGGCGGCGTTGCCTTTATTGTTTTCGAGGTCGGCTACGAATGAGCGATCTATCTTGAGTGTGTCGAGCGGCAGTTGTTGCAGGTAACTCAACGACGAGTAACCGGTGCCGAAATCATCCATGGCCAGTGAGACGCCGGCTTTTTTGAGCTTGTTGAGCGTCTGTACGGTCTCGGCGACATCGTGCATCAGGATCGTCTCGGTCAGTTCGAGTTGCAGGCTGGTCGGCGCGATGCCGGCGTCGAAGATGGCCTGCAGCACGACTTCCGCGACGTCGCTGTGAAAGAACTGCTGACTGGATATGTTTACCGCCATATCGATTTTCAGGCCGAACTTCTCCTGCCACTTGCGGACCTGTCGGCAGGCACGCCTCAGCACCCATTCCCCGAGCGGCGTGATCAGGCCGCATTCCTCGGCCAGGGGAATGAAGGTTGACGGCGGAATGTTGCCTCGTTCCGGATGTTTCCAGCGCAGCAATGCCTCGACGCCGACCATCTTTTCCGATGCCATGTCGATTTGCGGTTGATAATGCAGTTCGAGTTCATCTCGTTGCAGGGCATAGCGCAGGCCGTTTTCGAGTTCGAGTCGTTCGAGCGAGCGCAGGCTCATCGTTCCGGAGTAGAAGCGCACACTGTTCCTGCCTGCGTATTTTGCCTGGTACATGGCTACGTCGGCATTTTTCAGCAGCGTATCGATGTCTTCTCCGTCGTCCGGATAAAGTGCCACGCCGATACTCGAGGTGACGACGAACTCGTGGCCGAGGTGTTCGACCGGACGCCTCAGCTCCGTGCGAATACGTTCAGTCACGGCCACGGCATCGTCGGCGTCTTCGAGATCTTGCAGAATCGCGACGAACTCGTCACCACCGAGACGGGCGAGCCGCAGTTCCGTGTTATCGGCATCCGGTCGCAGCACGCTGTCATCGGATCGAATGCAACGATCGAGCCGTTCGGCGATCGTCTGCAGCACGGCATCACCGAAGTTGTGTCCCAGTGTGTCGTTGATGCGCTTGAAATTGTCGAGATCGACGTACAGTGCGGCCACCTTGGTTCCATTCTCCGCCGCGCGTTTGATCGCAGTAGACAGTTGCTGCTGGAACAGCTGCCGGTTCGGCAGGCCGGTCAGGGTGTCGAAGTAGGCCAGCTTGTGGACGGCTTCTTCGGCGCGTTTGCGATCGGTAATCTCACGCACAATGGCGAGTGTCAGGTCATTCAGATACGGCACGATTTGCAATTCGTAGTGATACGGGGCATCCGCATCGCCGAGCTGGAATTCGCATTGCTGCGGTCGACCGTCATTGATGACGGCGCGAATCCGCGAGGACCAGCATTCAGCCACGTCCTTCGGCAGGTACGTATCGATGGTCAGTTGGTCGCCGCGCGGCTCCGGCATCGTTGCCGCCTCGCTGCCGGCGAGGAAGTTCATGATCGTGCCATCGCGTCGAATCACGAATAGCGTGTCCGGCATGGCGTTCAGTAATGCATCGTTCTTGGCCTCGCTGGTCCGCAGGTCCTGGTAGGTGCGGCTCGCGCGGAGGACGTAACGCACCCGGTGGCTGATCAGCGACCAGTTGATCGGTTTCGGCAGGAAGTCGGTGGCACCCGCGGAGTATGCGCGGTTAACGGACTCGATGTCCTCGAGACCGGTGACCATCAGGATCGGCACGTGTGCCCCGACTGCATCGGCCCGAATTCGCTTGCAGGCCTCATAGCCGTTCAGCTTCGGCATATCCACGTCCATCAGAATCACCGCGGGTTGATGTTTGATGAACATCCGCAGCGCCGCTTCGCCGTCTTCTGCATCCTCGACGCGGAAACCCGCTTTCTCCAGCGCTGCGCGCACGAGCAAGCGCAAGGTCGGATCATCGTCGACGACGAGGATCACGTCTTGCTGATTGTTCACCATGGTTTCCACGTTCAGCTCCGGGTCCATTTGTGCAGTTCATCGAGCACCACGCGGTGCTCCGTCCGGACCGCGGCCAGGCGTTCGGTCAGATCGTCGAGATCGTTGTCGCGCGCGGCCAGTTCGATTTCACGACACATTGAGACGAGTCGTTCGGCACCGACGTTGCCACTGCTCGACTTCAGGGCATGAGCGGCACTGCTGACTCCGTTCCCGTCACCTTTGGACAATGCATCGGCCAGCGTTTTCACCAGGTCCGCCGAGCTGGTTGCGTACACGTTGATGACCCGGGCGGCGAGTGACTTGCCCAGCGCCGGATCCAGCGCACTGATTATTTCAAGCGTTTTTGTGCTGACTGCGCCGATATTGCCAGTATCAGTGCGGGGCTGTGATGCCTGAGCCGGCGGCTCGTCGGCAGCGCTGGCTAGCGGCGATTCAACGGGGCTTATCATCGGCAGCCAGCGGGCGAGGATTGCATGCAAAGCGTTCATGCTGAATGGTTTGCTGAGAAAGTCGTCCATGCCGTGTGCCAGGCAGCGGCGACGGTCTTCCGGCAGCGCGTGTGCCGTTAGTGCGATAATTGGCATGTGCTCGTGCGCCGGGATATCCGCTTCCCACTCGCGAATCGCCCGGGTGGCCGCATAGCCGTCCATAACCGGCATCTCGCAGTCCATCAGAACCAGGTCGAACTTCTGCCGGCGGATGATCTCCACGGCTTCGCGTCCGTCTGCGACCTCGTTGACCTGGCACTGCATCGCGTTGAGCATGTTGGTGGCGACCTCGCGATTGACGAGGTTGTCTTCGACGAGCAGGATGTGGGCATTGACAGGTCCGGCCGGCGGCGGCGCCGCGTCCGATCTTCGTTCCCGCTCCGGTGCGCGCTTCTTGTAAACGTTGAGTACCTGTGCGATGCACTGGCGCAGTCGCGCCGGCCGTGCCGGCTTGTTCAGGTGCGCCAGTACGCCGGCATCTGTCATGCACTGGCCACCGTCGTCTGCTGAGGCGGACGTCAGCATGATCATCTTCGTCGACATCAGCTGCGTATCGCTGTGAATCCGGTTGGCCAGTTCCAGGCCATCCATGTCCGGCATGTGCCAGTCGAGGATCGCCAGCTCATACGGCGTACCGTTGCTGGCCGAGATCATCAGCTGCTTCAGCGCCGCGGGTCCGTCGGCAGCCGAGTCCGCGTGGATTCCCCAGGCAGCGAGTTGATGCACCAGGATCTCGCGATTCGTCGCATTGTCGTCGACGATCAGTACGCGCAGTGAGCCGGGATCCTTGAGATCCGACAGTGTGGTTTCGTGCCACGCGCGCGTGCCTTTGTCGAAGTTGACCGTAAACCAGAACGTCGTGCCTTTGCCGGGCGTACTGTCGACGCCGATCGCGCCACCCATGAGTTCGGCGAGCTGTTTGCAGATCGCCAGTCCGAGGCCGGTGCCGCCATAGCGTCGTGTCGTGCTGCCGTCTTCTTGCGAGAACAATTCGAAAATCAGCTTCTGGCTGGCGGGTTTGATACCGATACCGGTGTCGATGACCTCAAAACGAAACTTCGTGGCGTGGCGCCCGGCAGTGTCCGCACGGACGCGAATGGCGACTTCGCCGTGTTCGGTGAACTTGATTGCGTTGCCGATCAGGTTCGTCAGGATCTGCCGCAGTCGGGTCTGGTCGCCGCGCACCAGGGTATCCATGCTCGGCGCGATATCGCAGAGCATTTCGATGCCCTTGCCCTGGGCGCGAATCGACAGCAGCTCGACGACGCTCTCGACGACATCACGCAGATCGAATTCCGCATGCTCGAGCTCGAGTTTGCCGGCCTCGATCTTCGAGAAGTCGAGGATGTCATTGATGATATCGAGCAGCGAATCTGCCGAGTTGCGAATCGTCTCGGCGAAGTGTTTTTGCCTGGAATCCAGCTTGGATGCGAGTATCAGTTCGGTCATGCCGAGTACGCCGTTCATCGGCGTACGGATCTCATGGCTCATGCGGGCCAGGAATTCGCTCTTGGCCGTGTTGGCTTGCTCGGCTGTGTCCCTGGCCGCTATCGATTCCGCCATCGCGAGCTTTAGTTTTTTGTTTGCCTGCGCCAGGCTTCTCGCCTGCTCGTCGAGTTTTGCGCGACCTTCGTTGAGGCGTTGATCCCGTTCCGATATTTGCTGCAGCATGTTGTTGAAGCCATCGATCAGGCTGCCGACCTCGTCGTCGCCGGCCTTCCGGGCGCGCAACGAATAGTCTTCATCCTCGGTCACGCGCCGCATCAGATCGGCGAGCGCGAGAATGGGTCGCGATACCAGTGCCTGGAGCCGGAATGACAGGAAGTAGGCGACCAGCACCGCTAGGGCGACCGTGATGGCGGCCATCCAGGCAAAACGCACGAGTGTCTGCACCAGCGGTTGCAGGGTTGCCTGCAGGTGCACGTAGCCGATGGTTTCGCGGTCGAACCGGATGGGTTGCAGGATATCGATATACTGCAGGCCGACGAATGAGCGGACCGGTTCTCCGGATGCCAGCCAGCGCTCCAGCAACGCCTGGCGATCTTCGAGGGAGACCGGCGGGGACGCGACAATGCCCGACGTATAACGGGCCAGCATGTCGCCATTGACGTCGAAAATATGTCCGACGATGATGCTCGGCTCGGCTGTCAGCGAGCGCAGAACCTGGTTCGCGAGTTTCCGGTCTTCAAACGTGATGGCCGCCACACTGTTTGTGCCGATGACCTTTGCCACCGTGCTGAGGTTCTCGACGATGTTCTGTCGATAGGCCATGCCTTCAGTGGCGGCCTGCATCAGCGATGCGAGCAGCAACGCCGTGATGGTCGTCGCCAGCATGATGCTGATGAGTTTCTTCGCAACCGGGATGTCGGCAAATGATTTCATGGGCGTCTTCTAGCGCTCGCTGCTGCTGTTTCTGATGGTGGCCAGTTGTAACAGTTGCGCGCTGATATCGAGCCCGGCCCGAGTGCTCGCGCCGACGTTGATCGCGAACCGGATCCGGTTCCGGTAGATCTCCAGCGAGACGATGCCGCCGAGATCGACGAAGTCGTGGCTATCACCGATCGTCAGCACCGGCGAATCAGCGACATCGGAGACCAGCGCAGCCCGTCGCTCTTTCATCGCCCGGCTCAGGAACAGTATCTTGCAGTCACTCGCGACCGTCTCGTCTGCTTCGAAGCGACGGACTTCGATCGGTCGCCCCCGGACGGTTTTTCCGGTCAGGGCTTCCAGGGCGGGGCCAATCGGGTCCGCAACCGGCAGGCAGACGGACAGGGGTTCCTCCCGGGTAGTGAATGCGTCGTCGGGCCACGAGACAAACTTGGCGATCTTGTAAATGATTGCGGCCTTGAGCGCATATTCGGACACAAGTGGCTCGCCCGCTGTCGCGGTCTGCAGCCCGGCGAGCACCACCACGAACAGGTATGCCAGCCCTGCGCACCGCGTTCGGCACCGTGGCGCTGATATATTGAGCGAAGTGATCACGTTCGGTTGCTTGGTCCCTGGCATCGTCGCTCTTTCAGAATTGCCAGACGAGTTCGGCCAGCGCTTCACGCTCGATGTCGACCGACAGGTTTGAACCGAATTCCTCGCTGAATTCCAGGTGACTGGAGTCCAGCAGGTTGCGTCCGATCAGGCTCAGCCGCAGCGAATCGGTCGCCTGCCATGCAAGGCGGGCGTCGAGCGTCACATAGCTGTCGACCTGCTGGATGTGCAGATCGTCGACGTAGCGCAGCCACAGGTCGAGTTCCGAGGCTTTGCCAAGGTTCATGCTCGAGCGCAGTGAGAGCTGATGCTCGGGGCTGTCTTCACCGACCGACTCCGGCGTGTCGCTGAAGTCATCGCCACCGATTTTTAGATACGAGTAAGCCGCGTGTATGCGCCACCAGTCTCGTGCGCTATAGGACAGCGCCAGTTCGAAGCCCTTGTTGTCCTGCTTGCCTCCGCCGGTGATGGCCAGCGGCAGTTCGGCATAGGCAATCGTCGCGAAGCAGGCCGGGTTCGAGATCGGCAAGCCGGCCGGCTGACATATGACACCGGTTCCCTCGACCCGGCGCAGGTTCGTGTAGTCATTCAGGAAGACCGCGACATCGATCGTCATGTCCTCGAACGGCTGCGTGCGGAAGCCCAGTTCGTAAGCGATGACCCTCTCACTGTCGAATGTCGGGTTGCCGTTGATGGTCAGTGCGAACGGCACGGGGAACGTGTTGGCGCCGGTAAACGGCGGTGTAACGCCGCCGAGTATCCGCCCGTTCTGTTCGATGCGGTTCGGTGTGCGGATGGCCTTGGCGACCGAGCCCCACAGCGTGCTCGTCCCGCTCATGAGCCACCTCAGGCGCGCGTTCGGTGACCACTCGGCATCGGACTGGCCGAAGCTGTCTTTCTCTACC
>Ga0114950_10003848_pt1 | contig 11623 bp, 9 predicted proteins | sample N075metaG_FD_83503 | JGI IMG/M metagenome (GOLD analysis project Ga0114950, IMG submission 83503) | Deep subsurface microbial communities from Kermadec Trench to uncover new lineages of life (NeLLi) - N075 metaG | ecosystem: Environmental > Aquatic > Marine > Ocean trench > Sediment | place...
AGCCTGGGCTCCGCCCCGAAGGGCCTGATTATGCGAAAATAATACTTGAGGTTTGACCAGATTTTTTTAAATCCCTTCTTTTTTGGGTAGGATTCCAGCACAAAAGACTCCAAACCGTCGCCCACCTGGTTGGTGACGAAAATCTCGTCCCGGCCGTTTTTGTTGATGTCGCCGACGTCGACCGACAAGAAATTGCTCCCGTGTTTGTTCGCCTTTATCTGGCCGATACGTTTGAATTTGTTGTTGCGGAATTTGTAAATCATCACCCGGTAACGGTCGATGATCACGTATTCCATTGACCCGTCACCGTCGAGGTCGCCGACGTCGAAATCCACTATCTCGAACAGGAACTCCTGCTTGCCGATGTATTTGATCGGGCCGGATTCCCGCTCCCTGAAATCAGTCTGGACGCCTTGCTCCCGGCCCTTCCTTGCCCGTCTGGCGACCATGGGCACGTCTTCAGACATAATGTCCGCTTGCTTGACCGTCTCGCCGCTGTCGGTCGAGACCAGGCGGTAGCTCAGCACGGTCTTATTTTTCAGCGTCCGCACGGAGGGGAACAGGATGAAATCCGCCCGCGTCTTGCGGCGCAGTTTTTTCAGGTTGGCGGGGCGCGTCAGCGTTTGCGCGTTGAGCCCGCTGGCCAGCATCCACACGCTCAGGTCAAAAGCGGGCACGTCGAACCGCCTGTTGGCTTTCAGCTTTTTCTCGAGGTTGAGGATCAGCCTGCCCTTGTCCACCCTCTTTTTGGTCTTTGCCGACACAGGAGCTATAAGGAAAGAGATAGTCTTGAAGGGGAGCCGCACCCCGTCGCCGGGCTTCGCCTTTGTTTCCGTATCCTTCAGGCTGGCCAGCGTGAAGTTCCTGCTGACGCGGATGATCTCCACCCAGCCGATTTCCGTTTCCGCCCGCCCCATTTTTTTATTGGTGACCGGGTGGTAAATTTCCTCGCCAAAGCGGATGAGTTTCAGCTTGTCCCCCGGCTTGATCGGGTCGCCCTGTTTCAGGTCGAGGAGGACGTCCTTGCCCTGCAAAGAGACCACCACCCCCTCCACCGTCGGGAACATGGAGTCGATCTGGTCAACGATGCGGTCAAGGCTGGAAGCCGACTGCCCGTACGCGGGGCTCCAGGCCAGGATGCACGCCAGGGCCATGGCCCCAAGAATAGAAAAAGTTTTTTTTGCCATAAAAATTATCCGTCGAGTAATTGCACAGTGACCGTTTCGCCCTCGGCTATTGCCGACGCCTCCAGAGGGAAGACGAGAAGCCCGTTGGCGTACACGGTGGATTTAAGGATACCCGACCCCTGCTCCTGCGCCGGGGTGACGGAGGGTTCGCCGCCATCCCACGAGACGATGCAGGTGAGGAAATTCAGGCGCCCGGGTTTTTTGCTGATGGCCCGCGTCAGCCGGGCTTGTATGGTCTTGTGTTTAAGGTCGGCGGCGCCCATCATTTTTTTAATAGCCGGACGCGCGAACTGCTCGAACGACACGAAAGACGATACCGGGTTGCCCGGCAGGCCGAAGACGGGTTTGCCGTTGATCTTGCCAAATGCCAGCGGTTTGCCCGGCTTCATCGCCACTTTCCAGAACAGCATATCCTGCCCCATTTTTTTCAGGCTGGACTTGACCAGGTCGTAGTCGCCGACCGACACGCCGCCGGAGGACACCACGATATCGCATTTCAAGGCCCACTCGAATTTTTCCAGCAGGTCTTTCTCGTCATCGAGGGCGATGCCCATATAACAGGGGACCCCGCCGGCTGAGCGTATCTGCGCCTCCAGCATATAACCGTTGCTGTTGTAGATGCAAGGCCCGGTCGGCGCGCCGTCGAGGTCGACCAACTCGTCGCCGGTGGAGAGGATGGCCACCGTCGGGCGCTGGCTTATCAGGACGCTGGAGCGGCCCGCGACAGCCATCATGCCAATGTGCGCAGGGGTGATGGTAACGCCTTTGCGGATGACCGTCTCGCCTTCCTTAACGTCTTCGCCCACCAGGCGGATGTTTTCGCCGACTTCGGTAATGTCCTTGATGAGGACGTCGGCGTCGGCTTTCTCAGTATCCTCCTGCATGATGACCGAATCGGCGCCCTCGGGGATGGGCGCGCCCGTCATGATGCGTATGGCCTGGCCCGGTTCCAGCGGTTTTCCGGCGACATAGCCCGCCGCCACTTCGCCCGCCATCTTGAGCCTGACCGGGTTTTCCGGGCTGGCCGACGCGATATCCTGCGCTATCACGGCATAGCCGTCCATCGCCGAATTGTCCATCGGCGGGTTAGAGCGTTTGGCGACGATATCCTCCATCAGGACACGCCCGAGGGTCTGGCCGATAGCCAGTTTCTCCACGCCCTTGAAAGGTATTTTGGCGAGGATTATTTTTAAAGCTTCGTCCATAGTGATCATGCTTGCTTAATCTCCTTCATTTTCCCGTTTAGCCTTGGCGACTTCGTATTCCGCCGCGGTGTTGACGTTGGTGAAATTGTGGCGGCGCTCTTCCGGCACCTTGACCCTTTTGAACTCGACATCGTTGATGATGCGCGCCAGAGACAGTTCCCGGCGCGACATGGACTCGAATAACGGCAGGATGAATTTGGGTTCATAGATGGCGCACATTGGCTCGACCCCTTGCCGCCCCTTTTGCGAATAACAAGTGCCGTAGCGCAGAGGGTCGCGCTGTTTGAGAATATACGCGAAATTTTCTTCCTGCATGAACGGCAGGTCGCAGGCGCTGATCAGCCAGGCGTTGTCCGGGTAACGGCCCATGAGAGTGGCCAGGCCGCCGACCGGGCCCATCCCGTAATGCTCGTCGTCGATGCGTTCATATGGCAGGTCGCCGGAGAGGACGCCGAGGTCCTGGTCCGCCCTGGCCGAGAGGAACACTTTTTCGCATACCCCGGCCAGCAGTTTTGCTATCCGCTCCGTCTCCGACTGGCCGTTATATGAAAGCGAGAATTTTGGCTTGCCCATCCTCCGGCTTTGCCCGCCGATGAACACCGCCCCGAACAACGGGCGAGTGCGGGACTGAAAATGGCCTTTGATAAACTGGTAGATCAGGTCGACGTCGTCCCTGTGGAACCTCGGCGCATCGAGACAGCCCAGGGCCTCTTCGTCCACCTTGCCGGAATGCACAATGGCCTTGACGCCTGGGCTGTCGACAGGGATAGGCAGGCGGCCCTCGGCGTCCAGAAAGATGATCTTGTCAAAGGGGGATTGTTTATAGCCCTCGATGAGGATACAGTCGCATTGTTCCAGGGCGTGGGTGACCGTCCTTTTTTTGAACGGGTTTTCGGCGACGACGGCGAAATGCGCCGAGTCGTTGATGGCGATGGCCCCAGCCCCCGCGGAAAATGCGCGGTGCGTGTCCTTGCCTTTTTTATCCACCTCAAAACGGTGCGAGTCGTGTTTATAATAACCGACGCGGACGCGGTCAGCCTTGAACATTTTGATCAAGCGTTCCAGCAGGGTGGTTTTGCCCGCGCCCGAAAAACCGGCAAAACATAAAAACGGCGTTTTAAACTGTTCCCAGTATCTATCCATAACTCAAAGAAAAACCGAAAAGGACCCCTGTTATTGAGGTAACCTATTAATAATAAGTGAATTAGGTATTATTCCCTATCAAGGCCGCCCTTGTCAACCTTGCGCGCGTTAAATATCGGCGTCAGCGCGACGGTTGCGTGTGGCATGCAGATTTTATTTTAAGCGACTGTGGATAAATGTTCAATTAAGTATATAATTCTCACTCCTATTATATAGAAACCTTTATCAGACACCCCGTTAGTTTGTGACAGGGCCGTCAATTACCGGGCATGCGCCGTTTTTCAACCCACATTATTTTTGCCTCGCTATTGGCTGTTTTCTTAATGCCCATGGCGATCACAGACCTGCCTGCGCAAGGTTTTCCCGAATATAACGCGGGGCCGCTCTGGCCGGAAAAAGTTATCGGCGGCGAAAAAAAAAACGTCCCGGTCCCTGGACCCGCGGTAAAAGAATATGAAGATGCGGCGGATTTCCGCGACCCATTTCTTCTCCTGCGCGGTTATCGAGGCGAGTCAGAATACTTTCTGCTCCCAGGCACGACCATTGACGGGGTCAGGTTCAACTCGTACGCCGACTCCAGCGTCTTTGTCGAAAATTATTACCGCGATTCCAATTTCAATATAGAAGACGTTTTTGGGCGGATCATCCCCGACCAAAGCCGGGTCCAGTGCCTGCATTGCCATACCGGGATCGAGCAGATCAGCAAGGACCATAAATTTTCCTGTCAAAAATGCCATCTGGGCAACCCGAGCGCCCATAGCCTTGCCAAGGCGCATAAGGGGATGGTCTCGAACCCTTCAGACCTGGAGCATGCGCCACGGTTTTGTGGCAAATGCCATGCCGGGCACATAGAGAAAGTTAAAAACTCCCTCATGGCGACAGCCAACGGCATTAAAAACGCTACCCGCTACGCCTGGGGCGAAAAGGGCAAAGGCGACGACGCGCTTGCCAACAGGTTTTTGCGGAAAAAATGTTTGCGCTGTCACCTCCAGTCGCCCGCCCCGCACAGGCCAGGGGATTACCGCTCCCAGGGATGCGCCGCCTGCCACATGATTTACGCCAATGACGGGACGTCGCTTTCCCGCGACCGCGCCATCCAGAGGACGCAAAAAATTGAGCTGAACAAAAACCCAAACCGGTTTTCGCAAAAATTTGCCAGCGGCTCCCTCAGCAACAAAAGGGGATACCCGGTCCTCCACAAATTCACCGTGGCCATCCCCAGCGTCCAGTGCGAGCACTGCCACAACAACAACGGCATAGGTAACGAGTTCGAGGGGCTTTTTGGCAAACCCGCGCGCCCCAAACCGCGCCGACTGGAAATAGACGCCGGGCAACCGGTCCTTTACGGACGCGAGCACGAGATCCTCCTGCCAGATATCCATCGGGAAAAAAACATGCATTGTATCGATGGCCACGGCGGCGACGAGATCAAGGGAAGCGCGTCCGCCAGGACCATGCATGACGCGGTGAAGGTCCGCTGTGAAACCTGCCACGGGACCCACGACAAGGCGCCGCAGGCGATGACGCTGGTTGAATCGGACCCTGTGGCAAAAGCGCTGTTAAAGAAAAATGGACTGAACCCCAACCTCAGAAGAAAAATAAAAATCGGCGACACGGTCCTCGTCGGCCCAGGCGGGACGCCTCTGCCCCATATCAAAAAAGAAAAAGGGCAATGGATTTTATTTTCCAAGGTCACTGGCGACAAGCATATTATCCCGGTACTAAAAGACTTGCCCGTCCCTCTCGGGCATAGCGTGAAAAAACACATGACGTCTATGGAATGCCATACCTGCCACGCCCGCTGGTCTGCCACCGAATGGGGACTGCATGCCATCCGCGAAGAAAATCCCGACCTTGACAATTGGCGGGACTGGAATTTCCCCGACCCGACTTTGCAACATATCCTGACCGGGCGCAAAGGGGAGGGACAGGCAGGGATGCTTGACTGGAGCGGCGCGCAAGCGAAAACCCATGGCATTCAAGGCGAATGGAAACCTGGGGTCTGGTTCAATATTTTTACCGAGACCGATTGGAGTTCCCTCATCCTTGGCATAAACCGGCGCGGGAAATATACCGTCCTGAAACCTCAGCGCCAGTATTTCATAACCGCCGAAAACGGCATGGGAGCGCGCGCGCAAACAAAGGCGAGCGTGCCCATCACCCTTGACGGCAGGCCGGGACTCATCATGGCCCCGCATACCCCGCATACCATCCGCCGGGTGACGCGCGCTTGCGAGTCCTGTCACGCCAACCCGATGTCAGCCGGCCTGGGCGATATGAAACGCGAAACGGTCGCGGACGCGGATTTATTTTTGCGGCGCCTGGGACCGCGTGGCCAGCCGCAGGCAAATTTTTATCTCAAACAGATGCTGACGAAATCCGGCGGCATTCTCCAGACGCCTCTGCCTTATGCGGAAACCCGTTTTCTCAACCCGTCTGAAATCGCCGCGCTCAACGCGGACTCAGACAGATACAAGGCCTACCGCTACCTGGACATGCGGAGCAAAAATTTTCCCCGGCTCCTGGCGCGCGAAGATTTCCCGTATGACGACAAGCGGCTGACCAACGAAAAAAAGTTTGGCCTGCCCAGCCGCGATGAAGAGACGGCGCGACAGCCTGACAATCGGACGGTCATTGACGAGCGCGATTTGCCTGCCATCGAGTCCCCGCAAGATATGTCCACTGGAGAAGCTGTCAGCAAGGAAATGCCCGTAACAGAAACGCCGGATGAGCCGAGTCCCGCAAATATATTTGACGAAGAAGATTCGGCGTCCAAACTTCTGCAAGACTTTATACAAAACCTAAAACCGCATTCCGCCGACTAACAGGATGCTGGGAAATTTATGATTGATTTAGATACAGATCATGTTTGCGACAGCTTTTTATGTTTACGGAAAATCCACCCCGCCGTCATTGCGAGGCGGAACGAAGTTCCAACGCGGCAACCCAGAGGTTTTTAAACAGCGTCTGGGTTTACCCTGGCGGGGCACAAAAGCTTAGGAGAAGCCGTAGGCGACGCGACCGTGATACTCTACCGAAGCTTTCGAACCCTCACAAAACCAGAACCTCTGGATTGCCGCGTCGCCTGTGGCTCCTCGCAATGACGGCGGATGGTTCCAAAAAAACTTGTTCTGGGCAATAGATTCATGCTCTGGCAATGCATGTTTCTTAATCAATTAATCCGGATATGGATCAGGAATTATTACCGATGCGCATAACCCTGTTGACATTTTTCTGCATGGCTTTTTTCCCAGCGTCCGCTCTGGCTGACCCCGCGCTGGATGTAGCGGCCGTTATCCAGGGGAAAAAATGCGCCGCATGCCACCGGTTTGCCAAAGACGACGCAGTGGGCGCCTACCCTGCCCCGGACCTTTTTTATGCGGGCGATAAATTTCAAAGCAAATGGCTGACAGGGTTTCTGCTCAAGCCAGAGGCCATCCGCATCGCGGGCCACATCACCGACCCTGGGTTCCTGCAAGGCCAGCCAGAAACGCAAGGCTCCCACCCGTCCCTTTCCGAGGAAGAGGCGGAGGCTATGGGCGCATACCTGATGTCGTTAAAACTGGAGGGGCTTGGGCCGGCAAAGGTTGACGCTGGAGCGCTGTCCAAAGGCCAACAAGTCAAAGCCAAAATCCTCTTCGAAAGGGATTACGGGTGCACCGCATGCCATAAAGGGGTCAACCTGGCCCGCAAACCCAAAGGGGGGATTTCCGGGCCAGCGCTTATCGACGCCGGCAACCGGCTGAACCCGGATTGGATTTACCATTGGTTGAAAAACCCAAAAGCTTTTCTTGCCCGCGGCCGCATGCCTGTATATAAACTGGACGACGCCGCTGTCGTCCAGATCGTCAAATACCTGATGACGCTTAAAAAGGAAAACCTGCGATGACCGGCGCATCCCTTAAAATTAAAATAGCCGCCCTGAGTTTAGCCTTGCTGGCCTGCGCCTGCGGCGGCGATGAACAAGGGCCGGACAGCCAGAAAGCCGCGCGTCCCGAGGTGGCGCGCCCAGCCTCCCCCGCCGTTCCGGGACCGGCGGCGCCTGAGAAAACCGCCGTGACACAAGAGACCAGGGATACCTATCGGTGGTACTGCGCCCAGTGCCACGGCCTGAAAGGCAAAGGCGACGGGATCAACGCGGCCTTTTTAACCGTGCCGCCGCGCGACCATACCAAGGCGGATTACCTGGAGACGCGGACCGACGAGCAATTATTCGACGCGATAAAACTGGGCGGGATCGCGGTGGGAAGAGCGCCGTGCATGCCCGCCTGGGGCCATACTCTGGAGGAGACGGCAATCCGTTCCCTGGTGAGATATATCCGCGAACTCTGCCAATGCGAGGCGTTCTGATCCGCAAGGTTTATTTGCCATGCCACGCCAGCCGTTGTATATTTTGGTCAAAATATAAATTTACAAACGGCCCGGACCCTCTAGCCACACATAAGGAAAAGTCATGGTTGACGCAGTCCCCTTCTCAGGAATTTTGTACAGCAAAGATAAAATCGATTCGTATGCCAACGTCACCGCCCCGCCTTATGACGTGATCAAAACGGAGCAACAGGAGGCCCTGTACGCAAAAAGCCCGCACAATGTGGTGCGTCTTATCCTTGGCAAAATATTCCCTGACGACGATGAGAACAATAACCGTTACACCCGCTCCGCCGCCGACTTCAAAGTCTGGCTGGAGGCGGGCGTCCTGGCGCAGGATAGAAAACCGGGTTTTTACGTGTACTCGCAAGAGTACGAGTTCAACGGCGAGCGCGTCAACCGCATCGGTTTTTTCGGGCGCGTCAAACTGGAAGATTTCAGCCGGGGCAATATCTGCCCCCACGAATTCACTCTGGCCAAAGCGAAACAAGACCGCGCCCTGCTGTTGCGGGAATGCAGGGCCAACTTCAGCCCAATCTTTGGCTTGTTCTCCGACCCGGAAGGGACGGTTGACATACATCTCGCCAAAGCCGCAGAGAAGGAGCCTTTGGCTACCATCGCAACGGACGGCGTCGTCCACAAGTTATGGCGGCTGGACGACACAGAGGTTATCGGCGCAATTTCCGACCGGTTACGCGAAAAAAAAGTATACATCGCCGACGGGCATCACCGTTACGAAACGGCGCTGGCCTATCATAAGGAGCATGGCGAAAATGTGAAAGATTCCGCCCACGTCATGATGTTTTTGACCAACCTCGACTCCGAGTCGCTTTCTATTTACCCGATCCACCGGCAAGTTAAATGTCCGGAGCCTTTTAACCGGGATGAGTTTCTCAACAAGCTGGCGGAATTTTTTCACATAGAAGAACTGCCGCAAGGCGTATCGGCGGACGAGATGCGCGACCTCTTGGAAAAGAAGGGAAAGGATGGGATTGTATTCGGCGTCTGCTGTGGCAAAGGCGACAACCGCCTGCTCAAACTCAAGGACGCAAAAAATATTCTGCCTCACCAGTCTCCTGACGAGCCGCCTGAGTTGATGGAGCTTGGCGTCGCGCAACTGCACACTCTGGCCCTGAGACAAATTCTTGGCGTCGACACAAAAAAGCCCGAGGGCCAAAGCCAGGTCGCGTACACGATCAAAATTGACGAGGCCATGCGCAATGTGGAAGCGGGACTGTTTGACCTGGCGTTTTTTATTAACCCGACGCCCATCGGCCAGGTGAGGTCTCTGGCGGAAAAGGGGATACGCCTGCCGCAAAAGGCGACCTATTTTTATCCCAAGTTACTTTCCGGGCTGGTCATTAACAAGTTTGCAGAGTGAAAATAATAAGCGCGAAATATATGGTCAGCGCGGTCACGGCCGAACAATATCCCCCGCCCCTACTGCCCGAGATAGCCTTTGTGGGGCGTTCCAACGTCGGCAAGTCCTCCCTCATCAATACCTTGTTGAACCGCAAAGGGCTGGTCAAGACCAGCTCGACTCCCGGCAAAACCCAGACTATCAATTTTTTCCGGGTGAACGACAAACTCGTGTTCGCCGACCTCCCCGGTTACGGGTTTGCCAAAGTGCCCGCCAGGGTGCAGAAAACCTGGAAGGCCATGGTCGAAAACTATATCCTGAACCGCAAGGCGCTCCAGTCGGTGATTTTCATAGTGGACATCCGCAGAAACCCGACCGGGTGGGACCTGCAGATGCGCGACTGGCTAGAGGACAACAAAGTCGATTACGCTTTGGCGGTCACGAAAGCGGACAAGGTCTCAAAAAAAGAGCGCAAATCGCAACTTAAAAAAATACGCGAAGCTTTTCTTCGCGGCAAAGATAAGAGCTTCGTCCCTTTCTCCAGTAAAAGCCATGAAGGCAGGAAAGAAGTTTGGAGTTTCATTTTGCGGAAGGTCGAAGCGGCAAGCGGACAACATGAAAAAACCGGGGCGGGTTAGCGCCCGCTCCGGCTAGGTAAACATAGAGGTATTTCATTGGCGGCAAACTATCCCCAGATTTCATCGGGGACTACAAGCCGGTCAACTTTCTTGCCTTGCATGACGTGTTGCTCAAGGATCTCGTCCACATCCTCGGGTTTGACCTTGTTGTACCAAACCCCATCGGGGTAAACAATGACGACCGGGCCGATGCCGCAAGGCCCAAGACATGACGTCGAGGTAACGGTGGCTTTGCCAAACAACATTTTTTCTTCGATCCCCATACTGAATTTTTCAAATATAGCGTCAGCTCCGGTTTCACCGCAAGACCCCCTCGGGTGCCCCGGCGGTCTCTTATTAGTGCAAACTAAAATGTGATACGCGGGTTTCGGCATTATTTCCTCCAGAAAGATTAGATAAAAAGTTTATCTTTAGATGACCGGTCAGGCAATAGGATTTATTTCCCGGCTCAACCGGGACTACTCCCGCCAAAATATATTGTATACTGTGGGCCGGACATGGGACCCCACTAGCCTTATTGCAAAGCTCGGCATGAACCCAAGATTTGATAAAGAATACCTCGGACAGGCTCTGGAATCCATTTTTTCGACCAGGCCCATAGAAACAAGTTTCTCAGAGCTATCCGGAGACGCGTCGACCCGGCGTTATTTCCGAGTCACTTACCGAAACGGCGCAGGTCAAAAATCTCCGCAGTCAGTTATGCTCATGCAGTTGGAGCAACCTGTAGAAGGCGGCGAGATTGATTTCACCCGCCTGTTGCAGTTTCTGCGCGGCCTGGACCTGCCCGTCCCGGAAATGTTCCATTACGACCCAGGGAGAGGGCTGATATTTTTGGAGGACTGCGGCGACACGACTTTCGAGGACAAGGTAAAGGCGTGCGGCGCCGGGGAAAAGAAAAAGCTCTATGCCGAGGCGGTGCAACTTCTCTTCGCCATGCAAAGCCGCGGCCTGAAACACATCACGCCCGCCTGCCCCGCCTACCATCTGCGTTTTGACGCGGAGAAGCTGATGTCGGAATTCGATTTTATGCTGGAATATTTTGTGGACAAGATGCGGGGCCGCCGTCCCGCCGAAACAGGACTACTGGAATTGCGAGAGCTGTTCCGTCCCCTCTGTGAAACCCTCGCCAGGGAAGAAGTTTGTTTCACGCACCGCGACTATCACAGCAGAAACCTGATGGTCCATAACGGCGCGATCAAAATACTGGATTTCCAGGACGCCCGGATGGGACCATGCCAATACGACCTGGCGTCCCTTCTGAAAGACTCTTATGTAGAGCTGGAAGAGGAGATGGTGGAAGATATGATAGAACTGTACGTCGGTCTTAAGGAAGAAGCGGACGGACAAGCCGTCGACCGCGCAGGCTTCCGCAAAATTTTTGATATGATGTCCATCCAGAGAAACTTGAAAGCCGTCGGGACATTCGCTTTCCAGAACGTGACGCGAAATAACGCAAGATATCTGGACTGTATCCCGAGGACTCTTGGCTATGTAAAAGCGACTTTCGGCAGGCGCCCCGAGTTGTCCGCATTAAGGAAATCCCTCGGCAAAATCATCCCGGAACTTGCCGAGTAAATTCAGGCGGCCAAATTCAATTATGAAAATATTGAAACGTTACATTTTATCCCTGTTTATTCAAAACTACCTGATCATCCTGTTAGCCATGATCGGGATTTATATGGTCATCGACATTTTTGAGCGGATGGATGAATTTGTTTCGCA
>Ga0114950_10003852_pt1 | contig 11618 bp, 9 predicted proteins | sample N075metaG_FD_83503 | JGI IMG/M metagenome (GOLD analysis project Ga0114950, IMG submission 83503) | Deep subsurface microbial communities from Kermadec Trench to uncover new lineages of life (NeLLi) - N075 metaG | ecosystem: Environmental > Aquatic > Marine > Ocean trench > Sediment | place...
TCAGGACGGCGGCGAAACTCTCTCACGAAACGGCCTGAAACTGATGCAGACAATTCAGGATTTCCCCTGGCCTGTTATTGCAGCTATAAACGGCTTTGCTTTAGGTGGCGGCTGCGAATTAGCCTTAGCCTGCGATATCAGGCTGGCCTCGACCAAAGCCAGGCTGGGGCAGCCCGAAGTCAGTCTCGGTCTTATTCCGGGCTATGGCGGCACCCAGAGATTAGCCCGTATAGTGGGACGAGGCAAAGCGATGCAGCTAATTTTAAGCGGTGCTACGATAAGAGCCGATGAAGCTTACCGCATTGGATTAGTCGATGAAATTTGTGAGCCTGAAGAGCTGATGGACAAAGCTCAGGCTATGGCCGATGAGATAGCCTCCAAAGGACCTCTGGCCATTAAAAAAGCCAAAGAATGTATAAACGGCGGTCTTGAGATGACTCTTGCTGAGGGTTGCCAGCTCGAGATGAAAAAATTCGGTGAAGTTTGCGGCACCAGCGACAAGACCGAAGGCACTAAAGCGTTCATGGAAAAGCGCAAACCTGACTTCAAAGGCAATTAGTCAGGGCCGATTTAATGGATTTAAGCTGGGTATTCTTTAACTCATTTATAGTCGGCTTTTCGGGGGCGATGATGCCCGGCCCGCTTTTGGTAGTCGGAATTTCTGAAACACCCCGCCATGGCTGGCGCACCGGCATAATTATATCTGTGGGTCATGCTATTGCTGAAATAGGGGTGGTGTTAGTGCTGGTGCTGGGCCTTGCCGCCTTTGCCAAAGACGAGTTAGTGACTCAAGTCATAGCAATTGTTGGCGGCGCGGCGTTAATCCTGATGGGTCTGTCCATGGGCCGGGACATTTTAAAAAACAGTCTAAGTTATGATTCAATCGACCGTTCGCAAAAAGGCAGCCGCCGGCTGCTGGCCGGTAAAGGAATTACTGCCACTCTTTCAAATCCGTTCTGGTTTGTCTGGTGGGGAACGGTCGGACTGAGTCTGCTGGTGGATTCGCAGCGTCTGGGAACACAGGGGCCGATTGTCTTTTATTTCGGGCACATTTTGTCTGATTTTGTCTGGTATACAGCCGTCAGTGTTATTTTATGGAGCGGCAGAAAACTATTTGTAGGGAAAGTTCTTAAGTCAATGATTTTAGCCTGTGCGGTTTTTCTGATTTATCTGGGGATTACTTTTCTGATAACCGGACTATCGAGCCTTACTTAAACAAGGCTTCATGAAGTCTCTCGTAAATCGGACCGCGCGGTGTCAGGGTGGATTTAAACAAGGTCAGCCTGTCGACTTGAAAAGGCATCGCTTCGATTTTATAATTCTCAATAAAATGCGCCAGCTGCGGCAGCGACTGTGGTTTTTTGACCCGGCCTAAAGTAAGATGCGGCCGGAACTTTCTGGTTTCTTTGTCATAGCCTAATTTGTGTACCCGCTGGTCAAGGCTTCCGGCCAGCCGCTCCAGTTCAGCATGGTCTCCGTCAAGGCCGGCCCATAATGCTCTGGGACGAATCAGGTTGGGGAAGCCGCCAATTTTAGATAATTTAAAATCCAGAATATTGGTTTCCTGTGAAGTTTTATCAATTAATTGTGAAAGATGCTCGACTAATGATTCGTCTGTTTCGCCCAGGAATTTAATTGTCAAATGAATGTTCTCTGGCTTGACCCATCTGACATTGCCGGCTACGCTCTTTAGCTGATAAATTATATTGGCCAGTTCAGTTTCAACTTGCCGGCTGATTGGTGTGGCGATAAATAAGCGCATTATTTTTTATTCTATTCTATCTCTAAATCCAGAATATCTTTTCGCAGTAATTCTAAAGCTGCATAAGAAGCACGGGCGCGGTTTGTTTCACGGTCCCGGCCAAAATTGAATTCTTTGGCATATGACTTTTGAGCGGTAGCAATGCCAATAAAAGTTAAACCGACCGGTTTATCGTCGCTGCCGCCGCCCGGACCGGCCACGCCGGTTATCGACAGGGCGAAATCAGCAGAGAAACGCTTTCTGGCACCAAGCGCCATTTCTATGGCTGTCTCTGCTGATACTGCTCCATATTTATTCAGAGTAGTCTTATTTACGCCAAGCTCTGATATTTTGACTTCATTAGAATAAGCGATTATGCCTCCGGCAAAATATCCTGAAGATCCTGGCACCGAAGTTATAATCTCGCCAAGTTTGCCGCCGGTGCAGGATTCTGCTACTGCCAGCAATTTATCATTATCACTTAAGAGTTGTCCTGTTACCGACTGCAGGCTGTCGCTGTCATAGCCGTATACAAATTTGCCGACTTTCTTTTCAATCTGCTTGACCAGTTTTTGCGCTTTGCTTTCGGCCTTATCTTTGCTGTCAGCTGTGGCTACTATGCGCAAATCGACACCGCTCTCTGATGGCAGATAGGCCAGCTTGACCCCCGGCTCTAATTCTAAATCAGCTGAGATAGCTTCTGCCAGAGACGATTCAACTATACCGTTTAAGCGCAGGGTCGTAATTTTAATGTCCTGGCCAAAATTTTGTTTAGCTAAAAACGGGATTACTTCGTTATCCAAGACATGACGCATCTCGGTGGGCACGCCGGGCAGGGAAATAAAATAATAGTCATTTTCGATGATTCCAATGCCAGCCGCCGAACCGATATCATTTTTGAAAATCGTTGAATTATTCGGCAGCAGTGCCTGTTCTTCGTTGATGGCAGGCATTTCAATTCCGCGTCTGTGGTAGCGCTCACGTATTTCTTCAAGCAGTTGTTCATTTAAAACCAGCTGCCTTTTAAAAAATTTGACCAGCACTTTTTTGGTCAGGTCATCATCGGTCGGTCCCAGACCGCCGGTAGTGATTACCACTTGTGCCCGTTTAAGCGAGTGTCTGATGGTTTCTTCGATTCTCTCGAGCGAATCGCCGACTGTACTCTTAAACTGAACCGAGAGACCGATGCCGCTCAGCTTTCTGGCAATATAGCCGGCATTGGTGTCGGTAGTTTCTCCCAGCAGCAGTTCATCGCCGATGGTTATAATTTCAGCAATTATCATATTGAACTCGACTGCTTAATCAGCCAGATTATGAGATGCGTGACCAGGTTTGACTGCACTCCGGCTACGACATCATCCATGGTTATGCCCCAGCCTGCGGGCAGCTTCTCGGCCTGTCTGGCAGGATAAATTTTTACGACATCCAGCGCTCTGAAAACAAAGAAAGCGATGGCATAGTTAATAAGAGAATAAGGCACAAACAACAGCGTGATAAACATGCCGGCCCATTCGTCGATGACTATTTTGCGGGCATCATGTCCCAGCTCTTTTTCAGCCTCTCCGGCAGACCAGACCGAAACAATAGTGGCAGCTGTCGCTGCCATAATCAGCCCAAGCTGATTATTTTGAATCAAGAAATATGCTATCAGCCAGGGCGGGATGGAACCAAAGGTGCCGGGTGTAATCGGGAAATAGCCCGACCAAAAACCTGTGGCTAACATTTTTGCAATAAATTTTTTCATTCTGATTTTATTTCAGCACTTTCTTGATCATGTAAGAATATTTTACAATATAGTCGATGCCGGTGCCGACAGTAATGGCAGCTGTAAACCAGAGCATCAGATTAAAATAATAGCGGTAATCAAACGAAAACAACTCCAGCGCCGGGCTGTCAAAATACTCAAGCGACTTCACGAAATTTATATAAAGAAGAACTATCCCTACCAGACTTATCTGGATAAAAGTTTTCACCTTGGCCCACCAGGTGGGAGGAATGACGACGCTGCTGTAAGCCGCCAAAAGCCTCAGTCCTGTAATCAAAAACTCACGACCGATTATCAGCATAACCGGCAGCGGCGAAACATAGCCCAGTGCAATAAATGATATCAAAGCGCTTGATACTAAAATCTTATCAGCCAGAGGGTCCATAAACCGTCCGAAACCGGTAATTATTCCAAACTTGCGGGCGTAGTAGCCATCAATCAAATCAGTCAGAGCGGCTACCATAAAAAGCCCCAGCGAGAGCAGCCTCCAGTAGAAGCTGTCTAAAATGAAGAAGTACATAAAGAAAGGAGCGATTAAAATGCGCAGCAGAGTCAGCTTATTGGGCAAGTTCATAGGCTTAAAAAGGTATCAGCAATCGGACTGACTGTCAATCTCCATTGCAGGAGGGTCTCAGACAGGAAATATTCTTATCAGTTATTTGCCAGAAGATATATGGTAATGCGGTCGATCTGTTCGCCAGTGAGTTTTGCCTGTATACCATACTTTTTTACCAGAGGAGGCCACTCTTCGTCACTTTTATCTGTTGGCTTGGGAAGAGTGTGACAGCTCTGACAGGAAGCTGCAAAAAGGCGGCTGTTTGGGGTAGACTCTTCATCTACAACTGATCCGCCGCAGCCATGCGATAGAGCGATAATCAGTCCGAAAAGAAGTGCGCTGGTAACTCTTGATATCACAGTCCGATTCCCATCAGGAAGCGGGCTCTGGCATCGTCGCTGTCGTCAGTAATCCCCCAGGCATAGCCAAAGCTATACCAGACAGGGCCTGAAGCGAACGAGAAGGTCGGTCCCAGATAGGAAGCTGTTTCGTTATCGGCATTTTTGATAAGTTCGTATCTACTGATAGACTCTACTCCTATTGACCATTTGTAGCTGAGTTCATAGCTCAGGCCAATATCCAGCCCATATTCGTGTCGGGGGTCACCCGGCGCCCAGAAAAATTCATAGACCGGGTTTATGGCGATAGAAAGTTTATCGAAGTCAGATCCAAATATCAATTTGGCTTCGAGTTTATTTTGAGCTTTGAGATCTATTTTCCTTCTGTATTCAATATAGAAAACAGGGGCGAATTTCTTACTGCCGGCGTTATGTAGCCGGAACCTGGTGCGCAGCTGAAAAGCATCCCATTTGAGCGCTTCGTTTTCGTTCTGGCTGAAAATTTGATAAATTGATAAATCCCAATTAGGAGCCAGGCCGTGTTCAATTTCCAGACGGTATTCCCAGCTGTCGGTGGTGCTCAGTTTAGTTGTCTGATAAAACTCAAGGTCTACTCCGTCAGGCTGCTGCAAAATTGGCTGATAGGTCCAGACAAACTTTCTGCGGTCAGCGTTAGCTGCAGAGGCTGCTATAAGAATTATCAAAGCCGCCAGGAAGATTTTTCTGAAGTACATTTGTATACTCTCCACTGTTTTCAATTATAACGGCTAAATGAAAACCATTTTCATTTAGCTTTTTGGTTGATGACATTATAAGAGAACATCAGCTGTGATGTCAACGGAAAAGAACACAAAATTGTAATGTATTAGATCGTGACTTATGATGCCTGCCAGAATCAGCCTGGGAACTTAATGGAATTAAAAAACCCAAGCAGGAATAGTTCCTGCCTGGGTGGACGATATTAGGTAATCCACAGAAAGAGTAACACTTTCCGATTGCACAGTAAATTTAACAATAATCATTTTTTTGTCAAGGGAAAAATGCTAAAAAAGTGATTTATTTTCCAAGCATTTCTGCCTATTTTAAGACTGTAATACGTCATTATTATGAGAAAATAGAAGCTGAAAAGGAAGTTTTTCTAATATAATGACTCCAGCAAATAGTCAAAAATGTGCATAGCCTGTAGATGTTATGTGGGTAACCCTGTAATCCATTATCGGGAAAACGGTTACAAATCGCATAAATCAAAAATAAGGGTTCTGAAACAACTGCAATAAGTTAGGCCTCTATTTTTCTGAAGCTCAGAAACTTACGGGTTTAGCCGAATGGACTAAGCCGTCAATGTTACTAAAACCGAACCTTTTCGTTCTGCTGGCTTTGTTGTAACTTGCTGTGAGACAACCGATTTTAATTTTAATGAAAAAATGTTTGAATTTTATTAGTACCCCGATTTACTCAGGCTATATTGGCTACCCCGCTGAAGATTAGGAAAGACTTCTGTGGTGAAGTAGTTATTGCTTCTTCAGTAACGGTAAATCATAAATAGAAACTTTTGGAGAGTTGTGATTGCATCAAGTAGAAATGCCCAAGGCCATTTTGTCTTAAGTGAGCTCTTTAGAATTGTTTTTGCAGGAGGGAAAAGTTGAAGATAGATCGTTTATTTACCAAAGAAAGCAAGTCGCCTTATGATGGCATAGAGTTCACTCAGAGGTCTTCTGAAATAAAGAATCCTGACGGCTCAGTAGTTTTTAAGCATGATGATATTCAGGTACCGAGCGAGTGGTCGCAGGTAGCAGTTGATATTTTAGCACAGAAATATTTCCGCCGTGCCGGAGTGCCTGAGAGTGATGACAAAGGGCAGCCGCTACTGGATGAATCCGGAGAGCAGCTCACAGGCAGAGAGACAGACGCCAGGCAGATTTTTGGTCGCTTAGCCGGCTGCTGGAAACACTGGGGCGAGAAATACGAATACTTTGATTCAGCCCAGGATGCACAGGCTTTTGAAGATGAACTATGTTACATGCTGGCGGCACAGATTGCTGCCCCCAACTCGCCGCAATGGTTCAACACCGGATTGTATCATTCTTATGGTATTACCGGTAAAGCTCAGGGGCATTATTTTGTCGACCCTGAGACTCACAATCTGACAACTGCTCAGAACGCCTACGAACACCCTCAGCCACATGCCTGCTTTATTCAGTCGGTTAGTGATGACTTGGTCAACAAAGGCGGCATAATGGATTTGTGGGTGCGAGAGGCCCGTCTTTTTAAATACGGTTCAGGTACCGGCACAAACTTTTCCAATTTACGGGGAGAAAAAGAACCTCTCTCAGGCGGAGGAAATTCATCGGGCTTGATGTCGTTTTTAAAAATCGGAGACCGTGCTGCCGGCGCCATAAAATCAGGCGGCACCACCCGGCGTGCGGCCAAGATGGTCTGTCTTGATCTGGACCATCCCGACATAATAGATTTTATTTCATGGAAAGTTGTTGAAGAACAAAAAGTAGCCGCCTTAGTCACCGGCTCCATAATTATAAAACAACAACTCAAGAACATTTTTGAGTCCACCCAAATAACCGGTAAAGATAAAGTTGCTGCTGTTGAAACCGACCCGGGTAAAAATTCAAAATTAAAATTGGCACTTAAGACAGCCAGACAGCTTTCGGTGCCGACTGCTTATATTCAAAAAATAATCGGTCTGGCAAATCAGGGGATAGCAGAAATTGACTTTATTGAACTTGATACAAACTGGGACAGTGAAGCCTATCTGACAGTATCCGGTCAGAATTCTAATAATTCTATTCGAGTTCCCAATGATTTTTTTAAGACGCTGCAGGAAGGCGGTGAATGGAATTTGATTCGCCGCACCGATGGTGCTGTTCATGAAACAATACCGGCCGCAGAGTTATGGGAGAAAATATGTTATTCGGCCTGGGCCTGTGCCGACCCCGGCATTCAGTTTGACACTACCATTAACGAGTGGCACACCTGTCCGCACGAAGGGCGTATCAATGCCTCCAATCCCTGCTCGGAATATATGTTTCTTGATGATACTGCCTGTAACTTGGCTTCGATTAACTTAATCAAGTTTCTCAAAAGTGATGGCACCTTTGATATTGAGGGCTATCTGCATGCGATTTCGCTGTGGACAATAGTTCTGGAAATCTCTGTACTCATGGCTTCATTTCCTTCGGCTCCGATTGCCCAGAGAAGTTATGACTATCGCACGCTTGGACTTGGGTTTGCCAATCTGGGTACTCTTTTGATGCGTATGGGAATTCCCTATGATTCTTCCGAGGGCTATGCCTGGTGCGGAGCGCTGAGTTCTATGCTGACCGGTCAATCCTATGTCGTTTCGGCGGAAATGGCCAAACAGCTGGGACCATTTCCGGCTTATTTTAAGAATCGTGAATCTATGCTGAAAGTGATGCGCAATCATCGGCGGGCTGCCTATAACGCCGAGAAGTCTGAATTTGAAGATCTGACAATCAAACCTACAGGCATTAATCAGAATTATATTCCGGAAGAAATATTAGAGACAGCTCGCCGGGTCTGGGACAGAGCCATCGAACAGGGAGAAATCTACGGTTTCCGCAATGCCCAGGCGACGGTAATTGCCCCGACCGGCACCATTGGCCTTTTGATGGATTGCGACACCACCGGTATTGAACCGGATTTTTCACTGGTTAAATTTAAGAAACTGGCCGGCGGCGGTTATTTTAAGATTATCAATCAGTCGGTACCGGTAGCGCTTGATAAACTTGGCTACACTAAAGAAGAGAACGAAGAGATTATTCTGTATGCTACCGGACGGAAAACTCTCAAAGGCGCTCCCTTTATTAATCATGAGTCGCTGAGAGCCAAAGGATTTGAAAAAGAACAATTAGATAAGATAGAAAAGTCGCTGGCCAACGTTTTTGATGTTTCATTTGCCTTTAACAAGTATTCACTGGGTGAGGAGTTTCTCCGGGATACCCTTGGATTCAGCGAAGAGGTCACGGAAGACTGGAATTTTAATCTGCTGCGAGAGCTGGGTTTTACTCGTGAGCAGATTGAAGCAGCAAATGAATTTTGCTGCGGCACCATGACGCTCGAGAGCGCTCCTCACTTAAAAGAGGAACATCTGCCGATATTTGACTGTGCCAACAAGTGCGGCCGCAAAGGAGTCAGATATATCAGGTACGAAGCTCATATTAAAATGATGGCGGCATCGCAGCCGTTTATTTCGGGAGCTATCTCCAAGACGATTAATATGCCATCTGAAGCGACCATTGATGATGTCAAAAAAGCTTACCGCATGTCCTGGGAAACAATGAACAAAGCAATCGCATTGTATCGTGACGGCTCCAAGCTAAGTCAGCCGCTAAGCTCCAAGCTTTTTGAAGAAGACGAAGCCGAAGGACCGCTGTCAGTTGAAAAAGTATCCGGGCAGATGGCAGAGAAAATTATTTACCGCTATATAGCCAAACGTCGGCGTATGCCGCAAAGACGGGCTGGCTATACTCAAAAAGCAGTCGTCGGCGGGCACAAACTTTATCTGCGGACCGGCGAATACAGCGACGGCACTCTGGGAGAGATTTTCCTGGACATGCATCGCGAGGGAGCAGCTTTTCGCTCCATGATGAACTGCTTTGCAATTGCAGTTTCGCTGGGTCTTCAGCATGGCGTTCCCTTAGAAGAATTTGTCGACGCCTTTTTGTTCTCCCGCTTTGAACCCAACGGCATGGTTCAGGGAAATAAGTCCATCAAAATGTCGACTTCCATAATTGATTACATCTTCCGTGAGTTGGCTATTTCTTATCTGGAACGTAATGATCTGGCGCAGGTGTCCGAAGAGGATTTGCGCAGCGATACTCTGGGTGAGCCGATGGACTTTGAAGAAGAAGAAGAAATTAAGCAGGCTGCCAACAGGAAAGTACCGACTGGAAAACGGACCGAAAATGATATTCGCACCCGTCATCTGGTACAGGATTTGTCCAACGGTGAGGCAAACGGCAGCAGCAATGGCTCTGATAAAGAATCTATTAAGCGCATTGATATTGATAAAAATAAAGGAGTAGAGGCCAATGCTAAACAGACGGAGAGTCCGATTGCTGATGAACAATTTGAAAGCGCCTCGGCGCATTTTGAGTATACCCAAACAACAGTTACCTCTACTTCAACTTCAATCGAAGGACGACGTCTCCTTGAAATCAGAGAAGCGCGACTAAAAGGCTACGAAGGTGATATGTGCAGCGAGTGCGGGCAGTTTACTATGGTACGCAACGGCACCTGCCTTAAATGCGATACCTGCGGCGCTACCTCGGGCTGCAGCTAATATTTTTTAGGCCATAACGTTTCCTAATATATTACCCGGCCGCTACCAGCGCGGTCGGGTTTTCTTTTTACTGATAGCATAGCTTAGAAAAGTTTTGTTTCTTGAATATAATAGAAAGCGGAGTTTTTCTGTTTTGAAAATTTCTGTAAGAATTATCAACGTCCTGTCTTTAGCAGTTTTCTCTTACCTGTCAATTACCGGTATTCGCCTGATGCTGTTTGGCAACCGTTTGCCGCTGCCGGAATGGCTGATATGGCTGCAATTTATAGAGTTTAACTATAACACTCAGCTGCTTCACTTTTATGCCGGGGCAGCGCTGGCAGGGTTGTTGACGATAAGAATCGCTCTGAGGATTATTTCTGCTGGAGAAAAACATTCGGAAAAGCTGAACTTAAATGTTGCCGTAAAGTGGCGGAGCAATTTTGCTTTTATAATATATCTGCTGCTGTTTTTGGCAATTATATCGGGACTTCTTGTTTATTCAGGAAAGATAACCGATCAACTTGCTAATGCTTCGCTTAAGAATATGCATTTGATCAGCTTTTGGGGAGTGCTGCTGGCTTCTGTTTTTTACGGGATAATTCAAATTATTCAAAGAGACAGAGATAAAAATGAGCACAGAATTACTTTCAGGTCGAAAGAGGGCAAAAGAATTTGGGCTGCTCTGGCAGTTTTTATTCTTATCTGCACTATGGCTGCCTGGGGAGTTGCTGAATTTGTGAATACTCAGCTGACCTTAACCAGCCGCAGGATGAATCGAAATATCGTACTTGATGGTCGTGCCCGCACGAAAGAATGGTATGGGGTAGACTCTGTACTGGTAGCGCTAAGCGGCGGAGACAATTTTGATAATGGCTCTACTAATATTCTAATCAAGAGTTTTAGAAACCGGCAGCATATTTTCTTTTTGTTTCAGTGGCGCGATAATAACAGGTCGTATAATCGCCAGCTGCTTAAAACTAACAGCGGCTGGATAGAACAAAAATCCGACAGTGTAATCACGTCAACTTTTGGGGAGTCAGTTTATTTTGAGGACCAGTTAGCTGTTTCTTTTCACAGGAGCAGTTCGGGCTGTCTGGAGAGTTGTCACCTGGGTAACAGCCAGCAAGCCGGCAGACATTATACAAATGGTGACACAGCAGACGTCTGGATGTGGAGAGCGCTGAGCACTAATCCGGTTGGTGAGGCAGATGACGGCTGGTGGGCGAAAGCAGCCGGTGATTCAAACGGGGGCATGCGCTTTGATAACTCAGCTGGCGGCGGTTATGCCTCGAACTTAAATCGTGAATGGGCTGAGCCGTATTTTTTGAGTTATCATCCGGCCCTCAGATACTGGATAGATATGAGATCAAAATTTTTTATGCCATATCGTTCCGGCCTGGATATTTTTACAATCGGTGCAATTCAGCCGGCTGTGGTGACTTTGCCTTTTACTGGAGACCGGGGGGATATCCGAGTTCGGGGAAACTGGGCCAGGGGTGTCTGGACTGTAGAATTACGCAGAACTTTAAATACCGGTTCACCATTTGATATTCCTTTGATGGGAACTGTCTGGATGAGTCTGGCGCCATTTGATAATAGTGAAAAAATGCACAGTTATCATTTCAAGACGATTAAGTTAATAATCGAGTGACAGAATTTTTTGCATGAATCCGGAGTTGCGATTATTAAGCAAAGCATCAGGTCACATCCCCCGCCTCGGTGGGGAACAGGACCTGAGGCAACTTTTTAAGATGATATAAATCTGATTTGGGAAGAGGACCGGTTTTGAGACCGGCCCTTTCATCATGCACTACTCTTGAGAATCTGTACTGGCAAGTTCCTGTTTGAGCTGTCTGGCTTTGGTAACTAAGTTCATCAGTTCCAGCACCTCGTCCTGGCCGGTTTGATTATAAACCTCA
>Ga0114950_10003853_pt1 | contig 11618 bp, 12 predicted proteins | sample N075metaG_FD_83503 | JGI IMG/M metagenome (GOLD analysis project Ga0114950, IMG submission 83503) | Deep subsurface microbial communities from Kermadec Trench to uncover new lineages of life (NeLLi) - N075 metaG | ecosystem: Environmental > Aquatic > Marine > Ocean trench > Sediment | place...
CGTATCAATTGAAAAATTGAGTTGTGACAGCCGTGTGAAGTGCCTGACAACCTCAAGCTCGGAAGCTCTGGGCATAATCAGCTCATCCTTACGCAGCACCTCATCGGGAAGCTTTGATTCACCCGCAGCTTCCGGGACAAAACCTTGTCGTGCAACCGACTCGTATTCAAAAATCAGTGGCTCATTCATGCCGCCACCTCAAATAAATCAGCAGCTGCTTCCACATAACTTGCGATATCGGCTGTACTGCGTATTTCAGTTGCGCAAACCAGCATTGCATGACCATGTTCGGGATAGTCCTGGCTCAGATCATAACCACCAATAATCCCCTGCGCAGACAGCGCGCCGAGCACATCCGCGACCGGTCGATCAAGCTGCAACACAGCTTCATGAAAGAACGGCGTCGTAAACGCTCTGGATACACCCTGCAGCTTCGTCAGAGCGTCAACAAGCACATTGGTATTGGCATTACAGCTACGCGCCACCTGCTGCAATCCTGTCGCGCCAAGCAGTGACATATAGATAGTTGCAGCCGTCGCAACCAGCCCCTGATTGGTACAGATATTGGATGTCGCCCGTGAGCGGCGTATATGTTGCTCACGGGCCTGCAACGTCAGCGTAAATCCAGGCTTACCTTCAATATCGACGGTACGACCAACAATCCGACCGGGCATTTGCCGAACTACCGCCTGACGACAAACCATATAGCCAAAATACGGCCCCCCGGATGACAGCGGTATACCCAGCGGCTGCCCTTCACCACAAGCAATATCAGCACCGTCTTCACCCCACTGCCCCGGTGGTTTCAATACAGCCAGAGCAATTGGATTAGCCACGCCTATTACCAGAGCACCATTAGCGTGGGCCCAGTCTGTTAGCGTATCCACATCTTCCAGGGTGCCGAGAAAGCTCGGATTCTGAATACCGATGGCTGCAAAATCTTCGCCGGCATAGTCAGCGAGCACAGAGATATCAGTCCGGCCATCACGCATCGGCAATTCGACCAGCTCAATTTTTTGTCCGCCAAGCATAACGCGCGCAACTGATCGATAAACCGGACTTAAAATTTGTGGCACGAGTATGCGCCGTGATTTACTTTTTCGATTCGCACGCACCGCCATCAGACAGGCTTCGGCAAATGCTGTTGCGCCGTCATAGAGCGAAGCATTAGATACATCCAATCCTGTCAGACTCGCCAGCATAGTCTGGAATTCGTAGATAACCTGCAGCGTGCCCTGACTCGCCTCCGCCTGGTAAGGCGTGTAAGCACTGTAAAACTCTCCACGGGTAGCGATATCCCATACGGCCGCAGGAATATAGTGGTCATAAGCACCTGCCCCCAGGAAACATAAAGGCTCACCATCAGTCCGTGCCCTTTGTTGCATGAAGCGGGATATTTCAGCCTCACTCAATGCCGGCCCAATCGCATCAAGCCCCGCTATACGCAGGCTGGCCGGAATTTCATCAAATAATTCATTTATATTGCTAACACCCACGCTGGCGAGCATGGCAGCAATATCTGTTTCCGTATGTGGAATAAACGGCACTTCATGTTCCTCGTTTTGTTAAAGCCTTTGTGCCCAGCTTTGTATTTACTGGTCTTCAAGCTCCGCCAGGTAGCGGCTATAGGCATCTGCATCCATAAAATCATCAAGCACCGTTGCATCTTCTGGCTGCAAACGGAATATCCAACCATCTTCGTAAGGGCTGTTGTTCACCAGCTCAGGAGTATCGGCAAGTGCGAGATTAACTTCTGCAACCTCGCCTGCAAGTGGACAATATATATCGCTAGCGGCCTTGACCGACTCAACAACTGCACAGGCATCACCAGCAGACAGACGGTCACCTACTTCCGGCACTTCGACAAATACGAGTTCGCCCAACGCTTCCTGCGCATGATCACTGATGCCTAGCGTAACGGAACCATCATCATCCAGCCGCAGCCATTCATGATCTTTGCTATATAAAAATTTGTCCGATATTTCGCTCATAAGAGGTCTCCACCTGGAACATTGGAATTATTTTTTGATCCCTGCTGGATCTTAATTTCACCATTTCTTACAAAAGGTGGCCGAACGATCCGTGCCGGCCTGAAAACAGATCTGATCTCAACTTCGCAGCGCTCAGCGGCACCTGCCGGTATCCGCGCCAGCGCAATTGAACATTGCATGGTGGGCGAAAAGCCACCACTGACTATCTGACCCTCACCTGCCGCAGTATTTACGCGCTGGCCCGTCCGCATCACGCCACGACCTTCCAGCACCAGGCCAACAAATTGACGCGACACGCCTGCCTGCCGCTGCTGCTCCAGCACGGACCGACCAACAAAATCCCGATCTGCAGGCTCCCACGCAATAGTCCAGCTCAGGTTACTTTCCAGCGGGGAAGTACTCGTGGTCATGTCCTGACCATATAAATTTAGCCCTGCCTCAAGTCGTAAGGTATCCCTGGCACCCAGCCCACAGGGCTGCACACCCGCACGGGTCAGTGCAGCCCATAAAGTGTCAGCAGTTTGTGCATCAACCAGAATTTCCCAACCATCTTCTCCGGTATACCCGGTACGGGCAATAAAGACACCATCTTGCTCAAGTGATTCAAAAGCACCCAGTTCCAACGCAGCTTTACCCACATTGCCGGGCAGTAAAGGTGCGGTTATTTGCCGGGCCTGCGGCCCCTGTACTGCAATCATCCCGAGATCGTCACGCTCTTTCAGAGCTACCTGTCTGTCACCAACCATCTTGTGCATCCACTTAAGGTCAGCTTCACGAGTTGCAGCATTCACCACAACCCGATACTTCATGTCACCCTGCCAATAGATAATGAGATCATCGATGACCCCACCCGCAGGATTAAGCATGCAACTATAAAGCCCCTTGCCTTCCAGCTTCAGTCGGGCTACATCATTTGCCAGCAGATACCGTAACCATGCCCGACTATCCGGACCTGATACATCAACAACAGTCATGTGCGAGACATCGAACATCCCGGCGTTATTCCGCACTACATGATGCTCCTCTATTTGCGAGCCGTAGTGCAGTGGCATATCCCAGCCACCAAAATCTACAAGCTTTGCGCCTGCTTCAACATGACGCTTATAGAGGCCGGTCTGTTTGCCCATATCAAAGATTCCTAGCAAAGTATCCAGTAACAAAAAAAGGCGGCAGGTATAGTGCATATACCTGCCGCCCCTCTGTCCTGTTACCTGAGAGATCGGATAAAGAGCATGTCTTTACCTCGCCCCTTCGGTGGGCCGACGATGCAGCCGCTCTCCAGAGTCAATCCAGATTCGCAGTCCATTTGCCTGAGCGTTTCCGAGCGAGTTGCGCCTTCGGCGGCTGCCCGAAAAAATGGCAGCACTCTCACGCGATTCTGAAAGATTGAGCGCGCATCATACCCAAACCGACAGCCCCGATACCAGTCGGATCAATAGACTCTATTTAAGAGGGGGATTTACGGCACGCCATGAATTAACTAAATACTGATTAAAGCGCTGGTTAAGACCCGTATTTAAGACTCTGATTTAAGGATCAATAAGACGTGCGGCGGCAGGCAATGAACGGCCACGCCCCATAGCGTAAGCAGCAAATCGTGCCTTTACCAAGGGTAGTTTATCTACGACACCCAGACCCAGCCCCCCTATTCCACCGCAGGGCCCCGCAAACAAATGATTAATAGCATCCATGGCCCCCAGTGTCAGCATAGTATCGCCTTTGCGTGCACGCTCATAACGCCTTAATACCAGCGGGTCCCCGGGATCAGCAGCCGGTAGTGCAAAATGCGCCACCAGTTCCTCGGCCAGCACGGCCGCATCCAGCAAGCCCAGATTAACGCCCTGGCCAGCAAGCGGATGAACCCGATGCGCGGCATCACCAATCAGCGCAAAACGGCGACCCGTGTACCGGGCAGCATGCCCTGAGCCCAGCGGGAAACTCACGCGCTGCGTCGTACATTCGAGTGACCCGAGTACATGGTCAAGCGCAGCTGCTAACTCCACGTTAAAATCTGTCCCGTCCATTTCCAGCAGTTCTTTCGCCTGCGTGTCGGGGCACGACCAGACCAGCGATGAACGCCCATCAGCCAAAGGTAATAATGCAACTGGCCCGCCTGGTAGAAATCGTTGCCAGGCAGTCGCTGCATGCGGCCTTTCACTGGCAATATGCGCAACTATTGCGGACTGCTCATACAGATGTTCGCGGAAACTGACACCCAGTTGCTCCCGCACCCAGGACCGCGAACTATCCGCACCAACCACCAACCGGGCATGCAGTGAGCTGGAATCCTCCAGCGTGATACAGCAATGGTCAGTTGATTCACTCAAACTGACTGGCTTTAAGCCGCTGATAACTTTGACCGAGGTCGCACCTTCCACCTTTTTCCAGGCAGCAAGACGCATGGCACGATTTTCAACGATGTGACCAAGCCAGGCTTCCCCAAATTCTGCAGCATCAAATGAAATTGATTTGGCGCCCCCGGCCGTACCCTCTGCCTGCCAGACACACATACGTTCGTAAGGACTGACACGCGCCACAGGTAACTGGTCCCATACGCCCATATTTTGCAGTATGGCCCGGGATGCCGGCGCTATAGCAGAAACACGTAAATCTATGTCTGCATCCTGAGCTACCGTCTCTGGCGGCTGCACCTCCAGCAAGGCTATACGGCATGGATTACCCACCTGCTCCAACCCGGCTGCAAGTAACCTGGCAAATGCAAGTCCGACAATGCCACCACCCACAATAGCTATGTCAAAATCTACTGCAGTCGCGGCAGTACTCATAGCGGTAAGCCCCGTGCCAGCCGACTAAGCCTGCCTGATAACCCCATGGTTTGCCGCGCAAGCTCCTGTTTCGCGCCGGGCACCATATCAAATGCCGCCAGCGCCAGACCCCGGCCTATAGAAGCGGGCGCACCAGGAATACCGAACATACGAATCAGACTGTCGGTAAAACCAACCACTTTACGTTGATCACTGCACCGCCAATCACAGTAGCTGGTCAGGATGTCAACCGTACCCGGGTCAAATGCAGCGGCCTGCAGACCATACCCATCCGCAATAACTTCACCCAGGCTGGCGACATCACGCAATCCGAGGTTGAAGCCCTGTGCAGCGACCGGGTGCAGACCATTTGCAGCATTGCCGATAACGACGGCACGTTCAGCAACAATACTGTCAGCTGTTACCAGGTGCAGGGGGTACGCAAAACGCTGACCGATGCGTGTAAATCGCCCCAGACGAAAACCAAATGCAGACTGCACCAGGTCAAGTATTTCATCATCAGACATACTCATAACAGTCGGAGCCGACTCACTTGTGCGTGCGAGCACGACGGTATACAAGCCATCTCGCCCCGGCAGGATCGCCACGGGACCTTCCGGCGTGAAACGCTCATACGCAACGCAACCAGCCCGTTGGGGATCAACCTGAATATTGGCGACCACAGCAACCTGGCCGTAATCCCGATCACTGGACTGAATACCAAGTGCACCCCGTAACTCTGACCGTGCACCATCCGCCACAACCAGCAACTGTGTGCTTAAGGATTCAACCGTTGCACCCGCCAACGTAACGCTACGCAAACCGGCTTCAATTTCGGTTGCGGTTACCCGGGCAGGGCAGAAAGTGGTTACTGTCGGCAATTCACCCAGTTTCTGCCAGAGCGCCTGTCCTAACCGGCGGCTTTTGATGACGAATCCCAATTCAGGGATACCCTGTTCATCAGCATCGATTAATGCTGTACCAAAACGTTTTTGTTCCGAGACATGAATCTTATGGATCGGCCATACAGAATCTGCAATCAGCGGCCATATTCCCAATTCATTGAGAATACGGTAACTGCCACGGGACAATGCGATCGTTCTGTCATCAAAACTTGGCTGTACATCACTGTCCGGAGGTATGGCCTCTACGAGGCCAACCCGACAGGAAGTTCCTGCCAACGCAATAGCCAGACTGCCTCCGACCAGGCCGCCACCAGCAATTAATACATCAAAATCACCACAGGAATCGTTTGATTTATCTGCCCTGGCCATCAGCTTAATGCGGACCCGACTAATTGTTCGATTTCATCAGGGTCTACTGGCAATCCCCTGGTAAGCACTTCGTTCCCCGAGCGCGTAACAACTACATCATCTTCAATTCGAATACCTATACCACGCCATTTTTTCGCAATTCCACGCATATCAGGAATATAAATACCCGGTTCAACTGTCAGGACCATACCCGGTTCAAGCAACCGCCATTGATCTGATACCTTGTAGTCACCCACATCATGCACATCCATGCCCAGCCAATGCCCTGTCCGGTGCATGAAAAATTTACGGTATTTTTGCTTGCTAATTAGCAAGCGCAAATCTCCCTTTAGCAAACCCACACGCTGCAACCCTTTGGTAATCACACGTACTGCCGCATCATGCGGTTCATTCCAGTGTTTCCCCGGTGCTACCTGTTCGATAGCCGCACTATGCGCCTGCAACACAATGTCATATATCAGTCGCTGTTCAGCACTAAAACGGCCGTTAATCGGCCAGGTGCGTGTCACGTCTGAAGCATAATAATCGTACTCGCAGCCGACATCAGCCAGCACCAGATCACCATCATTCAAGGGCTGATCATTCTGAACATAGTGCAGAGTACAGCTATTAATACCTCCACCGACGATAGGCTGATAAGAACACCCCACCCCGCTGCGCCTGAATTCATGAATGTACTCTGCCTCCAGCTCATATTCATTCATGCCCGGCTGGCAATGTGCCATTGCGCGACGATGAGCAGCCACAGCAATTTTTGCTGACTTTCGCATAGCACTGACTTCTGACCGGCTTTTAAATAAGCGCAGATCATGGAGCAAATGATCGAGCGTAATAAACTCATCCGGCGCATGTGTGCCACCGCCCCGGGAACGCAACTCGGTCACCCAGCCAATCAGTTTGCTGTCGAAATCCGGATGCGCACCCATGGTGTAGAAAACCCGTTCGCACTGTTCAACAATGCCCGGCAGGATGTCATCAATATCATTAATCGGGAATGCATCATCGACACCAAAATCTTCTATTAGTCCGGCAGGTGTAGCTCGCTTGCCATCCCAGGCCTCACGCGCCGGATCCTGATCACGGCAAAAAACAATACATTCACCCTGTTCACGTCCGGGTACAAGCACCAGCACTGCGTCAGGCTCGGCGAACCCGGTCAAATAATAGAAATCACTGTCCTGCCGATACGGATACTCAACATCCCGATTTCTAATACGTGCAGGCGCAGCTGGCAGTATCGCCACACCACCCTTGCCCATCATGCGCATCAATGCACGTCGGCGCTTTGCAAACTCGCGGTTATTCATCAGTGCTCCAGCGCGCTGGCATCAGGCAACACACGCAAGGTGGCCGTCTCGTCATAAATTAATTGCACTGATACACGCACGTACTCAACCAATTCAACATAGGCCCATTCAGATTCTTCACCTTCGTCAGATGATGCACCCGCCTTGGTTATCTCGCTGAAATCATCCAGGATTTCACTGCCATCGGAAAAATCCAGCACATCCGCCGGTGCGCCCTGATCGGCACCACCTGCGGAAACCAGTCCGTGCATAAAGCCATGGCACCAGTCTGCCAAGGCTGCGGTACGTAACTGCAATAATTCGTCGTCACCAGGCAAAAGTAGCGCAAAACGCATATCTCCAGCGTCAAGTTTCAGCAAAGTATCGGCAGCCAGTGTCTCTAACGCACGATTGCACTCATGCGCCAATACATTGGCGTCATCAGATTCCGCCATTAGCTCCTGCTGCCAGTCACGAATTGCCGCCACCCCCGTCAGACAGGCACGGCCACAAAAGGCCCCATGAGCTTCTGCCGCCTCAAATGCTGTACCAGCATCTTTCAGCATACGTTCCAAATCATCTATATCTACTGTTGCAAGATCATTCATTTAGGTCGCAATCCATACAGAAATGTAGGTAAACTTAAGCCAGAGTCGCCGCAATGGGCGTATATCCTATCACTCAGACGTTAACCCGCATATTGACCGCGGTGGCACGTACACACTATATTCATCAATATGTCTGAATCAGCCGAACAAAATTTTAGTCAGGAACTTGTGCGCCTTGAAAAGCGGCTGGATGAACTGGTCGTTATTTGCAGTCAGCTTAAGGAAGAGAATCGCTCTCTTAAAGACCGCCAGGATTCACTAATTGCGGATCGGGCTACTTTGCTGCAAAAGAACGAACAGGTACGCGCCCGGGTTGAAGCAATGATTACTCGCCTTAAAGCAATGGAGCATGGCTCATGACGGAGATGTACGCTCACGTCAACGTAAAAATTCTGGAGAAGGAATACCAGATTTCCTGTAAAGCTGACGAACGTGCAGCTTTACTGGATTCGGCAGAATTGCTTGACTCGAAGATGCGGCAAATCCGTGAAAGCGGCAAGGTCACAGGCCTGGACCGTATCGCGGTTATGGCTGCTTTAAATATGGCTAATGAACTCCTGATCGCCCGCGGCCATGGAGAAACACTGGAAACAGACGCTGCAGTGCGCATTCAGGCTATGCGCGAACGCGTTGAATCAGCGCTTCAGCACGGCCAGCAACTCGAACTTTAGTAGCCAGTTCACACTCTTACTGCAAGCCAGCTGATACACTAGTTTTTGGCTCCTCCTGCGGTGTTCGATGCGAATCTGGAATCCCTCGACCCTAAATTTTAGATCGGGGTCGTCACCTGAAAGGCAGCTGTGTGCATAACCGCCTTGGCGGTAAGCCTGGGCTGCCACGGTTGACCCCACTTTCCGCTCTGGTTCGAGAGCAACGATTCGTAACGGCACAGGTGGGAGGAGTCACCTCCTCCTTTCATTATAAGTACATGCTGCAAGTGATTTGTGAATCATGAATCAAGACCTGCACAAATTGCGGACACAGCTTAAAGCACGTCGCGCACTGCTTAGCGATCAATATATAGAAACAGCATCCCAAAAATTTTCTGATAATTTCTGGCAAATGCAGTTTACAAAAAGGGCCCAGCGCATCGCGGTGTATATGCCAACCCGCGGTGAAATTGACTGTCAGCCAATCATAGATATGGCCTGGATGCGCAAAAAGCGCATTTTTGCGCCCATATTGCGAGGAAAACAGATAAATTTTGCCCCACTGAATCCAGACTCCAAACTGGTATTAAATCGGTACAACATATTAGAACCTGTCTATTCAAAGTGCAGCCTGATTAAACCACGACAACTCGATATCGTCATCGTGCCACTACTTGCTTTCGACTCCAACCTTAATCGACTAGGCATGGGCGGCGGTTATTACGATCGTAGTTTTGCTTTTAGCAAAACTAACCTGCATTGGCGTCACCCACGTCTAGTAGGCGCGGCATATAGCTTTCAGCATGTAGATAGTTTGCAGCCTACATCATGGGATGTCCCGTTACATTGTGTGATTACAGAAAAAGAAAGTGTCGGAAGTTATTGATGCGTAATTAAGTAGTACATAAATTTCATACAACGAAAAGAATAGTTTGCATGGGTCTTTATAAACTTTTCAATACACCAACAAAGCATTAGTCATATTCAACAGAAAAGTCCATTTCCCCCACCTAAAGCAAAGTTCTGAAAATCCCTGTATTTGTTGAAACTTGGCTGTGCTTGTATATACTCAATCGCGGTTAACCCGACTATGGAGACTGCTAATGGCAACTCGAAAGAAAGTTTCTCGAAAGAAAAAGACAACAGTTAAACGCAAAACCAAGAAGAAGGTAGCGCGTAAAAAGACTAAGCGTAAAGTAGCTAAGAAAAAAGCTAAGAAAAAGGCCAAAAAAAAAGTAAAGAAAAAAGCTAAAAAGAAAGTAAAGAAAAAGGCCAAGAAAAAGGCTAAAAAGAAAGTAAAGAAAAAGGCCAAAAAGAAGGCTAAGAAAAAAGCTAAAAAGAAAGTAAAGAAAAAGGCCAAAAAGAAGGCTAAGAAAAAGGCTGGGAAGTAGGCTAGCCGCAGGAGGTAGTTAACCTCTTGTAACCACCCCTAAAGGTGGTAACCGGAATGTGCCCGCCTCGTGCGGGCACATTCATTTCCGGCGCCAATCAGCAATCCAAGCACGCGCCACCCCACCTGATATGTATAATTGGCGCGGTTTAGGGAGCATCAGATGCAACAAAACGAGAAGAAGCGCCAGGCCGCGCTGGCAGCACTGAACTACATTAGTGACGGTATGCAATTAGGGGTTGGCACCGGCTCGACAGTAAATTTTTTTATTGATGCGCTGCCGGATGTGCGATCCAAAATTGAGGCCGTTGTGGCAAGTTCTGAAGCCACCCGGGAAAGGCTGGAAAAACATGGTTTTGAGGTATCAGAATTATCAGCCACCGGCGATCTGGATTTGTATGTTGATGGGGCTGATGAAGCAAATAAGAATTTTCATTTAATAAAGGGTGGTGGCGGCGCACTCACTCGCGAAAAGATAATTGCAGCAGCCTCACGAAAATTTGTATGCATTATCGATGAGTCAAAATTCGTGGGCGCACTTGGGAAGTTTCCATTGCCTATCGAAGTCATTCCAATGGCACGATCCTATGTCTCACGACAGTTGATAAAGGCGGGGGCGCAACCTGTCTTTCGCGAAGGTTTTACAACTGATAACGGTAACCAAATAATTGATGCATGGGGTTTGAGCATCACCAACCCGCCCGCAACAGAAGACCGGTTCAGCCGCATCGCCGGTATCGTCACAGTGGGTCTTTTTGCGCATCGGGGCGCAGATATTATACTGATGGCCGATGAAAAAGGCATTAATACACTCCAAAAATAGCAGTTTTCACACATCAGCTATATCTATACAGGGTGGATAAAGCTCTGATTCTTGAATGCAAACTGACATGCCCGAAATGTGGCACGGTCAGTAACGCTGTAATGCCTGCCAACGCATGTCAGTGGTTTTACGAGTGCCCCGGTTGCAATGACCTTTTAAAGCCAAGCCCCGGCGACTGTTGCGTGTTTTGTTCGTATGGTTCAGTTGTTTGTCCACCAAAGCAGAGCAGCGATGCACGCTGCTAAAAACGCTCCAGTAATGCACGGCTACAGGGCTTAGGCACCAGTCCTTGCATACGACTGAAACACACATTTTTGCGGCCATTAGTTCCCGTATTTGATCGCTGAGCGCCGAGGACTAAAGCGGACCGCAGAGTCATCCTGACAAATCGTTCCCCGGCCGAAGACCGGGCTCGTGCAGCGTTAACCTGATGCATCTGGCACATAATTTGTTGCGTTGAGGGGCTCACGACTCGCCTGTGCTGCTTCGCTTTACCTGGGGGTCGGGACTGTCACCCAGTTGAGTAATTTGTTGAGTGAAGAGGCTCACCACCAAGCATCCTGACTTCGCTTCACCCAGGGGTCGCAGCGTTCGCCCGCCTGCGGCGGACTTCAAGCAACAACCCCGACGAACTAACAGCTGCACTAGCAAATATTATGGGTTGATATTGCAGCCAGACAGGACTTGGGGCGGGGAACGAATTGGCAGGAATAAAGCGGCCGGGAAAAGGCATGCTTCCCCCGGCATTAATTCGACTAAAGGTCTATTCAGCCGCCATACTGGCGCCTGAATAGACAGTCTCATTGAAGACCGCAGGGAGCCATCCTGATA
>Ga0114950_10003854_pt1 | contig 11616 bp, 10 predicted proteins | sample N075metaG_FD_83503 | JGI IMG/M metagenome (GOLD analysis project Ga0114950, IMG submission 83503) | Deep subsurface microbial communities from Kermadec Trench to uncover new lineages of life (NeLLi) - N075 metaG | ecosystem: Environmental > Aquatic > Marine > Ocean trench > Sediment | place...
ATGAACCCTGACAAGCACAGGCTCTCCGGAGTCTACTTCCCCCATGACCAGGGCCAGATGGAGTTGCTGATTGATACTGTCACGATAGGTGAGTAAACGGAATTGACCAAAATCTGTCTCAACATCATGCGATGAAAGGCATTCGACCGAATGCTCTGTCTCTAACCGGTAACGGATCAAATCTGCAATCGTACCGATTTTCAGACCATGGGTCTGTGCAAATACCTCCAGCTCCGGTCGCCTGGCCATGCCGCCATCTTCGTCGAGTATCTCGACCAGAACGGCTGCCGGTTCCAGGCCGGAAAGCATCGCCAGGTCAACGCTGGCCTCTGTATGACCCGCCCGTGTCAACACGCCACCGGCTTGCGCCATCAATGGAAAAACATGCCCGGGCTGTGACAGATTATCCGGTGTTGCATCCGGCCTCGCTGCCGTGCGAATCGTGTGTGCCCGGTCATAGGCTGAAATCCCGGTTGTTATGCCTTCGGCCGCTTCAATCGAAACGGTAAAATTGGTGGCAAAACGGGCTTCGTTCTTATTTACCATCAACGGCAATTTCAACTGCTCGCAACGTTCCCGCGTGATTGGCATGCAAATCAGCCCACGACCGTAGCGCGCCATAAAGTTAATATCTTCAGGCTTTATCATTGAGGCCGCCATCACCAGGTCGCCTTCGTTTTCCCGGTCCTGATCATCCATCAGGACGACCATGCGCCCCGCACGTATGTCCTCAATCAATTCCGGGATGGAGTTATGTTTCATGTTGAGTTTCCTGCTGTCCGGAACGGGCATGATTGTCATATTCATTCAATCGCGCGAGATAACGGGCAATCAAATCAGCCTCGAAATTTACCTCATCCCCGACCGCCAGATCGCCGAGGCTGGTGACCTTCAATGTATGTGGAATAACAACCACCGAGAAATGCCCGCCATCGGTGTTGCTGTCGTCCACATCGTTGACCGTCAGGCTCACGCCATCAAGGCAAACAGACCCTTTTGCGGCAACAAACCGGGACAGTTCCGGCTCGACCCTGAATTCAAACCGCTCTGCACGTGCAACGGGTGCACGGGAAATCAACCTGGCGAGGCCATCAACATGGCCGGAAACCATGTGTCCACCAAGCCGGTCCGATGTGCGCAAGGCCAGTTCCAGGTTTACGCTGTCGCCAGGTTTGCGGGCACCCAGGCTGGTCTTCTCCAGGGTTTCCACAGACAGGTCTGCAGCAAACCCGTTGTTGCCTGGTTCCAGCATCGTCAGACATGCACCGGAAACACTGATGCTATCGCCTTCGCTGCAGCCATCCACGAATCCCTCGGCTACGTTAATTTGAATACGTAAATCTCCATTCGCCGGCTCCAGCGATTGTATTATTCCTGTACCAGCGATTATCCCTGTAAACATCAGCGTTCCGTGTAAACTGGTTTCAGACGCAAGCGAAGGTCTGCACCAATACGCCGAACGTCCAGGTATTCCAAATGGATTCGATGATCCATTTTATCAAGTCTCGGCGCAGCAAACGGGCTCATCGCGCCACCGCCCATCAAAATGGGCGCCTGGTAGATCAATATCTCATCGACCAGTTGCTGCTCAAGCAATCCGCCGCATAATGCCGCACCCGCCTCAACCTGAACTTCGTTGATCTCGCGTTCACCCAAAAGCATCAACAGGCTTTTCAAATCAACCCGTCCATTGTTTGACGGCAGGACTATACACTCCGCTTTTGTCGCTGACAAAGCAGTTGGTATTATATTATCCAGTCCCGCCACCAGTACCTCACCATCCATCGACAATAACTTCGCAGCGGCGGGTGTTCTGAAATGACTGTCAACGATTACACGTAGTGGTTGGCGGGGTAGCGGTTGGCGGGCATTTTCTGTGGATGAATCAGACCCATGCAGATTTAACGATGGGTTGTCAGCCAACACCGTACCAACACCGGTCAGAATTGCATCCGCCCGTGCGCGCCAGCGTTGTACATCTTCACGCGCAGCGACACCGCTTATCCACTGACTGCTTCCATTGGCCAGTGCGATGTGTCCATCGGTGCTTTGCGCCAATTTGATCCGGACCCACGGTCGCCCTTTTCGCATTCGTGTCAGGAATCCGGAATTGAGGTCTTCGGCCTCCGCAGCCATCAGGCCACAGTCAACTTCGATACCTGCTTGCCGGAGTTGTTGAATACCGCTCCCATCCACCCGGGAAAATGGATCTTCGATTGCGCAAACTACACGCTTGATATTTGAATTGATAAGCGCAACCACACAGGGCGGGGTCCTGCCACTGTGGCTACAAGGCTCCAGCGTCACGTAGGCCGTTGCCCCCGTCGCCTGCTCTCCTGCTTCTGCAAGGGCGTTTACTTCAGCGTGGGCTGCGCCCGTCTTTTGGTGCCAGCCACTGCCAACAATCCGGCCATTACGGGATATTACGCAACCGACACGAGGGTTCGGATGAGTAGAAACCAGCCCGCGAGCGGCAAGACGCAAGGCTTTGGACATGCACTCATGATCAAACGCAGTAAAACTCATTATTTACGCCGTTTGCTTACTGATCGTCGATCAAGCAAAGAAATTTGCCGTTCATCGACACCACCGGGGTGTTCCTTCTCCAGTCGTTCGATTTCATCACGAAAAGCCTGCACGTCTTCAAATCTTCGGTACACCGATGCAAAGCGTACATACGCAACCTGGTCAAGTTGGCTCAGTTCACGCATTACCCACTCGCCAATCAGGCTGCTGGGTATTTCTGCATCCTCGACACTTCGGATCTCACGCAACAATGTGCGAATTGCGCGCTCGACTTCACGCGTTTCAACCGGCCTTTTTTCCAATGCCCTGAGCATTCCATTGCGTAATTTGTCTTCTGAAAAAGCTTCACGGATACCATCCGACTTTATCACCCGTGGCGCCTTCAGCTCTGGTGTTTCGTAGGTGTTGAATCGTAAATTGCAATTGGCACACTGCCGCCTTCGCCGGATTTGCATACCATCTCCGGTAAGCCGGGAATCCACCACCCGGGTATCATCATGATCACAAAACGGACACCACATGGGCAATAATCAATGACGGTAAACTGGGTGATTGCGACACAGTGCCACTGCGGCCTCGCGTGATACTTCCTCGACACCGGCATCGCCGATATTGTCGAGAACGTCGCAAATAATTCCTGCCAGCTCAGCACAATCATCGGCATCAAAACCACGCGTGGTTACAGCTGGCGTACCCAGGCGCAAACCGCTGGTCACAAAGGGTGACCGCGGTTCACCCGGTACCGTATTCTTGTTAACCGTGATGAATGCCCTTCCTAGTGCCTCTTCGGCGTCTTTGCCGGTATATTCATAAGCAATCAGGTCAACCAGGAACAAATGGTTGTCGGTACCACCGGAAACGACACGGTAGCCACGCTCGATCATTACCCTGGCCATAACTTTTGCATTGGCGACCACTTGTTGCTGGTACAGTTTGAATTCCGGTTCCAGTGCTTCCTTGAAAGCCACCGCCTTGGCTGCAATCACGTGCATCAAGGGACCACCCTGGGTGCCTGGGAAAACCAGCGAGTTAAGTCTTTTTTCGATGGCTTCGTCCTGTTGGGCAAGGATGATGCCGCCGCGCGGGCCGCGTAATGTCTTGTGTGTCGTTGAGGTCACCACGTGAGCGTGCGGCATCGGGCTTGGATATACATCTGCTGCAACCAGACCCGCAATATGGGCCATATCAACCAGAAACAATGCGCCGACAGAATCGGCAATTTCACGCATCCGCTGCCAGTCCATGACCCGTGAGTAAGCAGAAAACCCGCCTACCAGCAAGCGCGGTTGGCATTCCTCTGCAATACGCTGCATCTGATCGTAATCGACCGCGCCGGTTTCCTCATCGATGCCATATTGAACCGGGTTGTATAAACGACCGGAGAAATTGACACGAGAGCCGTGGGTCAGGTGCCCGCCATGCTCAAGGTTCATCCCCAGCAGGGTGTCGCCAGGCTCCATCAGTGCCATGTAGGCTGCCGCATTGGCCTGTGAACCGGAATGTGGTTGCACATTTGCGTAATGTGCGCCAAATAATTGTTTGACCCTGTCCAGGGCGAGCGTTTCAGCAATATCGACATACTCACAACCGCCGTAATAACGACGCCCCGGGTAGCCTTCCGCATACTTGTTGGTCAGCACGGAACCCTGCGCCTGTAAAACCCTCGGGCTCACATAGTTTTCTGAAGCAATCAGCTCGATATGGTCTTCCTGCCGCTGTTCTTCATTGGCGATAGCGACTGCCAATTCCGGGTCAAATTCTTCAATACCAAAACTGTCGTCAAACATCCATTTTCCTTTGTTGGCCACGGCTTTTAGTTAGCGGATTATTCTACCATTACGAAGAAAATGGGTCAGGTTGAATTGATCCAAAAATTAATTCGAATGGGGAGGGCCGGTATCACTCTTTGATTTACGATTCAGGCATCATCTTCGGTAAGGGAGTGGGAAATGGGGTCAGGTTGAATTGACTCAGAAACTGATTCATTGGCGGGAGCCGGGATAGCGGTATTTTCTCCCGGGACTCGCCGTGAACCCATCCCTGGGGACTCGGTCGCGACATCCTTGGCGCTCACGGTCCTGGGAGCAAATACCTCTACCCCGGCTCTGGGTACATTGTCGATTCTCTTTCAAAATGTATTATGTACGCGCCTCGTAACGCGGGGTTTGGTTCACAAGCCTACTGCCACTGGAACCTATGCGCGCCATCGGGGATAATTCCGCCACCGAATAGTTTGGAATCAGCATGGCACAGTACATTTACACCATGATTGGCGTGAGCAAAATCGTGCCACCCAATCGCACCATCATCAAAGATATCTCGCTGTCTTTTTTTCCAGGCGCCAAAATTGGTATTTTGGGTCTTAACGGTTCTGGGAAATCAACGGTATTACGCATCATGGCTGGCGTTGATCAGGATTTTGAAGGCGAGGCACGCCCGCAAACGGGCATCCGTATTGGCTTTCTGCCACAGGAACCAGATCTCGATGATGACAAAACGGTGCGCGAAACCGTGGCCGAAGGCGTCGCAGAGGTGACGGATTTGTTGCAACGATTTGATGACCTGAGCATGCAATTTACCGAACCGATGGATGACGAGAAAATGAACACCCTGCTGGCGGAGCAGGCTGAAGTGCAGGAGGCGATTGAAGCCGCCAATGGCTGGGAACTTGAACGAACCATGGAGATTGCAGCGGACGCGCTACGCCTGCCGCCATGGGATGACCAGATCGCAATCCTTTCCGGTGGTGAGCGGCGCCGGGTTGCGTTGTGTCGCTTATTGCTCGCCAGTCCCGATATGTTGTTGCTGGATGAGCCAACCAACCACCTCGATGCGGAATCTGTCGCCTGGCTGGAACGGTTTTTGACCGAATTCACAGGCACGGTGGTCGCGGTTACCCATGACCGGTATTTTCTGGACAACGCTGCAGAGTGGATATTGGAACTGGACCGGGGCTACGGCATTCCGTGGAAAGGTAATTATTCATCCTGGCTGGAGCAGAAAGACCAGCGTCTGCAACACGAACAGCGTAGCGAAAAGGCACACCAACGGGCCATACGCGAAGAATTGGAATGGGTGCGTTCAAACCCAAAAGGGAGACGTGCCAAGAGCAAGGCCCGGCTACAGCGTTTTGAAGAATTAAACAGCCGTGAGTACCAGAAACAGAGTGAGACCTGTGAAATTTATATCCCACCGGGTGAGCGACTGGGCGACCAGGTCATTGAAGTAGAGAATATCAACAAAAGTTACGGGGATCGTGTGCTTATCTCGGATCTCAGCTTCCGTCTTCCACGTGGCGGTATCGTCGGCGTGATCGGCGGCAATGGTGCGGGCAAGTCCACATTGTTCAGAATGTTGATCGGAACTGAACAGCCGGATAGTGGCCGGATCACGCTTGGCTCAAGCGTTGAACTGGCTTATGTTGACCAAAGTCGCGACAGCCTGAATGGCGACAAGACAGTGTGGGAGGAAATATCGGAGGGCTCAGAGCACATTCGTGTGGGGCGGTTTGAAATGCCGTCGCGCGCCTATGTCAGCCGTTTTAATTTCCGTGGGTCTGACCAGCAAAAAAGAGTGAAAGACTTGTCAGGTGGAGAAAGAAACCGGGTACAGTTGGCAAAATTGCTACGCTCGGGCGGTAACGTGTTGCTGCTCGATGAGCCCACCAATGACCTGGATGTGGAAACCCTGCGGGCGCTGGAGGACGCGTTGCTGAATTTTCCGGGGTGCGCTGTCGTGATTTCCCATGACCGTTGGTTCCTTGATCGCATTGCAACCCATATGCTGGCCTTCGAAGGCGACAGCAAGGTCACGTGGTTTGAAGGCAACTACTCAGAATACGAACAGGACCTGAAACGCCGCATAGGCGACGAAGCCCTTAACCCGAAACGCGTCAAATACAAAAAAATCCCGTAGGAGAGGCACATGGATGTGCCGAGGATGTGCGATACGTAGGGTGCGTTGTTTTTTAACGCACCAGAGGCACGAGGATGTGCCGATATTTGTGCTGCACAAGGATGTGCAAGCGCAAATAGCCGAAGGCTCAAGATGTTCATAGATCGCGCTGCTCTTTTGGTGCGTTACAATACAACGCACCCTACGGTGCAAGCGCAAATAGCCGAAGGCTCAAGATGTTCATAAATAGCACTGCCCTTTTGGTGCGTTAAAAAACAACGCACCCTACGGGTTGATAGAATCGCCTGGAATAGAGAAATCGATGATTTTTGGTTTAAACTTTCGCGGCCGGTAATCCAGCAATTCCCTGGCCTGGCTGTCGTCAAATACAAGGTCAACATTTTGCCGGATTACCATTTCCGGATTTAACCCGGCACCCGCAGCTGTAAACCGCAGTATTCGCACAATCAACACAAACAGCCATTGCGGCAATCGCAATAGCCTGACCGGTTTTTCATCAACAGAAAACAATTCTGTCACCATATCGGTATAACTCAAGGTACTGCCACCCGCCAGCGACATCGTGACTGGTAATGGCTTATCACTCTGCAAGGCATTTATTGCCAGCGACGCGAGGTCATCGGCATGCACCGGCTGTCGCAACCCACGGGCACGGCCATTAACCGGCGCAAACCCGTAACGGCGAATCCAGTTGGCCAGGCGGCTAATGTTGGCGTCCAGCCCACAGCCATAGATCAAGGTCGGTCTGAGTATCTGTAGTTTCAAACCCCTGGCCTGCGCATTTGAGCGCAGTGCAGATTCTTGTGTGCGCATTTGCTGGATCTGTGAATGTTCGGACGGGTCGGCTGAGAATTGCTTGCTGATCACGCTGCTGCTGCTGAATACGACCACGGCCTGCAATTGTGTACACAAATCCATGAAATCCAGGGCCAGTTCCATGGGCCCTGCCGAAAACATGAAATTGCAGTTTCCACACGATCCTTTAGCGTCGCCCTGTGTCAGCCAGCTTAGCTGTTCAAGGCCCGAATAATATTCCGGCCTGGCTTTGCGACTGACTGCCAGTACCCGAAAACCCGCGTTCAGCAGGCGTGGGATCGCAAATACACCGATCTGGCTACTGGCACCGGTAAGCAGTACCTCTGGCCCGTTTGTTGTCATGGTGTTTTTGGGGTCATGATCAGTTCCGGATCAGCACCAACGGCCATAAAACCATGAACCTGAGCCAGATACCCGCATACACAAGCGCACGAATTGGCGCAGATGTTGACCCCGCCTGGAATTTTTTAAAAAACCTTGCCAGGCTCCGGTGCTTTTGAAAATGCACCCACGAAGGCCTGCTGCGACTGGACTCGCCCTGTATATGAACCACCACTGCCCTCGGTACAAACAAACAATGCCAGCCGTTTGCCGCCAACCGGTACATCAGGTCGATATCCTCGCAATGCATGGCGTAGCCTTCATCCAGGTAATCCAGTTCCGCAAGCGCGCTGCGTCTGACCAGCATGCACGCCCCAGAAACGGCTTCGCAGATTTCAGCGTCATTGCCGAGCGTCGCAACATCGATTTCAACCCCGATGAATCCCGGAAACCACTTCCCCAACCGCCACAAGCCACTGGCTGTCATAAAAGATTTTAGCGGGCCTGGAAAACGCCTTGCCGTCGCACGCTGAACACGACCGCTATCATCCAGCACCATTGGGCCAGCAAGGGCGGCCTGCCCGTCGCTCTCGAGCGCGCCCCTCAGACGGGTCAAAGCATCTGTGCGCAGAATACAATCGGGGTTCAATATCAACAGCCACTGTGCGGACGAGCGGCGGGCGACCGCATTGACGGCGGCTGCAAAACCCAAATTTGTCGCATTGAACAGGAATTCTATACCCTGGTGATGACCATACAGATTGGATATGTTTTCAGCGCTGCCATCGCTGGAGGCATTGTCGATCAGTGTGATCTTTGTCTGCTCATTGCTTGCCAACAGGGCCTTTAGACAGCGTTGCAACACTTCGCCAGCATTGTAGTTGACGATGATGGTCTCTATGCTCACCGTGGTCCAAACCAGCGCCGCCACCATGGCGTGTCTGAAGCCGTGTCCGGGGCGGTTTTCGACTTCAGTTCCGCAACTTGCTTTTCCAGCGATGCCAACAGGCCGCCGGCTTTCATATTCCGTTTTATCTCACCGTGATAATGCTGATAAACAGATTCTTCCTTATCATCAAATAACCACAACTGCCCCCTGCTGTCCGGCAGGTAGCTGTCATCTGCTGCGCACAAGGCAATAAAATACATCGGGGCCTGAGAAATTACATGAGAAATTGCATGGCTAATCGGCGCTGGCGTGGTCAGGCTTTGCGACTCCAACTGGTCAATTGTGACACGGTCAAACCCATCCAACGACCAGATGGCGGAATGAAACATCAGTTTTTGACCAAGCAGACGGCAGGCAGGGAAATGACGCTGGATGAGCTCTTCCAGTTCATGCCGGTACAGTTCTTTAACGTGGTACTCGTTGCTGGTGTCATGCTGGTCCGAATAAACCGCCTTGTCGGGTGACGATAAGATCAAGCAGCCATCAGCTTTTAACACCCGTTTGAATTCCGCCAATAATTGATCCTGCCCGGTAAGGTGCTCCAGTGTTTCAAACGAAACAACCCGGTCGAATTCATCGTCGTCAAATGGCAGGCTAATGCAATCCGCAGTCTGAAAGTTCAAACCCTCAAGCTGTCCATAGCGAGCACCAGCATGTGCGATCGCTTCCGCTGAGATATCCACGCCTTCCACCGAGGTCGCCGAGCCTGCAAGCAATGCCGAGCCGTAGCCTTCACCACAGGCTGCATCCAGTGTGCGCGCATTTGCGCACCACCGCGCAGCCAGTGCATAGCGTTGAAAATGTTCGTACCAGATCTCGCGCTGGCATTCCGGTGTAAACCTTTCGCCGGTGAATTCTAGTGAATCTGACAATTCCATTGACCTCTACAGATGTGCACTTTGATGATCAGCATCAGGATTTTACCGCATTCTTACGCCTGAGCGTTCAAGACAAGCAAGGATTTCCTGTCGGCGGGGAGCAAGCGGGTCTTCGCGGATGAATGCCTCAACGTCACGTTGGTACTGCGGGTGCTTTGCCAGCAAACGTTGCATGCTGCGTTCATCCGGCTTCAGGCCAAGCGGCCCGAAAGACGCGCCTCCGTGATGGACCACATAAGCATCATCACACAAGACATTACGCAACCCGGCCTGCGCCGCTGTTTGACAGAAATCATTTTCCTCACCATAACCACGTCCAAAGGTCTGCTCATCAAACAAGCCAATCTGTTTGATCGCGTTTAAAGAAATTGCCATACAGAAGCCGACCGCGGTGGGTAATTCGGGATAACACGGAGTTCCGCAGGATTCGATCACCGCCGCAACCGTCTCCGCGTCGGAGGGTGGTGCCTGCGCCACACAGAAATCCGGAATGGAAACAATCTCCCCGTTGTTGGACCACGGAGTGGCGGTCGCAATCGAGGCGTCAGATTGCAGACAGGATGTTAATCGCTGCAGCCAATCGCCGTGCACCTCGGTATCGGTGTTGAGCAAGACCACATCGTTATCCGCCAGTCGCATGCCGTGATTAGCGGCGGCTACAAAGCCTTTGTTTTGTTTGTGGGTGACCACTTGGCGGTAGGCCGGTGCCTTTTCCACCCACGACTGCAGTAAAGGCTGAACTCCGGGATCGGTTGACGCATCGTCGATGAGTAATACGGCGGTTTCAGGCGGAACGCTGCGATCAATGGATTCAAGACAGGCGGCAAGGTATTTCAGGGCATCGAAAACCGGAATGACAATCACCGGGGACGACATATTGGATGTTACTACTCCAGCCATTTGTGAGGAAGCCTTACGTGACCCACTTCCTTGGTATTGCCGGTAATCCTGAATGCGACTTCGCGGCTGTCGAAAACCCGGACACCTTCGGGGTCCATCGAATGGCCACGCAGGCTGTAACTTCCGGGCAACAGGATTATTTCTTCAAAGCGCAAACGGAAACGGAAACGGCGGTCATTCAGACGGCGCGGCACGACAGCTTCGTTATCTGAAACCACACCATACACCGGCGTACCATCAGCCCTGACGATGCCGACAACACCAACAGGCGGTCTGCCGTCCGGTGAGTGAATCACAAGTTCGGCGCAAATGTCCTGACCCATCGCAAACTCTGGCAGCACACCCTCTGCCGAACCTTCAATACCGAACTGCTCAATTCGATAGTACGCGCCATCACCTTCGGCATGGATGCGGGCTTCCTTCTCTTTGGCATTGCGTTTTTCGTGCCAGGCCAGGTATGCCTGCGTGACCGGAAACACATCCCCGTACTGTTCGATTCCACCGTTGTGTATCCAAACCGCTTTTTGGCACAACTTCTGCACCACGTACATACTGTGAGACACCAGCAATAAGGTGCCGCCGCCTTTGAGGAATTGCTCAATCCAGCGTATGCACTTTTTCTGGAACGACTCGTCGCCCACGGCCAGCACTTCGTCAGTGATCAATAAATCCGGGCGGCAGGCGGTGATTACGGCAAAGCCAAGCCGGACCACCATGCCGGATGAATAATGCTTGACCGGTTCATGGATGTAATCACCAATATCTGCAAACGCGAGGATGTCGTCCATCCTTTCTTCAAGCTCGGTGGCAGTCAATCCCATCAGCGAGGCTTTCATACGGACATTGTCGATGCCGCTGAAATCCGGTTGAAACCCAGCGCCGAGTTCAAGTAAAGCGGCAATTTTTGCATCCACGCTCACACTCCCGCGTGTGGGCTGGATTACCCCGGTCAATACTTTCAGCAAGGTCGACTTGCCGGCGCCATTTTCACCGATGATGCCCAGCGACTGCCCGCGGATCACTTCAAGATCGATACCCTTCAGTACCTCGGCGCCCTGCTTGGGCTCACGCCCGAAAAGCAGCGATATGAACGCATGCAGGCGTTCCCCCGGTTTGTGCACGCGCGGATAGATCTTGGATACACCTTCAATCCTGACCAGTGATTCCATTACAGGAAATCCTCAAAGTGGCCGGAAAAGCGCCGGAAATATCGCAATGAAAGCCACGCGAATACGCCAATGGTCAGCACCAATGCCAATGACCCCGGACCAAAACTGAATTCACCAAACAACAATAATTCCCGCAAGCGTG
>Ga0114950_10003855_pt1 | contig 11615 bp, 13 predicted proteins | sample N075metaG_FD_83503 | JGI IMG/M metagenome (GOLD analysis project Ga0114950, IMG submission 83503) | Deep subsurface microbial communities from Kermadec Trench to uncover new lineages of life (NeLLi) - N075 metaG | ecosystem: Environmental > Aquatic > Marine > Ocean trench > Sediment | place...
CATAGTGCGAGGGGATACGGGCCAGAACACTGGCGGTCTCGACGAAGCGCGCGGCGCCGCGCCAGGTGTCGATACGCGCCAGCTGACGCCCGACGCGCGCCAGCCGATCGGCCTGCTCCCTGCCCACAGCCGCCTCGTCTACGGCGCTTCCGCCGGGCTCGTCGCCACTGGCGGCGCCCGCCAGCGCGTCGCGCGCCGTCGCCACCATGACGTCCAACTGCATACCGAGGATGGCGCGGTAGCGGGTGCCGTTGTCAGCCCACTCCGGCTCGAAGCGCGGCAGCCAACGATCGGTCACTTCGATGCGGGTTGCGGCGTCGCCATCGACGGTGGACATCCACTCGCGGAGGAATTGTTCGTAGCGCATCGACGCCGCCATGCGGCGACCCGGCGCGGAGCTATCCAGCGCCTCGAGCCACTCCTCCGCCCGCTCCGGCTCTCCGAGCAGGTAGTAACCGACGACGAGCTTGTAGTAGACCGCCGGCGACGCTCCGGCGCCTGCCGTCGCAGCGGCAACCGTCGCTTCGATGTCGGCGCGCAGCGCCCGCTCGAGACCCTCAACGGCCGTGGTCAGGGCCTCGGATTCGGGGCGGCCGAGCGACACATTGAGGGCCCGCCGCGCCGCCTCGAGGCGGGCTTTGGCGAGCTCGATGTGCGGCACCCGTTCCTCCGGCAGGGCGTCGGTGACCCCTTCGAGAATGCGGACATAGTCGTCGAGCCGGTTGAGCGCGGCCGCAGTCCCCAGCACATGCTCATAGGTCTCGACGTTGTTCGGCGCCTGCAGTAGCGCGTTCGGGGCGACCTCCAAGACCGTCTCGAGGCGCTCGCCGTTACCGTCGAGCACACCGCCCGAGTACAGCGCCGCGACGTAGTTTTCCCAGGTGAGCGCATCGCCCGGCCCCAACGCGAGCGCCTCCTCGTACCGGGTGAGCGCCGCGTCGTATTGGTGCAACTGGTGGTGGCTGCGCGCCACGCCGAGCGCCGCTTCGTGGCTTTCAGGGTCCTGCGTGGCCGCCAGCCGGAAGATATCGCCGGCGCGCTCGAAGTCGCCGGCGACAAACGCCTCGCGCCCCCGCGTGAGGAGCCGGTCCCGCTCTCGACTCGGGTCCGGCGCGCACGCGGCCACGCCAGTGACCACCAGCAAGGCAATCGCGCCATGCAGATGTCGGGCTACAAGGGTTCGTGCGGTCCGCATCGTCAGACTCTACACCGCACGAGAACCAGCCCTGATGGGTCTTCAGGCTAGTCCAGCGGCCCGCCGAACTGCATGACCCTCGCCAAGAAGAACATCAAGAAGGCGAGCACGGTCGCGGCAAAACCGAAGACAACAAACTGGAACCGCTGGCCGCCGTGCGCCTCGATGCGGTTGCGGCGAAAGTCGACGAGCAGGAACACCATCAACAGCACGCCGACAACGATAGACGCAACGGTGAATGGGTTGCTGCCGCCGTAGATTGTGGGCTCGTTGACGCCCACGGTGACCGTGGCGAGCACGAAGATGATCCACTGTACGCCGACGAACAACAGCGTCATCAGCACGCCAATGGAGATCGGTGCGTGGGATTCGCCGTGCGGAGTGTCGGTGTAGTGGTGTGCGAACGTTCTCATGGTCCGGACTCCTTTCCCGGCTTTGCTCCATCGCTACACCTATTGTACCGCCGGCGGTTCAGATGTGCCGGGAAACCCACCCCCGTATAGTTCACCCAACGATCGCGCTTGGAGCGCACCGCCCTTCTTGGGCAACCACGTTGACACCGGCGGCGCATAGTTTTGTCATTAGCGGCCTGGCGCATCACACTTCTACCCCGGCCTGCTAGCCTGGACTCTTCGACGGGTGGCGTAGCGAGCGAGGGTGAGGGCGTGTGAGGGGAAAGGCGGGCAATAACCACCTGTCGAGAAGCCCAGGCTAGGGTCCCCACGGTAGCCACGGAGACGGTCTTGACGTTTCGCAGCGGCAGACACTTCTTGCAGATCCCCGGTCCGACCAACCTGCCGGAGCGCATCCTGCGCGCCATGGATCGCGCCGTCGGCGACCACCGCGGCCCGGAGTTCGCCGCCTTCGCGCGGGACCTGCTCGATGAGCTCCAGGTGGTGTTCGCGACCGGTGGACCGGTGCTGGTCTTTCCGGGTTCGGGTAGCGGCGCCTGGGAAGCCGCTCTGGTGAACACCTTGTCTCCCGGCGACCGCGTGCTGATGTTCGACCAGGGTTTCTTTGCCGCCGGCTGGCGCAACCTGGCCGAAGGCCACGGACTCTCCGTCGAGGTGATCCCGCACGACTGGCGCCGAGCCGCGGACCCCGGGGCGCTGGCGGAAAAGCTCGCTGCCGACCCCGACCACCAGTTCGGCGCCGTGCTGCTGGTGCATAACGAGACCAGTAGCGGCGTCACCAGCGACGTCGGCGCCATCCGCGCGGCGATGGACGCGGCTGGACACCCGGCCTTGTTGATGGTCGACGCCGTCTCGTCCCTGGGATCCATCGACTACCGGCACGACGAGTGGGGCGTCGACGTCACCGTGTCGGGATCGCAAAAGGGGCTGATGCTGCCCCCCGGGCTGAGCTTCAACGCGGTCAGCGAAAAGGCGCTCGCCGCCAACGCCAGCGCCGGTCTGGCACGCTCCTACTGGGACTGGGGGCCGATGCTGGCGACCAATGCCGCCGGGTTTTTTCCCTACACCCCGGCGACGAACCTCCTCTACGGGCTGCGTGAGGCGCTCGCCATGTTGCAGGAGGAGGGCCTGCCGAAGGTGTTCGCTCGCCATCACCGCTTGGCCGAGGCCACCCGCCGCGCCATCGCCGGTTGGGGGTTGGAGAAATACGCCCTCGAGTCCGCAGCGTCGAGCGACTCGGTGACCGCCGTCCTGGTGCCCGAAGGAACGGATGCGGACGAGCTGCGGCGCGTCATCCTGGAGCGCTTCGACATGTCGCTCGGCGCCGGCCTCGGCAAGCTACAAGGCAAGGTTTTTCGCATCGGCCACCTGGGAGACTTCAACGAGCTCATGCTGGCCGGCACGCTGTGCGGTGTAGAGATGGGACTGCGAGCCGCCGCCGTGCCGCACCAGACCGGCGGCGTGCAGGCGGCGCTGGAGTACCTCTCGAGGTGATCTCGATCGGCGACACTTCCCGCCCGCTCGTCGCAGTTCTGCTGCTCGTCCTTGCGGGGTGCGGCGGCAACAGCGGCCCCCTGCAGCTCAAGTTCGGGCATGTCGGCGCTCCGGGGTCGCTCTTCGCGCTCTCGGCCGAGCATTTCGCCAGCATCGCCAACGAGCGCCTCGGCGAGCGCGCCGAGGTCGTAGTGTTCGGCTCCAGCCAGCTCGGGGGCGACGAGCTCCTGCTGCACAAGCTCAAACTCGGCACCGTCGAGCTCGCCCTGCCCTCTTCGATCATGTCGTCGTTCGTCGCCGAGTTCGGCCTCTTCGACATGCCCTACCTGGTGCAGGACCGCGAGCACATGCAGCGCATCGAAGAGGAGATCGTGTGGCCCGACCTGGCACCGCTGGCCGCGGAGGCCGGCTACCGGATCATCGGGGTGTGGGAGAACGGCTTCCGCCACATCACCAACAACGCGCGGCCCATCGTCGTGCCGGAAGACCTGCAGGGGATCAAATTGCGTACGCCGCGGGGCGTATGGCGCGTGCGCATGTTTCAGTTGCTCGGCGCCAACCCCTCGCCGATGCCACTGTCGGAGGTTTTCGTAGCCCTGCAGACCGGCGTCATGGACGGGCAGGAAAATCCCTTGGCGCAAATCCACGCCTCCAAGTTCCAAGAAGTGCAGCGCTATCTGTCGCTCACCGGCCACGTGTACACACCGGCGTACGTGGTTGCCGGCACCGAGAGCTGGTCGCGACTTCCCCAGGACATTCGTGACACGCTCGAGCAGGCGGCCCGGGAGGTGCAATCCTTCGTCTATGAAACGGCGGCGCGCCTCGACGACGAGCTCCTCGAAGACATCGAGCGCGCCGGCGTCGCCATCAACGAGATCGACCGCCAACGCTTCATCGACGCCAGCCGCCCGGTCTACGACCAGTTCAGCGCCGACGTGCCGGGCGGGCGCGAGCTCACCCAGCGGGCCGCGGCGCTCGCCGCCGCCGGCTCCAGCTCCGGCCGCTGAGCGTGCCGCCCGCGGCTCACCCCAGCGCCTCCCGCAGCGGCCGCGGCGCCAGGTTTGCCGGCGGCCTCGACCGCACCCTCGAGTACGTCGTGCTGGCGCTGATGACGGGTCTCGCCGTGCTCGTTATCGTCGGCGTTGGCTTCCGTAAAGCGGGGGCGGCGTTGGTCTGGTACGACGAGCTCGCCTCCATCATGCTGGCCTGGCTGACCTTCTACGGCGCAGCGCTGGCGGCACGCAGGCGCGCCCACATCGGTTTTCCCAGGCTGGTGGAGGGCGCCCCGCCACGGCTGCGACGCCTGCTGGTGGTGTTTCGCGAGGCCAGCGTCATCGGGTTCTTCATCGTCGTCGCCGCGGCGGGTTGGCGGGTACAGCAGGTGCTCGCCGGAACCTACCTGGTGAGCATGCCGGCGATACCGACGGGGCTGGCGCATTCGGTCATCCCCCTCGGCGCCCTCATCTTCATCGCCGCGGAGCTGAGTACGGTGCGCGAGCGGCTCGCCGGGGCGGAGAAAAAACCGTGACGCTGCTATTGATGTTTCTCGGTCTGGTCACGCTGGTGCTCGCCAACGTGCCCATCGCCATCGCGCTGGGCATCGTCGCGCTGGCGGCGATGGTCGCCACCGGCGGCATCGCCGTCGTTCCCAACGCCGCCCTGGTGTTGTTCGACGGGGCGACCAAGTTCCCGCTGGTGGCGATTCCGTTGTTCATCCTGGCGGGCGCGATCATGAACGCGTCGGGCATCTCACGCCGCCTCATCGCCCTGGCGTCGGCGCTGTTCGGCTTCGTGCGCGGCGGCCTGGCCATGGTCAGCATCGGCGCATCGCTGTTTTTTGCCGAGATATCGGGGTCCGCGGTGGCGGATGTCGCGGCGCTGGGATCGATCCTCATCCCCGCCATGGAGCGCCGCGGGTATCCCAAGGAGTTCGCCGCCGCCGTCACCTCTTCTTCGGCGACGCTCGCCGTGATCATCCCGCCGTCGATCCCGATGATTCTGTACGCGGTGATGTCGGGAAGCTCGGTGGTCGAGCTGTTCGTGGCCGGGATCATCCCCGGGGTGCTGGGCGGTTTCTTGATGATGGCAGTGGCCTACAGCATGGCAGTGCGCCACGACTACCCGATCGAGGAAACCTTCCGGCTGGCGCACGTGTGGAGCACGTTCAAGGACGCCTCCTGGGCGCTGTTGCTCCCGGTGATCATCCTCGGTGGCATCTTCACAGGGTGGGTAACAGCCACCGAAGGAGCGGGACTCGCCGTGGTGGCTGCTCTACTGATCGGCGGGCTCATCTACCGCGAGCTGGACCTGGGCCACCTGCGCGTGGCGATTCTGGAAGGCGGCGTGCAGACCGCCGTCGTCATGTTGCTGGTAGCGACCTCAGCGCTGCTGGGAACCTACCTGACGGAGGCCCAGGTTCCGCAGCGCCTGGCGGAGGGCATGATCGCCATGACCACGAACCGGTACGTCATTCTGGCGCTGCTCAACGTCTTTTTCCTGGTCATCGGTCTGTTCTTGCACTCGGCGTCCGCCATCATTCTCGTCGTTCCGATCGTCATGCCGCTGGTCACCGCCGCCGGCATCGACCCGGTGCACTTCGGCCTGGTGGTGACGCTCAACCTCGGGATCGGCCAGCAGACTCCGCCGGTGGCCAGCGTACTGGTCACCGCGTGCTCGGTGGCGAAAGCCGACATCTGGGAGGTCAGCAAGGTGAACGTGCGCTTCATCGCCGTGTTGCTGGCGATGCTGATCATGGTGACCTACGCTCCGGCCATCCCGATGAGCCTGGTCAACCTCTTCTACCGCTGATGCCTGACGTCGCTGCGGTGTTGGGGTCGTGTCGTAGGGCTCACGCCGAGCGACGCGCTTTCACCACGAACTCGACATCGCAATCGAGTATGTACAGAAGCTCCAAGAGCTGACCAATCGATTTCCGGTAGTTGGTCTGATCCAGGAGCCGGTAGAACTGTGTTGCAGAGGTGCCCAGCCGGCGGATGATCTCCCGCTTGCTGAGCGCCGTTTCTCGAAGCCGTTCCTGAGCTTCAACGGTCAGCTCGTACAAGGCTAGATCCTTCAAATACCCCGGATCTCGGTTGTAGTCGAGTACATGGTCGATGTGAACGGTATCTTCGTAGCCAGATTGGAGTGTAAACGTGAATCCTTCGTTGCCGATCTCGGGATCGACGTACAGCTCCACGAGAGGATCCGCCGGTGATGGCCCCCTATCCAACTTTGCGAACGGATATACGAGAGTCTTGCCGCTCGTCGCGACCTCGAAGGCCTTCGTCCTGTTGTTTGCTCGTACTCGCCGGATCTTCACAAGTCTTGCCCACGCTTAACCGTTACTTTCTACGATAACACTTTCAGGCAACACGACACGATCGGTATGCTCGCTACCAAAATGGGACGGCCACGGAGGTGCGACGATCCGCATCGTATCCGCCGGAGCCGCACCGTCGCTTTGCTGGTAACCGACGGAGCGCATTGCGCAGGCCATGGAAGGGGGCGGACAGAGCTCGCTGTGCGGCCGACGCCCGTGTTGCTGGCGATACTGATCATGGTGACGTACGCTGCGGCCATCCCGTGAGCCTGGCCACCTTCTTCTACCGCTGATGCCCGCTACCGATTCCATTCTCGTCGCCCGCGACCAATCCATCGTCACGGTCACGCTCAACCGGCCGGAGCGACACAACGCGCTGCACCGGGCGGCCTGGCAACGCCTCGGCACCGTGTTCGCCGAGCTCAGCGCCGATAGCACGGTTCGCTGTGTGGTCCTGCGGGGCGCCGGCGGCAAGGCCTTCGGGGCCGGGGCCGACATCTCCGAGTTTGGCAGGGAGCGCAACGACGCCGCCCAGGCTGCCGCTTACGGGCGCGACGTCGCTGCGGCGATGGGAGCCATCGCCGCGGGGATGCACCCGACCATCGCCCTCATCGAGGGGCTGTGCGTCGGTGGTGGCCTGGAGGTCGCCTGTGCGTGCGACCTGCGCATCTGCGGCGCTTCGAGCCGCTTCGGCATTCCCGTCAACCGCCTCGGGCTGACCATGGCCTACGACGAGTTGGGCGCACTGCTGTCGGTGGTCTCGGTGCCGGTCGCCAAGGAGATATTGTTCTCCGGCGAGCTCTTCGACGCGCAACGGGCGTTACAGATGAATCTGGTCAATCGCGTCGTCGAGGATGCCGATGTCGAAGCGGAGGCCTATGGGCTTGCGGCCCGCGTTGCCGCCGGGGCACCTCAGGTGAACCGTTGGCACAAGAAGTTCATCGCCCGCCTCGCCGACCCCACACCGTTGAGCGCCGCGGAGGTCGCCGAAGGATACGCGGCGTTCGATAGCGAAGATTTCCAGCGTGGATATCGGGCCTTCCTCGACAAGGCCGAGCCCGAGTTCGAGGGGGACTAAAGATCCTCTGTTCTTCGAGACATCCGAGTTTCGGGTCTCGGCCTGGGCGCTTGAAAGTAAAGGACTTACGGGATCAGCGGATTTGGGTCACGCGGCCCGTTTGGTCCGTTTGCCCTGAATCTGCCCTACCTTCGGATTCGGTCAGGCGGCCGAGCGCGGCGGCCTTGTCACGTTCGTCGGCGATGTTGTACCTGTCGAAAACGTTGCGCGTCTTGTGCCCGGTGATGCTCATGCACACGACATCTGGGACGCCGGCGCGCACCAGGTTCCGGACGGCGCTTCGTCGCAGGTCGTGGGGTAGGAGGGTCGGGACACCCGCGCGCGCACCAGCATGAAACTCAACTGGGTCGGGGTTGCGCCGCATCATCACGGGGGCCGACGCCGTGATCAAGTCGGCGATGAACCGCGCGCCGCTTTCTTCTGTGGAGTGGCGCTACCGACGCGGCTATTGATGCGCTCAGCTTGAGAAAAAGGTGATCCGGTGCGTTGGATCAGGGCTTACCAATCTTCATCGTCAGGAAGGTGGGGCGTTATATCCCAAAGCGTGATCTGGTCGTTGTCGGGACTGATCGTGTAGTAGATCACGACGCCCGGAAATGCCTCGGTTTCTCGCGTCTTGAAAGCAAAAAGTGGACCCTTGTTCGTCTCGGCGGCGATGGGATAGCCAGCGATTTGATCATGCCTGGCTATGACGAGCGTTGCGGCCGTTAGGGCCTCTTCCGCCTTCTGTGCAGAACCAAAGATCTCGATTCCATGGGCGTCGTATGCTGGCTGGTGACTTAGGCTCCGTAGCTGCACTGGTCGAGCCTACCCAGCTTCATCAATCCGCCCGGCCAAATCGTCGGCGCAAGCTTTCTCCCGCGCCGACAAATGGAGCGGAATATCGGACACGAGGACGGCACTGTAGGGAATTGTTTCGCCCGGCTGTGACAATTCCCAAACGATTCCGTGGGTCTCGTCACTTACCTGAGTGGCGGTCTTCTTTTTCACGTCTTCGATAACGGCATCAATGATCGCGATTTCCTCGTGAGAAAACACGTTTAGGTTAGGCTCTCTGATAGCCACAAGTCGCGTCGAGCGATAACCGTGGATTCGTTGAACCGCGACTGCCGCGTCGTTCGCCTTGATCAGCTCTCGTTCTACGGGCCTGTAAGCGCGCGCAGCAGGGCCAAACTCCAGACGTTGGTACTCCGCTCCGGTGATCGAACGCCCGTAATTCGCATAGAAGATCGTGTCTGACCGCCAGAGAATCTTCGCCATTTTAATCGCCCCGAACTCTGGATCGTCCGTGCAGCGGTACGCGGCGTAGAGAACTAATTCGGCGAACTTCGTCCTATCGAGACTTGTTTCGCTCATTGGCCCGTTTCTCCGCGTTATCCGACTCGGCCTCGGCTCGCACAACGCGCAAGTCTCGGGGTCCTCCCGGATCTAGCCGATGCCGAATCTGCTCAAATTTCTGACGTGTTTTTGGATCAGCCGATGTTTCGGCTTCGATAAGAGTCTGCAACGCGCGGCGCGCCACTTCGGTTCTTGGAGCACCGAAGTGGAGCTCACAGAACGCGTAAAGATCGAGGTTCAGTTCGGGAGGAAGTTCCAGAAGGAATTTGTGCGAGCCTGGCTTGAATGACGATTTACGCATTAGGCTCTTCCTAGCGACTCATGGATTCTTACATTGCAATATATAGCAATATATATACGACAACAAGGGGACGCAGACGGACTCACGCTGCCTCTCGTGCCGCAAGTCCCCCCACGACTTCTTCGATCTTCTCTGTTCACCGACCATTGGGTGGGGGCTACTGGCATGAGACGGCCACGGGGTGGGAGATTCCGCCCGGCACCGGGAGGGCTCGCCACCTTTTCTTGTGGGGATGCCCTAAATCTTCCTAGAAACGTCAAGAACGTTGGAAACACTAGAACCGTTGGACGCGCCACAAGAGCGGATGAGGACAACGAATTCACGGCAAACCCGCACCACTACAGGGTTCCAGAAAAGCGCCAAAAATGGACTAAAGATCCTTCGCGAGACGTTGGTGCGCGATGCGCATTACGCTACGCTCCCGGGTTTCCGATTGCATCGGCTGAAGGGCGCCAAAAAAGTCGTTGGCCCATCTGGGTCAATGGCAACTAGCGAATCACTTTCGCGTCTCGCGAAGGCCACGCTTTCACTCTGATCTACGAGGATGATCACTAATGAGCATGCATGATCCGCCACACCCCGGGGAATTCATTCGAGAAGTGTATCTTGAGCCATTCTCGATCACTGGTCGGAAGTTAGCGTCCAAACTCGCGGTTTCCGCGTCTGCACTCAGTCGTATTCTCAACGGTAGCAGCGGGATCAGCCCGGAGATGGCGCTGCGTCTTTCCAAGGCTGTTGGGCGCTCTCCCGAGAGTTGGCTTGCCATGCAGGACAACTATGACCTTCGGCAAGCAAAGCAGTCGGTCGACCTCGACGAAGTGCAAGAAGTCAGATTTGAAGCTGCCTAATCGGATCACCGTCTAATGAGTGCTGTCTTCCCGCCCCTCGAGGGCATCAAGGTCATCGAGCTCGGCCATATCATGGCGGGGCCGGTGTGCGGTCGTATGCTCGCCGACATGGGGGCCGACGTCATCAAGGTCGAGCGCGTGCCCGACGGCGATCCGACGCGCCAGTACGCTCCCTACATCGACGGCGAGTCGGCCGCCTACATGATGATCAACCGCAACAAGCGCGGCATCGCCGTGGACCTGAAGCGTCCCGAGGGCGTGACGCTGGTGCGCCGGCTGCTGCGCCACGCCGACGTGCTCATCGAGAACTACCGCACCGGGGCCCTCGACAGGCTCGGCCTGGGCTACGACAGCGTGCGGCAGCACAACCCCGGTCTGGTGTGGTGTGAGATCTCCGGTTTCGGCCGCACCGGGCCCTACGCCGATATCGGCGGCTTCGATCTGGTGGCCCAAGGTTACAGCGGGCTGATGAGCCTCACCGGCGAAGGCGAGGGCCGCCAACCGGTGAAGTGCGGCGTTCCGGTGACCGACATCACGGCGGGAATCCTCGGCGCCATGGGCGTGCTCGCCGCCATCCTGCATCGCCTGCTGACCGGCGAGGGGCAGCGGGTGGACACCTCGTTGTTCGAAGCCGGTATCACGCAGACCTACTGGCAGGCGTCGATGGCGCTGGCCACCGGAGAAGCGCCTGGCCCCCTGGGCTCGGCGCACCCGCTGGGCGCGCCGTACCAAGCCTTCGAGACCGCCGACGGCTGGATCAACATCGGTGCCGCCAATCAGGCGACTTGGGAGAAGCTGCCGCCGGTCATCGAGCGACCCGACCTGGCCGACGACCCGCGCTTCGTCGACAACGCCGCCCGCATGGAGAACCTCGCCGAGCTCGTCGGTGAAATGGCGCCCGCGATCAAGGCACGGTCTACGAAGGAATGGCTGCAACGATTCGAGGCCGCCGGCGTGCCCGCCGGCCCGATCAACGATCTCAACGAGATGTTCGCCAACCCGCAGACCGCCGCACGCGACATGATCGTCGACGTAGAGCACGCCCGTCTCGGCACGATGAAAACCATCGGGTTTCCCGTCAAGCTCACCAACAGCCCCGCGTCGATCGGACGCGGTGCACCGTTGCTAGGCCAGCACACGCGCGAGGTTCTGTTGGAGAACGGCTACACCGAAGACGGTGTCGCCGAGCTGCAGAACAGCGGCGTGATCATTTGCAACACTACGTCGTAGCCAAGGTCTTCTTGGTGACAGGACGATCGGACGCTTCGAGCGCGCGGTCCCTTTATTTCCAGGTCACTTCCATCGCGAAAAAATGGGCGAAGACCTGGCGGGTAGGATTGTTGCGCGCGTCCGTCTCCGGGCTTCGGATGAAGAAATCCAGTTGTTGCGCCGCCGGATCGACGGCTCCCGCGGAAGTCCGCTTGTCGAGGAGCGGGTAGTTTACTTTCAGCGTGGTTCTATCCCGCATCCCTTGCGTGACCATGAAGTGCATTTCGTAGTCTTCGTAGATCCGCTCGCCGTTCAGCGTAGCGTGCCCGTAGCCCCATCCGGCGACGTAGATGAACGTCTTCGGCCAATTCGTATCCCCGCATCCCGAGTCGCCATGCTCGTAGATGTAGGCAGCAATCC
>Ga0114950_10003856_pt1 | contig 11614 bp, 13 predicted proteins | sample N075metaG_FD_83503 | JGI IMG/M metagenome (GOLD analysis project Ga0114950, IMG submission 83503) | Deep subsurface microbial communities from Kermadec Trench to uncover new lineages of life (NeLLi) - N075 metaG | ecosystem: Environmental > Aquatic > Marine > Ocean trench > Sediment | place...
CATTCCCGCGAAAGCGGGAACCTCTGTGGATAACTGAGAGTTTTATCAGTGCTTCTCTTTACGCCCTCGGGATCGTTGAGGGGTCCCCGCGTACGCGGGGATGACATTGGCTAGCGGGGATGACGGTGCGGGGGTTGGGAAATGGCACTGCCGACGCGGGTTATTTTTTCTTTGCTCTTGGATGCGCTTTGTCGTAGACCTTTGCGAGGTGTTGGAAGTCCAGGTGGGTGTAGATCTGGGTGGTGGAGATGTCGGCATGGCCGAGCAACTCCTGCACGGCCCGCAGGTCGCCTGATGATTCCAGCATGTGGCTGGCAAAACTGTGTCTCAACAGGTGCGGATACACGTTTTGCTGGATGCCCTGGCGTTTTGCCCAGTAGTGGATGCGTGACTGAATGCTGCGTGGTGAAATCGGCTTGCCTCGTTGACTGACAAAAATGTGCGGTTCATCGAACGGCACAAACTGGATCCGTGTTTTGCGCCATTCCAGTAAAGCTTCCGACGCGATACGCCCGATGGGTACCATGCGGCTACGGTTTCCTTTGCCGGTGACTGTCAGCATCCCTGAGCCGAGGTCAACCTGTTCCCAGCGTAATCCAGCCAGCTCAGCCAGACGCAGGCCAGACGAATAGAACAGTTCCATGATGGCCTTGTCACGTATGGCCAGCGGCGTGTCGGTTGGTATGCTCAATAGCTGGTTGATGCTGTCTGCATCCAGAGTCTCAGGTAAATGCCGGGGGCTTTTGGGTGCGCTGACCGGGACTGCCGGGTTTTGCTCCGCAATCCCTTCGCGCAGCATCCAGCGATAAAAACTTCGAATTGCCGATAGTAATCTTTGCAATGACTTGCCGCCGAGACCCTGACGGTGTTTTGTTGCAACCAATGCGCGTATGTGATGCTGGGTTACCTGGCCGGGTGAGGAAATGTCTTCCGTCAGCAGAAATACCACTAATTGGTCCAGGTCCCGCCGATAAGCCTTTATGGTTCTGTCAGACAAACCCCGTTCATTCTTGAGGTATGCAAGAAAATTATCGGTGTGTTGTTGCATGGCTGTCCAGCTTACTTGGCTGTCCAGCTTACTTACACCAGATTACTTTGGTCTTAATGACAGCGCTTGTTTGCGTTACGCAGAGCGGCGTTGTTTTTCCGGCTCTTCCAGGGCCAAGCGGCTGCTGACGACGCTGGCGAGCAGGTCCAGGAACAAAGTGCCCATACCCGGATAAAATCTCGCAGGATCGCTGCTGCCGATGGCAAGCAGGCCATCACTGCCCAATGGTACCAGTGCGGTTGACTGTACCCACTGCCCACGTGAACCAAACAAAAAGTCCCGTTTGTTACGGTTCAAACGACCGCAAACGCTAACGCCTTTTTCAATGTGATCCTGAAATTGTTGCATTTCCGGATCGTCACGATGGACCTGGTACAGCGGGGTTTTGGGCCCGGCTTCGATCTTGATGTCAAAAAGTGTGATATTGATGATGTCAGCTTTGAGCTCGCTTAACAGGGCATCGCTCAGACGGTCAAAAAATGCCGGCAGGCTCTGCATGGCCATCAACTCCAGCGTTAGCTGGTGTAAACGGGACATCAGTTTCTCGTTGTCGGAGGCGACCTGAATGAGCTGATTCAGTCGTTGTTCCAGTGCTTCGTTTTGGCCACGCAGGTATTGCACCTGCTTTTCAATCAATGAAACTGCAGGGCCGCTTGCATGGCTTAACTCCAAATCTTTCAATAGTGCCGGGTTGCGCTCCAGAAAATCCGTGTTTTCGCGCAAAAACGTCTCGACAGTATTTTCCAATGACCTGGTTTTTTCACTCATGTCACAATCCCTTTAAATACGTGAGTAGCAGGCCCCGCCATAATGACTGGTTCATTCCCCCCCGTCCAGTCAAGAATAAGGATTCCACCGGCCTGGGTCACGTTTATTGTGGTATCCACCAAACCTGCTTTCCTCAAAATACTCATCGCCGCGCATGCACCGGAACCGCAGGCCTGGGTCTCGGCAGCACCCCGTTCATATACCCGTAAGCGGATATTCCGTCTATCCACGATCTGGGCAAATCCGGCGTTGCACCCTTCCGGGAAGGCCGGGTGTTGGCTAATAGCCGCACCCAATCGCGCGACATTCACTGCGTTTATATCTTCAACCACCATTAATGCATGCGGATTCCCCATGGAAACCGCACCGATATTGTGAACCTGTTGATTTATCTCAAGTTTATACCAGTCGCCATCTGTTTCCAGCAGCACCGGCACCTGTTCCGGTTTGAAACCGGGCAGCCCCATGTTGACCCGCACCCGGTCATCGTCAAGGCATTGCAATTCAAGGCTGGCGACCGGTCCGCCCAGCAAAAACTTTCCGTCCGGCGTTTCACCGCGCATTTTGAGATATAAACCGATACAGCGCACGCCATTGCCGCATTGTTCAGCGCGACTTCCATCGGCATTCCAGACCTCAAAAGATGCCAGTTCTCCGCTGTTTGCCGGATCGCGCACTACCAGCACCTGGTCGCAGCCGATACCCAGATGGCGGTCTGCCAGTCGTGTCGCGGTTTCCGGGTCGATCGGGAAATGCTGTTCGCGCAGGTCCAGCAGCACAAAATCATTGCCTGCACCGTGCATTTTATGGAAGCGGACGGACATGTTGGGGCTAAACCGGATCGGTCAGTTGGATGCCGCCGTCCTCAATCTGCCCGGCTTCATTCTGACCGTCTTTATCTTGCTTGGCTTTATCCTGCTCGTCATCGTCCTGCTGATCGTCCTTCGTTTGCTGGCCCTGTGCAGTCTCCTCCACTACCACGGGCGTAGCAGCCGGTTTATCTTCCGGGAGGTAAAGTTTGCCCTTGTTTCCGCAAGCACATAACACAACGGTGCAGATACAGATCAGTGATATGGATTTGGCAGTTTGCATGTATTGATAAACCCTGGCAGATGTATGCTGAATCGCTGCTACACTATACGCCATGAACCATAGCAATTCAGCACAGCGTAACGATAAAATAAAGCTGCTTGAGTGTGTAGAAATTTCAACGGCGGACAAGCCGGAATTCTCAGTGATCTGGTTACACGGGCTTGGCGCGGATGGGAATGACTTCGGGCCAATAGTCCCTCACCTTGGGTTACCCGCAAATATCCCGGTGCGCTTCATTTTTCCACACGCGCTCCTGCGTCCGGTCACAATCAATGGCGGTGCAGTAACGCGCGCCTGGTATGACATCATCGATTTCAGCACCAGCAAGGGTCAGGATGAAGCTGGAATTAAACAAAGCGTTGCCCAGATTCATGCCCTGATCGAGCTTGAGCGTGACCGCGGTATTGAAGCTTCAAATATTGTGCTGGCAGGGTTTTCGCAGGGTGGTGCGATAGCCTTGCACGTGGCGCTGCGTTATCCGGAGAAACTGGCCGGTATCATGGCATTGTCCGCATACCTGCTTTTCCCCGAGCGACTATTGGCCGAGCAATCAGACGCGAATGACGCGACCCCGGTGTTTATCGGTCATGGCATACATGACCCGATGGTGCCGTTGCAGATGGGTCAGGAAATTCAGACCACGATGAATTCAGGACAGCACCCGGTCGAATGGCATAGCTACCCTATTCAGCATTCAGTATCTGAGCAGGAAATTACAGATATTGGCAACTGGTTGCGAGCCCGGTTCAGCAGTGACCCACGTCAGGTCGGTTCGCCTGATTAGCCTTGGCCTGGGCCTGGATATGTTGCCACAGCACCGGAAAGATATGCGCGGGGAGATGAGCGGGAAAATGAGTGGGCCGGGTGTGTACCCGCCTTCCTTTTGCCGTTGGCGTTTATTGCTGGCGGTAATGGCAGTAACACAAATTTCAGTGTTTCTTATCGGCCTCGGCAGAGAGGTTTATGACAACCTGATCTGGCTTGCTGTCACATCGCTGTACGCGCAGGCCCTGGCGCTGGTGACGGCAATGGGTGTGTGCGTTGGACGGGCATGGCTTGGCCGTTTGTCCGCGCGCGGTGCATGGTTGGGTAGCTGGTTGCTGGCGGTTATGACCGCGTTGGTTTTCAGCTATTCGGCCGGTATCGTTGGCAGCGTGCTTGGTGTGGGCCCTGGCCGGCAGGGATTTGGATTGTTCGTGATGCAAAGCGTGTTTGCCGTTGCACTGGTGTCATTGGCTTTGTTCCGTTATTTGTTTATTCGTCGCCAGTGGCGGGCCCAATTGCTGGCACAATCGGAAGCACGCGCACAGGCGCTTCAAGCCCGGATACGACCTCATTTCCTGATCAACAGCCTGAATACGATTGCCAGCCTGATACCCGAGGAGCCGGAAAACGCAGAACATGCAACCGAAGACCTGGCCGACCTGTTCCGTGGCAGCATGCGGCGTGCAGATCGCCTGATCAGCTTGTCAGATGAGCTGAAGCTGGCTGAAAAATACCTGCAGATGGAGCGCCGGCGTCTTGGCGACCGGATTAAAATCGATTGGCAGGTGGATGAGTTACCCAAGGGTGCTTCCGTGTTGCCACTAACACTTCAGCCCTTGCTGGAAAATGCGGTGATTCATGGTATTCAGCCACGGCTTGAAGGCGGCGAGGTCCGCCTTTACGGGCGTAGTGAGAAGGACAAAATTGTGATCACAATCTGTAATCCTCTGGCGCCGGAAGACTATAGCAGCCAGGGTAACGGCATTGCACTTGCGAATATTCGGGAGCGGTTGGAGTTGGCCTTTGGCCCTGCTGCCAGCCTGGTTACACATCAAAATGACGATCAATTTTTTGCGGTCTTAAGTCTGCCCTATGTTGAGAATACTGATAATTGACGACGAATTGCCGGCCCGTGTTCGCCTGCGACGGATGCTGGCGGATATACCGGAGGTGCAGGTGGCCGGCGAAGCCGCAACCGGGCTGGATGCGATGCGCATGATCGCGCTGACCTCAGCAGACGTTTTGCTGCTGGATATTTCCATGCCGGGCCTGGATGGAATGTCGTTGGCACGAATACTTCAACAGAAGGAATCGGGGCAGGAATCGACGCCTGCCATCATTTTCTGCACCGCATGGTCCGACCAGGCTGTCGAAGCATTTGAATGTGACGCAGTCGACTACCTGGTCAAACCGGTCAGGGCAGAGCGTCTTGTAATCGCGATCAACAAGGCCAAACGTCATCTTGCAAAAACCGACAGCGCAAAAACCGGCCCGTTGTTACGCTCGACGCTGGCCGGCAAGGTCAACTTGTTGGCCATGAGCGATGTGATTTACCTGTACGCAGAGGACAAGTGCACTATGGCAGTGCACGTAACGGGCAGGCAGGTCATCAACAAGTCGTTGCGAGAACTGGAAAAACTGTATCCGGAGACACTGGTCCGGGTTCACCGTGGCGCGCTGGTTGCGAGCAATCGCATCCGGGGTCTTGAAAAGACCTCCGATGGTACGAACTTCCTTTTACTGGATAAATGTGATGAACGGATCAAGGTCAGTCGGCGCAAGCTCCCGGCGATCAGAAAAATAATCCGCGGGCTGGCATGAAAAAACTCCTTAAGATTGCAACCCGCAAAAGTGCCCTGGCCATGTGGCAGGCAAATCACGTGGCCGCATTACTGCGCAATGCCCACGCAGACCTGGAAATCGAGTTGGTGCCGATCGTCACTGAAGGCGACCGCGTTATTGACCGCCCGCTTTCGGAGATCGGCGGAAAGGGTTTGTTTTTGAAAGAACTCGAATACGCTCTGATTAACGGCGAAGCGGATCTGGCAGTCCACTCGATGAAAGATGTGCCGGCTGAAATGACCAGGGAATTGGCGCTGGATGTTGTGTTGCCGAGAGCCAACCCATTTGATGCGCTTCTCAGCAGGGGCGGTGAGAGCTTTGCAGATCTGCGACCCGGGTGCTGTATTGGTACTTCAAGCCTGCGTCGGCAATGCCAGGTCCTCAGTTTGCGCCCTGACCTGAAGGTCAAAGACCTGCGCGGTAATGTGGATACACGGCTGCGAAAACTGGATGAAGGTCATTATGACGCCATTATCCTCGCCTGCGCGGGGCTTGAGCGGCTCGGCTGGGGTGAACGCATCACCGAGGAACTCGGTTTGCCTGACTGGCTGCCGGCTGCGACCCAGGGGATCATCGGCTTGCAATGCCGCCGGATTGACGCGGAAACGCGCAGCCTGATCAATCCACTGGCAGACCATGATGCGGCCGTGGTGGCAAAGGCGGAGAGGGCGGTGGCACGGGTCTTACAGGCGACCTGTCAGGTGCCGCTGGCCGCGTACGCGGTTGTTGACGGCGGTGTTGTCAAATTGACCGCCATGCTGGGCACTCCGGACGGCGGTCGCATACTGAGGGCTTCAGCCAGCGCGTCTGCAGCCGATGCCGTTGAACTCGGAGAACAGGTTGCGACTGAGCTTGTCGAACAAGGCGCACTAAAGATAATGGCCGGATTATGAGGCTTCACCGGCCCGACAATACCCCCGGAGAATACACTGTAATTTATAAGCGGTCAGGTTGCTGGAATACGGGGTATCGGTGAATCAACTGCGCCAGACACAGGTTTTGATCACCAGGCCGATGCGGGCATCATTGGAGTTGGCTGCACTGCTCGATGTTGATAGGTTTGAGCCGTTGGTGATGCCATTTTATTCTTTTACAGCCCTCAAGCCTGAACTGGATTTGCAGGCAGCCTGGTCTGGACCCCGGCCAAGAAAGCTGGCTGTTTTCACCAGCCCGAGAGCAGTTGAGTTCGGGCTTCCCTATATTCCCGCCGCTGATATCAATGAGATTGAATTTGCGGCAATCGGACCAGCCACAGCTTCTAAGCTCGCGGCGCAAGGCCATGAAGTTCAGCTAAAGGCGCGTTCCGGTTATACCAGCGAGGACCTGCTGCAAATGCCGGAATTGGCCAAAACACCAGGTGAGGCCATCATTTTCTGCGCGCCGGATGGGCGCAAAGCCCTGAAAGAGGGTTTACAAACCCTTGGTTGGGCTGTAAATCTGGCCATGGTTTACCAGCGCCAGGCCATACACCCGTCAGCGGATCAACTTGCAGAACTGGCAAATGCTCACAGATTGATCAGTGTCTGGACCAGTGTATCGGCCCTGAAACTCGCCGGAGAATTCCTGCCCGCTAACTTGTGGGAGAAAATTTTGCATGCGCCGGTGCTGGTGATTTCCATCCGTATACAGCATTATTTACAACAACGGGGCGCCAGCCATGTTGAGCTCGCTGACGGCCCGGGGAACAATGAACTGCTGCGCTCAATATTGCGGCTGGGCGACAGCGATTGGAATTGACCAAAGATGGACATAAAACAATTGAATGACGAGATTGATGATGATGCAACCGACCCTTTAGACAGGTTGTTGCAGGATAGGAAGCTGGCTGCTCCGGGCAGGGGTATTGCTTTACTGGCCCTGTTGTTGGCGCTGGTGGCCGGGGCCGGTACCGGCTGGCAGTGGTGGCAGGCGCGTGCACCGATGTCTGATAACACCGTGAATGCGGAAACAATCGTCAAGTTGCAGGCATCTCAGCAGCAATTGGCCAGCACACTGGCGTCTCTGGAGTCGAAGCTGGACGCTGCCGGTGCGGCGGTCAGCGGCGATGATGTTTCTCGCATGGCTCAACGGTTCAGTACGGTTGAAAGCCAACTGGATAACATGCGCCAGTTTTCCGCTGAGCAACAGGCATCGATGAGCGCCGTTCAGGGTGGTATGCGTTCTCTTGAGCAGCGTCTTTCTGTGACCGAATCCGGACTCGCCAGCGTTGCCGCGAACAGCCAGACCGGGGACGTGGAACTGGATATTGCGGAGATTGATTTTTTGTTGCGCGCGGCCTCCGAACGCCTGGTTTTATTCAATGACCCGGAAGCAGCCGATCTGGCATTGCGGTCCGCCGATGTACAGATTGAAGCACTCAATGACCCGATGTTTCTCAGCGTTCGCCAGCGAATTGCCAGCGCGCGACAGGCGTTGGCCGCAATACCCGTGGTTGATCGTATTCAATTGTCGGCCGAGCTGTCCGGTATGCAGGACAATATCCCGGCACTGGCATTCCGGGGCGAGCGCGTAATCGAGCCGCAGGCAGATTTGCCGGAAGATGCCGGTTGGTGGGCAAGCCTGAAGCATACGCTTTCATCCCTGGTCACTGTCCGGCGGCGTGTTGCGGATGACGAATCGCCTTTGACGCTTGAAGACAAGGATTACCTGAGGCAGGGATTGTGGCTGCAACTGGAATCGGCGCGGCTGGCTTTGATGCGCAGTGATGCGCAAACTTATGTGACATCCCTGGACCGGGTCGGTGATACGCTCGACCGGTTCTTCCAGGGCGGTGCAGCACCGGTGCAAGCCATATTGCTAAAGCTTTCGCACTTGAAAAAAGTAGAAATTGCACCGGAAATGCCCGATATCAGCGCGCCCTGGAAGCAGCTACGACAATTGCGCGATAGTCGCCGCTTGTTACAGTCTGTCAGCCCGCCTGTGGCCAGGGAAAGCGTCGAATGAAACGATGGTTGCTGCTGTCACTGGTGTTTGTTTTGCTGTTGGCGGCTGGCGCGCTTGCGCCGCTGATCAAGAACGACCCGGGGCATGTGCTGATAAATTTCGGTGACTGGACGGTGGAAACCAGCGTATTGGTATTGGTAATGGCCTTGTTGATTTTGTGGTTTTCTGTCCAACTTGCGGTCTGGCTATGGCGCATGCCGGTGGAGACCGCCCGCAGAATGCGAGAGCAACGTGCGTTCAGGCAATTGGAAAAAGGTCTGCTGGCGCTGACAGAGGGCGATTGGCGTGCCGCAGAAAAAGCGCTGGAGAAGTCGGCCAGTGTGCAGGGCCGCACAACGGCGCATTATTTGGCGGCGGCGCAGGCGGCGGATAGCCAGGATGCAGCGGAGCGGCGGGAATACTATCTGGAACAGGCCGACAGTGGCGGTTCAAAAAAGCGCTTTTTGGTTGAGTTGGCGCGTGCCCGCATGTTGCTGGGCAACGGCAACAGACAGGCAGCACTGCCGGTATTACAGGGCCTGTATAAACGCCGTCGCAAGCACCCGCAGGTACTTGAGATGCTGTCGCGTTGCTATCGCGAACTGGGTAAATGGGACGAGCTACTGGATTTGCTGCCGGTATTGAAAAAAGCAGACGTGCTGTCCAATGAGCAGCTACATGAACTGCAGGAAGAGGTTTCTGTTAACAAGCTACGCTCAGTTAAAAGCCCGCAAGATCTGCAGGCGGCGTGGAAGCAACTTCCTCGCAGCATCCGCCATGACGCGATCGTTGTCGAGGCGTTTGCACATTGTGCGGCCAATCTGGATCACTCTGACCTTGCCGAACCGTTGATAACGTCCAGTCTTAAACATGAGTGGAACTCCAAGCTGGTGCTGAGCTACGGAGATCCGGGCGCCAACGACAGGGTAAAGCGTCTGAAGCAATGTGAGAAGTGGTTGAAACAACACCCCGACGACGCCAATTTACACCTCGCACTTGGACGTTTGTGCGCGGGCGAATCGCTTTGGGGAAAGGCCCGGGAGCACATGGTTAAAAGCCTGGAACTGGATCCTGGAAGCCCCGGCTATGATGCGCTGGGACAGTTGCTTGAACGGCAGGGCGAACTGGAACTTGCGATGTTGTGTTTCCGTAATGCGCTGCGTATCAACCAGGGCCAGCAACCGCTGCCACTACCGAAAGAGACAGCCAGGCTGGCACCCACCCAGGCTTAGCCCGCATATTTCCACCAGTATCCCGCTTAGTCAGTGTGGTCTGGCAAGAACCCTGACCGGCACATCCAGACCGAATTCGAAGGAATCAAAAAATATCCGCCGCTTTTCGGCACCGTTTTCCAGAAATGCCGCGCGGGCGGTATCAATCATTGCCGGTGGGCCGCTCATGTAGATATCAAAGCCGCCAAGATCAGGGTAATGCTGTAGCACCGCGTTATGGACGAAGCCATCAAAACAGTCCACAGGGTGGTCATCCTGTGGCTCTGATAAAGCCGTGGAATATGTAATATGCTCATTTTGTGCAGCCCACTGTTTAGCCTGTTCGTGCATATAAAGTTCGCAGCGGTTACGCACGCCCCAGAATAAATGCAATGGTCGCGTGTCTTGATGTGCCAGCAAATCTTCGATCATTGATTTCAACGGAGCAAAACCGGTGCCGCCACCCATCAGGACCATTGGCCTGTCGGTCTTATCGTTGCGGATAAAAAAATTCCCCAGCGGTCCTTCAATACGCAGGATGTCCCGTTCCTTTAGCTCGTTGAAAACCCGTCCGGTAAAATCCCCGCCTTCCACGTGTCGGATGTGCAGTTCAATCTCATCTTCTGATTGGGGCGAACTGGCAATGGAAAATGCCCGCCGCTTGCCTTCAGGCAACAGCACGTCAAGATACTGACCCGCGAGGAATTGCAGTCGCTGCGCGTTGGGCAACTTGATCTTCAAACGCATGACATCCGGTGCCAGCAGGGTTTTTTCAATCACACGGGCAGGTAATTTACGCACCTGTATGTCCCGCACGGCCTCAATTTCACGTGCATGAATGACGAGGTCTTCCACCGGTTCTGCCTGGCACATCAAGGCAGCGCCGTCGGCGATTTCTTCACGGCTCAGAGCCAGCGGGGGGTGGAACGGGTAATGGACATCACCGGATTCGATTCTGCCCTTACAACTGCCGCAAGTGCCGTTCTTACAGCTATAGGGCAACATCACACCCTGCCGCAACGCAGCGGTCAGTACCGTCTCCCCTTGGTTAACGGTAAATGTAACCCCGCTGCTTTTGATCTGAACCTGATATTGCTTCATTGCTACACTGCCCATCGCGCCATTACTCAAACCAGCCACGTTTTTGCAGCCAAAAATTGAACCGGCGCGTATTGTCGCCGATTATCAATCATTTCCATAGCCCCGCATGTATTTTTTACGTTGATAAAATGGCTGTTACCCTGCCGGATACACTGTGATAACCTTTGCGCCACTTTGCTAAATGACGGTCTTGCTCAATGAAAACTCGTCTGAGTCAGCATTGTGGCAATTTGGCCAGCCTCAATGCACTTTCCATGAAAAACATGCCGGGACATCTGGGCATTAAAATCACTGCTGTCGGCGCGGAATTCCTGTGTGCAGAAATGCCGGTGAACGAAAAAACACGCCAACCGTTCGGTGTTTTGCATGGTGGCGCATCTGCCGCGTTGGCTGAGTCACTGGGCAGCATGGCTTCATATATGTTGACCCACCGCCAGCCACATACTGTGGTTGCGGGCGTTGAGATCAACTGCAGTCATTTGCGGGCTGTGCGTGAAGGGACGGTAACGGCGGTATGCAAGCCGTTGCGCATCGCACGATCACTGCATTTTTGGAATATCAATATTTATGACGACGATTCAAACCTGGTTTGTGCATCGCGCTTAACCGTCAGTATCCTCAATCGGCCACCAAAAGAAAGCGGATCATGATCGCAGCGGTGGTTTCAGTTCTGAGGTTTTTGCTGCGCACGGTGTGGTTGCTGCTGCTGTTGGTTTTGGTGCTGTTCCCTGCACTTTTGGTGATAAACAGGTTTCGGCATATGCAGACGGAAGCTGGTTTCAGAAAGGCTGAAAAAGTAAGCAGGTGGCTTGCTTACCGATTACTTTCAGTATTCGGAATCCGTGTGGTAGTCACCGGTACACCA
>Ga0114950_10003857_pt1 | contig 11614 bp, 7 predicted proteins | sample N075metaG_FD_83503 | JGI IMG/M metagenome (GOLD analysis project Ga0114950, IMG submission 83503) | Deep subsurface microbial communities from Kermadec Trench to uncover new lineages of life (NeLLi) - N075 metaG | ecosystem: Environmental > Aquatic > Marine > Ocean trench > Sediment | place...
CGCGCAGCCGCGCCGCCCAGGCGCAGGCTCTCAGCGCGGAGCACGAGGACGCGCCCTGACGAGAATGCCCGTGATCACGGCCGTTCCTGTGCATCGCCAGGCGCGTGGAACCGGCCGTCTCGACGCCGCTCTCGGCACCGCGTCCTGTTGACGCCTCACCCACGGACAGTATCCTCTTCCACCGTTTAAGGGCACTACCGGGCCGAGAATCCTCCTCCGTGGAGCGCCCGAACCCCACCGAGAACAGCCTGCCACATGGACAACTCCCTCATCGTCGCCATCGCCCTCGGGGCGAGCGCCATCGCCCTTGTCTTCGCCGTCACGAAGTTCTTCGCCATCATGCGGCGCGACCCGGGCAACGAGACGATGCAGGACATCGCGCGCCAGATCCAGGATGGCGCCGCCGCGTTCCTGAAGGCCGAGTACAAGTGGCTCAGCGTCTTCGTGGTCGTGGTCGCCGCGGCGATCGGCTTCTCGAGCGCCGACAACGGCCTCGGCCCCAAGACGGCGATCGCTTTCGTCTGCGGTGCTCTCGCCTCGGGCCTCGCCGGGTATTTCGGCATGTATACGGCCACCCGCGCCGCCGTGCGCACGACGCAGGCCGCGCGGAAGAGCCTCGCCGACGCGCTGGGCGTGTCCTTCAATTCCGGCATCGTCATGGGCATGAGCGTCGTCGGGCTCGCGCTCCTCGGCGTCACGGTCTTCCTGATGCTGTATAGCGAAGGCGGAGCCTACACGAGCTCGGCGCTCGAGCACGTCCTCGGCTTCAGCTTCGGCGCGTCGTCGATCGCGCTCTTCTCGCGCGTGGGTGGCGGCATCTTCACGAAGGCCGCCGACGTGGGCGCGGACCTCGTGGGCAAGGTGGAAGCGGGCATCCCCGAGGACGACCCGCGCAACCCGGCCACGATCGCGGACAACGTCGGCGACAACGTGGGCGACGTGGCGGGCATGGGCGCGGACCTGTTCGAGTCCTACGTCGGCTCGATCGTCGCCTCGATGACGCTGGCCGCATTCGCCTACCGGGACGATCCCGCGGTGTCGGGCATGGTGCTCCTGCCGCTCGCGGTGGCGGCGCTCGGGATCTTCGCCTCGATCATCGGCACCTTCGCCGTGAAGGCGAAGGACGAGCACGGGCTGCACGGGGCGCTCTTCCGTGGGCTGGTCGTCGCTTCGATCGGCGTGATCGGCGCCACCGCCTGGCTCACGATCGGCGGCGGGCTGACGCTGCCCGAGTCCCTCGTGGGCGTCACCCACGACCTCGACACCGGGCTGGCGCTCCTGATCTCCATCGTCGCCGGGCTCGCCGTCGGCGTGATCATCGGCAAGATCACCGAGTACTACACGTCGACCGACAGGCATCCCGTGCGCAACATCGCCAAACAGTCGGAGACTGGCGCGGCCACGAACATCATCCACGGCCTCGCGACGGGCATGGAGTCGGTCGCGGCGCCCGTGGCCTTCATCTGCCTCGCGATCTTCATCGCCAACTCCATGGCCGGCGTGTACGGGGTCGCCATCGCGGCCGTCGGCATGCTCTCCACCCTGGGCATCTCGCTCGGCGTCGACGCCTACGGACCCGTGGCCGACAACGCCGGCGGCCTCGCCGAGATGGCCAAGCTGCCGAAGGAGGTCCGCGACCGCACGGACGCGCTGGACGCGGTCGGCAACACGACGGCGGCGATCGGCAAGGGCTTCGCCATCGGCTCGGCGGCGCTCACGGCGCTCGCGCTGTTCAGCGCGTTCTGCACCCGGGCGGGTCTGCTGACGGGTCTCGATGCGCTCGTGCTCGACATCAACTCGACCGACGTGATCATCGGCCTGCTGATGGGCGGCGTCCTGCCGTTCATGTTCAGCGCCCTGACGATGCGCGCCGTCGGCAACGCCGCCTTCGACATGGTTCAGGAGGTACGCCGGCAGTTCCGCGAGATCCCCGGAATCATGGAGGGCACGGGCAAGCCGGACGCCGCGCGCTGCATCAAGATTTCCACCGATGGCGCGCTGAAGCAGATGGTTCTCCCCGGTCTGATCGCCATCCTCGCCCCCGTCGCGGTGGGCTTCTGGAGCATCGAGGCCCTCGGCGGGCTCCTCGCGGGTTCGCTCGTCACCGGCGTGATGATGGCCATTTTCATGGCGAACGCCGGCGGCGCCTGGGACAACGCCAAGAAGTACATCGAGGGCGGCGCGCACGGCGGCAAGGGCTCCGACCCGCACAAGGCCGCGGTGGTCGGCGACACGGTCGGGGACCCCTTCAAGGACACCTCCGGTCCCTCCCTCAACATCCTCATCAAGCTCATGACCGTCGTCGCCCTGGTGTTCCTGCCCTGGTTCGTGGCCTGATCCGAAGGCCGCCGCTAGAATGAGCCCAGTGCGTAAGAAGGAGTCAGAGACATAGAAGCCAAACAGCTCGCAGCGGCAGCCGCCTGGCTGTCCGACCAGAAGAAGGGCGCGGACATCCGCGTTTACGACGTTTCGGATCACATCAAGGTGGCCGACTACTTCGTCGTGATCTCGGGCACCAGCCGCCCGCACGTGAAGGCCCTGTACAACGAGCTCCACATCCGGCTCAAAGCGGCGGGTGAGCTCCACGCCAGGGCTGAGGGTACGGACCTCGGCTGGTGGATCCTCCTTGACTACGGGGACGTCGTCGTCCATCTGCTCCAGCCCGAGGCGCGCGAGTACTACGCGCTCGACAGCTTGTATCAGGACTGTCCGGTCCTCGACTGGACCGCGGTCGAGCTGCCCGAGCTGCCGCGGCCCGAGGCGGCCCGCTTGGCTGAATAGGCGGCCGGAGCGGCAGGCGGCCGGCCTCGCTCCCAGGCCGAGGATCCGTCACGATCCGGATTGGTGGTCGAATCGGGCGGCAAGCCAGCCGATAACCTGTACGGGTCGTCCCCAGCGACCCGTCTCCCGATGCAGTGGCACGATTGGAACAGCGCCGCCTTCGAGCGGGCGCGCGAACGGGACTGTCCCGTCGTCCTGTTCCTCCGTGCTGCCTGGTGCCGTTGGTGCCGCGAGATGGAAACGCACGCCCTCGCCGACGAACGCGTGCTCTCAGTCTTGACGGAGCGCTTCGTCTGCATCCAGGTCGACAAGGACCGACGGCCGGACATCGACACGCGCTACCGCAAGGGCGGGTGGCCGACGCTCTCGTTCCTCGACGCGGACGGCGAGGTCCTCGCGGCCGAGAACTTTCTCGAGCCGGACGAGCTCCTGCGGCGGCTCGAGCTGATCGCGGAGCGCTACCCCGACCGTCGGGACGAGATCCGGGCCGACCTGTTCGCGGACGCGGAAGCCGGCGTAGCTCCCGCCGCACAGCCGGCGAGTCCCGCGCGGCGCAAGCGCCACTCCAAGCTCTCGATGGACCTCGTCGACGACGTCCTCGCGACGCTCATGGAGACCGCCGATCCGGTGAACGGCGGGTGGGGTACGCGCCACAAGTTTCCGCACCCCGAGGCGCTGCACTTCGCGACCGTACGCTGGTCCCAGACGGGCGACCCCGAGACGCTCGGGCTCGTCCTCCGGACACTCCGGCGCATGCAACAGGGTGAGATCTACGACGAGGTCGAAGGTGGGTTCTACCGCTACGCCACCCAGGCGGACTGGAGCGTGCCGCACCACGAGAAGATGCTCGACAGCAACGCGCAACGGCTGCTCGCCTACGTCGAGGCCTACCAGGCGCTCGGCGAGGAGTCGTTCGAGCAGACGGCGCGCGGGATCCTCGGCTGGATGCACGCGACGTTGCTCGACCCGGAGACGCAGTGCTTCAAGGGGAGCCAGGACGCCGATCCCGAGTACGCGCACCTCAAGACGATGGAACAACGGCGCGCCTACGGAGCGCCCGAGTGCAATCCGACGATCTTCACCAACTGGAACGCCATCGCGGTCTGCTCCCTGCTGAAGAGCGGGATCGTCCTCGGGGAGGATCGGTATCTCGATCAGGCGCTCGCGACGCTCGACTTCCTCATGGAGAACCTCTGGGACGAGCGCGACGGCATGTACCACTACTGGGACGGCACCTACAACCTGCCGGGCATGCTCACCGACCAGGCGTACACGCTGCAGGCCCTGGTCCAGGCCATGCACTACACCGGTGAGAACCGGTACCTCGCGCCCGCCGTGCGCCTCGGGCAGATCGCCACGGAGCAACTCCGCGCCGAGGACGGCAGCTTCTACGACAAGCGCCACGATCCCGCGGCACGCGGCGACCTGCGAGTCCGGAACCGTTCGATTCTCGAGAACGCCGTCATGGCGGAGGCGCTCCTGCGACTGTCGCACATGACGCGCGACCCGTCCTTCGCCGAGACCGGCCGGCGGGCGCTCGAGGCGTTCGTGGAGGACTTCAGGCGCTACGGGCACTTCGTGGCCGGATACGGCCGCGCCGTCGACCTCGTCTTCCACGAGCCCGTGCACGTGACCATCGTCGGTGCACGGGGGGTGGACCGGACGCGCGCCCTGCGGCAAGCCGCCCTGCGGCCCTACGTCGCCAGCCGGATCGTCCAGACGATCGACCCGGAGACGGACGCCCTGCTCTTCGAGCGCACGGGCCTCCCCCACCCGGAAGAGGACTCCGCCCGGGCCTACATCGATCGGGGCCGCGAGAGCTACGCGGAGACGAGCAAGCCGGAGCGCCTGGCAGCGCTCATGACGCGCGCCGAACGCTCGAACTGACGCCGGTACGTCCGTTCCGGCTCTCCCTGCCTCTAGGAGAGGAGCGGGAGAGCCCGAGGAATTGGTGCGACTCCGCACTTCGGAGCCCGTATGACCTCCTCGCATGGAGCGCCTCTCCGAGCTCTTCGTCCGTCACCGTCCGGCGATCGCGGTGTTCGTCGGGCTGCTCACGGCGGTAGCGCTCTTCGGCATCGGGCGGCTCCAGATCGATGACACGCCGCGCTCGATCTTCAGGTCCGGAGACGAGACCTTCAGGCGGCTCGAGGCGGTCTTCCGCGACTTCGGCTCCGACGACAACGACTGCCTCGTCGTGCTCGAGGCGGAGGACTTCTTCACGCCGGAGGCGGCGCGTGTCCTCCGCGACCTCGACCGGCGGCTCGAGGCGATCGAAGGTGTCGAGACCGCGTTCGGGCTGCCCGACGTCTTTGCGATCGGGAACGGACTCCTCCCTGTGGCCCTGCTCCCCGGGGCCGAGGCCGCGCCGGAAGCCTTCGAACGCGGCCGGGCGGCGGCGGCACGTCATCCACTCGTCCGGAATCAGATCCTCTCGGAGGACGGTCGGACGGCGCTCGTCATCGCGCGGCTCGCCGGCGACAACCTCCCCCTCGGGACGATCAGGCCCCTCGTCGACTCGATCCGGGTCGCCATCGCGCAATCGGGCGCGGACGTCCGGATGGCCGCGCGACTCACGGGCGTGCCGCCGTTGCGCGTCGAGATCTTCGACACGATCCGGGACGAGCAGATCCTGTTCACCGCGATCGGGTCGATCCTCGGGCTCCTCGTCGGATTCCTCGTGTTCCACCGCCCCGGCCCGGTGCTGATCACGTCCGCCGCTTCCATCCTCGCGGGGGTGTGGGCCTTCGGCGGCCTCGGGATCGTGGGCGAGCCCGTGAACCTGCTGAACAGCTCACTGCCGATGCTGATCATGGTCATCGCGCTCACGGACGCGGTGCACCTCATGATGGACATCCTGCACTCGCGTGGCGCGGGGGTACCCAGGATCCAGGCGGGGCGCGATGCCATTCGGAGGCTGGGCACCGCGTGCTTCTTGACGTCGCTCTCCACGGCCGTCGGCTTCGGCTCGCTCGCGGTGAGCCGCATCTTCGTCATCCGTCAGTTCGGGATCGCGTTCGCGTGCGCGGTGATGTTCGCGTTCGTCTCCGTGCTCACGATTGTCCCGCTCTGCTCGAGTATCGTGCTGCGCGACGACGCGCGGTCCGGCTTCACGCCCCGTTGGAGCGGCCTGCGCCGACCGGCCGAGACCTTCGTGCGTCAGGTCGTCGGACACGCGCGGCCCATCGCCGCGCTCGGCGTCGCCGCCACCCTCGGTCTGTTCGCGCTCTCGATGCGCCTCACGCCCGACAACCGACTCACGGAGTCGACGCCGCGCGGCAGCGAGGCGGTCGCCGCGCTCATGCACTGCGAGGAGGCGTTCGGCGGCGCGGTTCGAGCGGGCGTGCTCTGTGAGTGGACCCCGGCGATCGAGGCCACCTCGGAGGAGGTGCTCGACGTGATCGCGTCCGTGCGCGGCATCCTCGACAAACATCCGTTCACCCACGGCCCCTTGTCGGTGCTGGACCTCCTCGAGCTCGTGCCCGGAGCGGGCACGCCCGCCCAGAAGCTGGCACTCCTGCCCCCCGAGCTCGTCCGACGCTTCTTCCGCCCCGATCTCGGACGCGCGTTCATCACGGCGCGCATCCCCGACGAGGGCACGGCCGTGGCCGAACCGGCGCTCGCGCAGATCGAAGTCCAGCTCGACGAGGTGCGCGCGCGCCACCCCGACTTTCGGCTCGACCTGACCGGCACGGGTTTCGTCGCCCGCCGCAACATCAACGTGATGATCGAGGACTTCTCGAAAGGGCTCCTGCTCGCCGCCTTCGTCATCCTGGGCGTGATCACGCTCGCATTCCGCTCGCTTCGGCTGGGGCTCATCAGCATCCTCCCCAACGCATTCCCCCTCGTGCTCGCGGCTGGAGCCCTCGTCGTCCTGGGCCGCGAGCTGCAGATCGCGAGCGCCATCGCGTTCACCGTCTGTCTCGGCATCGCCGTCGACGACACGATTCACTTCCTCGCGCGCTACCAGCGTGAGCTCAAAGGTACCGACGACGTGGGCGAGGCGGTCGTGCGCGCCTTCCTGGGCGTGAGCGGCCCGATGCTGATCACGACTTCGATCCTGCTCGCCGGCTTCGCGATCCTATTCCTGTCGTCGATCCCGACGACGCAACTGTTCGCGGGCCTCTGCATGCTGGGGATGGCCGCGGCGCTCGTGGGCGACCTGGTGCTCTTGCCGGCGCTGATGGTCGTCTTCGCCGGCCGCGACCGCTAGCGCAGCCCCACGATCTCGCCCGCCACCAGGTCGAAGTCGAGTGCGAGCGGCCGGCGCGGGAGGCCGGGCATCCGCAGGATGTCACCGGTGAGCACGACGAGGAAACCGGCGCCTGCGTTGAGCTCGATGTTGCGCACGGTCAGCTCGAAGTCGTGTGGGCGGCCGCGGAGCTTGGGGTCGTCGGACAGGGAGCTGTGCGTCTTCGCGATGCAGACCGGGAGATCGGCGTAGCCGAGGCGCTCGATCTCGTGCAGGTCCCGTTCGGCGGCCCGCGTGAACTCGACGTCGCGCGCGCCGTACATGGCCGTCGCGACGGCGTGGATCTTCTCCGCCACGCTGTCCTCGAGCTCATAGAGCGGGCGGTACGGGTCCGAATGGTGCTCCGCCTCTTCGAGCACGACCCGCGCGAGCTCGAGCGCGCCCTCGCCGCCGTCCGCGAAGTGCGTGGCGACCGCGAAGGGTACACCCTGCTCCTCGCACCAACGCCGGACGACGCCGACCTCCTCGTCGGTGTCGCCGGCGAAGCGGTTGAGCGCCACGATCGGGCGCTCGCCGAAGTGATTGATGCTCTCGATGTGCTTCGCAAGGTTCGGCAGCCCGGCCTCGACGGCGCTCGGATCGGCCTGGTCGAGCTCGTCCGGCTTGCGACCGCCGTGGACCTTGAGCGCGCGCACCGAAGCGACGAGCACGACCGCGGCCGTGTCGAGGCCGGCGGAACGGCACTTGATGTCGAAGAATTTCTCCGCGCCCAGGTCGAAGCCGAAGCCGGCCTCCGTGAGCACCCAATCCGCCTGATGGAGCGCCGTCTTCGTCGCCAGGACGCTGTTGCAGCCGTGGGCGATGTTCGCGAAAGGGCCGCCGTGCATCAGCACGGGGGTGCCCTCCATCGTCTGCACGAGGTTGGGCATCAGCGCGTCGCGCAGGAGCGCGAGCATCGCGCCCGCGGCACCGACTTCACGCACGGTGATGACGTCGCGTTCGCGGTTGTAAGCGACGACCGTGCGTTCGATCCGTGCCCGCAGGTCCTCGACGTTCTCCGCCAGGCAGAGCATCGCCATCAGCTCCGAGGCGGCCGTGATCTCGAAACGGGACTCCCGGGGCACGCCGTGCGTCCTGCCGCCGAGGCCGAGAACGACGTCGCGCAGCGCGCGGTCGTTCATGTCGATGACGCGCGGCCACACGATTCCGCGCGCTTCCAGCCCGAGCTCGTTCCCGAAGTGCAGGTGGTTGTCGAGGATCGCCGCGAGCAGGTTGTGCGCCGCCGTCACCGCGTGGAAGTCGCCCGTGAAGTGCAGATTGATGCGATCGGACGGCACCACGCACGAGCGCCCGCCCCCCGTGCCGCCGCCCTTCATGCCGAAGCAGGGCCCGAGGGACGGCTCGCGCAACGCGAGGCAGACCGACTTCCCCAGTCGCGTGAACGCGTCGCCGAGGCCGATCGTCGTCGTCGTCTTCCCCTCCCCCGCCGCCGTGGGAGTGATCGCGGAGACGAGCACGAGCCGCGGCTGGCCGTCCCTCTTCCGCGGCCCCTCGAGCACCACGGGGTCGACTTTGGCCGCAAACGAGCCGTAGGGGAACAGGTGTTCGGACTCCAATCCGAGGGTCCGGGCGACGTCGAGGATGGGTTGCATGCGGGCACGATACCGCCCGCGGGCTCCATCGCCCGCCGAAAGGTCGGGTTAGGATCGGACCCGAGCTCGGCCGCACGGAGCATCTCGCCCGGCGTCCGGCGGCCACTACGCTCTTCGGCCCGGTGCGCCGGTCCCTGCAGGCGTCTAACATGACGGGCCATGGGTGGAGGAACTGTGGATGCCCGCTGCGCAAAGGCATCGACAGCACTACGGGGGCTTCGCCGGATACACCGCGAGCACGGCCGCGACGCCGCCGATCGAAAGCTCGCTTTGCTCCGCGTGCTGGACCGGGGTGCCCTGCCGCGCGCGGAACGTGCTGCAGCTGCACGAGGTGCTCCGCTACCTGAGCGCGTACCCGGACAGCCCGGCCCTGCTCCGCGCGGTCCGGCGCATGCTGGCGGCCTTCGCGCAGCGGCCGGACCTGCGGGCCCACTGCGGGGAGCTCGCCGACACGGGCATCACCGGCACCGCGATCCACTGCGACTTCTACTGGTTCACCGCGGAGTGGCTCACTCGGCGCTGGCCAGGGCAGGTGACCGTCGACTGGGACGGCTTCGAAGCGCCGGACAGGCTCGATGCGCTCATGTATCCCATCCTGCAGGAGCACGAGCGCCTGGCGTACGAAGGAACGACGCGTTCGCTGCGGGAGATCATCGATGTGCTGCGCGCGCCCGGCGAGACGGATGCGGCCTACCTGATCGGGACCTTCCGGCGGTTGCGCATCGACCCCATGATCCTGGAACAGGTCTACGAGAGCATCGGCCTGACCCTGCGCCTCGCGCCGGGCACGGATACGCCATCCCGGACGCGCGCGCGTTTCCCTGTGACCGACGTCGAATACCAGACGCAACCGATATCGCAGCCGGAGGGGACCGTCCGAGAGCGCATCGAGCGGGACCAGGTGCGCGTGCGATCGCTGCCGGTGCGCGACGGCCGGAAGCTCGTCCAGCTCGGTCGTGAAGCGATGATCACCCGCGGTCGGGACCTCTTCGCTTTCATCCACGCCGATCCGCGCGACGCGCACCTCGTGGACTTCGGTGAGGGGCTGCAGTTCTCGTGCGTGGGCCTGGTGCCCGAGCGTCGACATCTGCTCTACGGGCAGTACATCCTGATGGCGCTGCGGAACGGCATTCCGGTCGGTTACGTGCAGACGTGCGTGTTGTTCGACTCCGCCGAGATCAACTTCAACGTCTTCGACACGTTCCGCGGCGCCGAGGCGTCACGGATATTTACGAGCGCGCTGGCGCTCGTCCGCCATCTGTTCGGCGTCGATGCGTTCACGATCAACACGCAGCAGCTGGGCCAGGACAACCGCGGTGCACTGGAGAGCGGTGCGTGGTGGTTCTACTACAAGCACGGCTTCCGGCCGCGGCACGCCGATCTCGCGCCGATCGTGCGGCGCGAGCTGGCGGCGAAACGCCGCAATGCGGCCCACCGATCCAGCATCCGCACGCTCGAGAAGCTGAGCTCGGGGGAGCTCGACTACACCCTCGACGGGCCGTCATCGGCCGCGTCGACCTATCGCGGATCGGCGCCGGCGTCGCCGCGCGCCTCGGCGAGCGCATGGGCGTCAGCGGCGCGGGCGCCGCGAGGGCGTGCTCGACCGCGGCGATGGAGCTCCTGGGCGTGCGCAGCCAGCGCTCCTGGTCGCGTGGGGAGAGGCAGGCGTGGCAACGCTGAGCGCCACTCGCGCTCGTGCTGCCGGGCATCGGGCGCTGGACGCGCGCCGAACGGAAGGACCTGGTGCAGGTGATCCGTCACAAGGGTGGCGTGAGCGAGGGCGACTACCTCGAGGCCTTCCGGCAGCACGGCAAGCTCGCGGACGCGGTCCTCGAGCTCGCGCGGTCCTGACGAGAGACCGTGCTCACGGCTGGATCGTGAACTGGACCGCGTCCGAGAGCCCGGACGGGAAGGACGTCCCGGGATCGCGGTACCAGTACTGCGCGTAGCGCGTCGCGCCGGCGACGAGGCTGCCGTCGATCCCGCCCGCGATCCAGGCGTTGAAATCGAACGTCATCGTGCCCGAGCAGCTCCCGCCGCCGCCGCCCGTGGGTTGGACGGGCGTGCGGATGATCGGCGGGGCGAGGCAGAGCGTGCCGTCCTGGAACGGGGCGAAGTCGGGTTGCGCGCCGTAGATCATGAGCCCGTGCTGGCCCCCGATGACGCCCGAGACGGAGATCTCGAAGCCGGAGCCCGCCGTCGCGCTGGGCGTGCCCGACCATGCGATCGCGGGGAGGCAGCCGTCCGAGTTGGCCTTGGCCGTGCAATAGCCGAACAGATCTCCAGTCTGGGGCACGAAGAAGACGGGGTTCGAGTACGCCGTCTCCGTGACCGCGTCGTTCTGCGCGTACGCCCGGTACCACGACTGCACGCCGGCGAGCGTGTCCGCGCACTCGAAGAACCCCTGCCCCGTGAGCGATCCGCTCTGGCACAGCACGCTCTCCGAGCCGTCGCCCGCGCGTCCGCGGTAGAGCGTCACCGTGCCCGTGTCCGCGCCGAAGTTGTAGTGCGCGCGCACCGTGACGGCCGCGGCGGGGGGCGCGCTCGGAACGGGATGCAGGCTCCCCATGGGGAGCGTCGCGCCGCCGAGGTCGATCTCGAGCACGAGCGAGGGTCCGTTCGAGACGTAGACGGAACCGGCGACGATCGCCGCCTGCAGCGCGCCAGGCGTGAACGGCGTGCCGCCCGCGAGGATGACGTGGTTCGCGCCGAAATCGAAGGCCGCGTCGTGGGTGTCGCTCCCCGAGTACGCGTAGAGCAGGCGCCCGCCGAGGAGCCAGTTCACCCAGCTCGCGACGTTGCCGCCCTGGCCGGACTGAAGAGCGCCGTTCCAGATCTCGACGCCGTGCATCTGGTTCGCCTCCATGCCCTGGGTCGCGGCAAAGCTGTTCCACGCGAACGAGCCGGCTGCGGGGTGGTTGACGATCGGGTACCCGCCTCGAGCCCTGACCATGGCGGCGTTCAGGGTGAACTCGTCGAGTGCATCCCC
>Ga0114950_10003858_pt1 | contig 11613 bp, 10 predicted proteins | sample N075metaG_FD_83503 | JGI IMG/M metagenome (GOLD analysis project Ga0114950, IMG submission 83503) | Deep subsurface microbial communities from Kermadec Trench to uncover new lineages of life (NeLLi) - N075 metaG | ecosystem: Environmental > Aquatic > Marine > Ocean trench > Sediment | place...
CGCTGGGCGTGCCGCAGTCGTACGGCGGGCCGGTGCTGGGTTTGCTGGCTTGTCGCAAGGATTACCTGCGCAAGATTCCAGGCCGCCTGGTTGGCCAGACGACCGACAGAGACGGTCGCGTGGGCTATTGCCTGACGCTGCAAACCCGCGAGCAGCACATTCGTCGCGAAAAGGCCACGAGTAACATATGCACGAATCAGGGCCTGCTGGCCATGCGCGCCACCGTATACATGGCGGCGCTGGGCAAGTCCGGCATCGCTCAAGTGGCGAAGCGCTGCTTCGACAACGCCCACTATGCCGCCGAACGAATCGCAGCCCTTCGCGACTTTGAACTGGCGTTCGATGCCCCGTTCTTCAAGGAATTCGTGGTTCGGAGCAAGAGCAAGGATGTCGCCGCCGTGCTCCATATCTGCCAACAGGCGGGTGTGTTGGCCGGCGTGCCACTGGGCAAGTGGTATCCCCAGCTCGGGGATTGCTTCATGGCAGCGGTGACCGAGAAACGAACAAAGAATGAGATCGATCGACTGGTTGAAGTGCTGAGTGCTGCATGATTATCGATTCCGCAACAGCTGAAACGGCGCGTGTCATCGATCAGGGCGAGCCGCTGCTCTTCCAGAAGAGTACGCCGGGAGCCTGCACGGTCGGGCTGGGCGCGTCGGAGGTTCCGGCCGCCGACCCTGCGAAGTTGATCCCCGCGCATTTGCTGGCCAACGAGGCCGCACCGCTGCCGGAGATGGCGGAACTGTGTCTGGTGCGGCACTTCACGAAACTCGCCCACCGAGCGTTCAGCATCGACACTAACTTCTATCCGCTGGGTTCATGTACGATGAAGTACAACCCGCGGCTGAACGAGCGCGTGGCGGCCATGCCGGCCTTCACCAACCTGCACCCCTATCAGCCGATCGATCAAGTGCAGGGCATGCTCGAACTGCTGTACACATTGCGAGAGTTTCTGCAAGAGATCGCTGGCTTGCCGGAGGTCAGCTTGCACCCCGCGGCGGGCGCTCACGGCGAGATGGCCAGCCTGATGATGATTACGGCGTATCATCGTGATCGCGGTGAGAAGCGCCCCAACGTGCTCGTGCCCGACACGGCCCACGGAACGAATCCCGCTTCGTGCGCCATGTGCGCGCGGCATACCCACACTGTGTCCTCGTGCAAGGACGGCAAAGTGGATCTGGACGATCTGCGCGGCAAGGTGGACGAGCACACCGCTGCTCTCATGATCACCAACCCGAACACGGTCGGCGTTTTCGACGACCAGATCGGCGACATTGCGGAAATCCTGCACAAACATGGCGCGTTGCTGTACCTCGACGGCGCCAATATGAACGCCATGCTCGGCATTACGAGGCCGGGCGATTTCGGCGTGGACGTCATGCACTTCAATACGCACAAGACCTTCAGCACGCCGCACGGCGGCGGCGGGCCCGGCGCCGGTCCGATCGCGGTGATCGAAGAGCTGGCTCCATTTCTGCCGGTGCCCCAGGTCGTGAAGAAGTCGGACGGCACGTTTGATCTCGATGAAGATCGGCCCAAGAGTATCGGCAAGGTCCGGGCGTTCATCGGCCAGATCGGTGTGCTGGTGCGCTGCTACACATATATTCGATCACTGGGCGCCGAGGGATTGCGTACTGTCAGCGAGAAGGCCGTTCTCTCGGCCAACTACCTCGCCAATCGACTGGAATCACACTACCAATTCCCCGTACCGGGGCCTTACGCGCACGAGTTCGTGATGGTGCCCAAGGCCGGCGACGCCGGTGTGACTGAAACAGACTTCGCCAAGCGCCTGATCGATTATGGTTTCCATCCGCCGACGATGAGTTGGCCGATCCCGCACTGCCTGATGATCGAGCCGACCGAAACTGAGTCGCTGCGCACGCTCGACCGCTTCGCCGACGCCATGATCCAAATCGCCATCGAGGCCAAAGAGACCCCCGACGTACTCAAGAACGCACCGCACAACGCCAAAGTCAGCCGCATCGACGAAGTCGCCGCCGCGAGAAAACCAAACGTCCGCTGGATGCCGGACGAGTAGCCGATCTGATGGACGCATGTCCCATTCGACTCTTGATCAATTTTCCGGCTGATGGTGTGACGAACATGGCGCGCGATGAGGCGCTGTTGGTGGGTGTCGGTGAAGCCACGTCGCCGCCGACGATGCGCTTCTATAAGTGGGATCCGCCGACGATTTCCCTGGGTTACTTTCAAAGGTATGGTGAATACGAGTCTCTGGCTGCGCCGGTGGGTGATTTGGCGGTGGTGCGGCGCACGACCGGCGGTGGGGCGATCCTGCATGACCGTGAATGGACATATTCGATTGCGCTGCCGGCGTCACATCCGCTGGTGCAAGCGGGGGCCACGCAGCTTTACGATCTCGTGCATGCTGCCCTGATCGATACGCTGGCGCTGCTGGGCGTGCGGGCGGAGCGTTGCCTGTCAAGTGACGGCAGCTCCGCCGGGCGCGGGCCGTTCTTTTGCTTTGATCGTCGGCATTGCACGGACGTGCTGATCGACGGTGGCAAGCTCGCCGGCAGCGCCCAGCGGCGAACGAAGACGGCGATCCTACAGCACGGTTCGATCATACTGGCCAACCGCTACCACCAGCATCATGCGGCTGCGATTACGGATCATGTTGATCTTGAGGACGAAGCTCTGCTCACGCCCTTTGTCGACGCCCTCGAGCAGCGATTGGGCGTCACGTTCCAGGAGGGTGAGTGGTCGGAGGATGAACTTGCCTGCGCGGACGAGATGACGGCGAAGTATGGCGGGGATGAATGGTTGAAGAAGTACTGAGGGCGACCCCCATCCCCTCGAGCCGCAAGCTTCAGCTCGCGCGGACGCTCAAGTGAAGCGGCATTCTCACGATTTGTTGATCCGCGCGGGCTGAAGCCCGCGGCTCCTTGTCACTCCCCAAAGCATCATCCTCTCTCTGCGAGGACATCCTTCATTGTGTACAACCTGGGCGGTTTGTTGTGGATCCAGGCGGCGGCCTCGAGGGCGCCTTTGGCGAAGGCGTCGCGCGAGTGGGCTTCGTGAGTGATGGTGATCGATTCGCCCACGCCGCCAAAGATGATTTCGTGTCGCCCGACCACGTCGCCGCTGCGCACGGCATGCACGCCGATCTGCCGATCCGGCTTGGCGCCGACTTGCCCCTCGCGGCCGTGGATGACGTGTTCCGATCGGTTGCGATTGGTGGCGTCCAGCAGTGCGTCCAGCAGCGTCAGAGCCGTGCCGCTCGGCGCGTCGAGCTTGCGCGTGTGGTGCGTCTCGACGATCTCGACGTCAAAGTCGTTGCCCAACTCGCGAGCGATTCGGGGAAGCATGTTCAGCAGCAGGTTCATGCCGAGGCTGAAGTTGTATGCCATCAGGATGGGAATGTGGCTGGCGGCTTTGGTGATTCGTTCCTTTTGCTCCTCAGTATGACCCGTGCAGCCGATCAGCAAACCGGCACTCTTGCGTTGACACAGAGAGAGAAACTTCATCGTGCCTTCGGGCGCGGAGAATTCGATCAGCACGTCGAACGTGTCGTCCGCGAAATCGGTGTCCAGATCATATCGCGAGACAATCTCGAATCGTGCGTCATCCGCGAGCAGTGCTTCGAGCCGCTGTCCCATTCGTCCGCGATACCCGCCGATGGCGACCGTGATCATGAATGTCTCCCGGAGCGCCGCAGTGCCTGGCTGCGGCTGGGTGGCATGGGCAAGTACTCGTGCCCGTGTTGCTGACGTCGGGGCTCTCCACGGGCAAGAGTACTCGCCCATGCCACCCGAGGATTGGTCGCTCGCATTGTATTGTTCATAACACCAGACACAGGTCTCAGCACGGCGTGCGCCTACGATCGGATGCGGTATGACTCTAAGGATGGTACGGCCGAAAGTAAAGCGCGTGTATAGTCGTGCTGCGGGTCGGCGAAGACTTGTTTCGTCGGGCCTTGCTCGACGATTCGGCCGGCGCGCATCACCGCCACTTCATCGCAGAAATGCTGAACCACCGCCAGATTGTGCGAGATGAACAAGTAGCTCAAATGCAAATCGCGACGCAACTCATCCAGCAACGCGAGGATCCGCGCCTGGATAGTGACATCGAGGGCACTGGTCGGTTCGTCGAGGATCACGAGATTCGGCTGGGTGATCAAAGCGCGGGCAATGCAGATGCGCTGCCGCTGCCCGCCGGAAAACTCGTGCGGATAGCGCGGCAGGGCATCGGTGCCCAAGCCGACTCGCTCCAGCATCGTCGCCACTTGTGTCTGGCGCTCGCGTCTCGTGCCTATTCGGTGTACTACCAGTGGCTCTGCGACGTTGCCGGCGATCGTCATACGCGGATTGAGACTGCCCAGAGGATCCTGGAAGACAATTTGCATCTTCCGACGCAGTTGCCGGGTGGCTGATCGGTCGAGTGTCAGAATATTGCGTTCCTCGTACAACACTTCGCCGGCGGTAGCGGGGATCAGACGCAGGATTGAGCGCCCCAGCGTGGTCTTGCCGCAGCCGCTCTCGCCTACCAGCCCCAACGTCCGGCCGGCGAGTAAATCAAAGCTCACGCCGTCAACCGCCTTACGCACCTCGTGTCCGCCGCCCCACAACCCATGGCGAATGCGGAAGTGCGTGCTGAGATTGCGCACCGAGAGCAACGGAGCACTTGTCGAAGTCATGCCACACGCTCCCCGGCCCCATCCAGCCGTGGCACGGCCTGGAGCAGCTCTTGCGTATACTCGTGCCTCGGCTTCTCGAACAGCTGCGACGGCTCGCCGTGCTCGACGATCTTGCCGTTGCGCATGACGTGTACATAGTCCGCCATGGCGGCCACCACGCCGAAGTCGTGGGTGATCAGCACGATGCCCACACCGCTCGAGGACTGCAACTCGCGCAGCAGCGCGAGAATCTGTGCCTGGATCGTGACGTCCAGCGCCGTGGTGGGTTCATCCGCGATCAAGACGCTCGGCGCGCAGGCCAGCGCCATCGCAATCATCACGCGCTGCTGCATCCCGCCGGACAATTCGTGCGGATAGTCGCCCGCCCGCCGGGCGGCGTCGGGCATGCCTACCTTCTCCAACATTTCAACGGCCGATCGCCAGGCATCGCGACGACTTTTGCCTTGGTGCAACTGCATCGTTTCCGCAACTTGATCGCCGATGGTGTACACGGGGTTCAGCGAAGTCATGGGTTCCTGAAAGATCATGGCGATTCGGCGGCCTCGAATCTTTCGGAGGTCCGGTTCATTGAGCGTGAGCAGATCGTTGCCCTCGAAGTGGATTTGCCCGGCAGTGATGCGGGCGGGCGGTTCGGGCAACAGCCGCAGCACCGACAGGGCACTCACGCTCTTGCCGCTGCCGCTCTCGCCGACGATGGCCACCGTCTGCCCGGCGCGGACCGACCACGACACTCCATCGACGGCGCGCACCACGCCGCTGTCGGTGCGGAACTCGACGCGGAGGTGGTCCACATGCAGTAGCGGTTTGTTATTGTCCATGATTCAAACTGTTCGATGGTTTACGATTGTTTGGGCCATTGAGCACTCAAAAAACGAGGCATCTGCTAAACGACGAAGTCAATCCGAAAGTGCCTCCTGTTGGCTTGCCGTTTCGCAGCCGCTGCGAAGTCGAGACGGTCTTCTCTCGGGTTGTATGTGTCGTATGGGATTCCTGCAAACATCCTTCTCTTTCTACGATTTCGACAGCGCCCCCTTCGGATCGAAGGCATCGCGCAGGCCGTCGCCGATAAAATTCAATGCCAGGAGCGTGACCGACAGCAGGGCGCAGGGGAACACGATCAGCCACCAATAGTTGACGACCGAATTGACGGCCTGCAAACCATCGGCGACCAGCGAACCCCAGGTGGGCATGGGCCGCTGAATACCGATGCCGAGGAAACTCAGAAACGCCTCGCTGAGAATCGCCTGCGGGACGATCAGCGATCCATAGACCACGATCGGGCCGACGAGATTCGGCAGCAAGTGCCGCCAAAGGATCCGAAACCAGCCCGCACCGCAGGCCCGCGCCGCTTCGACGAACGGCTGCTCTTTCAGCGACAGCACTTGCCCCCGGATCACGCGGGCCATGGTCAGCCAACTGTTGGCGCCGATGGCGACGAATAGAATGATCACATTGGCGGCGTAGGCATTGTCGAACAACTGCCGCAACGGCGCGTCCAACGCGACTTTCAGGATGATCACCAGCAGGATGTAGGGCAGGCCGTAGAGCACATCGACGACGCGCATGAGCAGCAGGTCCGTCCGCCCGCCTGCGAACCCGGCAGTCGCGCCCCACAGTACGCCGAGTGTCACCGACATGATCGCCGCGGACAGGCCGACTGCCAAACTGATCACGCCGCCCAACAGGCAGCGATACAACATGCTCCGCCCCAGACTGTCGAAGCCCATGATCCCGCCCATCCGAAACAGACTCGGGCCCAACTCGGTCAACCAACGGCCGCCAGCGGCGTCGCGCAGCCGATGCTCGGCCTGTTCGTCGTAGGGCATGGGTGTCGTCCACTGCGGCGCGGTGCGTACGTGATCGAGCGACTGGTAATCGTACCATCCCAGCGAAAAGGGCAGCGTAACCAATCCGCTGAGTACAATGCAGCCCAGCACCACAGCGCTGACGGTCGCGAATCGATTCCGGAGGAATCGACGAAAGCGACGGTTAATCATCATGTCATGTTGCGGCACTGTTGCATCCTGCACGTACAGGTCATTGTTGTGCGTCTGCTAAACGACCAAGTCATGTTGAGAGACGCTGCCCGTGGCTTGCCGTTTAGCAGCCGTCCCGAAATAGTTGATCTTCTCTCTTCTGGCCACACGCGACTCACCCGATTCAATCATCACGTCACTCGAATCCGTGGATCGACCAGCGCATAGAGCACGTCGACGACCAAGTTCAGCAGAATCAGAACGGCGCTGAACACCAGCACCACGCCCATGATCAGACCGCGATCGAGGTTCTGAATACTCTGCACGAAGTACGTGCCCATGCCGGGCACATTGAATACCATTTCGACGACAAACGAGCCGGTCATGGCGTGGGCCGTTGCCGGGCCGAGGTAGCTCAACACGGGCAGGAACGCGTTCTTGAAAGCGTGTTTCCAAATCACCACGCGCGGCGGCAGACCTTTCGCCCGGGCGGTGCGGATGTAGTCGCTGCCCAGTACGTCCAGCATGCCCACGCGCGTCAGGCGCGTGATGTATGCCAGGAACGGCAGAGACAAACAAACCGAGGGCAGGATCAAGTGTTCCACGCCGCCCCAGCCGCCGACCGGCGCCCATTTCAACCACACGCCGAACACGCTCAGCAGTGCGGTGCCGCTGACGAACGTCGGGATGCTGATGCCCAGCAGCACCAGGCCGAGCCCGAAGTGATCCACCCACGTATTCACCCGCACGGCGCTGAGCACGCCCATCGGCACTCCGACCAGCACGGCGATCAAGATGGCGACTATGCCAATGGTCAAGGATACCGGCAGCGCATCCGCCAGGATCTGGTTGACGGTCCATTCGCGATATTGAAACGACGGGCCAAAGTCGAGCTGCGTCAACACACGACCGGCGTATTGCACGTAGTACTTGGCGTGGTTGTCTATGTCGTAACGGGCTTCGAGGGCGCGTACGACTTCTTCGGGCATTTGCCGCTCGGATACCTGGAAAGGGTTGCCCGGCGTGTGGATGATCATCACGAACGTGATGGTGTAGATGGCGAGTAAGCTCCCGCAGCCCAGGGCCAAGCGCGTGAGAATGAAGCGCGTCATCGCTCCACCCACACGTCGCGCAATGGGTAGATCTCGCGCGAGTTCGGTCGGATACCCTTGACGAACGGCCGAAAGGCTTGCGGATTGGTGTAACCGTAGATCGGAATCAGCGGGAAGTCCTCGGTCACGAGTATTGCCTCTGCTTTGGCAAGGATGTGCATGCGCTGATCGGCATCCTCACAAGCCGCTGCGCTGGCGAGCAGCGCGTCGTACGCGGGGTTGGTGTAACCGCTGTCGTTGTTGCCGTTGTCTGTAGAGAAGATGTCGAGAAACGTCGTCGGGTCCGCGTAATCGCCGTACCACGAAGCACGGGCGATCTGGTAGTTGTGCTTGGCCTTATCTTCGCCGAAGGTCTTGGTTTCTTTGCCCGCCATTCCCACTCGCACGCCGAGCGTCTCGCGCCACATGTTGACCACCGCCTCGGCGAGCCGTCCGTGGATCTGGCCGGTGTTGTACAACAGGCTGACCTCTGGAAATGTCTCGCGATCTTCGTAGCCCGCCTCATCCATCAGTTGATTGGCCAGTTCGGCGTCCTCGGCATGACCCGCAACGTTCGGATAGCCCGGAATCGAGCCGGGCGGGATCAACGTACGCGTCGGCGGATTCTCCTTCTCGGCGACTTTGGCGCACAGCGCGTCACGATCAATTGAAATCGAGAAAGCTTTGCGCACGCGCGGATCGACAAACGGATTCGTTCGACCGTCGGGCAGTACTGCGTCCTTGCAGTTTAGGTTGTAGTAGTAAGTGCCGAACGCGGGAACAACCGAAACGTCCGCTCGCTCGCCGGTGTGGCTCATTTGCAGCAGGGCGGCAGTGTAGTCAAGGTTCAGACTGGTCAGCCAATCAACAACGCCGGTCTCATAGGCTTGGAATGCAGTGTTGGCGCTCTCAAACATCAGCACGTCAATGGTCTCCAGCGCAGCATATGCCTGCTCCGGATGATACAAGTTCTTCCTCAGCCGCAACCGGCGGCGGAAGCGCCAATCGGCGATGCGGTAGATGCCGTTCGTGATTAGCCCCGGGTAGCCGTTGCGGTCGTAGTTCGGCTTGGTCCACTGGCTGTCGTAGACCACCAGGCCACCGGCATCGATGCCGAGTTCGGGATCACCTTCGCGCAGGCGCTCGATGCTCTCGTGAATCGGCATCAGCACAGGCAGCAGCGTCAATTCAAGGAAGTAGGCGGTCGGCCTGACGAGTTGCACCTCCAATGTATGATCGCCCGTCGCCCGGATTCCGACTTTTCGCCATTCCTCGTCCATTCGCCGCGCGTGCGCCCGCAGCAGCGCTTCCCTCTCTCCTAGCTTGTCCGGCGATCGCTCCAAGGCGAGATGTCGTACCGCGCGCGTTCGCCAATCGTAATAGGTCTGTGCGCCCTTGATGTGGTTCGTCAGCACGCCGGCATAGTCAGCCGCCGTCCCGGGCTCGAGCGCACGGCGCCAGCCGCGCACGAAGTCACGCGCGGTCACTGGATCGCCGTTGCTCCAGCGCGCATCTGGACGCAGATGGAAGGTGTATCGCGTTCGATCGGTGCTGATCTCCGGCGGCATCCGCGCCACGCCGGCGATCGGCTGAAGCGTATCGGGATCATGTCGCGTGAGGCCTTCCCAGGCATTGATGCAGATGCGGATGTCCGCGATCCAACTCAATTGCTGGGGGTCGAGCGTATTGATGCGGTTGGCGCTCGCGAGGGTCAGATCGGCGCGGGTATCGGGGTCGGCGCTGCCGTAGAAGGCTACGATCGCAGCGAGCAGCCCGGCGCAGGTCAGCATGAGCGTGCGGAACATCGGGCCGATTGTACTCAGTTGCCGGCGAAGATGGAATAAGAATGCGTGCCGCGCCGCGGACGGCTACTCGTCCGGCGTAGGGTCGTCAGGATGCTCGGGGACGGGCGCGGAGAACTCCAGCTCGGGCACGGCGCCTACGGGCACCTGCCAGGCGCCGCCGTTCAGTCGGCCGGTCTTGTTCGGCGAGCCGACCCATTCTTCCAGCGCCGTCCGAATCCGGTTGTAGCGATCCTCGTGCGCCGAACCAATCGCGCCGGCCACACTCGAAGTGTTCGCCGCCAGGCCTGTCAGTTGTGTAAGCGATTGTTCCGTCATGTGGACCAGGATGTGCAGCTCGCCGCGACCGGTCGAGGACAAATCGTCGTACACATAGCGATGCGTGTAGAAGGCCAGATACTTCGCCAGCGACCGGACGACTCTCTTTCTGTCTGCGTCCCCGAAGACTCCGCTGAAGTCCAGCACGCCCGCCAGGCCTGATGCGTCCGCCTTGTAGCCGGCTACGGTTTTGGCCTCGTAGTTCTTGAGTCGGGCTTCCAGGATCTTCGCCAGCGTTGTGGATTGTTCGCCTCGCTGGTTCGTAAAGCGCAAAGCCCCGTAGACCAGTTCCGCGACGATGTCGTCCTGCTCGCGACGCCCAACTTGCTCCAGCCACTGCACGACATCGCTGAGTACGGCCGGATCGGCTTCGATCGCGGGGGCCATCTGCGATACGGTGAGCACGGCGAGTGCCCGGGTTCCCGGTATGGCTGAGTTGGCCGCTTCCTTCAGTGCGGGCAGCGCCGCGGGATCGCCCATGCCGCCCAGGGCGTGCAGCAGCACGCGCGCCAGATCGTTGGGGTTGCTCTTGATCTCTTCCGCGAACAGGGCCCCACAGCGTTCGGCGAAGTGCCGTTTGAAGCCGGCGGAGTTGGACGAATGCGTGTAGTCGTCGGCGAGCCGCTCCTGGAACCGCCTGATCGCGCGCGCATCGTCCAACGACAATTGCACTTTGGCGATCTGCGCCTGCACGTGTTGGTCGATGGCGCTGAGGTCGGCCGCCGTGAGGTCGGCCTTGCCGCGCAGATCCCGCACGGCGTCCGTGCCGCTCGCTTGGGCCCACAGGAATGCCGGGCCGGCGGTCGCCAGCGAACACATCATGATGCAAGCGTATGGCTTGCGGAATCTCATCGAGCAAGTCCTCATCAGACTGATTATATCGGAGATACGCGCAGGGTTGTGAACTACCGCACACGAAGACCAGCCGCGCGGGTGGGTATGCCGCCGAATACCGGACCCACGGGCCCGCCCGGGCACTAGAAGCATCCCGATCGTGACATTCCCAGCCGCGGCTTGACGACCGTTTCCACTCGCCAGTATATTCAATTCATTGCGATTCGGACACCCCCGTGGTCACTCAAATTTGCGAGACCAATGAAGCCCAGCCATATCCCAGCACCAGCGATCAAGCGGCTCAGCCTGTATCTGCGCCACTTGGAGGCTTGCCACGCCCGGGCCGAGCAGACCATCTCCAGCCGCCAACTGGGCGAGACGCTCAATCTCACCGATGCCCAGGTCCGCAAGGATCTGGCGTATTTCGGCCCCTTCGGCCACCCGGGCATCGGCTACCGAGTGAAGGACTTGATCGCCCAGATCCGCCGTATCCTGGGCACCGACCGCACCTGGAAGGTGGTCCTGGTCGGGGCCGGCAACCTCGGCCGAGCCCTGGCTGCCTACAGGGGCTTCGTCGCCAAAGGCTTCGAGCTCGTGGCGGTGGTGGACTCCGACGAGGCCAAGATCGGCCAGACGCTGCCCGGCAGCGATTCGCTGACCGTCCTGCCGCCCTCTGCGCTGCCGGACCTCGTCGAGCACGACGGCGTCCGCATGGGCATCCTGGCGGTGCCGGCTGCCTGTGCACAGCAAGTCGCCGACCAAATGATCGCCGCCGGCATCAAGGGTATCCTCAACTTCGCCCCAGTGATGCTCAATGTCCCGGACGACGTCGGTGTCGCCGGCGTCGACCTGGCCGTCCATTTGGAACAGTTGTCCTTCCGGCTCCGCGTTGCCTCCGACGAAGACGCGCCCGATGACTCATGACGCGCTGCGCACAC
>Ga0114950_10003859_pt1 | contig 11612 bp, 12 predicted proteins | sample N075metaG_FD_83503 | JGI IMG/M metagenome (GOLD analysis project Ga0114950, IMG submission 83503) | Deep subsurface microbial communities from Kermadec Trench to uncover new lineages of life (NeLLi) - N075 metaG | ecosystem: Environmental > Aquatic > Marine > Ocean trench > Sediment | place...
GAAACCTGTCTTCACCATTCAATTGACGCGATATTTCGCGGCGAACCAAGCAAAATGTTGACGTAAAGCGATGTTCAAAATATTCAGAATACTGGCAATATAGCTTTAATACTGCCTATACCCCCCGCAAGACGATGGCCAAAGAGGCTATAGCAACGCCACGCTGGCTGAGGTTGTTGATCTGCAAACCCCGCCGGAGCGGGTTTGCAGATCAAACAAAACAATAACAGACGATACGGGAGTTTTTATCTACCGGTTCCCGCCCAGTTTTCGTTCATCAAGACCGATGCCGCGCGCAATGATTTCCTTCATGATTTCCGAACTGCCGGCGTAAATGCGTGAAACGCGTGCGTCGGTGAACATGTGAGAAATACGGTATTCGCTCATATAACCGGCGCCACCGTGTAGTTGCACGCACAGGTCCATGACCTGAGATTCCAGTTCCGAGCAATGCAGCTTGGCCTCGGCAGCCAGTTCCACACTGAGTTCTCCCTGGTTGTGCAGCAGCACGCATTGGTCGATAAACGTTTGTGTCACATCCAGATCGGTTCGCATTTCTGCCATTTTGAAGCGGGTGTTTTGAAATGCCCCGATGGGCTTTCCAAATGCCTTGCGTTCGAGGATATAGTCCATCGTCAGGTCGAACGCCACCTGGGCATGGGCAATCTCTTGACAGGCACTGATCAGGCGTTCTTCTGCCAGGTGGTGCATCAGGTTGTAAAAACCTCTTTCCGGATCGCCCAATACATTTTCAGCCGGGATCCGTACGTTCTCGAAAAACAGTTCAGCTGTATCCTGGGTTTTCAAACCCATTTTTTTCAGGTTACGGCCTCGTGCGAACCCTTGCATGTCGTCTTCAACGACGAACAAGCCGATACCGTGAGATTTATCCGGTACAGTTCTGGCGGCCACCACAAAAGCGCCGCCGTTGATACCATTGGAAATATATGTTTTTGAGCCGGTCAGGATCCAGTCGTCGCCATCACGTACCGCCCGCGACTTCATCCCTGCAAGGTCGCTGCCGGCACCGGGCTCGGTCATCGCAATGCCGAGGATGGTTTCACCGCTGATGAACTTCGGCAGCAGACGTGCCTTGAGCGCTTCACTGCCCAAATGGCCAATGTAGGGCCCGACCAGTCGGCTGTGCAGTGACAGGAACAAGCCGATGTCACCGTGACGGATGGTCTCTTCGATGACGACCTGCTCAAAACGAAAATCTTCAATTCCCAGGCCGCCATAGCTTTCGTCGACCCACATACACAGCAGGCCTTGTTCACCGGCTTTCAAAAAGGCCGCAGGGTCACAGATTCCGTCCTCGCGCCACTGCTCGATGTGCGGCGCGATTTCCTTTTTCATAAACCGGCGTACCGAGTCGCGGAACAACTCGTGGTCTTCGTCGAATATCAGGCGTTTCATTTTTTTTGCAATAATCCAGATTGATGTAATCCGTGAATCTTACAAGAATTCGGGTCTTCAAACTGCCAACAATGTGGCAATTACAGGTTTATTTTTCCAGCTCTATGTTGTCAGGTCGGCGAGCAAGGATTGGCGGACGCTTGTGGAGAAATCAGCACTATAGGGATATTGCGGGTGATTTGAGCCTGCCGACAAGGCCGCCCCGGCTGACAAAGCGGCGATCATTTCCGCGCTCAGTTCGAAGCGCATGAAATGCACGGCGGAAGTCTTTTCTGCATTGCTCCTTTCCAGGTCTTCATTGGCGATCGCAAGCACCTGTTCAAAACCGTCAACCTGTATCCAGATAAGGTCCTCGATCCCTCTGAGCAGCGCCAACTGCTGTTTGCGCATGTCGACGTCCTGGTATTCCAGCATTGCGGTTGCTTTCAGATTATGGCCATCGGGGATCAACGGATTGTATGTTTCGAGCTCTTCTTCAATGCCATCGGCCTCGAAGATTTTCTCAATACGCAGCATTTCCTGAATCTGGTATTGGATCGTCAGGCGGTCTTCAAAGTACAGGGCCAGGTAGGGACCGATGGCAACCCGTCGGTCTTTTTTATGTTCCAGGACTTTGGACCGGAAGCTGTCGCGCTGTTGCGCGTACTGTTCCAGGCTCATCAGGTCAGTGCGTTCAAGTGGCTTCATATACCGTAGGCCTTTCTTAACAGTGATAATGGGTTGGTTTCGCCGTGCTTCAATTCCAGGCCATCGGCGATTTGGGTGGCGGCCATCGGGCAATCCGAAACCAGGTAATCGGCCTCCATCTTTTTGGCGCGGTTAATGACCGGTCGGGCAATTTTTTGAGACTTGGCCCAGGTCTGGTTGCGCACGCCGTAGGTGCCATCATGACCGGAGCAGCGCTCAATGGCATTTATCTCGGTTCCCGGTACCAGCGACAACACCCGATGGGTTTTCGGGCCGATATTCTGCACCCGCTGGTGGCAGGGGACATGCCAGGCAACGGTACCCAGTGGCTGATGGAAGTCGGTCCTCAAAAGCCCGGCCTTGTGTCGGTGTAACAGGTATTCAAACGGGTCGAAGATATGCTTTTTGACTTTGAGTACGTCCTCATCGTCGGGGAACATCAATGGTAGTTCCTGTTTGAACATCAGCACGCAGGAGGGTATTGCTGCCACGATATCCCAACCATCGTCGATCAGTTGGACCAACTGGGGAATATTTTTCTTACGCAGCTTGTTTACCGTTTCAAGGTCGCCTTGTTCAAGTTTTGGCATGCCACAACAGGATTCTTTTTCGGTCAATCTGACCGGTATGCCATTGTGTTCAAATACAGCGATCAGGTCTTCGCCAATGCCAGGGTCATTGAAATTACAGTAGCAGGTGGCAAACAGCGCAGCACGACCAAGGGTCGGTCCGGCCACGGTGGCCTGTATGCTTCTGGCCTGGTGGTCCTTGAGACGTTTTCTTAATGTGTCGGTATGGTATTCGGGCAAATGTGCCTCGGGGTGAATATCCAGAAACTTTGAAGTCAGCTTGCGTATTGCCGGGCTTTTGTTGGCTTTGTTAACCGCCTGGTTGATCACCGGAAGACTTGCGACTGTACCCACAAGGTCGGTGCTGCTGATCAATTTGTGGCTGATTTTTCGTTCACCTTTTTTGAACTGCACGGCCTTGGCGCGCAGCATCAAGTGCGGGAAATCGACGTTCCATTCATGCGGTGGAACGTACGGGCATTTGACCTGGTAGCACAGGTCGCACAGAAAACACTCGTCAACCACCTTCCAGTAGTCTTTCTTGTCCACACCGTCGACCTCTAATGTCGCAGATTCATCGACCAGGTCGAACAGGGTTGGGAAGGCATCACACAAAGAAACGCAACGCCGACAGCCGTGACAGATGTCGTAGACCCGTTCCAGTTCCTCAAACAACGGAGCCTCTTCGTAAAACTCCGACCCTTGCCAGTCAATCGGGTGGCGTGTCGGTGCTTCGAGACTGCCTTCGCGGGATGAAAGTGGTGATTTGCTCATAATTGGTACCCGGCGGTCTCCTGATCATTGCACTCGTATTTGCACGCTTAACTGGCATCGGCATAAAAAAGGGGTGCCGTGGCACCCCAACCATTGCCACGTAACCAGGGGCTGTCGCGTGTCAATCTAACTCGTCTAAAGCTTTCCGAAAGCGGTTGGCGTGAGAGCGTTCCGCCTTGCCAAGTGTCTCGAACCAGTCGGCAATTTCATCAAATCCTTCTTCACGTGCGGTACTGGCCATGCCCGGATACATATCAGTGTATTCGTGTGTTTCACCAGCGATCGCGGCTTTCAGGTTGAGCGCTGTGCCACCGATCGGTAAACCGGTTGCAGGGTCGCCAGTTTCTTCCAGGTACTCAAGGTGCCCGTGAGCATGACCGGTTTCACCTTCAGCGGTGGATCGGAATACGCTGGCAACATCATTGTAGCCTTCGATGTCGGCACGTTGTGCGAAGTAAAGATATCGTCTGTTAGCCTGGGATTCACCGGCAAAGGCATCTTTCAAATTCTGTTCTGTTCTGCTGTCTTTTAATGACATCGTTAAAGTCTCCTATCATTCAGAAAAGCGAAGAACCATAAGCATAGGCCTGATTTAGGGATAGTTGAAATTGATTTTTATAATCGCCTCTATAGCCATTGTCAATGGCGCTTTCTAAAGGACAATAATCAGAGGTTTTTACCGCAATGCGGGCAGTGGTCGGGTGGATGGAGTTTGCGTTCGGCGTCCTGAATGACATTGCTTGCCTCCTCCTTCGAAATCCCGAGTTCTTCACGAAGCGTTTCCAGTTCCAACGCTTCATGCTGGCTCATTATTCCATCAGCCAGGGATAAATTCACCGCACGTTCAAAGGTGTTGGTTCGCCGGTGGATTTCGGTCGAAAAGCCGGACGCAAGGATACCGGCAGGCAATGCCGCCATACCAATGCCAATCAGCGATATCAGACCAGCAAACATCCGGCCACCGTCGGTGACCGGAATGACGTCGCCATAGCCAACGGTGGTGAGTGTTATGACCGCCCACCACATGGCAGCAGGTACGCTGCCGAAACTATCGGGTTGTATGTTTTTCTCAAGTATGTAAATCCCCCATGATGCCAACAACAGGACAGCGGACAGGATCAATGTAGTGACCGCCAGTACGCGTGCTTCCCGTTTGAGCACTGCGAACAGGATATTGAGTGCAGCAGAATAACGGCCTAATTTGAATACCCGCAGCAGTCGCAGACCCCGGAATACCCGCAGTAATAGTAAAGACATCTCACTGTCGGGGATAAACAAAAATACATAGAAAGGTAAAATCGCCAACAGGTCGATCACCCCCAAAGGAGAAAGCGCCCAACGTTTTCTGGTCCATGTCGTGCCACCAAGCCCCTTGACCGGTTCTTCGACACAAGACCATAAACGCAGAACGTATTCAATGGTAAAAATCGCCACACTGAATACTTCGAAGTAGACCAATGCCTGCCTGTAGTGTGTGGAAATACTGGGAACCGTTTCCAGAACGATCACCACAACGTTGGCAAGAATCAGTGTTATCAGGAATACATCAATCGCATGTCCGAGACCGGATGCACTGCGATGCGCTTCCAGTAGTTCAGATGTTTTTTTGCGTGCCCCCACCATCATGGGTTTTTATCCACCACCGATCAGTTGACCAATCCGGCCGGTCAGTATGGCCAGGTAATTTCCCAGCGCATAGCCGATCAAAGCCATCAGTATGGATGCCGGCACCAGTGTCTCGCGATGATGCGCAGCCACAATCGGTGCAGATGCTGCGCCGCCGATATTGGCGGCGGAGGCGATCGCAACAGTATGCACATCCACCTTGAACAGCCACGCACCGGTGAGGATAAAGGCCGCGTGTATTGCTATCCATACATAGGCCATCATTACAAACGCACCAATGGTGGCGAAACTTGCTTCGCTCAGGTCCATGGTTGCACCGACCCTGGCCACGTAGACATAAATGATCGCCATCGCGATGGGCTGTGCCGCCGGCAAGCGACGGGCAGGTGTTACTGAGGCAATCAGGGCCATTGTCGTTACCAGCAGGATCAACCAGGTACCGGCCGTGATGACGGTGGCGCCACCCACTACCACCGGGGGTAGTACTTCCGACAAACCGAGGGAAATCCAGGTAAACCCGATCGCAAGCAACGCGAGGTATAGCAGGCTGGTCATATCAGGTGCACTGTCTTTAGTTTTAAAATTCGCGGCCGCTGTGTCCATTTGAGCGATGCGGTCGGGGGATACCTTCATCCAGCGGTTAAAGCGGTCTGCAAATGCTTTTGAACCAAGCAGGATCGGCAGCCAGATCAGGTAAACCATCTGGTCGGCGGCTGCAGCCATCGTCAGATCGTCGGCTGTGCCCTCAAGTGCGGCATGTGCCGCTGTCATATTCCCGGTGCCGCCAATCCAGCTTCCGGCCAGCGTACCAAATGCCCGCCAGCTATCCACGGGTAACGGGAAATAAGGTGCCCACTCAATCGACTGACCCAGTGCATACGCCAGAACACCGCCAAATACGACGCCAACGCTGCCGATCAGCATCACGAATACGCCCTTGCCCATGATTCGAACCGCACCCACCACGTCGACCTTGATCAGCATCAAGACAATAAAGATTGGCAAACCATATTGGCGCAGAAAATCGTAGGCACCACTTTTAAACGGTATAACACCAAAGTTGGACAAAAGCACCGGTGAGGCATAGATGAATATCAATGGTGGCAGGAATTCAAACAGTTTCCATTTGGTGCTGCGTTCAAGCCAGAACCAAAACGCGACGACTGCAATCAATGTCGCCATAACCCCGATGGGTGATGAAATGATTGTTGTGTTCATAGATTATCCAGTTGTTTTTCGCGAACTCCATCGAGCAGCTTACAGGCTAATTCGATGCTGTCCAACAATCGAGGCGTGGCCTGGCTGATTTCGTCAACCGGCAGATACAGCAATGCGGCAGTTTCTACAGCCCGGAGCTGAGGCCAGTCCCGCCATACGTTTAGTGCCGGTAACTCACCCGGAATTTCAGGTGCAATCATTGCTTGCGGGTCTGCCAGGATGACAGATTCACGACTGACCTGTGGTGCCAGCGCCGACAGGTCCGAGAATACATTCACTGCGCCGCAGACCTCGAGGCTGCGGCTGATGATGTGCTGGCCGTTGATGGTATAAAGCGGTCGGGCGGCGATCTGGTAAAAATAACTCAGCGGTGGTTTTTCGCTGTTTTGTTGTTTGAGTTTTGTAAGCCTGCCGCGCAACTGCTTTGCAATTTGCTTGCCGTGTTCTTCGGTACCAGTGGCGCGGGCGATGTTTTCCACGACGTCGGCAATTTCTTCAGGCCGGGTAATTTCCACCTGCCAGACAGTAAAACCCAGCTGTTGCAGTTTTTGCAGGGCAGTTTGAGGATTGCCTGATTGCCAGGCGATGATAAGATCCGGTTGAAGCCCGATGACGCGTTCCAGATCGATTCTAAAGGCATCACCAACGCGGGGCAGGGTTTTAACCTGTTGTGGAAAATTACTGTATTCAACCACCGCCACAAGCTGCTCGCCGGCACCTGCTGCAAATACCAGTTCAGCAAGATTGGGCGCCAGCGTTATGATGCGTTCAGCGCTGGCAGGCAGGTGGACTACTTCGCCGTTTGCCTGGGGCAGTGTGATTTCGGCAATCACCGCTTTGGAAAGAAAAACCCCGAATACCAAAAGCCAGCTGAATACAGCCCTCGCCGGGCGTGTTGTCATGCGATCACATTCACCAACAGCAAGATAGCAAGCGCGGTTGCCCACACGCCAAGAGAGCGCCAGACCAGGTCCATGGACAATTTGATGCTGGCCATTGGCCCTCGAAGCTGATCGGCGTAGCCGTCGTTTTCAGCGTGGCCACTCATGACAATGGTGCGGGCGCTGGTCAGCAAGAAATCATTATTGCCTTCGAACAGGCCATGACCGCGTTCGTTGTGGTATTGCTTCCATGCCTGGTATACGGAATCAAAATCAGTCGCGATCGCGAGAGAAAGCGTCATCAACTGCGCTGTCGGCCAATCCATGACCTTGCACAAACGGTTGAACAGGTCTTTCTGTTCAGCAAAAAGTCCGTAATCCCCGTCTGTAAGCCAGCATGCCAGTCGATACAGCAGGGCGCCATAAATTCCCAGTACCGCAAACCAGAAGATAATGCTGAACCAGCGTTTCAATGCCAGCGAAAACACCGCGTCTATTGCTGCTGTCTGGCAATCAGCCTCATTATCAGGAACTTCACCGCCTAACAATGTTTCCAGAGCTTGTTTTTGCTCTTCCTCATCTTCCGCACGGATAACCCTGCGAACATCTATATCCAGATCGCGTGGACCAAAGGTATAGATCAAAACAACGATCGCAAACAGAAACCCACCAACCTGCCCAAATGTCGTTATCAGCACGCTGTTTATCAGCCACGCCACCAGCAAGGGCAAGCCGAGTAACACCAGAAATCCCGTGGCGCCTTTCCAGCCAGGGAAGTTTTCCAGCCTGGTATTGCAATGTTTTGCAAAGGCAGTCAACCATCCAAAGCGACGTATGTGACGCAATTCGCGCACAAAATGGCACAGGGTGAAAGCGATCAGTATGGAAATAATGGTCATTGGTCTGGATCCTTTCTATCTGCCAGTGCCCTCTATGGCAGCACTGCAATTGTAACAGCTTGGGCTGCTGAAATTCACAGTTGCGAGCGACGTACCAGCGCTTCAAGATCACCGCCGCCATGTTGGCGAAACCAATCGGCCAGTAGTCTGAATGCGATTGACACCGGTGCGGACAAAAGCACTGATCCATCCTGCACCGCTGCGGTCAATGATTCAACCGTAAACCAGCGGACCTCTTCAAGTTCGTCACTGACCACGCAGTTGCGGTCAACCGCCTCGGCATAAAACCCACACATGGCTGACGCCGGAAATGGCCAGGGTTGTGAAGATACATAGCGAATATCTGTCAATTGCACCTGTGCCTCCTCGTAAACTTCCCGCAATACCGCGTCTTCAAGGCTTTCGCCCGGCTCAACAAAACCGGCAAGCGTTGAGAAGCGTTTGGGCGGCCATTTTGCATTCCGTCCCAGCAGGCAGGCGTCTTTATGTGTAATCAGAACGATGATGGCGGGGTCGATGCGCGGGTAACTTTCCCTGGCGCATTCTTCATTGCTGCACATCATGCGGTGACCGGCGGACCGCAACAGGTTTGCATGTCCACAAACACCGCAGAAAGCATGCCGGTGCTGCCAATAATGCAATGCCTTGGCATAGGCCAGAATACCGGCGTGTTTCGCGGCCATATCAATCGACGCCAACCGTAAATCCGCAAAACGGGCGTCAGGGTACAGTTTTAGAATTTGGTCTTTTTGCGCATCGGTTACTGACACGGCAAAATAGTCTCGCTCGCCATCATTACCCAACAAGGTAGGTGGCTGGATACGGTCCGGCTCAGTTAACTCTGCCGCAGACAGGTAGATTGCGATCGTACCGCTGTCACCACGTTCCAGCAGGCTGCGACTTCGCCAAAGCGGCACCAACCGGGTGCCCGGTGTTGTTAGCGCGGCAGCGACCCACTGTGCATCATCGCGCAGCTCGACTTCGCGGTTCAGGCGTACTGCGGTAAAGCGGTTACGGGTCGACCTGCTAAGGTGATCCATGCCGGATTCGACAGGTACGGTCATTCAGACTGAAAAAGAGGAACCGCAACCGCAGGTGGTGGCAGCATTGGGGTTGCGAATTACAAATTGCGCTCCTTGCAGATTCTCGGTGTAGTCCACCTCGGCACCCAGCAGGTATTGAAAGCTCATCGGGTCAACCACCAGGGTTACGCCGTCATTGGTAACCGCGATATCGTCTTCATCGCTATTCTCATCGAATGTGAAACCATATTGAAAGCCTGAACAACCACCGCCTGAAATGTACACGCGCAGCTTTAGCTCCGGATTGCGTTCTTCCATAATCAGTTCCATGACTTTTCTGGCCGCCGCATCGGTGAAGGTAAGCGCGTCTTTAGGTATTTCGTTTTGCATCGCTATTTCAATTGCTCCGTATGATCACTAACTATGGCGGTTCAGGCGCGCTTTTTCAATTGCTGTGGGCTGATTCCTGTTCCTTGTCAGGCGTTGATCCAGGTCCTGGCTGAACAAAAAGGCTGTGCCATTCCATCGACTGTTCCACCGGTGTTTGGACGCCGTTTGCATCCAGATAAACGGTCAGGCGTTCGGGTTCAAAGCCTTCTGGTAATGTGATTAATCGCTCCAGTTGCTGGAAATATTTGAACTGGAACCTCAATGGCTCAGCAGCATCAGCCAGAAGTTGTGCTCCACTCAAGTGCGCTGCAGCATTGTTGCGTATGCCGTCGAGGCCCAGCCGGATATTGCCTGAAACCTTGGAGGCCCAGCGCAAGTTCTGTGTGAGTGTAAAAATGATCCGGTAAACCCGCGTTGAACGGGTCGTTTGCAACTCCAGGTGGTGTACAGCCAAAGCAGCCTGGGAACCACTGGCGCCGCCAAGACGGCGGTAAAAAGCAAGGTCTGCCTGCAGCCTGGCGATTTCATCCTGACGCTGGCGTTCTGAATCCCGCAACAGGTCATTGGCGCGCGCCGCTACATCTGCTTCGCGTTGGGCCACCGCGGTGCGCATTTTCTGATCTTCGATGCGATCAAGCGCAGCTTGCAAATCTGTTTCAAGCGCCCGCACCTGGTAACGGGCATAGATCAACTCATCTGCGACATAGAACTTGCCGAAATAATAGATGGACAGCAGGATAACGACGACTGGCAAGGCGATCTGTTGCCATTTTGGCAGGTTCGGGAGCTTCATGGTGTGATCGATATGTTACATGGAAAAAGAAAAAAGCGACCGAAGCCGCTTAGAGTCCTGTATTTCTTATCATTGTTGTCGATAATTTTAATTTTTCGGCAAGCCCCAACAGGAGGGTTGGGCAGTTTATACTCCCTGAATACCAAAACGTCAAGTTTACGCCGCCAGGACTTAAATTTGGATGATGCTGCAATTACCCTACATCGAGCCGGTATTCCGCCCGCCATCTGAGGCGCACAGCCTGATCCTGCAGGTTACCAACGGTTGTAGCTGGAACAACTGCACGTTTTGCGAAATGTACACCCAACCGCAGAAAAGATTTAGCTTCAAGGATCAGGCAAAAATCGAGCAAGAACTTGAAACCATTGCCAATACCGGGGTTCCGGTGAGGCGGATATTTCTCGCCGATGGTGATGCCATGACTTTATCATTCAGGCGCCTGAAGCTCATTATGGCTGCGATCCACCGGTATTTGCCTGGCGTACAGCGTGTTGCATCATATTGCTTACCCAGAAACCTGAATAATAAAACGGTCGCTGAAATGGCCGAATTGCAGCAGATGGGTCTGGCATTGTTTTATGTCGGTTGTGAGTCGGGTGATGACCTGGTGCTTGAGCGGGTAAATAAAGGCGAAAATTTTGATTCATCTCTGGCAGCGCTGCAAAAAATCAAGGCTGCCGGTGCTAAAAGCTCGGTGATGATCCTCAATGGCATGATGGGTGGTAAGCGTTACAGCGAACAGCACGCAATCAACTCGGCGCGACTGATGAGCGCGGCACAACCTGAATACCTGTCCACACTGGTGGTCAGTTTCCCAATGGGCGTGGAGCGCTATCAGCAGGGCTTTGGCGGGGAATTTGAGCCGCTGGATAAAATGGGGTTGTTCCGGGAAATGCACTGTTTATTGAGTAATCTGCAGCTTGAAAATACAATTTTCCGAAGTGACCACGCATCCAACTATCTGATTTTGAAAGGTACGCTTAACGATGATAAAGCTCGTTTGTTGGATATCGTAAGCTCAGCGCTCGAGCAACCCGGTTCCGTACCACTACGCGAGGATTGGATGCGGGGGTTGTAAATGGCACCGTCATCCCCGCGTAACAACGTCATCCCCGCGTACGCGGGGACCTCGGTGGGTAGCTGAGAGTTTTATTCGTGCAAATATTTACGCTCTCGGAATCGTTGAGGGGTCCCGGGTTCTGCTATTCGCAGCCCTGGGATGACGGTGCGAGGTTGGGAAATGGCAACGTCATCCCCGCGTACGCGGGGACCTCGGTGGGTAGCTGAGAGTTTTATTCGTGCAAATATTTACGCTCTCGGAATCGTTGAGGGGTCCC
>Ga0114950_10003860_pt1 | contig 11611 bp, 7 predicted proteins | sample N075metaG_FD_83503 | JGI IMG/M metagenome (GOLD analysis project Ga0114950, IMG submission 83503) | Deep subsurface microbial communities from Kermadec Trench to uncover new lineages of life (NeLLi) - N075 metaG | ecosystem: Environmental > Aquatic > Marine > Ocean trench > Sediment | place...
CTCGGCGCCGAGCGCCTCGTAGAGCAGCACCTGCTTCGGCGTGTTCACGAGGTGCTCCTCCCCACGGAGGACGTGCGTGATCGCCATGTCGATGTCGTCGACGACGACCACGAAGTTGTAGGTTGGCAGGCCGCCCTGGCGGACCATGACCCAGTCGTCCACCGCTTCGTTCTTGAACCGGACGTCGCCCCGGACGAGGTCCGCGAAGCGGGTCTCGCCCTCCGGCACGCGAAAGCGCACGACGTACGGCTCGCCGTCCGCGGCGCGGCGTTCCGCTTCCGCGAGGTCGAGCGCGCGGCACCGCCGGTCGTAACGGGGCGTCTCCTTGCGCTCCATCTGTCGCTCCCGGAGCTCCGCGATCCGCTCCTGCGAGCAGAAGCACCGGTACGCCTTGCCCGCCCCGAGCAACCGCTCCGCGGCCGCCCGGTGCCGGTCGATGCGCTCGGATTGATAATAGGGTGCGTACGGTCCACCCTTGTCCGGCCCCTCGTCCCAATCGATCCCGAGCCACGCGAGGCCCTCGAGGATGGCCAGCTCGGACGCCTTCGTCGAGCGCTCGCGGTCCGTGTCCTCGATCCGCAGCACGAACGCCCCCCCGTGCCCGCGGGCGAACGCCCAGTTGAAGAGCGCCGTGCGGACGAGCCCGAGGTGCACGGCCCCCGTCGGGCTGGGGGCGATGCGGACCCGGATCCTCTCGCTCGCGACGCTTCCTGACTCGGGCGGGCTGGCACTCATGGGGAATGGGCTCGGGGCCTCGAACGAAGGGTGAAGGAGCATACGCACCACGCCGTCCGCGTACAACGCGGCACGTCCGACTTGGAATCCATGCTCGGCCGGCTACATTCGGCGTCATGAACAGCCAGCAGGACGGGCTCGGTCGCGCCCAAATCGAGAGTCTGCCCAAGGTGCTGCTCCACGAGCACCTCGACGGATCCCTGCGACCCGCCACGATCCTGGAGCTCGCGGCGGAGGCGGGCTACGAGGGCCTGCCGGAGTCGGCCCCCGAGCGCCTCGGCGACTGGTTCTTCGCCGGCGCGTCGCGCGGCAGCCTCCCGCTCTACCTCGAGGGCTTCGTGCACACCATCGCGGTGCTCCAGACGACGCAAGCGTTGGAGCGCGCCGCGTTCGAGTTCATCGAGGACATGGCGCGCGACAACGTCGTCTACGCCGAGGTCCGCTTCGCGCCGCACTTCCATACGGGGGATGCGCTCGGGCTGGACGCGGTCATGGGCGCCGTCCTGAGTGGCCTCGAGCGCGGCAAGCAGGCCTACGATGTCGAGTACGGGCTCCTCGTCTGCGCCATGCGCAACGAGAGTGACGAGCTGTCACTGAAGCTCGCCGAGCTATCGTTGGCGTGGCGCGAGCGCGGCTGTGTCGGCTTCGACCTCGCCGGCGAGGAGGCGGGGCATCCCGCCAAGCACCACCTCGCCGCGTTTCAGCTCATCAAGCGCATGAACGGCTCGATCACGATCCACGCCGGCGAGAGCTTCGGTCCGGAGAGCATCTGGCAGGCGCTGCAGTTTTGCGGCGCCCACCGCATCGGTCACGGGACGCGCCTGATCGAGGACATCGTGATCTACGAGCGCAAGGTGATCCACGTGGGGACGCTGGCCCGATACCTCCTGGACCACCGCATCCCGCTCGAGATCTGCCTCTCCAGTAACGTACATACCGGCGCGACGAAGACGCTCGCCGAGCATCCCTTCCCCTACTTCCTGGAGCAGGGCTACCGCGTGACGTTGAACACGGACAATCGGTTGATGAGCCGCACCTCGATGACCGACGAGTACATGCACGCCGTCACCGAGTTCGGTTGCGACCTCAAGGATCTGGAGCGCATCACGCTCAACGGCATGCGTTCCGCCTTCTACCCCTATGGCGACCGCCAGCGGATCATCCACCGGCGCATCCTGCCGGCCTACGCCAAGGCCGCGAGCGCGATCGGCGTCGAGGACTGGGTGCCGCAGTCGTGAACCGGCGATGAACGGCGAACCGGGCGAGCACCCGGGCGTGAACCCGGGCGTGAATCGGTACGCGCGCGACCCCTTCTCGTTCCACGGACGCGTCGAGATGCGCCCGTTCGCGAGCGAGGCGCTGGCCGAGAACGCGCTCGGCGACCCGCACGTGCGCGAGGTCCCGGTCTACCTTCCGCCGCACGCGGGCGCGGGGGGTGAACGCCTGCCCGTCGTGTTCCTCCTCTCCGGGTTCACGGGCCGCGGCCATGCGCTGCTCGAAACGCACCCGTGGAAGACCTGCGTCGTGCGCGACTATGACCGGGGCGTGGAGCGCGGCGACCTGCCCCGCGCCATCCTCGTCCTGCCCGACTGCTTCACGCGCCTCGGCGGCAGCCAGTACGTGAACAGCTCCGCGGTCGGTCGGTACGAGGACTACGTGGCACGCGAGCTCACGGCGTGGGTGGACGCGACCTACCCGACGGAGCCGGGTCGGCGCGCGGTCGTCGGCAAGAGCTCGGGCGGCTTCGGAGCGATGCACCTCGCCATGCGCCATCCGGACACGTTCCCCGTCGCAGCGTCGATCTCGGGCGACTGCCACTTCGAGTACTGCTACGGGACCGAGTTCCTCGCGGCCCTCCGCGGTCTCCGGAACCACGACTTCGATCCTGCGAAGTTCCTCGCGGCGTTCGCCGAGTCCCACGATCTCGGGGGCGACGGCCACGCCGTCCTCAATCTGCTCGCGATGTCGGCGTGCTACTCGCCGAACCCCGACAGCCCCCTCGGCTTCGACCTGCCGATCGACCTCGAGACGGGTGAGCGCGTCAGCGCCGTGTGGGAGCGGTGGCTCGAGTTCGACCCGGTCGTGGCCTGCGAGCGGTATGCGGCCGAGCTCTCGCGGCTCGAGCTCCTGTACCTCGAGGCGGGGCTCGCCGACGAGTTCCACCTGCAGTTTGCGCTGCGAATTCTCGCGCGCCGGCTCACCGAGCTGGGGATTCCCCACGAGCACGTCGAGCACGAGCGGGGGCACTTCGACATCTCCGATCGCTACCTCACGGTCCTGCCCAAGCTCGTCTCGGCCCTCGACCGGTAATACGAACCCGTCTCCCCTTCCTTTCCGCTCCGTTCCGTTCCCTTCCTGCCCTTCCTGTCTTCCTGCTATGTCTGCTTCTGGTCAGGCATGGGCGGTCGCCCATGCCTGACCAGAAGCAGACATAGCAGGAAGACAGGAAGGGCAGGAAGGGAACGGAACGGAAAGGGGAGGAGAGGCGAGGAAAGGCCTCAAGGCCACTCGCGCCAGGGGACGACGAGAACCGTCGATGGGGTCGGCCAGGCAGGGGCGGTCGTCCTTCGTCGCGACCCATTTGGACTGGGTCGGGCCCGGAGACACTCGAGGATTGAGGATCGCATGGCTTGGATTTCGTCGTTCGGTGGAGTAGCCGGAGGTCTCGGCCTCCTTATCGTCGGGCTCCACCTCGCCACCGAGGGGTTCAAGGTCGCGGGCGGCGGATGGATGGCAAGGATGTTGCGCCACCGCACCGGCGACCGGATGGGAGCCTTCGCCACCGGATCCTCACTCGCCCTGGTGATCCCCTCCGGCGGAGCGATGACGACCGCGCTCTCGGGCTTCGTCAGCTCGGGGCTCATCCCCCTCCCGCGCGCGCTCTGGGCGCTCGCAGGCTGGAGCTTCTCAGCCCTGATCATGGCGGCGCTCGTGCTGGGGACGGAGTACGTCCCGGACCTGCAAGCGCTCGCGCTCTCCATCATCGCCGCCGGCATGGCGCTGCGATGGAGGGGGCAGGGGTCCCTGCGCGGGTCGGTGGGCCAGACGATCCTCGGCATCGGCGTGCTGCTCGTCGGCATCCACGCTCTCGGCGCGACGTTCCCGGCCCTCGCACCCACGCAGTTCTTCGACATGTTGGAGCTCGGATCGCCGGCGCGCACCGGGCTGAGCGTCGCGATCGGGCTCGTGCTCTCCGTCGTACTGCGCTCGACGGGCGCCTCCGCGGCGCTCGTGGTCGTGGGCAGCGCATCGGGTGCGATCCCGTTCTCCGCGGGGGGCGCGCTGATCGTCGGCGTGTACCTCGGCGTCGCGGTGGCGGCCGCGGTCACCCTTGCCAGAGGTGCGGCGACCGCGAAGCCCGTCGCCGCGGGGAATGCGATTCTGCACCTCTGCATGGCGGGCGTCGGAATGTTCGTCTTCATCCTCATCGCACCGGCGCAAGCCAGTCTGCCGGCTCCGCTCGCGGACCCCGCCGTGATGATCGTCCTCCTACAAGCCCTGATGGCGACGACCGGCACGCTCCTCCTGTGGCGCGCCGACACGAGCCTGGCGCGGTTCGTCCACCGACAGGCCAGGAGCGGTTCCGATGCCGACGAGGGCACGCCTCCCAACCTCGACGCTGCCTTGCTCGCCTTCCCCGAGCTCGCGCTCGACGGCCTCGGGCGCGAGGTGTCCGGACTGTGGGAGGTCATGCAGAAGTTCTGTCGAACCGTGCTGGTGGGCGAGCGGCTCACGAGCTTCCGAGTGCAGCGCGACGAGGAATTCATGTCGCGCACGCGCCGGGCTGTCGACGAGCACGCCGCGAGCCTCGGGCGCCTGCCGCTCTCCCCGCACCTCGCCGGATCATTGAACGCGCACGTCACCTCGTACCGCGCGTGCTGCCGGATCTTCGACGCTCTGTCGGAGCTCGCCCAACAACCCCTCGACCGCAACGGGACGATGGACGCCCAGCTCCGAAACCGCATCCTTCAGCTCCAGCTCGCCGTGCTGCACGTCGTCGAGTCCTCCGGGCCCTCCGAAGCACCGGGCGGCGGCTTCGAGCCCGGGGAGCTACGTGGGCTGCTCGCGACCATCCATGCCCACGGAGACGGGCTGGAGCAACGCTTCTTCGACCAGTGCGCGCGCAAGAAGATGCTGATTCCCGAGGCCCGGATGCTCTCGCGACGCATCCGGCAGCTCGAGTCGATCGTCACCCACGCCGCGGATCAGGCGCTGAACGCGGCCAGCGAGGCGAGCGCGGCCCAGGCCGCACCGAAGGCCGATCCGCCCTCGCGCGTGAACCCGACGGCCCTCGAGGCAGTCACTCCGCCGCTCCCGTCCGAGCCGGAGGCGTCAGAGGAAACCAGGGCCCCCGCGGATCCGGTGGCACCACTGCCCGCGCCGGACGCCGCCGCGGAACCGTCCCCGAGCTGATCCCCGCGCGAGCACAGGGCAGGAGCGTCAGGGAAACGTCGCCTCGACGACCGTGCGGATGCCGCCTCGGACGTTGAACTCGCCCACGACCGTCATCCGCCGCGGCGCGAGCAGCGCGAGGAGGTCGTCGAGCACGCGGTTCGTGACGGCCTCGTGGAAGTGCCCCTCGTCCCGGAACGCCCACAGGTACAGCTTCAAGCTCTTCAGCTCGACGCAGAGCTCATTCGGCACGTAGCGGATGCGAAGGGTCGCGAAGTCCGGCTGGCCCGTCTTGGGGCAGAGCGTCGTGAACTCCGGGCACTCGAAGCGGATCTCGTAGTCCCGCTCGGGGTTCGGATTGGGGAAGGCCTCGAGGTCCCTTGTCGGTTGCGTGCTCATGACGTGTCGCGCATGGTGCGCCCGCGCCGGACCACGCGCAAGCCGGCCCAGCCCGAACGACGGTGCGAGCAGAGCCTGCGTTGGCCCAGCGTATCCCGCTGGACACGGACGACCACGTCGGGCAGCTCGGTGACGACCACCCTGTCGGAGCCAGTCGAAGAGGATGCGACCCCACCGCCGTGGCACAGCGCGTGCGGCGACGAAGCCGGGGTCCGGAAGGCCGAGGACCGCGAGCGCCGCCAGGGGCTGCTCGTCGGCCCCCGGCAGGCGATGGAACTGGGCAGCGCCACTCCGCCCGAACGGATCGATCCCGGAGACGCCGACAGGGGCCGGACCGTCTTCTCCGACGAAGCCCGCGGAGACGGGTGGCCCGGACGTCTCACGAAGAAGCGACCAGACACTCGGACTCGGCCCTACCGGGAATTCTGCCGCGCGGGCACCTCGCCGACCGGCGGAGGTCGGCGAAACCCGTGCACGCCGGGCCGACTATGGATGCTCCCGTCGGCGACAGTACCCTGACGCGAGCATGCGCCCCCTCTTCTCGCGCGGAAGCGTGTGGCCGGCCGCCGCCCTGGGCCTCCTCCTGTACGCCCTGCTCGCGTGGCGTTTCGACTTCGTCTGCGACGACGCGTACATCTCCTTCCGCTACAGCCGGCACCTCGCCGAGGGCCACGGCCTCGTCTTCAACCTCGGCCGTGCGACGCCGGTCGAGGGCTACTCGAACTTCCTATGGGTGGTCTGGTTGGCCCTGTTCGAGCGGCTCGGGGTGGACATCACGGTCGCGGCCCGGGTGAGCTCAGCGCTCGCGGGGGCCGCCTTGATCGTGTGGGTGACGCAGCACGCGACCCGCCGGTTCGACCTCGGCCGGCCCGGCGCGCTCGCGACCGCGCTGTTCCTCGGCACGCTCCCGCCCATGGCCATGTGGGCGACCGGCGGGTTGGCGGCGATGCCGTTGGCGCTGTGCATCTTCGCGTGCTACGAACGGCTCCTCGGGGATCCGGGGCGTCCCCGTTGGCTCGCCGCCGGTATCTTCGGCCTGCTCGCAGCGCTCTTGCGGGCGGACGGCCTCGTGTGGGTCCTCCTGGTCCTCGCCGCCGCCGGCTGGACCCGGGCGGCGGACGGCCCGGGCACGCGCCTGCGGGCCGCGCTCGTGCGGATCGCGACGCTGGTCCTGATCGGCGTCGGCGCCCACGTCGCGTGGCGCTACGCGACCTACGGCGACTGGCTGCCGAACACGGCGCGCGTGAAAGCCGGCTTCTCGATCGAGCGGCTGAGGCGCGGCTTCGACTACCTCGCCGCCGGGCTCCTGCTCCTGCCCTCGCTCGCGATCGTGCTCGCCCTCGCCGTCGGACCCTGGGGGGCACGGCTGCGGGGTGCGGGGCGCGCGTGCCTCGTGGTCCTCGCCGGAACCTTCGGCTACGCCATCTGGGTCGGGGGCGACTTCATGCCGTTCGGCCGGTTTCTCCTACCCACAGCGCCCTTCATGGGACTCCTGTTCGCGGCGGGCTGGCGGCGTCTCGCCGGGGACACAGGCACACGCCCCCGCGCCGTCGCCTACGGCGCCACGTGCGTAGCGCTCTCCCTGCTCGCCTGCTTCGACGTGAACGTCGTCCCCGCGAGTCTCCGGGCCCGGTTCCACTTCCGCGCCGACCGGCGCTACCAGACCGAGGTCGAGCGGTGGCGGGAGATGCGGCAGAACGCCGAGCGATGGGTGCTCCTGGGCCGCGCGCTGGCGCTCCACGTGGAGCCGGGCGATTCGATCGTGCTCGGGGCCATCGGCGCCGTCGGCTACCACTCCGAGCTCTTCATCTACGACGAGTACGGCCTCGTCTCGCCCGAGGTGGTCGAGCTCGGTCGCGTCCATGGCGCCTCCTCGCCCGGGCACGACATGCGCGTGAACAAGAGCTTCTTCTTCGCCGAGCGCCCGACCTACGGCCACGCGTTGCTCACGACGCGCGAGGCGCGTGAGCCCAAAGGCACCCAGCCCTGGTGGGCGGACGTCTTCACGCCCAACTGGGCCCAATCGTTCCCCGGCGTGGAGGTGAAGATCGAGCGGCACCGGCTGGCCGCGGACGACGGGTTTCCGGCGGGCGCCTTCCTGAACCTGCTCCGGCTCGAATGGAGCGGCTGATCGCGCCTGGCCATCTGGTGGAGCATCGACTACAAGGGCGCACGGAGACGCGAACATGCTCGAGACCTTCCGACCGTTGATCGACGCCGTGGCAGGCGTGGACCTGTCCGACCCCGCCGCAGCACGCAGCGAGCTCTGCTCGCGCCTCGACCCGACGGGCGCGGCCGCCGCGGCCGTGAACGAGTCGCTCGGCCGCTTGCTCGAGGCCGGCGAGATCGCGAACCGCGGCGAGCTCCCCGTGCAGTGGGGCCGAGTGACCAAGGCCACGGACGAGAGCGGCGGTTTCTCAATCGACGTCGTACTGATGAACGGCCCGGGCCCGCGCCATCGGCACCCCGCGGGTGAAGTGAACTACTGCGTGGCGATGGACGGCGAGCCGACGTTCGACGGCGAGCCGCCCGGCTGGGTCGTCATGCGGCCCGAGTCGGAGCACGTGCCGACGGTCGCGGGGGGGACGATGCTGATCGTGTACCTCCTGCCCGGCGGCGCGATGGAGTTCCTGGACTAGTCCCCCGGTCTAGCGCGTGCGGTGAACGCGCTCGACGCTCAGATCGTCGCCCTCGCCGTGACACACGGCGCACGATTCCACGCCGCTCGGCGACGTCTCCGAGGCCATGTGGCCGAGCGCCAGGGGCGAGTCGTGGCACGCGCCGCAGACTATCCGCCACGGGCGGGAGGGGAGCTCCTGTTCGAGCGGGTGGTCGAGGGCCGGCGGCACGCGCCAGGCCGAGTTGTCCGCGCCGTGGCACTTGGCGCAATCACTCGTCGCACCGGGTTGCACTGGAAAGCGCACGGTCTCGTAGGTGTTCGCCTCGAAGTTGTCGGGATAAGGCGCATCGCCTTCGCCGACGACGACGACGCTCGCCGGGTCGTCGAGCCGCGGGCCGTGGTGGATCTGGTGCAGCAGCGTCCGGAAGCTCACGACCGTTCCCACGGTCTCGGGCGCGTTCGCCGCGACGTATCGTGGGAGGTCCTCGGCTCCGGAGGCGCCGTGGCAGAGGAGACACGCCTCGACGCCTCGCTCGCGACCACCGTGGAAGTAGAAATCGCGGTGGCACTCCGTGCAGCTCGCGCTGTTCTCGATCGCAGCAAAGGGCTCGAGCACACTCGCGGACTCGACCAGGAAGTCGGCCGTGGCGGGTTCGGACACGGCGCTGTAGTCGTTGGTCTCACCGGCGTCGGTGACGACGAAGTCACGGCGCGCCCACAGGCCGATGGTGTAGGTGCCCGGTACCAGTTGCTTCCCGCGCCACTCGCCCCACGTCTCGTCGACGTCGGGTGAGTCATGGAATGGCGGCGCGTACACCCTCGGGAGGACGAAGTCGGTCGTGTAGGTTGCCAGCACCGCGTTCCCGGGTCCGAACTCGGCGATCTCCGTGATCCGGCCCGACGTCGCGTCCAGGGCGTAGTCGCTACCCTCCGCGAGCAGCGTGAGCGCCACTTCGAGCACGGATTCCCCCGCCGCGTGGTCGCGCCGGAGGCCCGGGGCGACGCTCGGCCATGCCGGCGATCCGGGCGATCCGAACCAGAGCCGCGTCCCCTCGACGAGTTGGATCGTGAGGTACTCCTCCAGCCCCGTGACGCCGTCCTCGATGACGATCGAGTCGCCGCGCGCGAAGCCGGCGGCGTCGGTCACGTCGACGAAGTTGGTGAACGCATCGGCGGGCATGGCGAGGGCCGTCGCGCCGCCCGCCGTGGCGGTGCGGACGCGGACCTCCGTGAGCGCGCCGTTCACCGCCAGGTGCGGCGCGCCGGAGGTCGCAAAGGACTCGCCGCCGACGGCGGACGAGTCACCGAGGAACTCGAGCTGACGCCGGTCGGAGAGCCGCGTCGAGAATGGCTGCGGGCCCCCGAGCGACGCCGGGGGAATCGTCCCGGCGAGCAGGATCTGCCGGTTCCACGACGGACCCGCGACGACGACCGCGATGTCGTCGAGCGTGGCCGGATCGACGTCCGCTCCCATGTCATCCGTGATCGTGAAGGTCACCTCGAGCGCCTCGCCCGCGTCGATCGTCCCGTCGCCGTCGTGCGTCCCCGACTCCGTGATGCCGGACAGTTCGAGCCGCAACCCGGGGTTCAGGAGCGGGTCGAGCAACGGGTGGCGGTGTCCACCCTCGACGGAGAGCTTGCCGGCATCGAGCCCATGGCAATTGAGACAGAACGTATCGTCCACCTGCTGGACCATCGTCTTGTACGAGACGTTCCAGTCGATGTCGTCGTGGCACGAGCCGCAGATGGCGCGACTCTGCACCGTGTAGATCCGGTCGCCCTGCGCGGGAGCCGCGAGCGGGCCCGCGCCGTCCGGATCGCCGTGGCAGGGGGCGCACGTGACGATTCCGGTGCGGATCCGGTCTTCTTTCGCCTGCGCTTCCGGAGTGAGCAGCGAGTAGCCTGCGTCGCGCGGCGTCGGAATCGTCCGGTCGGGCCAGACCGGAAAACCGACCTCGGAGAAGTCGCGCACCACGAGACCCGCTCCGACGACCAACAGCGGCACGGGAACCAGGTCGTGCATCAGGATACCGTCCTCGCCAACGGCCCGGACACCGAGCACCGACGGTTGGTGGGAACCGTTGTGGAGCGAGTGGAAGAAGACGCCTGCCGCAATGCTCACGCCCGGCGTCCCGCCGGCGACCGTGGGATCGTTCTTGTCCTCCGCGCCGACGGTGTGACACATGAGGCACTGGACGACTTGGCGCCGCTTGCCGCCATGCGCGCGAAGGGAGACGTGGCATCGGTCGCAGGCCTCCTGTGTGACGACTTCCCGCGACTCGATCGATGCAGCCCCGCCGAAGCGGACATCGAGCGTGGCCTCGCCAACGTCGACGAACGGCGCTCCCCCGACCGTGTACTCCCATACGAACGAGATGCCGATCGTGTAGGTGCCACGTTCCAGCGGCTGACCCGCGGAGGTTCCCTCGCCCACGACCAGTGGAGCGTTGTACGGATCGGCGTAGACGGGTGGTATGGGATGAGCGAACGCATACCGCCACGATCCGTCCGGACTCTGGGTCGCGCGCGCGACGACGTCTCCCACCTGGGGCAGGACGCGGTGGTACTCCAGTGTGGGTCCCGCGAACATCACCCGTCCACGGGCCATCTCCGCGAGGTTCCACGGGGAGCCGTCATGCTTCGTGAGCTCGAACTCGATCGAGATCACGTCACCGATCCGAAAGCTGCCATCGGCGCCGGACGCGCCACCCGCGGCGAGCATCGATACGACGACTCCCGGTGCGGGCTCGTCGGGGTCCAGGACCGTCGAGGTAGCGCCCGATCCGTCGCCGTCGTCGGCGGACCCGCCCGAAGCGTCGGAGCCGTCGTTCGCGCAGCTCGCGACGACGAGGGCCAGGAGTGTGAGGAGGCGTGTGCTCAATCGAAGGGCTGAGAAGGTCGGGACCAGGGGGTCAGCGGGCCTTGTGGGCGACCGTCACATCATCGGCCGAACCGTCGGCATGACAGACGCCACAGAGCTCCAGTCCAGCGGGAGACGTATGGACGTCGACGTGGGCGAGGTCGGCGGCCGAGTCGTGACACGCCCCACACGCCACTCGCCAGGGCCGTGACGGGATGACCTGCTCGAACGGATGGTCCAGCGTAGCGGGCGCCTGCCACGACGCGTTGGACGCACCGTGACACTTGGAGCAACGCGCCGTGGCGTCGGGTTGGGCGGGGAAGAACGTGTTCTCGTAGGTGTTGACCTCGAAGTTGTCGGGGAAGGGCGCGCCCCCGGCGCCGACGACGACGAAGCCCGCCGGGTCGTCGAGCAGCGGGCCACGGTGGATCTTGTGCAGGAGCGAGCGGAAGCTCACCGTGACGCCTGACGTCGCCGGCGCGTTCGCGGCGACGGAGCGCGGGAGGTCCTCGGCGCCCGCCGCGCCGTGGCACAGGATGCACGCGTCGAAGCCGCGGTCGCGACCCCCGTGGAAGAGGACGTCCTGGTGGCACTCGAGACAGCTC
>Ga0114950_10003861_pt1 | contig 11608 bp, 10 predicted proteins | sample N075metaG_FD_83503 | JGI IMG/M metagenome (GOLD analysis project Ga0114950, IMG submission 83503) | Deep subsurface microbial communities from Kermadec Trench to uncover new lineages of life (NeLLi) - N075 metaG | ecosystem: Environmental > Aquatic > Marine > Ocean trench > Sediment | place...
AACCGATGCCAATGCCGTAGAGAGCCGCCCCGACGACGCCGCTTCCGAGCCAGACCCCGAGAATGAGCGTCTTTTTGTCGTGCTCGAACTTCGCGAACGCGAAATAGAGAATGTAGAGCGGAATGCAGAGGCAGAGGAAACCCTGGCCGACACTCTCCTTGAATGCGGCGATGAGGATGACGATGCTGCAAACGAACGTAACCAGGTACAAGAGACCGCCCAATACCATCATGACTCCGACCTCCTTCGTTTAGTCGATCCGTTCGAGGGCGAGCAACAACGCTCGCCCTGTTCCGAAAGCGACAAATGAATAGACAGCGGCCAGATAGGACCGCCAACTGAGCTGTTCGTATCTGCGAAGCCAGTCGAAACATCTTCGCCGGAGTTGCTGTCCCCACAGGGGCCAACTGGCCAGGATCACAGCCAGCAGCCAGACGAGAATCCCGAACGGATGGTACCGAAGCGCGCTCTCGAGATGCCCGTGAGTCAGACTGGTGACACTTCTCGTGAGACCACAGCCAGGACAGGGCAGCCCGGAGATCGCCTGAAGCCAGCACACGGTAATCCCCAGCCCCTTGGGCGGCAAGACCACCGAGAGCGCCAGAATCAACTGCGCCAAGCCAATGGAGTGGCGACTGAAGAGGACGGCTTCCAGCCGCGCCGGGCCTTCGCCGCAGAACGCCCTAGCCATAGGGTCAACTTGAACCGTGGTTGCCAGCAAGGCGCCAAGGATACACCCTCAGACCGGGTGAACGGAAACTCGGCCGTGGCCCGGGGCTAGCCCATCGAAGTTGAACGGAGCCGGTACAGCGCCCCGGGAGCTCGCCGGATCCAGCCGCCCAGCTCGAGATCCATCAACATTTCCAGCACCTTCTCGATCGGCGCTTCCAAAGTGGCGGCGAGTCGGTCTGCCGAATGACTCTCGCCGAGCTCGAAGATCCTCAGGAGTTGTCTCGAGTCACCCTCTGGAGGCTCTTCGTTGGCTTGCGATGAGGCCTGTTCGGCCAGGCTCTCCTTCGCCTCCAGGGGCAGAGTGTCGAGAATGTCTCTGGGATGGGTGACCAGAAAGGCACCGTCGCGGATGAGTGAGTTGGTGCCCTTCGAGTAGCGATCGAAGATACGGCCGGGGATGGCGTAGACGTCGCGGCCCAGGTTGAGGGCGAGGCGGGCGGTGATCAACGAGCCGGAGCGATGGGCCGCCTGGATTACCAGGCAGGAAGCTGCGAGAGCGGCGATGATGCGATTACGGATCGGGAAGTTGCGTGCCAGGGGAGCGGTGCCGAGAGGGAACTCGCTGACGACGGCCCCGTGAGCAGCTAGTCGCTCTTGCAGGCGACCGCTGCCGTGAGGGTAGTGAACGTCGATGCCGCAGCCGAGGACCGCAACGGAGGTGCCGTGCTCCTGATCGAGTGCGCTGCGATGGGCACTGCTGTCCACGCCGAGGGCGAGCCCGGAAACCACCGTCATGCCCTTGGCCGCGAGGTCCGCGGCGAAGGTCTCGGCGACTGCGATGCCGTAGGCGTCCGCCCGTCGGGAGCCCACGATCGCGATGGCCGGCCGTCTCGGTATCCGGCCGCGGCAGTACAGAACCGGCGGTGGAAGCTCGAGGTCGAGGAGCTTGATCGGGTAGGCGTCGTCGTGCCAGGTAAGGAGACGAATGCCCGCCTCGTCGCATCGCCGGGCTTCCCGCTGTGCGGCAGTGGCAGCGGCATCGCGCACAGCCAAGGCCTTCTCGAGTGACTCGCGGTGCACGCCTAGTGAGTCGCTGAGAGTCGTGCTCGCTTCGGCAGAGGTCTGCCAGGACTCGAGGTGCTTGGCGAAGGTGCAGATCTCATCGCGACTCAGCACGGTACAGGCGTTGAGAGCGATGAGCAGCTCTGAGCGGGTTGTGGTCACGAGAAGAGAAAGCTCGCCACGGGTGTTGCACCACTGATGACGAAAAGTAGCCGTGTTTCCACGCATCGGTGAATCTGGATAGGGGATCGCTCATGTATACTCATCCGAAGGCCTATTCGATGCCGATCTTGCAGAGAAGCAACAACTTTCGGGCGGTCTTGTGTTGGCTCGTCGTTGCGCTGGTCGTCGTCTGTACGCCGGCTCTTGCCAAGCCGAAGCCGATCACTGCGAAGTCGCAGCTCGAATTCGGTATCGATATGGCGGAGCGCGGCCTGTGGAGCGAGGCTCTGTTTCGTTTCCAGCAGGCAGAACGCCTCGGTGGCAGAAGCACTGCGGTCTACAACAACATGGCGGTTGCTTACGAGGCGCTGGGTGTATTCGAGAAGGCTCGGGAGTTCTACCTCCGAGCCATCGACAGTTCGCCCACCAGTCCGGACCTCAAACGAAACTACTCCAGGTTCGTCGAGTTCTACCAGAGCTTCAAGCCCGAAGGAGAAGACGACTCGGAGACTGCTGAGAGCGACGGTGCCGAGCCTTCGGAAGAGAGCGCGGACCCTGCAAGTAGCTCCTGACCAAGAGCGAATCGATCGCGCGAAAGGCCTCTTTCATTGCTATCGGTGAAGGACGTGCGCGACCTCGACAGGGGACGATTCCGATGCACGTCGTACATCATCTCGAAGCACCAGATCTCGGGAGCCGCACCAGCAGCCTGGCCGCCAGAGCAGGAACTGGACCGTCGACGGTCGTTGAATCCCAGGCTGGTCCGGTTCTTGCCAGTCTTCAGGATGCCCGCGGAGAATCACACGCTGACGTGAACAGCGAGGAAAGTGGCAATGCAGCGAAAAACATTCCGAAGTAGTTCGATACTGATTCTTCTCATCCTGCTCTGCTCTCCGCTTTTGGCAAAGAAGGTGGACGTTCGCCTGACCCTTCCGGTTCGAGCTCGCCTCGATCTCACGAACAAGTCGACGCTGGTGGCGGCGCCGTTCATCGTCGTCCGTCAGGAAGGTGAGGGACGGCTGCGAGGCAGCTCCGTCGACGTGCAGGTCGAGTTCGAGCGCTACCTGATCAAGATCCTCAAGCGTGAGACCGATCTCAAGATTCTCGAGCCGGGGCCGATCGACTATCCGACCTTCGACCTCCGCATGTTGGCCCGCGACGCCGATTTCTGGCGCATGATCGGTGAGCGGACGCAGGCGGATCTGATCCTTACCGGGAGCCTGGATTTCGACATCCAGGATCGCAGTGGCTACCGAATGGAAGAGTATGTTTCGCCCTTCGACGGCCGTACCTACTACCGGCAGGTGCTCGTCGAGCAGACCGGATTCGAGTACGACATCGTCGTTCGGGTTTTCGATGGTAAAACCGGCGAGCAGCTCTATACCGACAACTTCAAGGACTTCAAGAGCTTCGAGGGTGAGCGCGCGGATCCCCTGCTGGGGATGTTCGAGAACCTGTATGCCCTCGAGGATCGTCTGTTGGGGATCTTCGTACAAAAGAAGATCGGCGCGACGCGAGTTCTCCTGACTGAGTGAGAAGAGGAATAGTGATGGCTCGAATATTCAGACAGCCTCGTAGTTTCTTGCTTGCGCTGGCATCGCTGTGCCTGGTGTTGCAACTGCCGGCCCTGGGTCAGTACTACAACAACTTCGGCAAGAACAAGGTTCGCTACGAGAAGTTCGACTGGACCGTGTACCACGGTACGCATTTCGATGTCTGGTACTACCCCGAAGAGGCGCACCTTCTCGAGAAGGTCTTATCGCTCGCCGAGAGTGCGTACGACGGCCTGTCGCAGGAGCTCGACTATCAGATTCAGGAACCGACGCCCCTGATCCTCTACAAGACACACTCGGACTTTCTGCAGACCAACATCATCTCCAACTTCATCCCTGAGGGCGTGGGTGCCTTCGCGACACCGAACTACTTCCGCATGGTGTTGCCGATCGACATGCCCGACACGGAGCTCTACGACCTCATTCGCCACGAGCTGACTCACATCTTCCAGTACCACATCCTGTTCTCCGGAAGCCTGGGCAAGGCGCTCACTCAAGCGCCGCCGCAGTGGTTCATGGAGGGTATGGCGAGCTTCTATGCCAAGGACGAGACCGCCGATGACCGCATGTACCTCGTGGATGCGGTGGTCAACGACAGGCTTCCGCCGATTACCGAGGGCCAGTTCGGGGGCTTCTTCGCCTATCGCTACGGTCACGCTGCTTTTGATTTCATCGAGGACCGATGGGGTAAGGACGGCCTGCAGGACTTCCTGTACGAGTTTCGCAACACTCTCGGTGCGCGTGTCGGCAAAGCGGTCGAGCGAGCTTTCCGCATCGACCCGGAAGACTTCGACGCTGAGTTTCGCCGTTGGTTGCGACAGAAGTACCTGCCCTCTCTTCTGGAGACAGGTGAGCCCAGCGATTTCGGTCGGCCGTTTCGAACCAAGGCAAGCAACAGCCAGGAGACGTCGCCGGTTGCTTCACCGTCTGGTGATCTGGTGGCCTCTTTCAGCACCCTGGCGAACGATCTCGACATCGTTCTCTTCGACGCCGAGAAGCGACGGTTTCTCCGCAACCTGACCAAGGGCCGCACTAGCACCAAGTTTCAGAACTTCATCTCGCAGCATCTGACCATTGGTCGTCGCATGGGACGTGATCTCGCCTTCTCCCCGGACGGCAACATGATCGCCAGTTTCGCGAGCAAGCGCGAGGCCGGCCGCAGCCTGGTTCTGATCAACGTGGTCAAGGGGGGCATCGAGCGAATCATCGACATGGAGGTCGAGCAGCAGCAGTCTCCAGCCTGGAGCCCGGACGGAAAGACGATCGCTTTCTCCGGCAACACCGGTGGGGTCTTCGACATCTTCCTGATGGACGTTGACACCCTCGAGATTCGCAACCTGACCAATGACGACATCTACGACGGCGCCCCGGCCTACCACCCGACCGACAACACGCTGGTCTTCAGTTCTGTGGTCGGGGAGTTGCAACAGCTTTTTCGCATCGATCTGACGACCGGGCAGCGCACCCACATCATGAAGAGTGAGTCCAACGACACCGACGCTGTGTACTCTCCCGACGGTGAGCGGCTGTACTTCACCTCGGATCGGGTTGGCGCCAACAATGTCTTTGGACTAGACCCCGACGGCACGGTGCACCAGTACACGAACGCCGTGACCGGTTGCTTCATGCCGACCGTGCTCGCCCAGCCCGACGGCAGCGAGGTCCTCGTGTACACGGGCTACTGGAAGGGCCGCTTCGATCTGTACCAAACCGAGGTCGATGAGTCGATTGCCGACGTGCAGATCGCCGAGTTCAGCCAGGATATACCGACCGAGTCGGAGGCGATCGCGCTTTTCGAGCCCGACATCCTGGTCACTCTCGACGAGGCGAACAACGAGAAGAAGAGAGGATTCAAGTTGTTCCTCGAGGATGCCGGCGGCGCTGTTGGCGTCGACGTCGATCAGACCTACATCGGCCAGGTCTACTTGCAGTTCGCCGACTTTCTCGGTGATCGCCGCTTGCTAGCGCTCTTCTCCTCGGTGTCGAGCTTCCAGAATTTCGACGTCGTCTACAGCGATCTGTCGCGGCGAAACCAGCGCTCGCTCTATCTCTACGATGATCGGACGTTCTACCGGGGCGAAAACTTCGACTTCTTCACCGGGCAATTCGAGCGCGGTCCGGCGGCGATCAAGAATACAGGCTTCCTCGCAGCGTGGACGCATCCCTTCAATTTCAACCGGCGGGTGACTCTCGCCGCGGGATATCAGATCCGCGACCTCAACTATCAGTCTTTCGGCCAAGTAGACCCGTCGAACGTAAATCCGGAGGATCGGGACAAGATCGTCTTCGACGACCAGGGCAACGCCTTCGTACCGGTGGTCGTTCCGCGGAAAGACGATTTTCCACTCGTCCAGGCCGATCTGGTCGGCGACACCACGGTGTTCTCGTCGTGGGGCCCGACGAGCGGCCATCGGTACCGGATCTCGACTTCCTATGCGCCAGATCTCGCCAGCGACAAACAATCGACACTGGGCACGACGGTCTCCAACACGCTGACCGCGAGCCTGTCTCTGGACGCCCGCCAGTATGTGCCGATCACCCGGCGCAGCCTGTTCGTTTTTCGTCTCTTCGTCGGGGTGAGCGAAGGCAACTTCCCAACGCCGTTCTACTTCGGCAGCTACGACACCCTGCGTGGCTACGAGTTCCGCGAGTTCTCGGGCGATCGTACGTTTTTCACCAACATCGAGTTCCGCTTCCCGCTGATCGATCTCCTGGCGACACCAATATTCAACTTCCAGGGTATCCGTGGACGCGTGTTTCTCGACGTCGGCGGGGCCTGGTACAACGATCTCCAGGACTTCAACTTCTACGACTCCGACCTGGGTCGTCTCGAGGACGGCAGAGCGGCTTATGGCTTCGGCATCACGATCCGCTTCATGGGACTGGATCTGAACTGGGATTTCGCCAAGCGCTGGGACTTCGACTCGTCGACGAGCGCAGAAACGACGTTCTGGATCGGTTCTCGTTTTTGATTCCGGTCGCCAATCGCACGCCATATCGCCACGTCCTCGTCTCTCGACTTGTGCGGCGTACTAGGATGTACGCCTCCGCGCCTCGCTCCTGCGGTGTGACGATCTGACGCACGCTTGACGGCCGGAACACGGCTGGACGATGATGGTTCGCCACGAGAGCTTGTTCGAGACGAGTGGCTCAATCTGGAGGCCTTGGGGAACGATGAGGAGCAAGCCATCACTTTCCCTTTGGTTGTCGGCCACGGCGCTGCTACTTGTCGTCGCTTGCTCCGATTCGGGCACCGACTCCGGCGTTCCGGGCTCTGTGCCAGCGGCTCTCGGGCGTGAAGCTCCGCTCTCGGTCTATGTCGTCAACTATCCGCTCGAGTACTTTGCTGAGCGCATCGGTGGGGACCGGGTGGAGGTCGTGCTGCCATCGCCGGCCGGGATCGATCCGGCCGACTGGTCGCCGGAGGTCGAGACGATATCCGCGTACCAGAAGGCGGATCTGATTCTTCTCAATGGCGCCGGCTATGCGGCTTGGGTGGAGCGCGCTACGTTGCCGCAGACCCGAATCGTCGACACGTCGTCCGCTTTCCGCGATCAGCTGCTCGAGCTCCAGGGTACAACGACTCACAGCCACGGTCCGGCCGGCGAGCACTCTCACCGGGGATTCGCGGCCACGACCTGGCTCGACCCGAGCCTCGCGATCGCCCAGGCCTCGGCGATTGCTGAGGCATTTGTCGACGCGAGCCCTTCGGGTCAGGCGGCGTTCGAGGCCGGTCTGGCGAGCCTCGTGGCAGACCTCCGGAACCTCGACGGGGAGTTGGACGCGGCCGCAGCCCGACTGCACGCACGTCCACTCGTGTTCTCGCACCCGGTTTATCAGTATCTGGCCAGCCGCTATGGCCTCGACGCCCGCTCCGTTCACTGGGAGCCCGGCGACTCGCCTACCGAGGAGCAGTGGGACGAGTTGGAAGCGTTGCTCGGCGAGCATCCTTCTACGGTCATGATCTGGGAAAGCGAGCCCCTAGCAGCGACGCGCGCTCGGCTCGAGACCCTCGGCCTGAGGGTCATCGTTTACGATCCCTGCGGGAGCCGACCCGACGACGGCGACTTTCTCGACGTCATGGGTCGCAATATGAAGGCTCTTCGGGAGCTCGGATTCAGATGACCTGCTACTCGGCTCGGGAGCCCGGAAGAAAAGAAGAGCCGAGGGAAAAGAGGTTTTGTTCGCTTCGCGCGTACGAGTCGTTGCGCGTTGTAGGAGCGGGTGTGTGCGAGAGGGAAGGGCGTGGGGATCGGATGGGAGAGGAGGGAGTGGCGGTGGTGGTCTTCTCTTCGGCTGGTTCGAGTGTTTTTGGATCGGTGTGTCGTGTACAGGCCCATTGGCCGCTGCGCGGCGCCTTCGGCGGCCTGGACACGACGCACCGATCCAAAGGCAGGCAGGTAAGCCGAAGAAAGGATCGATCTGAAGAGAGAGGGACCGGGGTTCCGGGTCTCCGGTCTCGGAACGTGCAGGACCCCTGGACTCTGGACCCTCGAGACCCACCCACAACGCCAAACCTCCCCGCCCTTCTTTCCTTCCTTCGCCAGGTCGGCAACCCGGTTCTTACCTACAACGCACCCCGACTCGTAGTCGCGAAGCGAAGAAAACTCCCTTCCCCTCTGAAGAGCCATTGAGAATTGGACATTGAACTGATACCTTCCGTTTGGAGCGAACCGGCGGGTGCCAGGCTTGTCCCGAACTCCCCAGAGCGACCCCCAGGACCCCGCAGCAAAACTGCGTGCCGCCGTTCTCGGGTCGGGTAGCCAAGGCAACTGCGTGGTCGTTGAGTCGGGCGAGGATCGCATTCTTCTCGATGCTGGTTTTTCCTGCCGGCAGCTCGAGAAGCGACTGCGACGTGTCGGGGTCAGGCCCGACTCTTTGCGCGCCATCGTCTTGACTCATGAGCACACCGACCACTGTTGCGGTGCCGAGGTTCTTGCGCGACGCCACGATCTGCCGATTTACGGTACTCGCGGCACCCTCGAAGGCTGCCGGTTTCGAGACCCGCGATCTTTGCGGCTGGTGCCGATCGCCGCCGGAGTGCGATTCGCGGCCGCCGGGTTCGAGGTCGAGGCGTTCGCGGTTCCTCACGATGCTCGTGAGCCGGTCGGGTTGGTGGTCGAGGACTCGGGAAGTCGCCGCTTGGCGCTGATCTCGGATCTTGGCGAGCTGTTGCCGCCTTTCGCCGGCTGCCTCAGAGGCGTTCATGTGCTGGTGCAGGAGACCAATCACGACGTCGACATGCTGAGACGCGGCCCGTACCCTTGGTCTCTGAAGCAGAGGGTGGCGAGCGGTCACGGCCATCTCTCGAATCAGCAGGCGGCGGATGGGGTCGCTCGGCTCGTTGGCGACGAGCTGCAATGGATGGTTCTCTACCATTTGTCGCGAACGAACAATCTTCCGGCGCTGGCGGCGGACAAGATCGGAGAAGAACTGGAGCGGATGGGCTCCTCGGCGAGGCTCATGGTGGCCTCCCAGTCGGAGCCCTCTTCCTGGCTGGAGGTGTCAACGTGAAGGCAAGGGTCATCGTGTATCCCCGCGAAGAGATTCTCGACCCACAGGGAAAGGCGATCTGTGAGGCTCTCGGAAGGGTCGGTTTCCACGAAGTGGAAGAGGTCCGAGCCGGTAAGAGCTTCGACATCGAGCTCGCCGTCGACAGTAGGCGCGAGGCCGAGAAGCGGCTCAACAGCATGTGCGAGTCGTTGCTCGCCAACACCGTGATCGAGGACTACGAGGTGCAGGTCTTCGACGGAGAAGCGCCATGAAGTGCGGCGTCGTCGTGTTTCCAGGCAGCAACTGCGATCACGACGTGTACCACGTGCTCAAGCACGTCCTCGGACAAGAAGTGGAGTTCCTCTGGCATCAGGAGACGAACCTGCATAGCTGTGAGCTGGTGGTGCTGCCCGGGGGGTTCTCCTACGGCGACTACCTGCGCGCCGGCGCAGTAGCGGCATTGTCGCCCATCATGTCGGCGGTCAAGGAGCACGCTGCCAATGGCGGCCTCCTGCTGGGGATCTGCAACGGGTTTCAGATTCTTCTCGAAGCCGGCCTTTTGCCAGGCGCCATGCGGCGCAACCGCGATCTCCGTTTCCAGTGCGAAGACGTGCTGGTGCAAGTCGAGAGAAACGACCTTCCCTTCACTCGCCGTTACGAGATCGGGCAGGTGCTTCGCATGCCGATCGCCCACTCGGAAGGCAACTACACGGATTCCGTTAGTGGCATCGAGAGTCTGGAGGCTGCCGGTCAGGTGGTTCTGCGCTATGTCGACGAAGAAGCGCGGCGGGTTGACGATGCCAACGTCAACGGCTCGGCCAACAGCATCGCCGGGATCTGCAATGCGGACGGCAACGTCATGGCCATGATGCCTCATCCCGAGCGTTGCGCCGAAGAGGTGCTTTGCAACACCGACGGTCTTTCGGTTTTCAGCGCCGTGGTCGAGGTGGCGAGCGAGCCGGCGAGGGCATCGCTTTGAGTCTGGCGACCGAGCCCGCCGCCGACTTGGCCTTGGCCACCAGCCTCGGTCTCGACGAATCGGAGTACGACCGTCTGTGTGAGCTCCTCGGGCGAGGCCCGACTCACACCGAGCTCGGTGTCACTTCGGCGATGTGGTCGGAGCACTGCTCGTACAAGTCTTCGAAGGTTTACTTGCGCGAGTTTCCCACCGAGGGACCCTACGTCGTTCAGGGGCCGGGAGAAAACGCCGGGATCGTCGACATTGGCGACGGATTCGTGGCTGTCTTCAAGATGGAGAGTCACAATCACCCGAGCTTCATCGAGCCGTATCAGGGGGCGGCCACCGGCGTCGGCGGAATTCTTCGCGACATCTTCACCATGGGGGCTCGACCGATCGCCTGTATGGATTCGTTGCGCTTCGGTGAGATCTCGGCGCCGCGTATGCGCCATCTCGTCGATGGCGTGGTTCGCGGCATCGGCGACTACGGCAACTGCGTTGGCGTTCCCACAGTGGCCGGTGAAACGGGGTTCCATCCGAGCTACAACGGCAACATCCTGGTCAACGCCTTTGCCCTCGGTGTGGCGCGGCGCGAAGATATCTTCTCCTCCCAGGCGAGTGGCGTTGGCAACCCGATCTTCTACGTAGGCAGCCGTACCGGCCGTGACGGCATCCACGGGGCGACCATGGCTTCCGAGTCGTTCGACAGCGAGAGCGAGGCCAAGCGTCCCACGGTTCAAGTTGGCGATCCGTTCACCGAGAAAGTGTTGCTGGAGGCGTGCCTGGAGGCGATGCGGACCGACAGCGTCGTGGCGTTTCAGGACATGGGCGCCGCCGGCCTGACCAGCTCGAGCTTCGAGATGGCCGGCAAGGGCGGACTCGGGATTCGTCTGAATCTCGATAGGGTGCCGCTTCGCGAGCCGGATCTGACGCCCTTCGAGATCATGCTCTCCGAGTCGCAGGAGAGGATGGTGATCGTTGCCCACAAGGGTAAGGAGGAGGCTCTCGAGAAGATCTTCCGGCGTTGGGATCTGGAGATCACTCAGGTCGGTGAGATCACCGACGACGGTCTGGCGACGATCGAGTTCGGTGGCGAGGTCGTCGGTCGCATTCCCCTGCTCCCTCTGACGGAGGGCGCACCGGAGTACACGCGCCCGGTGGCGGCGCCGTCGGACCTCGCGGAGCGTCAGCAGGATCCGGAAGTTCCGCATCCGGGTGACACGAGAGCGGCACTTGAGGCGCTTCTCGCTACTCCCGATCTCGGCGACAAGTCATGGGTGTGGCACCAGTACGACCACTCGGTGCGGGGCAACACCGTGGTCGGTCCGGGTGGCGATGCCGCACTGCTGCGACTGAAGGGCACACCCTTCGGTCTGGCGATGACTTCCGACGTGAACCCCGTGTACTGCTACCTCGATCCCAGAACGGGAGGTGCTCAGGCGGTAGCGGAGGCGGTGCGCAACCTCGCCTGTGTCGGTGCCGAGCCGGTCGGGCTGACCGACTGTCTCAACTTCGGCAACCCCGAGAACCCCGAGATCTCGTGGCAGTTTCGCGAATGCGTGCGTGGAATGTCAGCGGCGTGTCGAGCGCTCGGCGTTCCGGTCGTGTCCGGTAACGTGTCGTTCTACAACGAGACCGAGGGCGAGTCCGTGCATCCGACCCCGACCGTAGGCATGGTCGGGGTTGTACCGGACGTGCTCGTTCATCC
>Ga0114950_10003864_pt1 | contig 11603 bp, 5 predicted proteins | sample N075metaG_FD_83503 | JGI IMG/M metagenome (GOLD analysis project Ga0114950, IMG submission 83503) | Deep subsurface microbial communities from Kermadec Trench to uncover new lineages of life (NeLLi) - N075 metaG | ecosystem: Environmental > Aquatic > Marine > Ocean trench > Sediment | place...
CGCCCGGCCGCGGGGAGTAGGTACATGGTTTCCACGACAATCGTCGCCGTCCTGGCCGTGTACCTCATCATCCTCCTCGCCATCGGGGTGTGGGGCGGCCGCGAGTCGCACAGCGTCGCCGGCTACTACGTTGCCAACAAGAAGCTCCCCGGCTGGGTGATCGCGTTCAGCTCGAACGCCACCGGTGAGAGCGCCTGGCTGCTGCTCGGGCTCACGGGCATGGGCTACGCGGTGGGCATCCACGCGCTGTGGATCGTCCTGGGAGAGGTGCTGGGTGTGGCCCTGGGCTGGGTGCTCGTGGCTCTGCCGTTCAAGGAGCTCACCGATCGCTACGACTCGATCACCGTCGCCGACTACCTCGAATCCCGCTTCGATGACAGACGACATGTCCTGCGCATCCTGAGCACGATCGTGATTCTCACCATGGTGACGGCCTACACCGCCGCCCAGCTGACCGCCTCGGGCAAGGCTTTCAGCTCGTTTCTGGGCACCAGCTACGCCGCCGGGGTGCTCATCGGCGCCGCCGTCATCCTCTACTACACCACGGTAGGCGGGTTCAAAGCGGTTGCCTACAGCGACGTGCTTCAGGGGGTTTTGATGTTCTCGGGCCTCCTGGTGCTGCCGATCGTCGGTATCCGCGCCGCCGGCGGTTTCTCTCCGCTCATGGAACGGCTGCGCAGCGTCGACCCGAACCTGTTGGAGCCCATGGGCGAGCTCGGTTTCTCAGTGGCCGGCGTGCTGAGCGCGGTGAGCTTCATGGGAATCGGGCTCGCGTTTCTCGGGGCCCCGCAGCTGCTGACCCGTTTCATCTCGGCACGCGGCCGCACCGAGATCGTCAACGGCAGCATCATCGCGGTGATCTGCATTATCGTGTTCGACGTCGGAGCGGTGTTCGCGGGCATGGCGGGTCGTTCCCTGTTCCCGGGCCTCGACGATCCGGAGACGATCCTCCCGACCATGGCTTCAGAGCTGCTGCCACCGGTCATCACCGGCTTGTTTCTGGTGATTGTGCTGGCGGCGATCATGTCGACGGTGGACTCGCTGTTGATCCTGGTCTCGTCGGCGGTCGTGCGCGACGTCGTTCAGAAAACCTTGCGAACCAACCTGTCCGACAGGCGGCTGTCGCTGTACGGCAAGCTGACGACCGTCGTGATCGGGGCGGGGGCGATCGTGGTCGCGCTCGGCGAGGTCCGCGTCGTGTTCTGGTTCGTTCTGTTCGCCTGGTCGGGGCTGGCCTCCGCCTTCGCGCCGGTCGTGCTGTGCTCGCTCTTCTGGAAGCGGACCACCCGGGCCGGCGCCGTCGCCGGCATGGTGGCGGGTTTCCTGACCACGGTGATCTGGGTGCTCGCGTTCAAGGCTGGCTTCTACGATCTGTACGAGATGTTGCCCGGCTTCTTCGCCGGCTTCGTCGCCACGATCGGCGTGAGCCTGTTGACGGAGCCACCGGCCGCTGCGGCCGAGGAGCTCGACGCAATGCGGGCGGCCGTGGGGCATCCCTTCAAGAGTTTCCGCTGATACACCGCGGATCCTCGCCAAAAATAAGGAGCTGTCATGCTGAAGGCCCTCGCTATCGTCGTGCTCATGCAGGTGCCCGCAGCCACGGCCAGCTCATCGCCTTCGCCGAGGATCCGAACTACCGTGCCTACGCCGAAGCGACCCGACTGCTGTTCATCAACGCGGTGCTCCTGGGGCCGGGTGCTGTGCAACGATGACATGGACCTCGTCGCGCGTAGCAACGCTGACGCTGCGCTCGATGCGCGTGTTCCCCGCCTCGTCGGCGACGACCTCGGCGAGGTAGGCACCCAGCGCCCGCACGTTGTGCGACTGCTTGCCGACGTCCTTGATCCTGCCGAACACCGTCTCGATGACCCCCGACGAAGCGCGATCTTCGGCGACTGCAGCGGCGAGCTCCGCCATTCCGGCGTTGAATCCCTCGAGATCGGCAATCATCTTGCTGTTCATCTTGGCGAGACCGGCGAACGTGGCCCACCGTCGAACCTCGTACTGGGCCTCGACCACACGCAGCTTCTTGGCCGGTAACCGCTGGCGCTCGAAGTGGCGCACGGCTCGGGCGGCGAGTTGGTCGGGCCGCTGATCGGGATTTTCGAAGTAGCTCCGCCACAGCGGCTCGTAGAGCGCGCGCCGAAGATTTACGTCCCGACGGCCCGGGTAGTCTTTCATCCACGGCATCGCAGCGCCGTAGGCCGACGCCAGATCGGTCAGCGCCGCCCCACCGAGCCGCGGCAGGATGGCGCGCAACGTCTCATTGTCGATGCGCATCTGCACCGTGATGTCGCATTCCTTGTCGAGGCTGGCGAGGAGGCTCTCTCGCAGAACTTGGTAGCTCGAGGGCGAGCACACGCCCCAAACCGCGCCGGCGTCGAGGAGCTTGGAGATCGCCTTTTCGGTGAGCCTCTCGCGCCGTTCCCAGGTCAGAGCGAGGCCGAGCTCGAATTCGGACATCTTGGGCGAGTCGCCGGCAGCGAAACGCAGCATGTCGGCACGAAAGTCGATCGACCACTCGAACGACTCTTTGAACCACTTCCCCGAGAACGAACGCAGGCCGTTGTAGGCGATCCGCCGCCGGCCATTCTCGTTCACGTCGACGGTCCGGGTGACCTCCTCGCGACTGCGCCCGTAGACCGACCAGGGACCGATACCGAGGGTGAAACCCCAGCTCCTCGCGGTACCGAGCCGGTCGCGCCGCAGGTAGGACTCGAGCTCGATCCCGGCACGCCCCTGCTGAATTGCGGCCAGCAAGCCACCAACCTCGCCGCGGATCAGGTCGGGATGGTGGGCGCGAAGCTGCTCATCGACGAGCGTCGCCTGCAGGAGGCTGGCGCGGGTCGAGATGCGGTTGTATTCATAGCGGAAACCGACGCTGATCTTCTGGCTGGCGATGGCGCGGATCGTCTCGTCGAGCCGAGCCTCGATCTCGTCGAGTCGCTGGTCGACCGCTTCCAGCACCCCGCGCAGCTCGTTGACGCCGTCGGGTACGGAAGGGTCCATACCGAGCGCCTTCAGAAGCAGGAGAAGCAGCCTCGTCTCTTTGGAGCTCAGCCTGTCGATCGTGCCGCTGAGAACCTCCCGGATCTCGCCGTAGGGGGCGCCGATGGCTCCTTCGACGATCGCGTGGAGCGCCTCCTCGACCTGGGCGGGATTGGAGAACGTCACCTTTATCGACGCATCGAGCGCCAAGTTCGAGCGTCGCCGCTTGGCCTTCCGCACGGCGACACGAATCCGGTCCCGATCGGAGCGCGAGAAGGCGACAAGGAAATCGTCCTCGACGCTCACTGCCGCCGAGACGGTCAGCCCCGCCGACAGCTTGAGCGGGATGACCTCGTCGGAGCCGAACAGGGCACCGAGGTTGCCGAACTGCGACGCGAAGATGTCGGACCAGGAGATCTCGATCCCCACAGCGATGGTCCCGACGAATTGCATCGTCAGGCACTCCCCCGACCGGAGGTCGATCACATGGTCGGTGCTGAGCGCAAAGCGAGGAGAGCTCAGATCGCTGAGAACCGTCCCGATCGCGATGTTGTCGCGGGCGTGCCGCCGATAGTCGGTGAGACGCAACTTCTTGTCGATATCGAATGAGAAGCCGAGCTGCTCGAGACTCACGCCGACACCGGCACCAAGCTCCGCCACGAGCGCGTACTTCATCCAGACGCTGGAATCGTCGAGCTCGATCTGCGGCTGCAGCAGCCGCTCGAGATCCTCCTCTCCCGCAGGCGCGAGGATGCCATCGGGATCCTCGCTGTCGACGTCGTTGAACACCGAAACTGTCCCCGAGGCGCCGGCGCGGACCGAGACAGTCACCTCGGGCGACTCGCCTCGGGTGAAGCCGAACGGGGTGCGAAGATCGGCGCTGATCAGGTCCTGCGGCAGATCCTCGAGCCGCTTGCCGCCGTGCTCGCGGAAGAGCTCTCCGAGGCCGATGAACTCGATGCCGCGTTTCTCCGCGGCAGTCGGGTCGTCACCGGCGGTCAGGTGCCAATCCCAAAGCTCGGGAAGCGCATCTTTGGCCTCCGGTGGACTTTCGCCGATCATCTTGCGGGCCGCGAAGTCGAAGAGCAGCTCGATGGGCGAGTCGGGCAGAATCCTTGCCAACGCCGAGTCGAAGGGCGGGGCCTCGAACGCCGGTGCTTCGGGTATGTCGGTGCGCGGCGCTGCAAGATCGAGCACATCCGAGAGGCTGCGGAAACCCTGGTCGGCGCGGAGATTGACTTCGTGAGAATAGCCACCCTCACCGGGGGCGAATCGCTCGGCGATCAGTTGCAGGAAAGAGGAGTGATCGAGGTTCTCGCTGTAGATGCGGTTCTCTGAGACAAGGGGCGAAACGACGAGCCCCGGGACGCGTGGGCCAGTGGTCGTGAAGGCCTCGTACTCGTTGCCGGGCGGGGCGTAGCCGATCTCGAGGGGCTCGACGTGATCGTAGAAGCCGCCGCCCTCGTCGTAGGTGATGATCAACACGGTCTTGCTCCAACGCTCGGCGTTCGCCGTCAACGCCTCATAGAGGCGACGCTGGAAGACCTGGCCAAAGCTGACCGGCGTCGGCGCATGGTCGTCGTTGCGCGGCCGGCCACCGAGAAGCGGTCCCGCTTCGTACGCCGGCTCGATGAGGATCACCTGCGGAAACTCGTCATCCGACTCGTTCAGCACATCGTCGGCGAACCGATCGAACGGCCGAAACAGATCTCGGTCGAACATCACGTCGAGCCGGCCGAGCAGGGCGAAAAACGGCAATCCGTCGTGGTAGACGCGCCAGCGGATGTTTCTCCGCGTCAGCCAGTCGGTGACCAGATTGTCCGACGGAGCGATCCCGAGACCGACGTCCTCGACCCGCGACCGGCCGGTGAGCGACATCAGCTTGTTGGGCGGCGTGCCCGTCGGCAGCGAGGAGAACCATCGGTCGCAAATGGCGAACTTCTCGGCGAAAAACGTGCTGATCGGCACGTCAGCGGCGGGAAGGATGCCCAACGACGGCGGTGTGATGTTGATGTCAGCCTGGGGCCGGTACTCGAAGTATCCCCGCGCGAAGCCGTTCATCTCGTAGCGACCGCTCGTCTCCGAGTAGGCGAACTGCGTCGGGATGTGCTCGCGGTTGTGCGGCACGTCGCTTTCGAGACGACCGTCGCGCATCTCGAACGGGTGATAGACGCGACCGTCGTGCGGGTTGGCGTATTGGTCCTGATCGAGCGGGGCGTGCAGCCCATCGACCTGCGGCATGCTGCCCGACAGGCTCAAATGGCCGAGCATGTGGTCGAAGGACCGGTTCTCCATCATCAGAAAGACGATGGTGTCGACGAGGCTCAAGTCGGTCACAACGCAGCTCTTTCTGGTCCCCTGGGGCGGAATCATGCCGCAACGAGCCCACCGAGTCACGGAGGCCGTGATATCCGAGCCGGACGCCGAAGAACGCCGCGGGTACTACGGTGCGGCAGCGACTTCAAGGTGCGGATTCCCGGCCGGGCTAACCGGCGCGGCCCGATCCTGTACGCTTAAGGGTCCCGTGAAGCCGGGCTGTGGCCGCTGGTCCCGGCGGGCACCGAAATCATCCACCGAGGAGATCGAAATGGTCCGCACCCGTTCGACGTTCATCGCCGTTGGCGTGTTCGTACTGATCGCCACCGCCGGCTTTGGCCAGTCGCCGATACATCGTGCCGGAGAGCATCACTTCCGCGTCGTCACCGTGGTCGACGGGTTGGAAGTCCCCTGGGGGATGGCCTTCCTTCCCAACGGCGACATGCTGGTCACCGAGCGCCCGGGCCGCCTGCGCATCGTCCGCGACGGCATCTTGTTGCCCGATGCCGTGCCGGGGGTGCCCGAAGTGCTGGCGCGCGGCCAGGGCGGGCTCATGGATGTCGTGCTGCATCCCGACTTCGCCTCCAACCGGCTCGTCTACCTGAGCTACTCCAAGCCGATGGGCGACAACTCGACCACTGCGGTGGTGCGCGGGCGCTTCGAGAACGACCGGCTCAACGATGTCGAGGAGGTTTTCGAAGCCAACACTCGCGGCCGGGGTCACTACGGCTCGCGCATCGCCTTCGACGCCGCCGGCTACATGTTCATCTCCGTCGGCGAGCGCCAGGCGCCGTCCCAGGGCGATCTCGAGGCCCACCCGGCGCAGGATCTTTCCAACCACCACGGTGTCGTCGTACGGCTCCATGACGACGGTCGCGTTCCCGACGACAACCCGTTTGTCGGCCAGGAGGGCAAACTGCCGGAGATCTGGAGCTACGGCCACCGCAATCCGCAGGGCCTCGCGATCCACCCGGAAACCGATAGCGTCTTCGTCGCCGAGCACGGCCCACAGGGCGGCGACGAGGTCAACTTCATCCAGCCGGGAAACAACTACGGCTGGCCGGTCATCGGCTTCGGCGTCAACTACCGGAGCGGCACGGCCATCCACGAGGGCACCATGCGCGACGGTATGGAGCCACCCATCCACGTGTGGATACCGTCCATCGCCACCTCGGACATGCTCATCTACACCGGCGACAAGTTCCCGCGTTGGTACGGCAACATGTTCGTCAGCGGCCTCAGCGGCCAGCAGCTCGCGCGCCTGGTCATGGAGGGTGACGACATCGTGCAAGAGGAGACGCTGCTGCGCGGCATCGGACGCATCCGCGCCGTGGCGCAGGGCCCGGACGGTTACATTTATGTTGCCATCGAAGATGACGACGGCGGGACAACGCCGATCGTCCGGCTGGAGCCGGTTGACGAGAGCTACCCGGAAGAAAAACGACGCACTCGACGCGCACCGGATTCGTCACGGCGCTGATCGTGACCCTCGCGGCCGTGGTGACGGCATCCTGGTAGCGGGCATCGAAGTGGTGATCGCCGAAGAAGGGTTGTTGCCGCGTTACCCAAAGGCGGCCCGGAGACGCTGAGGTCCATCGCGGCCGTGCGGCGTCCTTTGCCTTCGCGTCGGATAGCGGCAATCATTGCGCGGCAGCCGGTTCTCTTCGGCAGACAGGGAAACACGACAATGGCGATGCAGTCGCTCCGGGAGACGCGGGCGGTTCTCGTGGCAGCCGGCATCGTTCTCGCTGCCTGCGCCCCCGCGCCGCCCGGCACAGGCGGCGCGCCGGTCGAGCCGGGAACCGTCGGCGCTTCCGGCGACTGGCCCATCTGGGGCGCCGACGCCGGCGGCACGAAATACTCGCACCTCGACCAGATCGACCGCGACAACGTCGACCAGATGGTGGAGGTCTGGACCTGGGAGACCGGCGAGCAACCCGTCCGCGGGCCGCGCGCCCCGATCCGCGGCGAGCAGGTTCGACCGGGCAATTTCGAGGTCACTCCGCTGGTGATCGACGGCGTGATGTACCTCTCCACGCCCTACAACCGCGTCGTGGCGCTGGACGCCGCGACCGGCGAGCAAATCTGGGAGTACGACCCGCGCATCTGGGAGTTCGGTCAACCGCCCAACGGCACCGGGTTGGTGCACCGCGGCGTGGCGGTCTGGGAAGGGCCGGCGAACGCCGACGGAAGCGGCGCTACGGAGCGCCGCATCTTCTTGAACTCGCGCTGGCGGCTGATCGCCCTCGACGCCGCAACCGGCGAGCCGATCGACAGCTTCGGGCCCGGCGGTGAGATCGACCTCACCGAGGATCTCATCTGGCCCACCAACCGGCTCCACTACACACAAACGTCGCCGCCGGTCGTCTACAAAGACCTGGTGATCCTCGGCAACGGTGTCGGCGATCGTCTCAAGTACCGCAACGATCCGCCCGGCGACATCCAGGCTTTCGACGTCCGCACCGGCGAGCGAGTGTGGCGCTTCAGCCCCATCCCGCAGGCGGGGGAATTCGGCAACGACACCTGGGAGGATGACTCCTGGCAATACACCGGACACACGAACGTCTGGGCGCCCTTCACGCTCGACGACGTGCGCGGCCTCCTCTACCTGCCGGTCGGGACGCCGAGCAACGACTACTATGGCGGCCATCGGTGGGGCGATAACCTCTTCGCCGATTCGATCCTGTGTCTGGACGCCGAGACCGGCGAGCGCGTCTGGCACTTTCAAACCGTCCACCACGGGCTGTGGGACTACGATGTCTCCTCGCCGCCCACTTTGTTGACAATCAACGTCGACGGACGCGAGATCGACGTCGTCGCCCAACCGACGAAGCAAGGATTTCTCTTCGTCTTCGACCGCGAGACCGGCGAGCCCGTCTGGCCGATCGAAGAGCGCGCAGTGCCCGCCAGCGACGCGCCCGGCGAGCGCTCCGCGGAGACTCAGCCGTTCCCGACCAAGCCCGCACCCTTCGCACGCCAGGGGATCAGCGAGGCCGACTTGATGGACTACACCCCCGAGCTCAAGGCAATGGCGCTCGAGGCGATCGCCCCATACCGCTGGGGCGAGATGTTCCTGCCGCCCTCGACGCAGGGCTCGGTCGTTCTCCCCGGTCTGATCGGCGGCGCCAACTACGGCGGCGGCGCCGCCGACATCGAGACCGGTGTGATGTACGTGAAGGCGAGCAACTCGCCGAGTCTCATGACCATCGTCGAGGCCGACCAGACAGAGGTCGAGATGGAATACACCGGCCAAACACGCGGCCTCTCCCTTGCCAACGGGCTGCCGCTCCTCAGACCCCCCTACGGCACGCTCACCGCGATCGACCTGAACACCGGCGAGCACGTCTGGCAGGTGCCGGTTGGCGACAACGCCCGGGTGCGCGACCACCCCGACCTCGAGGGTGTCGAGCTGCCCGAACGACTCGGGTCGACCGGCCACCCCGGGCCGATCGTCACCGCCGGGGGCCTGGTCTTCATCACCGGCGGTGCTTCGAGCCTCTACGCCTTCGACAAGGCGACCGGCGAGGAGCTGTGGTCGGCCGACCTGGGCGCCGGCAGCGCCGCCAACCCGATGACCTTCATGGCCGAATCGGGTCGCCAGCTCGTCGTCATCGCCAGCGGCCGCGGCGCGGGGGCGAAGCTGACCGCGTTCGCCCTGGAGAATCGCTAGCCCGGATATCTCAACGGGGCACGGCCGCGATGCGGCGCGAGTAGTGCGTTGTGCTTCCTTCGAGTTGCCGAACTTCCTGCGCGGTGGAGCGTCGGAGCGGATTCTGACAGGATACTGACGCTCACAATTCGCTGATTCCTCGGACCGGAGTCGACCGATGAAGAAGGCCCTCGTCTGCACACTTGCTTTGCTACTAGTCGCCCCACTGATGGCTCGGGCCCAATCGGGCCCGAGGGTGCTCATGGACGATCCACGAGTTGCCACCGTCTTCGAGCTCATCGAGCTGTGGGTGGACGCGCAGGTCGACTACGACGACATCCCCGGCGTGTCGATGGGCGTGGTGTACGACCAGGACTTGATCTGGAGCAAGGGCTTCGGCTATGCGCACGTCGACCGTGAAGTTGCGGCCGCGCCCGACACGATCTACAGCATTTGCTCCATCTCGAAGCTGTTCACCAGCATCGGCATCATGCAGCTGCGCGACGAAGGGCTGCTGCGACTCGACGACGCGATCTCCGCTCACCTGCCGTGGCTCACCATCCAGGATTCCCATCCGGGAACCGGCGACATCGACATCCAGGGGGTGCTGACGCACTCGTCCGGCCTGCCGCGCGAGTCCGACCATCCGTATTGGACGGGTCCCGACTATCCGTTTCCAACCCGCGAGCAGATCATCGCCAGGGTGTCGGAGCAGGAAGAGCTCTACCCGGCCGACACCTACTTCCAGTACTCCAATCTGGGCCTGACCTTGGCCGGCGAGGTAGTGGCGGCGGTGTCGGGCCAGCCCTACGCCGAGTACGTACAGGAGCACATCCTCGATCCGCTCGGCCTCGACAGCACCAGCCCCGAGATTCCCGAGAACCACCGCGGCGGGCGCCTCGCGACCCCTTACAGCATGCCGGGGCGCGACGGCAAGCGCACGGCGATCGACTTCTATCAGGTACGCGGCATCGCCCCCGCCGCCGGCTACGCGTCCACGGTCGAGGACCTGGGACGCTTCGCCTCTTGGCAGTTTCGCTTGCTCGAGAAGGGCGACGTCGAGGTGCTGCACGCCAACACGCTGCGCGAGATGCAGCGGGTGCATTTTGTCGGCGAAGACTTCCAGGTGCATCGCGGTCTCGGGTTTTCGGTGTCGCGGCGCAACGACACCACGTTCGTCGGGCACGGCGGCTCGTGTCCCGGCTATCGCACCAATCTGTCGATGTCGAACAAGGACAAGATCGCGGTGATCTTCATGACCAACGGCAACGAGGTAAGCCCGAGCGCCTTCACGTCGCGCGTCTTCGACCTCGTCGCCCCCGCGATCGCCAGTGCGCTCAAGAGTCCCGGCGAGGCTGAGCCACGGGACCCGGAGCTAGAGAAATACGTCGGCCGCTACGACCGCCCGTTGGGGGGAGAAACCCACGTGCTGATCAAGGACGGGAAGCTCGCGACGGTCTCGTTCCCCACCATGAACCCGCAGCTGACCATGTTCGAGCACATCGGCGAGGACACGTTCCGGCGCATTCGGGACGACGGCGAGCTGGCCGAGGCGACCACCTTCGAGCTCGGCGCCGATGGCGAGGTGACGCGCATGGTGCGCAATACCAACTACTCGATCAGGGTGCGCTGAGGCCACCACCAAGAAGGAGGCCTCCGACGGCACCTTGCAGATGCTGAAGCACTCCCGAGGGTTCTTCAGCACGCTGCTCGTTACCGAATTCGCCAGCCGTTCACCGGCCCCGGGTTGAAGAACACCTCCGGCGTCATCACGCCATCGCGCTTGAACACCATGCCGTCCTTCATCACGAACCGGACGTCACGCAGAGCATCGATGTCCTCCAGCGGGTTGCCGGGGACGGCGATCATGTCGGCGGCCATGCCCGGCTTGATCGGGCCGCGGCGGTCGTAGGTTTCGGCGCACTTGTAGCCGTTGATCGTCATGATCCCGAGGATCTCGGCGTCGGGGATGCCGGCAGCCTGCCAGGTCTTGATGAAATCGATCGCCAGCTCGCCGCGCGTCATGCCCGGGATGTAGTAGTCGGCATCGGTCGAGAAGGTCAGATTGACGCCGTTGTCGTAGGCGTTGCGCAGGCTCTCGACGCGGCGCTCGAAGGCAGCCTGCGAGGTACCCGACCAATCGGCGACGGGTGTCTCGGTGCCGGCGCGCCAAATGCCTTTCTCGGCCATCATCTTGTGGAGCTCGTCGTCGAGCGGGCCGTCGTGGGCCAGCGACCACAGCCCGGCCTCGATGGCGCGACGGGCCCCCTCCCGCGTCTGGATGTGTCCCTCGACCTTCATTCCGGCGTTGGCCGCCTCGGCGACGAACAGCTCCATGTCCTCGACGCTGTAGCCGTAGGGCTTGCAGTCGACGCAGATCTTGATGACCTTGGCGCCGAACAGGATGTTCTGGCGCACCGCCTTGATGATCTCGTCGTGGGTGTCGGCGTCGAGGTACTCCGGGTAGACGATCGAGTGGTCGAACGCCATCTCCGGCGTCGGCCAGAACTGCCCGCCCATACCGCCGATGATGATCCCCGAATTGACGATCGTCGGCCCCGGGATCCAACCCTGCTCGATGGCGACGCGCAGCGCGGTGTCGGCGTAGTTGCCGTTGTTACCCATGTCGCGGACGATGGTGAACCCGGCC
>Ga0114950_10003866_pt1 | contig 11602 bp, 10 predicted proteins | sample N075metaG_FD_83503 | JGI IMG/M metagenome (GOLD analysis project Ga0114950, IMG submission 83503) | Deep subsurface microbial communities from Kermadec Trench to uncover new lineages of life (NeLLi) - N075 metaG | ecosystem: Environmental > Aquatic > Marine > Ocean trench > Sediment | place...
GTCCCGGGGTCAGTGGCGCAGATCAGTTGGTCGAGAATACGTTGTCCGAGGCTTTGAAGTTTGCTCCGCCAAGGGGCGGATTCTGAGCGACAGGCGTTGTAGGATTCGGGGCTTGGGCGCGCCGCGGTTTCGATTCCCGTCCGTCGGCGGAGCCGCTCAAAGTAAGTCTTCAGTTGATACCCATGGAGGTTCCATGTCTGTACAGATAGGCGACGCCGCTCCCGATTTTTCATTGTCCGGTACGCAATCCGCCGACCCCGTCTCTCTCGACGACTTTCGAGGAGAGAAGAACGTGCTTCTGCTCTTCTTTCCCCTGGCTTGGACCGGAGTCTGCACCAAGGAGATGTGCGGTATTCGAGACTCCTACTCGAAGTACGACAGTCTCGATGCGCAGGTCCTGGGAATCAGCGTCGACAGCCCCTTCGCCCTGAAGGCGTGGGCCAAAGAGGAAGGGCTCGAGTTTCCTTTGCTCTCCGACTTCAACCGCAAGGCTGCCCGAGCCTACGATGCGATCTACGATCAGCTTCTCGGCTTCGAGGGTGTAGCCAAGCGCGCTGCCTTCGTCGTCGACAAAGAAGGCATCGTGCGCTATGCCGAGGTGCTCGAGAGTGCTGCTGACCTTCCGGACTTCGAAGCTATCGAGCAGACGCTGTCGTCTCTGAGCTGACGCTCACTGCCGACTGAGGTGGTCCCAGCCGAGGTCCGCCAACGGCCGTGATCGGCCCTGGCCGTCTCGAAGCAGGATCTCCTGCGAGAGGGTCGTGCGGCCGATGCGATGGCAGCCGAGCTCGGCAGGCGGCTCGACGTCGGCGGGAAGGGTGAACAACAGGACGTAGTCCTCGCCTCCGCCGAGCATGAGGGCGAGGGAGTCGAGATCCAGATGGGCGGCGAGCGCCTCGAATCCGGGCACTGATGGCAGCGCGCCCTCGTCGATGAGCGCGCCGACGTGGCTCGCGTTGCAAAGCTCGTGGAGGTCTCGGGCCAATCCATCTGAAACGTCGGTGCACGAGGCCGCTCTGGGCGCCAGCCACTGCCCGAGATCTACCTGTGGTTGCGGTTCGAGATGGGTGAGAACCGCCTCGGCAGCCACCGGCCGCAGCTCTGCGGGGACACCACAGGACTCGGGCAGGTTCGGCTTGCGCGATCGAAGGCGGCCACCTCTAGACACCAGCTCGCATCCCAGCGCCGAGACACCGACCGGGCCGCCGAGCCAGATCGTTTGCTCGGCCTCTGCTGAGCTTCTTCTCAGAACCTGCGATCCGGGGGAGGGCTTCGCTAGAACCGTGAGACTCGCGACGGCGGTTTCGGCGCTTGAGAGATCGCCGCCGGCGAGAACCAGGCCGTGACTCCGGCAGGCGTCGAGAAACTCGAGGAAGAAGTCGCGATGAGCGAACCCCATCGGCGCGGCGAGAGCCAGAAAGCAGTGCGAGGCGCGCGCGCCCATCGCTGCGATGTCGCTGAGGTTGACGGCCAGGAGGCGCCGAGCGAAGGTGGCCTCGTCGATGTCAGCGGGAAGATGCGTGCCGACGATCTGGAAATCGACGGTGACGATCCAGCCTTCGCCGTCGCTGAGAATCGCTGCATCGTCGCCGAGGTGGCCCCCGGTTCCCGGTTGCCGGCTGAGCCAGTCGAGAAGCTCTCTCTCCGTCGACCTAGACATGCTTGGAGTGCAGTCTCACGACCGATGAGTCAAAGGCGGATCGCTGTGGCTTCGTACTTCACGACAGGGGCGGGCTACTCAGCACTCCCACAGAGCGCGAGCTCGAGGAGCTCGTCCATGTCATCGACGTAGTGGAAGGTCATTCCCTTCCGCAAGGCTCTGGGGATCTCGGCCACGTCTCGCTCGTTGAGCCGGGGTAGGACCACAGCCTCGATCGCCGCGCCCTTGGCTGCGAGGACCTTTTCCTTGACGCCTCCGATGGCCAGGATCTCTCCTCGCAGAGTGATCTCTCCAGTCAGCGCGACGCTTCGGTGCACCGGCCTACCGGTGAAGATCGAGACGATGGCCGTGGCGATAGTGACGCCCGCCGAAGGGCCGTCTTTGGGAATGGACCCGGCGGGAACATGGATGTGAATATCCTGATCGCGCAGACCCGAGTCGACTTTGATTCGGTTCGCGTAGGAGCGTGCGAAGCTCAGGGCCGCCTGCGCCGACTCTTTCATCACATCTCCGAGATGACCGGTCAGTAGCAACTCGCCGCGACCAGGCAAGGACAACGCCTCGATAAACATGAGGTCGCCGCCCGCCGCCGTCCAGGCGAGGCCGGTGGCCACGCCGACGCGGTCGCGATCGAGCAGCTCCTCCGCCGAGTGTCGCGGCACACCGAGGAGCTGCTTCACCTTCTGAGCGTTCATGGAGACCTGTTTGTCGTTGCCCCGGGCGACACGCACGGCGACTTTGCGACACAGCGCAGCGATCTCGCGCTCGAGGTTGCGGACACCAGCTTCCCGGGTGTACGAGGCGATCACCTGGTCTAGCCCACCACGGGTGAATCGCAGACTGGCCTCGCTGAGTCCGTTCTCGGCGAGCTGCTTGGGGATCAGGTGCCGGCGCGCGATCTCCACTTTCTCGCTTGCGGTGTAGCCAGAGAGCCGCAGCACCTCCATACGGTCGAGAAAGGCAGGCTGGATGGGCTCGACCAGGTTTCCGGTTGTGATGAACAGGACCCTCGACAGGTCGTAGGCGAGTCCGAGGAAGTGATCGCGGAAGGCGAAGTTCTGTTCCGGATCCAGGACTTCGAGGAGCGCCGAAGAGGGGTCGCCTCGATAGTCGGACCCGATCTTGTCGATTTCGTCGAGCATGAACACCGGGTTGTCGGTGCCGGCTTGCTGAATTCCCTGGATGATGCGGCCGGTCAAGGCTCCGATGTAGGTGCGTCGGTGGCCGCGAATCTCGGCCTCGTCGTGTAGGCCGCCAAGGGACATGCGCACGAACTTTCTCCCCAGCGCTCGCGCAATCGAGCGTCCCAGGGAAGTCTTGCCCACTCCGGGAGGACCGATGAAGCAAAGGATCGGCCCCTTGGCGGTGTCCTTGAGCTTGCGCACCGCGAGGTACTCGAGAATCCGCTCCTTGACCTTCTCGAGGTCGAAGTGATCTTCGTCGAGCACCGTTCTGGCGTTGTCGAGGTCGAGGTTGTCGGCACTCTGGCGACCCCACGGCAGCCCCGTGATGCAGTCGAGGTAGGTGCGGATCATGGCACCTTCGGCGCTGTCGGGATGAGTGTGCTCCAGACGCCGAAGCTGCTTGGAGATCTCTTCTTTTGCTTCCTCCGATACTTCACGATCTTCGATCTGCTCTCGGTAGGCGCGGATCTCTTCGCCCAGGCTGTCGGCTTCGCCGAGCTCCTCCTGGATTGTCTTGAGCTGCTGGCGCAGAAAATACTCGCGCTGCGATCGGTCGATCTCTTCTCGAGTCTGAGAGGACAGTTGCTGCTGCACGTCGAGCAGCTGCACCTCTCTCCGCAGCAACTCACTGATGTTGCGCAGACGCTCAGCGGGGTCGGCGGTCTCGAGAATCTGTTGGGCTTCCGGCATTTTCAGATCGAGGTTGCTCGCCGTCAGATCGGCCAGCCGGCCCGGGTCTTCCAGGTTGCTGGCAATCACCATCACCTCGCTGGAGATGTTCTTGCCACGTGAGACCACCTCGTCGAGAAGATCCTTTACGTTGCGCACCAGAGCTTCGACCTCGATCTCTTGGTCGACTTCCGGTTCCTCGACTCGAGTGATACGAGCCTGCATGAAGGGGTCGGACTGGCTGAGATACTCGATCGTCGCCCTGGCGAGACCTTGAACGAGGATTCGGATTCGCCCGTCGGGGAGCTTGAGCATGCGCATGATCAGCGCAGCGGTGCCCTGGGTGTAGAGATCCTCCGGCCCGGGATCCTCCTCCAGAGGCTGGCGCTGTCCGACCAGCATGATCATCCGATCCTCGGAGAGCGAAAAATCGACCGCCTGCACGCTCTTTTCGGAGCTGATCGACAGGGGGACGATGTTGTACGGAAAGAGGATCGTGTTCTTCAGCGGCAGGAGCGGCAGGACGTCAGGAAGAGTGCGGATAAGCTCGGCCTGATCGACACTCGAAACGGTGCTCATGGATCGTCCTCGCCGGTGTCGGCCTCGCTGCGAGACTACACCAGGAATCGTAATCGATCGAGGCCTGCGGGAGGGTGAATCAAGGCGGCTCTGGAGGAGTGAGACGGACGGGCTTCGGACTCCACCGACTCCGGCGTGCACTGGTCATCTACCTATGTCCCTTGATGGAGTCCAACGTCGCCTTTCGGCGATTCTGAGTGCCGATGTCGTCGGCTATAGCCGACTCATGGCCGAGGATGAGGTGTGGACGGTGCGAAGGCTCACTCGCCAGCCTGGAGAAGGCCCTGGCTCGGGGATTCTCCGACTTTGCGGCCATCGACTCCAATCCCTCGTTTGCCTCTCAGCGCTCCGACCCGCGTTTTCAGGAGCTCCTGAGCCGCTACCGGCGCTGACGGATCAGCGTGTCGAGCTCTTCCATGAATGCGTCGATGTCTTCGAAACGGCGGTAGACCGATGCGAAGCGCACGTAGGCGACTTGGTCGAGCTCTCTCAGCCCGTCCATCAGCAGTGCACCGATGGCGCATGTGGAGAGCTCGCGAGCGGTCTGCTCCTGGAGTAGCGACTCGACATCGTCCACCAATGATTCGAGCTCGCTGAGCGGTACCGGTCGCTTCTCACAAGCTTTGAGCAAACCCTTGAGGGTCTTTTTTCGGCTGAACTCCTCGCGACTACCATCATCCTTGACGACTCGGAAGGGGATGTCTTCGATCTGCTCGTAGGAGGTGAAGCGCTTGCTGCAGCTCAGGCATTCGCGGCGCCGTCGAATCGTGGCGCCGCCGCGACTCTCTCGCGAGTCGACGACTCGATCATCGTTCTCGGAGCAGAAGGGGCACTTCATCTGTCTTCCACAACGAGCGGTCCGGGCCGCCTGCAAGTCGGCGGGCAGGCGTCAATCGCGCGAGTTGACGGTGACGTTCAGGCTCAGAAGCAACTGGGCCAGATCCGGACCGTGATCTGTGAGGTCGAATCGACGCTCCAGACTGCCGACCACGTTCGCCTCCGAGTCCTCGAGCTTCAACAACATCGTCAGATGTTTGGTCTTCCCTAGGGACGCCTGCGGAATCTCTATTTCGAGCTCGCGACTCAACTCGAGCGTGGTGGAGCTGCCGTTGAGAGGAGCCGGGGCTGCAACCGGGTCGAGCGCTGCGAGGAGGGTGGAGCCTTGTTTCATCTCGGACTCTTCTTTCGACAGTCCCAGGTCCGAGAGATCGCCGACCTCGCGACTGTCGCTGTCGACCTGCGCTTCGTCGGTGTCGATAGAGGCCTCGACCTGCTCGGCACGCTCGCTGAGGATTCGCTCCGCAAGTCGGTGAAGGTTATCGGAGGACTCGTCGCCGCTGTCGCCCGCTTCTTTGACAGCCGCCGCGGGCGCAACTGGCTCTGTCGGCTCCGGCACCGCCGGCTGTAGCGGAGGGGAAGCGGCGACCGGCGGGGTCGGTTGGGCCATCGGTGGCTGCGATGGTGGCGCAGCAACGACGGGCTCTGTCGGCTGGGTGACCACCGGCTGCTGGGTGACCACCGGCTCGGGTGGCGGGGAAGATCGAGGGGCGACACCGCTCGATGAGCTCTGGTAGGAGACCAACGACCTTTCTCGGCCCGCTCCCATCCGGCTGCGAAGGGCGCTGAGAGTGAGCTTCGAGATTCCCGACAGCGTGTCGAAGACTCCTTGACCGGTCAGTGCCGATGCCTCGAAGGCGGGCCATCCGCGTGAGTTTAGGAGGCTATTCATCTCAGCGGGGCTGGCGACGCCGGGCAAGTCCTGTTTGTTGAACTGCATCACGCCTGGAATCTCGTCCAGACTGACGCCGACATCGCGCAGGTTCTCTTCGAGATTATGGAAGGATGCGAGGTTGCTGTCCTGCATCGGAAGCTGCGAGTCGGCGACGAAAACGACTCCGTCGAGCCCCTTCAGGACGAGCTTTCGAGTTGCGTTGTAGAAAACCTGGCCGGGAACCGTGTACAGCTGAATGCGGGTCTCGAAACCGCCGATCGATCCGACATCGATCGGCAGTAGATCGAAGAAGAGAGTACGGTCGGTGTCGGTGTCCAGAGAGACCATCTCGCCACGCGAGCCGGCGCTCGTCTTGTCGTAGATGTATTGCAGATTGGTGGTCTTTCCACAGAGGCCCGGACCGTAATAAACGATCTTCGCGGCCATCTGCATGGTGCTGTAACTCAGGAAGACCATTGGTTTTTGGAGTTTGGCGGAATGCGGAAGGTATCCAGCAGGAGAATCGTACAACGTTAGCATCGGAAATCTGCACTGGTCAAGGAAAACAGGAGAGCCTCGACTCCATTGCGCTCTGCTAACATCCGCTGTGGAAAACCCTGCCGCATGGTGCGGAAGTGTCGCCTGGATGCACTGAAGAATGACCGAAAAGGGAGCAGCTCTTCTGAACGCTCGGGCTCGCGACGTGCTCGAGGATGTGGTCTACACCTACATCATGAAGGCGGAGCCGGTCAGCTCGCGTGCGGTCGCCAAGCAGTTCGACTTCTCGGCAGCGACCGTCCGCAGCGTGCTTGCCGATCTCGATGATCTCGGATATCTGCGTCAGCCGCACACTTCTGCGGGGCGGGTGCCCACTGCCGAGGGCTATCACGCTTTCATCGACTTCTTGATGAAGGATCGTGAGCTGCCGCGTTACGAGCAGCTCTACATTGAAAGGCACCTCGAGGGCGTGGGCGACATAAAGGGGCTCACAGTGGCGGCTACCCACCTGCTGTCTGAATGCTCTCATCAGGCCGCGGTGATGCTGGTACCGCTGCGCGGCGACATCGTGCTTCGCACGGTCGACTTTGTGCCCCTGCCCGGGTCGAAAGTGCTATGTGTGATCGTGTCGTCGACAGGCTTTATCGATAATCGGGTCATCGAAGTCGACGAGGCGCTGCCGCGCGAGGAGCTGGTCAGGATCTCCAATTACCTGACCGAGAACTTCGATGGGCTCACCTTGTCCGAGGCCCGCAAACGACTCATTGCCATGATGGACGACGACAAGGCCGAGGTCGATGAGCTCATGAGACGGTCGATTCATCTGGCGCAGCGGGGCCTCGAAGCGAGTCATGAACCGCCCGACGTCTTGGTAGAGGGTACCGAGGTGCTGCTCGAGCAACCCGAACTGGCAGATGTGGAGAGAATCCGGAAGATTTTCGAGGCTTTCGCCGACAAGGCGCAGCTGGTCAGTATGTTGACGAAGTGCGTCGAGAGCGACGGCGTTCGGGTTTTCATCGGTGAAGACGCGGCGCTCACCTCAGAGCTCGATTTCAGCCTCGTGGCGACCAACTACGGCATTGGCGATCAGACGCTGGGCAGCCTGGGAGTCCTGGGACCGTCGCGCATGGAGTACCCGCGCCTGATCCCGCTGGTTCATTTCCTCGGCCGCGCGGTCAGCGCCGCTCTCGCTAACGGCGTTGCGAGCGAGTAGGTCTGTATGGGCGAGCCGACGGAAGAGGCGCAGACCGGCGACCTCGCCGAGGTCGAGGGCAACCCGACCGACGCGGAGCCGGAGACCGGTGTCGAGCCGGTTGTGGTCGAGAGCGCTGAGCTTGATCCCGCAGAAAGCGGACCCACCGTCGAGGAGCTAGAGGAGCGGCTCGAGGAGACGCGGGAACGGCTGCTGCTGTCGCTGGCGGACTCCGAGAACTATCGCAAGAGGAGCCAGCGGGAGCTAGCCGACAGTCGTCGCTTCGCTGCGGCCGAACCGATCACGGAGTTTCTCGTCATCGTCGACAACCTCGAACTGGCGTTGTCGTCCGAAGGATCCCTCGAAGACCTGCACAGTGGTGTCGAGATGATAGTGGTCCAGACGAAGAAACTACTCGCGCGTTTCGGAGTAGAAGAAGTGGCGGCCGAAGGCGTGCGCTTCGATCCCTCGCTGCACGACGCGATCGCCCGCTTCGAGGATTCCGCAGTGTCGACTCCGATGGTCGCCGAGGAGCTTCAGAAAGGGTATCTGATGAATGGTCGCTTGCTGCGTCCAGCCATGGTGAAGGTCGCAGTTCCGGTCGAAGCACCGAGTTCCGAGGAAGAGGACGGCGAGTAGAGCGGCGGTCGCGCATCACACCGTAACGGTCTTCGCGAGGCGGGCGTAGCCGGCATACGGAAGTGAAGTCGGCCGTGCTTGGACGAGCCACACAGCAAAATGGGCAAGATCGTCGGCATCGATCTCGGAACCACCAATAGTTGCGTCGCGATCGCGGAGGGCACTACGGCGCGAGTGTTGAGCACTCGCAGCGGCAGTCGCACTACGCCGTCTGTGGTGGCGATCACCGAGGATGGCGAACGCCTTGTCGGTCATATCGGCAAGCGCCAGGCGATCACCAACCCTCAGCACACCATTTTCGCCGTAAAACGGTTGATGGGCCGCAAGTACAACTCTCCGGAGGTCCAGCACTGGATCGAATCGTACCTTCCCTACGGTCTCACCGAAGCCTCCAACGGCGACGTGATGGTCCGGGTCTGGGATTCTGTCTACAGCCCACCGGAGATCTCGTCGATGCTCCTGCGCGAGCTCAAGGAGTGCGCCGAAGAGGCGCTCGGCGAAGAGGTGACAGAAGCGATCATCACCGTCCCCGCCTACTTCGACGATTCGGAGCGTCAAGCCACCAAGGATGCCGGCCGGATTGCTGGCCTCGAAGTGCGGCGGATTCTCAACGAGCCGACGGCGGCCGCTCTGGCCTATGGCCTCGAAAAGTCCGGGGAAACTCGCAATATCGCCGTGTTCGATCTCGGCGGCGGCACCTTCGACATCTCGATTCTCGAGATCTCGGATGGCCTCTTCTCCGTTCGGTCCACGAATGGGGATGCCACCCTGGGAGGCGAGGACTTCGATACACGGATCATGGATTGGCTGATCGCGAAGTTCCTCGAAGAGACGCAGATCGACCTGGCAACCGATCGTATGGCTTTGCAGAGGCTCAAAGAGGCCGCGGAGCGCGCCAAGGCAGAGCTGTCGAGCGAGACCGAGGCGACCATCAGTCTGCCCTTCATTTCCGCGGACGAGAACGGTCCCAGGCACTTGAGCTACGAGCTGACGCGTACCGAGTTCGAAGGCCTGGTCGCCGATCTGGTGGAGAGGACGGTGGGTCCCTGCGAGGACGCTCTCCGAGAGGCCGAGCTGAAGACGTCCGACATCGACGAAGTTCTTCTGGTCGGCGGGCAGACCCGGACGCCGATGGTGATCGCCTCGGTGGAGCGCGTTTTCGGCAAGAAACCGAGCCAAGAGCTCAATCCTGACGAGGTTGTGGCTGTGGGCGCTGCGATCCAGGCTGGCATTCTGCAGGGCACCATCACCGATGTGGTGCTACTCGACGTGACGCCGTTGTCGTTGGGGATCGAGACCCAAGGCGGATTGTGTACCCGTATTATCGAGCGCAACTCGACGATCCCGACCAAGACCACGCAGATTTTCACCACCGTGGTCGACAATCAGGACACCGTCAAGATCCGTGTGCTGCAGGGAGAGCGCAACCTCGCGAGTGAGAATCGGTTCCTTGGAGAGGTGGAGCTGGTCGGGATCCCGCCGACGGCCAAGGGCGTTCCCCAGATCGAAGTGACCTTTTCGATTGATTCCAACAGCATCCATACGGTGTCTGCTCACGATGTCGCCACCGGACGGAGTCAGAGCTTGCAGATCAACCCTGCCAGCGGGCTGGAGGCTGGCGAGGTCGAGCGGCTGATCCGGGAGGCGAGCCAGTTCGCCGAGGAAGACGACCGGCGACGGCAGATTCGGCAACTTCGCAATCGGCTGGAAGGTCTCATCCAGAACAGTCAGAAGGTCTTCGACCAGTTCGCGGCAATGCTGAACTCAGCCGAGCACAGCAAGATTCAAGGCGTTCTTCGCCGTGCTCGGAACACCTTGCGGTCGGACTCCCGAGTCGACCTCGAGGAGGCTATGTTCGACCTCAACTCCGTTGCGGCCACTCTCTCGACGGTGATGCTCGACTCGAAAGAGGAAGACGCCTAGGCGTACAGGGCGTGAGCAAGCGTGACTACTACGAAGTTTTGGGGATTGCTCGGGATGCCGAGGAATCGGCGATCAAGTCTGCGTACCGAAAGCTGGCAGTCAAGTTTCACCCCGACCGCAACCCTGGCGACAAGGGGGCGGAAGACCAGTTCAAAGAGGCTGCAGAAGCGTACGCTGTGCTCTCGAACAGCGACAAGAGGAGTCGCTACGATCGTTTCGGACACCAGGTCGGGGCGGGTGGGGCTGGCGGCGCTGGCTTCGGCGGGTTCGATCCGGACATCTTCGGAGATTTCTCCGACATTCTCGGCGACTTGTTCGGCTTTGGAGGACGGCGCCGGCGCCGTGGAGGTCCGGCTCCCGGAGCCGATCTGCGCTACGACCTGACCCTCTCTTTCGAAGAAGCCGCCTTTGGCACCAAGCCAACCCTGAGGATTCCACGCCTGGAGTCCTGCGACGAGTGCAGCGGCAGTGGCAGTGCCGACGGCGCGGCTCCGAGCGCCTGCCGCACCTGTGGCGGTCAGGGCCAGGTGCGAGTGACTCAGGGCTTCTTTGCCGTTGCCCGAACTTGCCCGAACTGCGGCGGATCGGGCGCGGTGATTACCTCTCCGTGCCTGCAATGCAACGGCGCCGGCAGGCTGGAGCGTGAGCACTCGCTGCAGCTCACGATCCCGGCGGGTGTCGATCATGGCACGCGATTGCGTCTCGACTCCGAGGGGGAGCACGGTCAACGAGGGGGGCAGCCTGGCGACCTGTACGTCGTGATACGAGTCGAGACTCACGACGAATTCGAGCGCGATGGCTTCGACGTGTTGAGCGAGGTGACGATTTCGTACTCGTTGGGGGTTCTCGGTGGCAAGATCGAGATCGCCACGATTCACGGCACCGAGCTCCTCTCGGTTCCCCCGGGCACTCAACCGGGGAAGGTGCTGCGGCTTCGCGGCAAGGGCATCCCGCGCCTCGGAGGGGGCGGCAAGGGCGACCATCGCGCCGTCGTCAGGCTCGTGGTGCCCAGGGCCCGTGACCTGCCTCCCGAGGAGGTCGAGCTCATCGAGAAAATGGCCCGCGCGGGCAATGGGGAGGCGCAGGGCGCGCGAGAAGAGCGCAACGTTATCGATCGTGTCAAGGATCTCTTCGCGTAGCTGAAACACCCACTCTGGTTGCGCCCGGGGCACTCACCTTCGCATTCTGCACATGGTCCCAGGGGAACGATTCGTCCGCTTGAGCTTTTGCGTGCCGCGGGACCTGCAGGAGTCGTTTTGCGCGGAGCTTTGGAGCACAGGGTTCCTGGGACTCCAGATCCTGCCTGCCGGATCGGATCTCGATCGGATCGACTGCTACTTCTCGATGCTGTCGGATCCACCTTCGAGCCTCGACGAGAGTTGGGCCGGCCGCGGAGTGGTGCAGATCTCGCGGGAGATCGTTGAGGACCGCGACTGGCTCGAGGAGTATCGGCGCAATGCCACGCCGATTCTCCTTGGACGGCGTTTCGTTGTCGACGTGCGGGAGCCGCAATCGCGTCTGTCGCGAGGAGCTGCTGCTGGCGCAGA
>Ga0114950_10003868_pt1 | contig 11596 bp, 8 predicted proteins | sample N075metaG_FD_83503 | JGI IMG/M metagenome (GOLD analysis project Ga0114950, IMG submission 83503) | Deep subsurface microbial communities from Kermadec Trench to uncover new lineages of life (NeLLi) - N075 metaG | ecosystem: Environmental > Aquatic > Marine > Ocean trench > Sediment | place...
ACCAGTAGTGTCACCAACATGGCCGACGCAAACAGGACGCTCAAGCGCTGGGCAGCGATACTGCGAGAGGGCCTGGATGAGGCACGCGGTCAATAAGAATGTTAGCGGCCCATTTCAGCACTCTGCTCCTAATGGCACTGGCACTCCAACCACGCTCCTGCTCAAGGTGATACTAAAATTTTGATATGAATAGCTATTTGGTTCGCGCATCCGCTCTGCATGGCTACAGGGAAACCGTACTTGAATTGGGCGGCGACCCCGAAATGCTCATGGCCCAGGTCGGACTCCCCAGCGTGGATACCGACCCGGAGGCGTGGGTTTCTTATGGCGCTTATCTACAACTACTGGAGAACACCGCCGACAGTTTGGGTTGCGCCCATTTTGGCCTGCACCTTTCTCAAAGACAGAATATCGATATTCTGGGCGCGGTTGGTTTTATCATTCAGCAGGCACCCGATATCCGCACGGCACTGCACGAACTCAGCCAGTATTTTAGTCATCACAATCAGGGGGCGAGCGTGTCTACCACCGTGGAGAATGACGTTACTCTCTGGGCATTCTCCGCCAAGCCCCGGCAAAATTCCCCCATGCGCCAGCAAAGTGATTTGGTCGCCGGCATCGCGGTGAATGTCATGCGCTTTCTCTACGCGGGTTGGAAGCCAACGGCGATCTACCTGCCCCACAGCGCGCCCGCCGACACCCGCCCCTATCGGAAATTATTTGATTGTCCCGTGTATTTTGACTGGGACAGGACGGTCATCGCCAGTGACGCGGCCATTCTGGACATTCCACTGAGCGAAGCCAACCCGCAGTTGCACCGCCTGCTGGAGACACACCTCACCGAGCTACAGCAAAGCTTTCCGGATGATTACTCTGCCCAGGTGAGCTATTTAATCAAGCAGGCGCTGCTCACAGGGGACTGCTCCATCGAGCGCGTATCGAGTTTTCTGGCGGTGAACAAGCGCACCTTGCAGCGTAAACTGCAGGCCCAGGGACTCAGCTACAAGCAACTACAGGACGCGGTGCGATTTGAAATAGCCCGAAACTACCTGCGCGAAACCAGCGGTTCTCTAACCGGGCTGGCGCATATGTTGTGTTATTCGGAATTGAGCGCTTTTTCCAATGCGTTCCGGCATCACCACGGCGTCTCTCCCCGCGCCTGGAAAAAGCAGGCAGCGATTGCCTAGGCGCTCTTTTCACGCAATGTCGTAATGACGGTTCGCTCGCTAAATTTACGCATGATCCCGGGGAAAAAGCGAGCCACCACGGTTATACAACGAGCGCGAAAGCCCGGGATTATCATATATTGGCGTCGCTTGATATGGGCCAGAATGTACTCACACGCTGGTTCGAGTTCCAGGGTGCCAGCCGCATCTTTCAATTTTGCCCCCGCCGGCGCCAACATCTTGCGCTCTTCTACCACCATCGGCGTGTTAATTTCCGGGGGACAAATTACAGACACCTCCACCCCTTTTTCGATGTACTCCAGGCGCAGTGCGCCGGCCAAACCCACCACGCCGTGTTTGCTGGCGTTGTAAGCTGAATAGCTATAGCTGGTCACCAATCCCGCCAGGGAGGCAATCAGGGAGAACTGGCCACCTCGGGTCATGTGGGGCAGCACCGCAGCGGCAAAGTTGCGACTACCGAAAAGATTGACACCAACCACTGTCTCAAATTCCGCGGCCGTTAACTCCTCAAAGGTCTTGGCGATCTGGATACCGGCGCAATTGAGGGCAAAATCGGGCGTTCCCACCTCTTGTATCGCTGCCAAAACGGCCTCGGACAGGCCCGCCGCATCGGTTACATCGGCCTGGTAGAACCTGCAGCTCACGCCGGGCAATTGTGCCGCGATGGCCTCCAGTTCCGCAACAACTTCAGGATTATTGCTGCGGTCAAAAATCGCCACTGAGCTGCCTTCGCGCAAAAGAACTTCGGCGATGCGACGACCAATGCCGCTGCCGCCGCCGGTAATAAACGCAATATTCCAATGGGCCATAATGTACTCCTTAATCAGGTGAAAGAGGGGGAATCGGGGCTGGGCAATTCCAGCTGCCGTTTCAATTTTTTCATTACGTAACCAATAAGCTTGCGCAGCAACCACTGATTCAACGCGCCGGTTCCCGGGATGGTCGGCCGGAACTGAATCCGCCACTGGACCAAAGAGCCCTCTCCCCGGGGCAATATCCGAACACTGCCGCGGTGATCCTTCAGCGGAGCGCCTTTTCTCAGACTGTAGTTGTAGCCGAAGTTAGGCTGCCAGTCGGTGACCTCCTCTTCCAGGGTAAATCCGGGGCCGCGCATTTGCCGAACCGCCCCCACCCCGTTTCGGTCGGGGGCGCCCTCAACAATCAGCGACACACTTTTCAACGGCCACCACCCAGGCATGGATTCATGGTCAGCCAGGCTCGCCCATACCACGTCGGGCGACGCATCTATCGGCGTCTCAACCGTGAGATTTCTAAGCCCATTCACTGCCAGGTTGGGCGACGATTGGGTCGGGGAAAACCCCATGCGACCGTCATACCAGGGCTGTACCTGCAGCAATTCGACACTGAACCCCTGTGGATCGTTGACATAAACGACATTCCAGGCACCCATGCTGAAGGGTCGCCAATTGGCTCTGTTGCCCGCTTGTATGGCGCGCTCATACACGGCCCTAAAAAGCTTGGTTGAGCGAAAGCCCAGCGCAATGTTGAGCAAGCCCTGGTCGCTCACCCGATAATCTGCGGCGGGGGGTTTACCAACAGGGTCGCGATATTCAACCAACTCCACCAGGGAGTCACCAGCGCGCAGCAATATGCGCTCAGCCGTGGCTCCCGCCAGCCCCCACAACGCCTCATGTTCGGGACCATGCAAGTCCAAATCGACCGCCTCCAGCCCCAGGGCATCACAGAAGTAGGCGCGGGCTTGCGCCAGGTCGGGCACAGAAACGGTCACACTGAGGGTAAGCACCGGGATCTCGGGGCGCACCGGAATACCCCGGTGTGCCAGCGGATCCTTTTCAAATAATTCCAGTAGTACGCCTTCGGGGTCACGCACACACACGCGCCGCTCGCCAGGTTCTCCCTGTGGTGCGGTCAATGGCTCGGTGCCCAGCACGCGCAAGCGCTCCAATGTTTCATCGAAGTTGCGGACCAGCAGGCCCAGAGCACTGTAGCCAATATCGCAGGGGCGCCAATCCGTGGGCATGGGGCGGGTTTCCGGTCGATGGAACTGGAATAGCTCAAGTTGGAAAAATTCCTGTTGATCTGACAACCACCAACAGGTACTGCGGGCACCCGTTATACCCTGGATTTTCTCTGCCAGATAGCCTTTAAAGGAGTTGGTACCGGAGGACGGTACATAGCCGAAAGCACCGGTATACCACGCATGGGTGCGCGGTAAATCGGTCACGCTCATGGCGATTTGGCACAGTGGAACGGACACGAGTCAGGCCGCCGGGGGAATAATTTCAACCAGGCTCATGATGTCCAGCTGGTCCGCCTCGGCCTGGGTGATACCTTCCAGGGCCTTCAGGAGCGGCATGTCGAGCTTAACAATCGACCCGTCCTCCATATAGTTGTCCAGGTAGCGACCCTCTTTGCCATCGAATACGATAAACAATTCCGCGCCATTATCGCTCCAGGGGGTATGATCGTTACCCTCCTCTTCCCAAGCGGTTTCACCCGGACCAAAGCTGCCCTCGTCATAAGCCCACTCGCCGCTGATAGTATAGGCAATCGCTCTACAGTAGTGGTTATGACGCGGCATTTTGCTGCCGGGTTCAAACTTGATCTTGACGACCACACGGTCCATTTCAACGTCTGCTTTGAGAACTTTGATGGATACGCCCTCTGCGCCGGGTAGTGGAATTCTTACCCATTCCTGATTGCCGTCACGGATGATACTCATGCTATCTGTGTTCATAGTTGTTCCTCTTATTTAGGCTTGTGTCTAATGATTATAGATTACTCATTCGCATGTCATTAAACTTAAGAATAGACGACAGATTATTGCTAATCTGCGCCACAGGCGTGACTATCTCGAGCTGTTTGGCAAGCACAGCCAGATTGCCCATGAAAGTGCCACAGATCCCTAATATATGTATGTGCACGGACTACTCTTACTGCTGGTACGTGTCTGAAGCCGATAGCTGTTTATAGCACAAAACTTCGGTAGCATAGGAGCACTACAAGCCCTGGTGGAAAATATGTCATCCCGTTCACAAAACTTCTGGCCCTTCTCGGTCGAGCTGTATGCAAGAGATGGTGTTGCCGATGCATGCCTGGAATTGCAGAACAGATTTGGAGTAGATGTGAACTTACTGCTGTTCTGTTACTGGTTCGCAGATCAGTATGGTGAGCTCGATGATGAGTTACTGGAACAACTATGCATTTTTTCTACTTTGTGGAGGCAGCAGGTAGTCCAACCACTGAGAGATGTTAGAAACTGGATGAAAGATAATTCTCCAGTGCTGGAGGCGACGGAAGACTCTCAATACAGCAGGCTGCGTGAACGCATAAAATTTGATGAATTGGCCGCGGAAAAGTATCAGCAGGAATCCATGCAAAGACTGGCTGATAGCGCTCTGAAGGCGAGGGTTCGGACCGATTCAGTTAGCACCACACTCAGTAATGCCCAGCGAATGCTGATGAAGATGTCAATCGATGCTGATGATTCTCTTAGATCCAGCTTATCAATAATCAGCGATGCTCTGAAACACTGAACAACTGGCTCCAATTGAGTACGCCAGGGCTAGGCATCAGGAATTCGGTGTATACCATATCGGCGAAGTGTAAGCGCGTTCCTGAATACTGACAGGTGCACCACTGGGAATCTCTTCACCAAATCTGGCCGCGTCGTAAGTCGTCCATCGCGGTGTGGGTATCTCGATGACCCGGGCGTAATAGAAGGCTTTCGCTGAAGGGTCAAAGTCGGGGTCATGCCACACGGTAATTAGTTCGGCGTTGCCAATGGTGTTGGTCCATGTGGCTGTTTTAGCATCAACCGTGCTGCCAACCGGGGGCACGCTGCCATTGCGATCCAGCGTGCGCTTATCGGCATCCCCCCAGACAACATCATAGACCTTCTCTTGCGCTTCACCCCTGGCATCAAGCCAGCCCTTGATGATTTGGATGCGGTCAAGGTTTCCGCTCTGGGGGTCCTTCATGGCGGCCACCAAAAAGGCGGGGGCCTTGCCTTTGGGCGCACCTGGCAAGTCCCCACCCATGGGCACCCCTTTGCGATAGCCCAGCGCGGCGGGCTGGCGGGTGCGGGCATCCGCTTCGGTGAATTCAAAACTGCCAAAGAATCGCACACGGATACGCGGCCCGGTGGTGGCAAAGGTTTCTTTGCGTTGCATGGCATCAAAAATTTCACCGCGGGTATTTTCCTTCGCCCACACGGCCACCACTCCCCCCGCCACGGTCTGCCAACCCAGGCGCTTGATCCCCAACTCTCGGTTTATTTTTTCGACCCCAAAGGAGCGCCCGGGCTTGGGCTCAGCGCTCGCCATCTTACCGAAAAAATTGTTTTCGGCGGAAGAGGATAGTGCAGTGTGGGTATCTGTAGATCCAATCATGCCAAACTTATAGGGATTGATTCCCGGTGATTCCAAGCCACGCTTCAGCGCCGCCCGAGCATATTCTCCCGGAAGCATCTCCGGAGTCTTGCGCTGACTCACATCGAGGTTTCCCATGTCCCAGGTCTCGAAGTCGGCGAAGGCGTCATCTGGGGAAAGTAGCGGGTGCGCTTCACCGTCACCCTTAGCCTGGGTGACCTCCACCAGCGGTTCCCACCGGCTGCGGGCTGTCAGGTAGGCGTCATCAAGCGGATTGTTGTTATCGAAATTGTCCACCAGGGGGAACATCCAGCCATTCGACAAGTTGCCATTGTGGGGGATGGCCAACATCTGGCCGCCGGTTTTATTCTCCCAGTTTTCCATCCACTGCCACAAATCCCGGGGGTTTGGGCTACCCTTCGGCGGTGTGGTTGTGTAGGGCTCGATCATGGTCGCCTTGTCTGCGCCATCGCGCATCAATACCACACGGTGCAAATTGTTGCCCTTGACCAGTGATGTCCATTCGAAGCCAATGAGCGCAGTAAATACACCGGGTTCGTTATAATCTTCGGCTGCCTGAACAATCGTCTCCCAGGTTGCCTTATAAGCCGGATTTCCGGGCTGGTAATTAAGCGCCTCATTGATTTCTCCCTGGGCAAACTTTGCAATCATGCCCACTGTTGCCTGCCGCGCAATCTTCCCCCCTTTGTTAAACGCAGCGTTTAACTCTCGCCCGTAGGGGTCGGCCATGATATTGGGTGTGCCGGCGAGAATGTCGAGAATCACCCCCATTCCGTCCGTGTGATCTGCAACGGCGAGAAAGTCGTAGGGCTGGCTGATGCGAACCGGCTGTCCGGTATTGGATGTGATCTGCTCGCCCCGTGCGAAGCGATAGGCATCACTGGGCATCAGGCGTGTACCGCTGCCCCCGGCGTCGCCGGAAAGCCCCGTGTGCACATGAACATCACCGAACAGAACTTTTGTTGGATAGCTCCGGTCTGCGTAAGGCGAATAGGGTTGGGATTTCGAAACTATGGAGGTGCCCTCTGCGCCAGCATGAGAACTAATACTGGTGGCGCAAAGGAAAACCACAGCACTCAGAAATTTGATCGCGTTGCCGGCACTACGCACGGCTGGACTCACTCGTTTCACTACCGACTCCCGAATAAAGCTTTTTCAGAGAAAAAACGCCATGCAGGACGGTACTAATTCCCGCCATGCGCGACGGATGATGATTACTTTTTGTAAACCGCTTCCATAATCTGGTCAATCGTGAAACTACCGGGGCGTTGCCGAGGGGGAAATTGCTGCAGAGAACCTACAAACTGCGTCACCGCCCCCATTCCCATCATTCCCACACTCGCTATTTTGTGGTCCCACCAAACGTTGTAACTGTTGGAATCGGTATCGGCTCTCTCAAACGGGTCCCGGCGCAGGTTAAACACTTTGGGAATACGCAGAATCACAAAGGGATCCCGCCAGACGTCAAAGCGGCGTGCCCGCTGCTCCGCGAATACCATTTTCCAATCGCCAACTCGCACGGCAGTTAACAAACCATCATCACTGAAGTAAAAGAACTCCCGGCGCGGTGCTGCATTTTGCTGGCCGGTTAAAAATGGCAGAAAGTTGTAACCATCCAGGTGGACTTTGAATGTGTCCCCACCCACCCGTTTGCCCTTCTTCAAGTCCGCCTTGACCGTTGTGTCACCAACGGCAGCCAACAGCGTGGGCACCCAGTCCAGGTGGGACATAACCTGATTACTGATCACGCCGGGTTTAATTTTGCCCGGCCAACGGACCATTGCCGGCACACGATAGCCCCCTTCCCAATTGGTATTTTTTTCGCCCCGGAACGGGGTGATCGCCCCGTCGGGCCATTGGCTGAAGTGGGGGCCGTTGTCGGTCGAATAAATCACTATGGTATTGTCAGTAATGCCTAACTCATCCAATTTGTTGAGCAATGTGCCCACGTGACCGTCGTGCTCGACCATGCCATCGTTATAGAATCCCTGCCCCGATAAGCCTATCGACTCGTCCTTGACGTGAGTGTAGTAATGCATGCGGGTTGAATTGAACCAGACAAAAAACGGCTTATCTGCCTTGTGGGCCTTATCGATAAACTTCAGGGACGCCGCCAGAAATTCCTCGTCTACGGTTTCCATACGCTTTTTGGTCAGGGGACCGCTGTCTTCGATTTTCCCATCTGCGTAACTGTGAATCACTCCTCGCGGGCCAAACGCCTTACGAAACGCGGGGTTTTTCGGATAATCCGGATCCTCTGGCGCCTCTTCTGCGTTCAGGTGGTACAGGTTACCGAAAAACTCGTCAAAGCCGTGGTTGGTTGGCAGAAACTCGTCCTTGTCGCCCAGGTGATTCTTGCCGAAGTGGCCACTGGTGTAACCCAGTGGCTTGAGCAATTCCGCCAGGGTAGGATCTTCCGGTTGCAGACCCAAATCCGAGCCGGGAATACCGACTTTGGACAGACCGGTGCGCAAGGGGCTCTGACCGGTGATGAACGCCGAGCGACCCGCGGTACAACTCTGCTCGCCGTAGTAATCGGTGAAGATCATCCCCTCATTGGCAATGCGGTCGATATTGGGTGTCTGGTAGCCCATCATGCCCATGCTGTAGCGGCTGATGTTAGTGATGCCTATGTCATCACCCCAGATTACCAGGATGTTGGGCTTATCCGCGGCATTTATCTGGGGGCCAAAAAAAGCCCCCATGATGAACAACGCCAGTGAGAAAATTGCAGTCTTCGCTTGCATTATAGCCATGGGGGCCGGGCTCCGTATTAGTGGATGTGCGCGTTTATTATAGTCTAAAAGCGGTACCTGGCCTGTATGGCGATTGAGCGGGGACGCTCGGGAATACCGAAGTAACTGTTACTGTTGGTGAGCGGCACATCGTTATTCCACACCCGGGTATTCTTGTCAGTCAGGTTTTTACCGATTAAGGCCACCGACCACGTATCATCCACACTGGCAATAGCGATGCGCGCATTCACCTTGGTATAACTTTCATGCACGGTGTTCGGGTCGAGATCCAGGGCCGAATAATATTCGTCCGTGTAATTGATATCCAGTGAGCTGCGTAATTCCAGGTTATCGCCCAGCGGCATCACATGGCTGGCGTTCAGGTTGGCACTCCAGTCCGGCGCAAAATACAGGGTTTCATCGGACAGATCCTGGCCACCGGGATTAAGCGCGGTGAGAGGCGCCGTGAGATTGTTGCCATCGGGATCCAGGCAGCCGGGATTATTCAGAGGATCCTGACCTTGGGAAACGGTACAGGTCGCGCCGGTGAAGTCCTCGTAGTAGGCATCCAGGTAAGCCACAGAGCCACCCAGGGTCAGCCCTTCCGTAACCATCCAGCGACCGTCCACTTCGATACCCTGGCTGATGGTTTCACCCGCGTTGCCCACCACGAAAACATCGCCCACCAGGGAACTCACCTGCAGGTCGTCGTACTCCATGCGGAAGATCGCAATGTTCAACTCGGCAGCACCGCCGGCCAGGGACATTTTCGCCCCCACTTCATAGGCCAGCACGGTTTCTTCGTCATACTCCAGCACCGAAGAGTCCACGCCGGTGTCAAATTCGGTGCCCGTCAGCGGTGTTCCGGTAGGAAACGTACCCTGGCGAATGATGCCACCATTACCACTATACGCTTCGTCAAAACCGCCGCCCTTGAAGCCGGTGCTGACAGTGGCATACAGCATCATATCGTCGGACGCGTCCCACTGCACATTCGCCATCCAGGTAACTTTGTCTTCGTTGCGTTCCAGCCCTGGGAAGTTATGACTGCGCACATCTTCGATCAATCCGGCGGGGGTAGTCGGGTGGGCCGGCGATCGGGTCATTGTAATCGTGGTCAAGTCACCAAATCGCGAACCCAGGCCGTCAGCAAAGGTCTGCTTGTCCAACTCCTTGGTTTCTTCGTTATAACGCAGCCCCAATCCCAGGCGCACGAAGTCTGTCACCGCCCAGGTGCCCTGGGCAAATACAGCCCAGCTATCGGATTCCTGGTCAAAGATAGAGGGCTCAGCGGGCAAGGTGGCCACCAGTGCAGGGACCGCCAAGGGGCCGCTCTGGGCAAAATCCAGCACCGGGTTGGCCTTGCTGATATCCAGCTCTGATTCCTGGTAGTACGCTCCCACAATCCAGTCAATGATCTCACCGCCTGGCGACACCAGCCGAATCTCCTGGCTCAGTTGCTCATACTCCTCCTCCACCAAGCGATGGAGACCGGGGGTGGCGGAAAAATCGGAATTGCGCAGCCCCTCAAAGTCATAGGCTGAATAGGCTGTTATCGACGTCAGCACGGCAAACTCCATATCCCAGTTCAGGGTCAGCGAGTACACATCGGTCTGCGTGTCGTCGGTATCGCTGAAGTCAAAGGCCGCCTTGTCAATATCGTCCACGATCGGAAAGGGATTATCACCCAGGAAGTTGGTCGGTTGGTCAGACTGATAGACCACTGCGGCCTTGGCATCCGACTGAAAATCGCCCAACTCGACTTTGCCGACAATTTCCAACATGTCGGTGGGCTCCCAGCGCAGGGTAGCGCGGGCATACAGGTTCTCGTTATCGGGGCCTTCCTCGTTGAGTTGCTTGTTGTCCCACCAACCGCCAAAGGTGTCGTAGCGTACGGCCAGACGGCCGGACCAGCCATCTGTGATCGGTCCGGAAATTACCGCATTGTAGATTTGTTCGTCGTGCCCTGGCTCGTACAGCACACCAACATAGCCTTCGAATTGATCAGTGGGTTTGGCGGTGGTGATATTGACCGCGCCTGCAATGGTGTTTTTGCCAAACAGGATGCCCTGCGGGCCCTTCAATATCTCGACTCGCTCAAGGTCCATGGTTAAGGGCACCGCCGCCAGTCTGCCGCGACCGGAGTAAATGCCGTCGATATACAGGCCTACCGACTGCTCAAAGCCAGCATTGGTGCCGGAACCTATACCGCGGATAAAGATATTGGGTGTCGCCTGGCCTTTGTTGATGTTGACGTTTGGTGTATACAGGGTTATCTCTTCCAGATTGGTAATTCCGAGATCGTTGATCTTTTCACCACTGACGGCAGCGATCGCAACGGGCACATCCTGCAATCCCTGTGGGCGCTTCTGCGCGGTAACAACCACCTCTTCAAGCATTAACTGTGCCATTGTTTGAGAGACTGGCGCGAGCGCCAGGGCTAGAGCCGTCAGTGCCAGTTGGGGCTTCTTCATTCTTCTCGTACCAGTTGTTTTGCGCGTTTTCATCGTACTTTCCCTCAGCTATAGTTATATTCGGACTATCTGATCGACCTTTGTGATCGTAAATTAACCGATGTCTTCATTTTCAACTTAATAATTAGTGACAATAACTTTATAGTAAGTGACATAACCTCCTTTCCGGCCATGTCACAGTTTTTTTGCTGTAGGGCCAGCAGCGCCTGGCTTCAGGTTCGGGAACTTGGCAATGCTAAGGCCGTAGTCTTTGAGTATAGGCGCCACTACCGGCGTCAACCAATTATTGGCGGCATTGATGTTCCACAGCTCTTTGGGGTCATTTTCCAGATCGAAAATATACGGGATTGCCAGTCGTTCATGGGTCGCGGTCACGACACCCTGCCCCGCTTGTACCACCGGCCCGGTTGAAGGCATGCGAACCTGGAAATGTATTTTATAGTTGCGCCACTTCACCGCGAGTAAATCCTTGCCGTGAAAAAATAACAGGTGCTCACGATTGGACTTTTCCTGCGTGCCGAACAAAAATTCGCTCTGGTCGATGGAATCTATGGGGCGGTCGGTTGGCACCCGATCGGCACCCCCGGCAACTGCCGCGAAACTGCGGTAAAAGTCCAGGATTGAGACGATCTCATTGGACACCCGCCCCGCCTGAGTATGCCCCGGCCAGCGAATAATGGCGGGCACCCGTATAGCGCCCTCCCAGCCACTGGGAAATTCACCGCGAAATGGCCCCGAGTCAGACTGTCCGCCGTATTGGATGCCGATGCCGGCCATTGTTTCGGGCCCGTTGTCACTGGCAAAAACAACGATGGTATCGTCTGCGA
>Ga0114950_10003869_pt1 | contig 11596 bp, 8 predicted proteins | sample N075metaG_FD_83503 | JGI IMG/M metagenome (GOLD analysis project Ga0114950, IMG submission 83503) | Deep subsurface microbial communities from Kermadec Trench to uncover new lineages of life (NeLLi) - N075 metaG | ecosystem: Environmental > Aquatic > Marine > Ocean trench > Sediment | place...
AATGGCGGAGCGGACGGGACTCGAACCCGCGACCCCCGGCGTGACAGGCCGGTATTCTAACCAACTGAACTACCGCTCCGAAGTTGTCACGACTCGAGACGAGTCATGAGCCTGGTGGGTGTTGCAGGGGTCGAACCTGCGACCTACGGCTTGTAGGGCCGTCGCTCTCCCAACTGAGCTAAACACCCTGGGGTAAGTCAAGGGGGCGTATCTTACTCTCTGGCCTTTGCCTGTCAATTGGATCGGGCGGACTGGATCGCGACGTCGCCAAGCAGGCATGAAGCCATCTCCCCGGCGCCATGAGGCGATGGCGATCAATGAAAGTCAGGGCGTCTTGATGGGTTCGCGGTAGATGGGGCGGGTCTTGCTGAAGAGGCGTGATGGCTTACGCGTCATCACGGTGAGCGCGGATCCTGCCGGCACGCGTATCCAGCCGTTGGCGGCCAGTTCCCGGCCTTCCCACAGAATGCGTCCCTCCAACACCAGCATCTCCTGGACATGGGGCACTGCCGGTAGCACGACTTCGACATCTGCAGCCGCAACGATCTCCCGCACCACCTCATCAGCATATGTGTGTAGCTCTTTTGCGCTCCAACCGCCATCGGGCACGCTGGCCTCGAGGCGAATCACGCACGGACGCTGATCTTCCAGATGGAACTGGCGCAGCTTCACGAATATCACGCAGCCCGGATCGCTGAAGGGTGCGTGGTGGGTTCCCGGCGGATTGCGAACGTAGGTGCCCGCGCAATAGCGGCCGTGTTCATCGCCAAACTCGCCGGCGAGCACGATGTACTCCTCGCCCAACGCGTGATCGTGGTCCGGAAACCTCGACCCCGCCGCGTATCGAACCAGGCTGGTCGCTACCGCCACCTCATCGCCAACGCGATCGAGCATCACCCGTTCCACTCCAGCCTCGGGTGAAGGTATCCACTCATGGCATTGGGGAGTCAGGACGGCGGATTGTGAAAAGTCAGAACGAACGTTGGGCATGAATACCTGGGTGTACCTATATATACGTTATATACGTTCGTACAAGTTGCCGAACGGCTGGCCCGTTCACCGGAGCCGGTTGCGATATTAACGCCAATGACAGCCCGACGGGTAATGGGTAATATTCCTGTCAAAACCCATCCCCACAGGGGGTACGCCTAATCTGTGAACGAGCTGGAAGCAAAATTCCTGGTTGCCGTCGGAAAGAAGCCCAAAGGGATCTTGCGGCGGGTGCTGCAGGAGCTTAGCTGGGCGGGCTATTTGGCCCGGCCCAAGGGCCCCACGCTTGTGATGGATACCTATTTCGATTCCGAAGACTCCCTCCTGCAAAAGTCCGGATGGACCTACCGAGTCCGTCACAACGAAGACGGCCAGACGTTGACCCTGAAGCAGATCGGCACGGGGCAGAGGGGCATCTTCAAGCGCGAAGAAATCGAGCAGCCGCTTGCCGACGCCCTGATTAGAGCGGAATTTCCCCCACCGGGACCCGTAGCCGACATGCTGACGCGGGCGTTGCCCCGGGACGTCTGTTTGAATCCGTTGTTCGAACTGCACAACCATCGAACCCGCTATCACCTGACCCATCCCGAACATCCCGACGCGCTCATCGAGCTGAGCCTGGATCAGGTGACGGTCGATGCAAAGGATTCGCTCTCGTACACGGAACTCGAGTTTGAGCTGGTTCAAGGTCCAGACGACGCCTTGAACGATCTGCTGGTGGTGCTGGAACAACAGCCGAACCTGATTCGCGCGCGGGTCGGCAAATTCCATCGCGGCTTGCTGGCCAACGGCTGCGAAGCATCCCACGCGGAGGCCATCGTTCACCCGATCACCAACGTGAAGTGTCGTTGGGTCGACCTCGAGCTGCAGCATCTCCAGCAGCAGCTCCAGCTGTTGAAGCTCTACGAGCCCCTCGCGTGGGAGTCGGTACATCCCGAGGGCGTGCACCAGATGCGGGTAACCACCCGTCGCGTGCGGGCAGGTTTGCGCGCGTTCGCCAATGTGTTGCCGCCACGCGCAGCTGAGAAGCTGGCCAAAGACATCCGCTGGCTCACACGCAACCTCGGCCCAGTCCGGGATCTGGACGTGCACCTGGAACATCTGCACACCTATCAAGACCTGCTCAGCATCGAGGAGCGCCCCGCCCTCCTTCGTTATCAGCGGCACCTGGAAAAACGCCGCCGACAGGCTCATCGATCTTTGATCGCAGCGTTAGCCAGCGACGAGTACACGTGGCTCATCGAAGATTTCGGCACGCTACTCGCCGAAACGAAAGTGTTCGAAGGGCCGAATCAGTCCATGAGCATTCGAGAAGCCGCAGAGCAGCAGGTGCGGCCAATGCTCGATCGCGTACTGCGCAAGGGCCGGGCGATCGATAAATCCTCCGCCCCCGCAAAGCTGCATCGATTGCGCATCGACGCAAAGCGCCTTCGCTATCAGCTGGAGTACCTGCTCACGCCTTACGGCAAACCCATGGTAAGAGCGGCAAAGGCGCTCAGGAATCTGCAGAATACGTTGGGCGATCACCAGGACGCCTACGTCGCGATGGCGCAGCTGACCAGTTTTTGCGACCACACGAGCCTCAACCGGGTGGAACGCAAAGCGTTCAAGCAATTGGTTGCACTTGAAGTAGACAACGCCGCGCGGCACAGAAAGAGATTTGCGAAGGATTGGCGTCGGTTCGAGGCCAGATCAGCCGGCGTGAAACAACTGATTTGAATCGCGGGCTACGAGTCCGTACGAGGGGTGATCAGTTCAAGGGGCCGTGTTGGTACGGGTGACCCAGCAGGTATTTCCCGACGAAGCCGTAGTGGCCCGGGCGACCTTGCACATGCTGGGTGATCACATGCATGTCCTGGAATCGCCGGTGCAGCGGATTGTCGTGGTATATGCCGCTCGAACCCGCCACCGTGTAGCCAATGTCCAACGCCGCGGCCGCTTCGCGGATGACATGGGTACCGGCCATACGTAGCGCGATGCGCTGATCTTCGGTGATGCCCGACTGATTCGGCAATGCGTTCCAGATCTCGGCCACCGTGGCGTGAAGAAACGCGCGCGCCGCACGCCATCGAATCTCTGCCTGGCCTACCTGCGTGTGAACCAGAGGATCATCTTTGAGCACCTGGCTCGTAAAGCCAGGAACCTTATCGTTGGCGAGCGCCAACACGACATCGAGACCCGCGCGGGCAACGCCCAGGGCGACCGAGGCAAAGCTCACCGCAAAGGTCAGTCCAGACGGAATCTTATACAGGTCGTCTTCATGATTGGGTGGCAGCGACATGTCTGCCGTACAAGACTTTATTACAACGAGGTCTTGCACGGAGAACTCGAAGCTGCCCGTCCCCCGCAAACCCTGTACCTGCCAGTTGTCATGAAACGTGGCCTCCTCCTTTGGGAAGAAAGACATCACCCAACCCTTGGAGCCGGCCACCCGAGAGGCACCGAGCATCCAGTTCGCGTGCTGACAGCCGCTGGAGAAACCCCAGCGTCCCGTCAGTCGATAATCGTCTCCATCTGGCGTTGCGAGGCAGTTCAGCGGCGGCCCGTTGGCCGTAGCGGCGTCGGGGTCTTGCCAGATCTCTTTTGCGATCTCCGGGGCCAACCATACGCTCAAGGTCGCGATGACCGCACCCTGGGTGACGCACCAGGCCGTGCTGGCGTCCGCCTCGGCAAGTTCCTGGACCATATCGAGGAAGTCGGGCAGCGTGAGCGCCAGCCCACCCAGAGACTCCGGAATGAGGCAGCGAAACACGTGCGCGCGTTTCAGCGCCGCCACCAGCGGATCAGGCAGCCGTCGCTGGGCATCGATTTGATCCGCCGCAGCAGCAATCTGCTGACGGAACTCCTGGGCGATCGTCAAACCAGGCTGCTGCACCCGATAACCCGTCCTTTCGATTGCGTGGTTCGACTGTAGCAGAACGTGTGAGCAAACCTGACTATCATTCACGAGCGTTTGCTGGGGTTTCAGCACAAACGCCTCACCTTGCAGCACGCGGTATTCTGTCTAGAGGCAAAACACCGCATCCACTGATACCGCGGCGATTCTTCTGGATTGGATTCGCAAGGACGGTAGCGAGATACTGACGAGTTCTCCTGCAATGCCGCTTCAGAATGGGGACCAGCCGATGACCGAATTGACGCATGACCTGATCGAAGAGCTGCAGAGCATCGACACCCCCACCGTGTGCAATGCCCTGGAATTGCTCGCGCCTGAGCGGCGCGGCTACGGCTATACGGTGCGGCCCCTGGTGTGCACGCGCCCGGAGTTGCCACCCATCGTCGCGGTGGCTCGCACGGTCACCATTCGCGCCGCCCACCCAAGCCATCTCAAAGGGGCAGAAGCTCGCGAGCTGCAAAACGCTTACTACGCATACGTAGACGAAGGTCCCAAGCCCAGCGTGATGCTGATTCAAGACCTGGACGGTGAGCAGCGCGGCTACGGTTCCTGGTGGGGCGAGGTGAACAGCAACGTTCACAACGGCCTGGGGTGCCTGGGCGTGATCACCGACGGCAGCGTGCGCGATATCCCCGACATCGCCGACGGCTTTCAAATGCTGGCCGACCGGATCGGGCCATCACACGCCTACGTACACCCAGTGGATTTCGGCCGCACGGTGAACGTGGCCGGTATGCGCGTAACGCACGGTGAATTGATACATGCCGACCAACACGGCGCGGTGGTGATTCCCTGGGAGGTGGCTACCCAGGTGAAAGAAGCCGCCGACTCCATTGCCCGGCGCGAACGGGTGATCATCGAGGCCGCGCAGGAGCCCGGCTTTAATATGAAACGCCTTCGCAAGGCCTGGGGCGATGCGGCGGAAGTTCACTAGAGCGATTTTCGTGCTACGAGCGGAACCGGCGCAAGCCGCTTCTACGGGACGGACAGCTCCCGCACGATCTTCTGGTGCGCTTTCTCGTCGAGCCGGTATGCGCGCGCGGCAATGATCATTACCACCATGATTGCTGCCGGGAGCAGCGTCATCATGGCGTGAATGGCACGCAGCGACGCCTCGCTCTGCCCTGCGTTTGCCACATACCCAACGCTCGCCAATACGCCCGCAACGCCGGCGCCACCCAGAGCTTTGGCCAGCTTCTGAAAGAAGCTCGCGAACGCAAATATCGCGCCGTCTGCCCGCATGCCCATTCGCCATTGCGCGTATTCGACCGTGTCCGGAATCATCGCCCACCCCAGCACCGCAATCGGTGTGCCGCCCAGCGCCACCACGCAAGCCCACCCGAATATCCATTCCACCGCATCGTACGGAGTGAAATACAGCCCGATCGATCCGACAATGGTCACGATAGCACCGACGATGATACCGCCCGCCTTGCCAAACCGCGCTGCCAGTTTCGGAACCGCCAACAAGCCGACAAACATGATAGCCAGAGTGACGCCGAAGAACGGGGCGATCAGATCCTCGCGCCCGAGGTTGTATTTGAAGTAGTAGAGCGTCACCGTTTGCCGGACCGTGAACGAAAGCATGCCGCACGTGAATAAAATAATCACCACAAGCAGGGGCGGATTGGCGAACACGGCCTTAAAGCTGTCGGACAACGCAAGCTTCTGCGACGCTGGCGGCGTCACGCGCTCGGCCGTATTTTCCACCGTCAGCCATAGCAGAACCGTAGCGACGATGGCAAAAATGATCAGGGCTGAGCGAAAACCTTCCTCCGGGGTTTCAAACCAGCCAACTATCGGAAGCATGCCGACAGAAATCACGTAACCCCCGGCAAACGCGAACGCCATGCGAACCGTGGTAAGCGCTGTGCGCTCGCGGTGATCGGCCGTGATCGACGCAGTGAGCGCCGAATATGGAATCGAGACCACCGTGTAGGCAATGCCAAACAGAATATAGGTGCTATACGCCCACCACAGCTTGCCGCTATCGCTCAATTCTGGCGTGGTGAAAGTCAATATGGAGATCAGCCCCAACGGTAGCGCACCGTAACGGATATACCCTCGCATCCGCCCCCACTTGCTCTTTGTGCGTTCGGCGATGACGCCCATGATGGGATCCGTCACGGCATCCACAATTCGAGCGACCAGAAATACCCCGCCTGCCGCCGCCGCGCTCAGACCGAACACATCCGTGTAGAAGTACAGCAGATACGTCATGGCGGAAATGAAGTAGAGGTTGATCCCTAAATCACCCACGCCGTAACCGACCCGTTGGGCAACGGTGAGCTTCTCGGTAATCACGAATCCGCCTAGATAACCCCGGCCGATTTCAAAGCGTCTATGCGATCACGTGCAATACCAAAATCTTCGAGCACCGCTTCGGAATCGCTTCCTGGATCGGGAGCTGCGTTGTCAAAAGTCGCCGAGTGTGGGAAAAGTGAGAGATTGATGGGCGAGCGCACCAGGTTCAAATCACCGAGCTCGGGATGCGGTGCCGGTTTCACCATGCCGAGATAGCGCACCTGGGGATCATCGAACCCCTCTTTGATCGTATTGATGGGCCCGCACGGTACGCCCGCTGCGTTGAGCTTCTCAACGAGTTCATCGGTCGTATACCGGGTGGTCACGGCGTTGATGTCGGCCTTGAGTTGCTCCTTGTGGGCCATGCGATCGCGAGCATTCTGATAATCAGGATGTCCGCCGAGCGAATCGGCGTCCAGCGCGCCACAGAAACGTTTCCACAACCGGCCGCTGGAGGCAGCCAGATTCACCAGCCCGTCCTTGGAGTTGAACATGCCCATGGGCGTGTGATAGGGATGATCGTTGCCCTGCTGCTCGGGCACCTCGCCCGTCATCGTGTAGCGGGCACCTTGAAAGTCGAGCTTCGACATCATGGCTTCGAGCAGTGAGGTATGCACCCACTGCCCTTCGCCGGTTCGTTCCCGATGCAACAGCGCCAGCAATATGCCTTGGCCTAAAAACATGCCGGCCGACGTATCGCTGATGGCAACGCCCACCCGCATCGGCCCGCGCCCCGGCTCTCCGGTGACGGACATCAACCCACTCATACCCTGAATGATCTGGTCCACCCCGCCCCGCCCACCATAAGGCCCGTCCTGACCGAAGCCGGAAATGCTTGCGTAGATGATCGACGGATTGACGGTTTTAATCGATTCGTAATCCACCTTCAGCCGATGCTTTACTTCGGCCTTGAAATTCTCCACCACCACGTCGGCCTTGGCGGCAAGCTCGATAAACAGCCCATGGCCGTCGGGATGCTTGAGGTCGATGGTCAGGCTGCGCTTGTTGCGATGCAGGTTCTGCTCATCGGCGCCGCGCCGCGCACCGGTCACCGACTGAGCCTTGCCAGCCGGCGGCTCTACCTTGATCACGTCCGCACCCCAGTCGGCCAGCAACCGCACGGCACTCGGACCGGCCCGGGCAATGGTGAGATCGAGAACCCGTATGTGGGAAAGCGGGCCCATCTAGCGGATCCGCCCATCGGGCAACGCGGCGGTTACGCCATAGACTTTGGTCACTTCACGACATCCCTGTGTAGCATCACACTCAGATCATGCGCCATAGCGGTCTCTTCCGGGAACTGGACTAACGCGGGATTTTCTCACATCACGCCAACTTGTCTATAATGCGCCATTCCGCCGGCCATCAAACCTTGCAGTCTGGAGATCTCCTTGAAGAAAGCAGCGATCGTGCTCATCGTTATCTCAGCCGTCGTGGTCGGGTATTTCGTATTGCGCCCCACACAACCCGCGCTACAGCCAGCGCTCAGGAACGACGCTACCCTGCGAACCACCACCGCCGGAGACGTAGTCGGGTTCATCGGTGACCACGGAGCCCAGGTCTGGTTGGGGATTCCATTTGCAAAGCCCCCTGTCGGCGATCTGAGGTGGCGCACACCCCGGCCGCCAGAGCCGTGGGAAGGTGCGCGCGAAACTCTGGCCGTCGGCAACATCTGCCCGCAAATGGCCTCACTGCTGAGCGGTGACGGACTCAATCCCACCCGCAAAGTCGCCGGCGCGGAAGATTGTCTATATCTCAACGTGTATGCGCCCGCAAACTCCAGCGAGTTGCCCGTGATGTTCTGGCTGCACGGCGGTGGCAATTCGATCGGTCACGGCGGCTCGTACAACGGCGCACGTCTGGCTACGGCTCGCGATGTGGTGGTCGTGACCATCAACTACCGTTTGGCTCACCTCGGCTGGTTCTCACACCCGGCGCTGAAGACCGGTTTGCCCAGTGACGACTCCGGCAACTACGGCACCCTGGATATGATCCGCGCTCTGCAATGGACCCGCGACAACATCGCAGCGTTCGGTGGTGACCCGAACAACGTGACGGTGTTTGGAGAGTCTGCGGGCGCGACGGACACGCTGACCATGGTGGCATCGCCGCTCGCGGCCGGCCTTTTCCATCGCGGCATCGTCCAAAGCGGCGGGTTGCGCATCACGCCCATGTCCACCGCGCAGAACTATGCCAGCGATGGCGGCCATGAGATGAGTTCCCGCGAGATCGTGAACCACCTGCTCGTCAACGACGGCACCGTCGCGGATCTCCGCACAGCCCAGGCGCGGCAGGAGGACATGCAGCCCCCCGATCTGCGCGACTACCTGTACAGCAAAAGCGTGGAGGAGCTGTTTTCGATGTTCGACACCTCGATGTTCGGCATGATCAATACGCCGGACGTTCTGGGCGATGGCTACGTGCTGCCGGCGTCGAACGCCGAAGAGATTCTGAGCGACCCCGACAAGCACAACAGCGTGCCCATGATCCTGGGCACCAATCGTGACGAGCCGTCGCTGTTCATGGCCCGGAATCCTGAGTACGTGGACACATTTCTGTGGATCTTTCCGCGCTTGAAGGACGAGGCCAGCTACCTGCGTGCGGTCAAGTACGGGGCGCTTGCGTGGAAAGAACGCGGGGTCGACAGCCTCGCCACCTATCTCACGGCATCAGGAAATCCCAACGTCTATGCCTATCGGTTCGACTGGGACGAGGAAGGCAGCATGATGGGCTACGACCTCAGCAAGGCACTTGGTGCAGCCCACGCTTTGGAGATCGCCTTCGTTTTCGGCAATTTTACCGAAGGGCTGGGGCTTGGCTATCTGTACGATGCGAGCGAGGCGAAGGATGCACTGTCTGACAGCATGATGTCGTACTGGACCGAGTTCGCCTATACCGGCAATCCCGGTACGGGGCGCGACGGTAAGGATCCCGAGTGGTTGTCCTGGGGCACCGACGGCAAGAGTTCCATCATCCTCGATACCGTCTCAGACCAGGGAATCTTCATGATGAGCGACGTGGTCAGCAAGGCATCGATCAAGCTCGCGATCGTCGAGGATCCTGAAATCGCTGACCAACGTGAGCGCTGCACGTATTACGTGCGCTCATTCCGCTGGAGCGGAGACTTCGTCCAGGACGAGTACGACAACCTCGGCTCGCAAGGCTGCTCGGCCTACGACCCTGCAGACTTGGACGGCTTCTAGGCAGTGCAAGAGCGAGCGGCTCGCGATCAGCCACGCGAATGCTGTGCATTCGCCCCCGCGGCTACGGTTTTTTGGGTGGCAAGCCCCAGGCGCCCCCAGTTCACTTCGTTGCCTGGCGCCGGGGTCTGCGGGATGTTCTGTGACAATATCAGCGAGCAAACGGCAAAACCGGTGCCGATGAAGAACACCAGAGAGTTGGAGTAAATCCACACCAGCCCCAGCACGGCGGGAACCACCACCGCGGCGATGTGGTTGATCGTGAACGACACCCCGGCAGAGCTTGCGATGTCACGAGGATCGGCGATCTTCTGAAAATACGTGCTCATCGCGATGGCCAACGCAAAGAACATGTGATCCACCACGTAGAGACCGGCGGCAAGATACGGATCCTGAACAAACGCATACCCCGTGAACACCACGATCAATCCGACATACTCGAATGTAAGCGCCGCGCGTTCGCCCACGCGCCCGATCAACCGCCCGATGCGTTCGGCAAATGCCCAGTTGAAGGCGTAGTTGATGAGAAACAGCAGCGTCACCTGAGCGGCCGTGTAACCGAACTTCTCGACCATCAGAAACGCTGCAAACACGACGAAGATCTGGCGCCGAGCTCCCGAAAAGAACGTGAGGCTGTAGTAAAGCCAGTAGCGTTTGCGCAGCACCAGCTTTTTGGTCTGCCGCGTACCAGATTTAAACTCCGGAAAGCCGAGCCACATGACGACGGCCAGCGCCAGGCAAACCGCGCCGGAGATTACGAAGTTCCATATGTAGTCGAGTTCGAAGATCTCCAACAAAATCCACAACACGCAATAGGTAATGAGCGACGTAAGCGCGCCCACCGCAATCAGCTTACCCAGAACCTGAGGAGCTTCGAGCTTGCTCAACCACTGCAGCGACAGCGACTGCTTTAGCGTCTCAAAATAGTGAAAGCCGGTGGACATGAGCATGGTGGTGAAGTACAGGCCGTACTCGGTCGGGAAGAAGCCGGTGATCGCCACGCCAAGCCCAAGCGTCGCAAGCGCGATGACCGCGAATGTCTGTTCCTTGACGATCAGCAGCACGAAGACCGTGGTGAAGGCCAGAAACCCGGGAACTTCGCGCAGGCTCTGCAAGATGCCGATTTCCACGCCGGTAAACGCGGCGCGCTCCACCACGAAATTGTTGAGCAACGCCGACCACACGTTGAACGCCATGGGCATGGCAACGGACATGAGAACCAGCAACATCACCGGACGCTGCCAGCTGCTCCGCTCTTCGGTCGATTGCATAAGGGGTCGGCTGGCCACGGCAGATTCAGCGGGTCCGGCAAAAAAGAGGCCGATTCTACCGGTTTCGTGGGCCCGCCGCCCGCGCCTTGATCCGGATGCGGGTTAGTATTGGGCAACACGAGAGCAAAGGGCCAACATGCTCACCTGCACCTGGGCGCCCACGACCTTCCAAGGCACACAAGTCTTGGGCGGCAAGCCGACCACAAAGCCAATGCCATCGGGTTCGCGGCTTCTCGACTCGACCTTAGGCTATCTGCAGCGGGTTGAACGCCTGGGTATCAGCCATCTGCTGATCGCCCAGCGCTGGTGGGGCAGCGGCGAGGAGATCGAAGGTTCATCGCTGGATTGCCTGGCCATGACAGCGTTCTTCGCCGCGCACATCGATCAGCTGAACCTCATCACCGCCATCCATCCAGGTTTCTTTCACCCCACGGTGATCGCTAAGTGGGGCGCGACCATGGACCGTCTCACCCAGGGACGCTGGGCCATCAACATCACCAGCGGATGGAATCTGCAGGAATTCGAGATGTACGGCATAGACGTGCTGGATCACGACGAGCGCTACGCTCGCTCTGCGGAATTCGTCGAACTGTTGCGCCGCGCCTGGGACCAACCCGAGTGTTCTTTTCACGGCACCTACTACCAGGCCACGGGCTTGAAGCTCGAACCGCGACCCGAGCATCCGCTCACCGTCTACCAGGGCGGTCAATCCGAAGCCGCCCTGCGTCTGGCGGCCGAACATTCCGACTGGATGTTCTTGAACGGCGGCGCGCCAGAGAAGATCGCAGGGATCATCGACCGCGCCCGGTCGGCGTTCGACAAAACCGGGCGCACACCCCGGTTTGCCCTGTATGCCGCGCCGTTGTGCCGAGCCACCGACGCCGAGGCTTGGGATGCGGTCGATGCAATGTTGCTTCAGGTGAATCCCGATATGC
>Ga0114950_10003872_pt1 | contig 11594 bp, 7 predicted proteins | sample N075metaG_FD_83503 | JGI IMG/M metagenome (GOLD analysis project Ga0114950, IMG submission 83503) | Deep subsurface microbial communities from Kermadec Trench to uncover new lineages of life (NeLLi) - N075 metaG | ecosystem: Environmental > Aquatic > Marine > Ocean trench > Sediment | place...
GGCCGATGCCTTCGTCATCGGCGAGCCGGTCCTCGCGGACCTCGTCATGGACGGTGAGCCCGTCGAGGTGGTCGAGCACTCTGCCTCGACGAGGCTCACCCGCTGGGACCGCATCGCCTGCCGGATTCTCGATCTCGGCGACCGCAAAGTGTTGGCGGGGGCCCTGCTGCATTTTCGGAACGATGCCGCCGACAATGTCATCGACGCTGTGATGCGAAGGATGAAGAAGGTGTCGCGCCGGGTACGCAAGATCCCCGCACTGAAGGACATCCCGATGGAATCAATCGATGCGCTCATTCGGAGCGAGGTCATGGCAACCACCGCCCCGCTGTTCAGCACGATCTGGCTGCTGAGTAGGTTCGAAGAGCTCAGCCGACCGATGCCCGAGCTGGTGAACTTCGATGGCGAGCCGGTGGCGATGGTGAAGGTGCGGCTACCCCTCGACGGCGATCCCGACGAGGCCACACGCATGATCGACGCCTGCCCGGCGTTCGAGCGCCACGACGAGGCCCGGCGTTGGTCGTGGGTGGTCACCGCTGATGAGGTGGCGACGGGCACGGGCGCCTACCATGCCGGGCGGCGGCCACCCCCTACGCGGCACCCTCGAGCTGGTGCGACGTGGCAAGAAGGAGCCGGCGCTGGTGCTCGAAACCAACTCCCGCGCGCGCGGCGAGCGGGGCAAGGAGCTGATCGAGGAGCTCCTCGGCAAGCGGGTGCGGCCCGGATTCCTCGAGATCGAGGACATCAGCCGGGCGAGCCAGCGGATCGCCGCGGCGGCAGACATGGGTGCGGAGGCGCCACCTGGCCCCTCCAGCCGTCCCGGCGGGCCGGGCGCTGGTGATGCCCCCACGATCGGAGCCCCAACCAATTCCTCCATACCCCCGGAGGTCCAGGCCGAAGTGCGCCGGCAGTTCAACGACCAGCACTTGCGCGACTGGATCGACATGGAAATCCCGGCCCTCGGTGACAAGACTCCGCGCCGCGCCGTGCGCAGCAAGGCCGGACGCCGGGGCGTACTGCGGCTCCTGAAGGACATCGAGCGTGCCGAGCATCTCGTAGCCCGCGATCTGGGGGTCGAGCCCTACGATGTCGTTCGGCTCTGGCGCGAGCTGGGGCTCGAGCAGCACCGGCCGGCCGGCGCCTGATTGCGGAGCCTTCCCGAAGCGTCTGGTCTCCGAAGCGCCCTACCCGGACAGAAGCCCCTGCACCCATCGGTACGCCCACGCGGCCACCCCGCCCAGCAGTGCCGCCAGTAGCAGCAACCAGAGAAGCGACATCAGCTTCAGCGCCAGGGCCTGACGGCTCACGGAGCGGGTTTTCCGCCGCCGGCTCTTCACCAGCGGCGGCTCGAAGACGTGCTTGAGCACCTGTTTGAGAACCTCTTCGTCGCCCCAGTAGGCAAGGTGGCTCAAGGCCGGCACGCGGGCGCCTTTCGTGTGGATGTTCTCCACCAGGCTCTCGTCCACGTGAGAGCTCCGGAAGCGCGTGGAGTCCAAAGAACCCGACACCGGATCCTCGGTATAGAAGAAGTTGCGCCAGAACTCTCGATCTTTGGTGCGCTCTGGGCTGTCGAAATACTTTCGCCCCTTCCACAGGTCGAGGGGACGCCCATCGGCGGCGAGTTCCTTCGATCCGCGCTCGTAACACTCCGGCCATTTGCGTAGTACAGAGCTGGAAAACAGGAGCGCGATCTTATCGAGCGGTGAACCCAGCGTGATGAAGGCCTGAAGGGCCTCCTCCACGCGCTTCGCCCCCGCGTGGTGAGGATCCTCCCCCCGCTTCTGCTCGCAACGGTGGAGGATGTCGCCGAGGGTGTTGTAGCTGATGACCGTGCCGAGGCTGTGTGCCACCCAGGTCACGCGCTCGAAACGATGCGCCGATCCGTTGATCTGCAGCTTGTCCTTGTCCGCGAGGTCGTTCAGATCCCAGTCCAGGCCCAGGAGCTTGAGGAACTTACGGCCCACCTCTAGATCGATCGCCGTCACGATCGTGTGCGCCGTATCACCCTGAGGGTCCAGGTAGTTCCGTACGTCGGCGAGCGTATGCGTAATGATGCGCCTGGTCTTCGGGCGGAGGTTCAGTAGCGCGACTGCCGTCCACAGCATCGGCACGAGCATCCAGTAATAGGTCCTGGCCCATCCGTGGCTCCGGTGAATGAGTTTCACGCCTTGCGGCACGAGCCAGAACGTCGTTCTCCACCAGCCGTACACGCGCCGCTCCCAGACCTTCGAAAAGAAGCTCCGCTCCCTGGGGTGGAGCGTTTTCCAGAGCTCCTCGTGCGTTTTCTTAAAGTCGCCGTAGGCTCCCCAATAGCCGTCGAATACGAAGGGGACCGGCACGATCCAGTCGTCGACCGGAGAATCGCGCTGCGTCTCCCAGTGCTCGGGCTCCACCGCCTGGACGGCGTTTTCGATGCCGGTCCGCAGCGTGGCGGCGGTTTCTGTGAACTGGTGCTCCCCCATTCCGTGAACCACGAAAATCGCCCGCTTGCGAAACGGATTGTCGATGTCCTTGCCGCCCCGCCAGATGCGCTCCGGGATGAGACCAAAACGCCACTGGAAGTAGGCCGGATGCACGGTAGGATCGATATCCAGGTACTCGTAAGCCCGCGGACGCTTGTTCTTGTTGGGTGTGGGCTGCGGCGGCTCGGGGGGGCTGCTTGGGCGAGCTCCGACCCCTTTCCCGGGCTCTACGAACCCGGTACGACCGATCGTGTGCCGCTCGAGCACCCGATGTCTCAGCCCGCCGGCCCGGTAGCCTGCGGAAGATCCAGCGCCTTCTCTTCAGAAACGTCAATCGTCGCCGCCTCGGGAAGATTCACCGCCGCGGAGGAGGGTGGCCGGGGTTCGATCTTTCGGGTTCGCCGCCGGCAGCCACCGGGACACAGGATTTCGCATGCGCGCACCTAGGACCATGTCAACGCCTGTAGCTCACTGGTCCCCTGCGACGGCCCCATTGTAAGCGAGCGAAAGAAGATCGACAAAGGACTCGCGCAGGCACTCCACCGCGCCATCAAAGTTGACGGGGAAGCCGGCGTGGACGAACGACCAGTGGGTGTCGGCACGGCGTCCAGTTCGGTGGCTTGTCTGCTGAGCTCGGACACACCGCGACGCATTCCGCTCTGTGGCCGTCCCAAGAGACTAGGCTCTGCGCTTGTCACGAGCGTTCGACACGACGCCGCAGGTGTGGATCGACCTGCAGAAAGACTATGAGCTGTGGCACGCGGCGAACGACTCGACGGATTGGAAGAGGATCCGGTTGATCGCGTTTAAAGAGCGCTACCGATGAACACGAGAGTAACGACGGGGTCTGCTAATGGTGCTGATGATGGCCCCGTCGCGGCGCGGGTACATGACGGTGAAGCGATCACTGGCTCAGCTGGCCTCGGAGGATTCCACCCGATTTTCTTCTCGACCAGTGATTGAATCGCTACCTGCGTCAGGGTCTGGAAAGCTCCCCTCCTTCGCATCCCGCAAAATCGCCAAGGTCTCGTCGGGAAAGTCGGCCTCAAGCATCCAATCGAGGTAGTCGGGCGCCGTTTCCGCCACCTCTCGAAGAGGCGCGCCCGCGTGCTTTCCGAAACTGAATACCGCTTCCCCACCCCGCCACTTGAACTTGCCGTCTTCGTCGACCCAGCTCGGATCCCGACAGTACTCGTGCAACTCTGCGGCGGTGCGCGGTAGTTCGCTGTAGCGCTCCATCTGGCGCAGCAAGATCTCCATGGTCGCAAGGGTGTCTGCCCCGGCGCCGTGGGCGCCCTCCAGATCTTTCCCACAGTAGAAGTCGTAGGCGGTGGCCAGATTGCGTCGCTCGTTCATCTTGAAGATGGCGCAGGCGTCGATTACCGAGCGCCCCGCCAGCTCGAACTTGACGCCGGCCCGGGCGAATTCTTCCTGCAGAATGGGGACATCGAACCACCGCAGGTTGAAGCCGACCAGGTCGCAGTCCTCGAGAAACGCAGCCAGGCTCCTGGCGACTTGGCGGAACGTCGGCTCGGCGGCGACATCCGCATCCGAGATCCCGTGAATCGCGGTGGCGTCCGCAGGAATAGGCATCTCGGGATTGAGCCTGCGGACCTTGTAGGCGGCGGTCCCATCCACGTCGATTCGCAGAATGGCGATCTCGACGACGCGGTCGGAGCGCACGTACGTTCCGGTGGTCTCGAGGTCGAATACCGCCAAGGGCTTCTTGGTGCCTAGAGCTGTTGCCAGATCTCGGGCGACGGCCGCGTGCTGGTCGTTGAGCTGTGTTTCGCCGATTTGCATGAACTTCCCTAGCCCCGTTCCTAGTCCGTGAACGGCGGATAGCACAGGGGTTTCTGGTGCGCCAATACTACTGCTGGAGGGAGTAAGGACTACAGAGGGGAGTCTCCACCACCCTTGAGCGGTATCGCGAAAGCTGTTTGAATCGGTCATGTTTGGGGATCAGAAAACTACGCCAACTTGCCTCGCAATCTCATCTTCAGGGTTGTCACGATCGTCGCGATCGCGTTTTTTTCGTACCTCCTATACGTCGATCAAGTCAGTTATGGCGGCCGAATTGGACCGTTGGGATTCGGCAACAGCATCACGCTCGTTCTGCTAATCGTGGCGCTCGGTGCGCTGTATCAGTACCGCGATTTGCTCCCTCGCCTGCTGCCACGGGTGAAGAGAGTCTGGCAATTCGAGTTCTTTGAAACCGACGCCCACTCAAACGTAGACGCCCTGAAGAACGTGCGGGTAAACGTTGAGACACTTGCATTCGTCGACGGTGACTTGACGGACGAAGAGGAGTTCACATACCGGGAACTCGATCGCCACACCACGACATTGCGCGGCGAGCTCGACTACATGCGAGAAGCGGACCGGCAGAAGTACTACGAATTCCTCTACCAGGTCGGCACGACGGCTATGGGCCTCGGAGAGCGCGCTCGGGCGGCCGACCGATTGGAACACCTGATCGACGTTTCAGACGGCAAGTACAAAGCTTCTGACGTCTATTTCGCTTGCGGCCTCAATCATGTCCATTGGGCAGAGGATTCGCGCGGTGAGCGTAAGACCCAACGGAACAAGCTCGCGATCGAGAGACTCGGGCAAGCCGCCAAGGAAGATCCAAACCGCCCTCGGGCCATGTTCTGGAAAGCCTACGCACAAGACGAGCTGGGACAGCAGCCTCGAGCGATAAAATCCCTTCAGAAGGTACTCAGGCTTGCCCCGCGGCATGCAGCAGCCAAACTCAACATGGCGATTGCACACACCAAGCTGGGCCAAATGAAGGAAGCTTGCGACGCATTACGCTCGATCAACGACAGCGATCACCAGGCTCTGGAATTCGTCGAATGGGCGACTACCGACGAGGAGCTTGGTCCGCTGCTCGAGGATCCAAGTTGGGGGCCCAAGGCCAAATTGTTCCTGGAAAACGCGGGAAAACGTCTAGGCGCGGCAAAAGACGCCGCTAGTTAACCAATCGTCCCGCCGCCGCCCTTTGCCTTGCGATGGATAATTGTCATGAATATGCCTCGTTCACAAACGTTTAGCGTAACAGTGGCTGACATGATTGTAGCGGTGGGCTGCGAAGCATCGCAAGCATATCCGCTGGGAACTCGCTTCGACCTCCGAGCTTGGGCCCACAGGTACCGGTCACCTCGTGCAGATTACACGGTGGCAGGTCAATTCTAGTTCTTATCCTCCAGTTGCGCCAACCAGGACGATGATGACCCCATCGCGGAGTAAATCAGAGCGATAGTTCCCACCGGAAAACCTGCATCTGCGCCGTTATGGGCTCAGATCCATTGTCGTCATGGGAACGGGGACTACAACGGGGACTACACGGAGGTTCGGATGGACGCCGCTTTCACCGTAGGCACGTACAGCGTGAATGTTCCCGACAACAACCAGGCGAATGCCTCCATTACGCTCACCGACGAGGATGATGTGTGGGAGGCTCGAGTGGATTTCTCCCCCGGGAGCGACGACATGGACCGTTCGACGGTCGAAATACAGGACGACAATGTCGGCCGGGTGCTGATGACCAGCGATTCTCTCGAGCCGCTCGTCGACTTGCTGAAGAACGAAAACCCGGTGTACGTGTCGTTCTCCACGGACACCAACTTGTTCATCGTCGCCACCGGAACGAACCCGTAGGGCCCGGAGAAAACGCGCCGCAACGCCATCCACTAGCCCGGATATCTCAACGGGGCACCGCTGTCCGGGGGGGCTCTAAAGGCGCCATCCTCCTCGCACGTTGACGGCCCGCTCGCGGATCGCCAGGACGCGGGAGTGATCATCTCCCATCGACCCACCGCAAAAACGCGCAGTTGTGTCAGTGATTTCGACGCAACGCCGAAACGCGCACTTGCGTTCGTGATCTCGACGCAGCGCGTCGACGAACCCGGCATGATTGAGGGTCTTCTCGTCGGTGCGAACCAGCGAATCGGCGAGTTCGAACGCAACCGCGTCATGCGGTAGGCAAAGGTAATCTGACCAGAAGGATTGGTGAAGCTCATGAGACGGACAGGGTTGTTCCTGATCATAGGTAGTTTTTATGTGCTGGCAGGAAGCTCGTATCCCCAAGACGGCAGGGCACCCGTCGCTCGGTTCGAGTTCGAGGGGAACATCGACAATGCCGCCGGCACTTCCGTGGCGGGAGCGATTGCTGGAAACGTTTCGTTTGTAGCGGGTCTCGAGGGCCAGGCTCTGGGCCTGACCGCGGGCGACTCTTCGGCGCTGCTGACACTCGAGCGAGAGAACCTGCCGTTTGATCGAGGCGAGGATTTTTCGGTGCAGTACTGGATACGAACCACCATGGGGCCCGAAGCGCGCACCGTGATGCTCTCGACAAAGGCGTTCGTCGACAACAGTCTCGCTGCGCACAAGCAATCGGGATGGGTGTTCTACATCTCCGACGGTACCTGGGCATGGAGCATGGGTTCCGGCACGCGACGGATTACCTACGAGCGCGACAACGGCGAGCACATGCCGCTCAACGATGGGCGATGGCACCAGCTCACCATGACCTATGACAGCGCCCGCTCGGAGATCCGGTTGTTTTACGACGGGCAGAACAAGGTTGTGTACAACGTCGACGATTCGGTGGGCTTTGATTTCAGCAGCGCCAACTCCGGGGCCAGCAGCGGGGCCAACTCCGGGGCCGGCACGATGGTCGTTGGGTGGGCCGGCACCGAGGCAAGTCCGGCGGCGGAGATACTCCCGGCGATCCATGCGGGTGCCGACAACCTCCAGAAGCTGGTGGACGAATTCAACCGCCTCGGTCTGAACGAGGTGGCCCCCGAGGAGTTCGTGAACTTGATCGTCGAGCCCCAGCGGCTCTTCCGCCAGAAGGTCGATGAGAGGGTCGAGCTCCTGGGTGCCGACGGCGCAGCGTTTCGCGAGTCGATGCAATCGGTCGACTTCGAGCCGGTTACAGCCGTCGAGGCCGAGCTGATGCGAAACCCCTACACCATCCATCAGGCATTCAGCTTCATGGAGGCCGCACCGCTCCTGAAGATCTACGACCTCGTCGATGGCGAAGTGGTCATCGACGAAATTGCCGCCCAGGCGTTCACCGAGCAAGAGCGCCTCTACCCGCCCGATTTCGACATCGACAACCTGGCGATCTGGGATCGCCCGCTGTCAGCCGACGAAGTGCTGGACGCTTACGCGGAGCACTTCAAGCCCGTGGTCGCTGCCGTCGACCTCGACCAAGAGATCACCTCGATCACGGCGGGCTCCTGGAACATCTTCCACGGCGGCAAGCACTTCACCGTGGACGAGCACGGCTGGGATTCGAGGGTCGCGATCGCCGAGATTCTGCGGCGGCAAGACGTCGACGTCCTGATGATGCAGGAGACCTACTCATCGGGTGATTTCATCGCCGCGGAACTGGGCTACTACTTCGCCACGACGGTCGATTGGGACTACCTGAATCAAGGGTCCAACATCTCGGTATTGAGCCGCTATCCGATCGAGGAGGTGTACGTCGAACAGGACTCACCCTTCATGACCGTCGCCACCAAGATCGCCATCAGCAAGACCCAGCATCTGTACGTCATGTCGAACTGGTACGGCATGGACCAGTTTCCGGCCGTGTTTGCGTTCAACGGGTCCAGATTCGCCGAATCGGACACCATTCCGACGCTGTTCGGCGGCGATTTCAACGCCGTTCCGCATACCGATGGAGGCGACAGTCCCGCCTCACCCACCATGCTGGACGCCGGCTTCACCGATGCCTTCCGAAGCCTCCATCCGAACGTGCAGGAGAACCCCGGAGCCACCCATCGAAACGGTCGCAGAATCGATCAGCTCTACTACAAGGGCGCGGCGCTGCGGAACACCTCGACGAGGCTCGTAACCACGTGGCCGACCGGCTTTCCTTCCGATCACAATTTGATCCTGGCGACATTCGACCTGAGCTACCCGTCTGCCGCGCGACGGTAAGTCGAGGACATCAGCCGCCTCGCGGCCGTTGGGCCTACGAAGATTCGAAGCCGAACAATCGCCACTCGCCTCGGCGGTGCGGTTTCGGTAGAAGTCACGGCTCGAGACCACCAGATCCAGGTTGCAGCAGGTACTCACCCGACCGCGGGGCTTGGTGCAGGGGGCGGATTCCGAGTGTATGTCGTAGCACATCTCTTTCTCCCTCGTAGAGGTTTGCCGTTCTAACTGCCAACGCGCCTTGGGTCGCCGGAATGGCTCACGACGCCTCATCCGCGAGATGGGTCCGAGGGCATGTCGTGGTCGGGACCGAGGAGGTTGCCCTCATTCCCGGCATTGATTCGATCTTCCACCTACCTTTTGTGATCCGAATCCGGCCTTCCTCACGCGCCAATACCTAGAGGGCGCAGCCGACACGGACGCCCGTATCCATGCCAAACCAGGAGACCGGGTATGGTAATCGCCACCAAGAGAATCGGAACCGCCGCTTTTGTGGATCTCGCGGGAAAGCTGACCGTCGATATCGACACGAAGAAGCTCCATGACGCCGTGCAACAGCTTATCCAACGCGGTGCGCGGGTGGTCGTGCTGGACCTCGCCAACGTCACCCGATTGGATTGCTCGGGGATCGGACAATTGATCGAGCTGCGCAACCGCACTCACCAGGCGGGCGCGGCGTTTGGCCTTCTCAACGTCGGAGAACGCCACCTGCAAATGCTCGATCTCCTCGGAATCCTGAATGTCTGCCGCGTGCTCAACAGCGCAGAAGAGACCCGCCCGACGTACCCCGAGGAGGTTGAGGGCACGGTGTGGTGCGTACCGCTCTCGGCAGAAGTCACTGAACCCATCCATGCCCGCCCCTAGCCCGGATATCTCAACGGGTCACGGCTGCGCGAGCGCGGTGGCGCACGAGTACTGCGTTGCGCTTGATTCGGGTGCTCGACGTCCGGGAGACCCGACACCCCGCAGTATCAGGTTTCATACGTATGTGACTACGTGTGTTCCCTGGTGATCATTGCTGACTCTCGATAAGATGCGATCAATACCCGCATGCAGCAAACCCGGAACCCCGGACGTCACAATGCCTCCGAGAGCGCCAGATCCCCGCTGGGAGCGGGTCAAGAGTTTGCTTGAATCGGCCCGTGAGCTTTCACCGGCCGACCGGGAAGCCTTTCTGCTCAATGAGTGCGGAGACGACCCCTCCATAAGGAAGGAAGTCGAGTCGCTGATCCGTCACGGGACGGATTCCGACTTTCTTCCGGTGCCGGAGGTCTCCGAGCTCGGCGTCGATATGACCGTCAACCTCGAAGGCCACAAGCTCGGCCCCTGGCTTGTCGAGCGCCGCATCGCCAAGGGAGGCATGGGTGCCGTCTACCTGGCCCGGCGCGACGACGGCGAGTTCCGCAAGCAGGTCGCCATCAAGGTCGTGCGACAGCGCGTCGCCACCGACGCGGCGCTGCGCCGCTTCCGCGCCGAGCGCCAGATCCTGGCCGAGGTCGAGCACCCCAATATCGCCCGGCTCCTGGATGCCGGCACCACCGACGACGGCCTCCCCTACCTGGTGATGGAATATGTCGAGGGGGTGCCGATCGACCGCTATTGCGAGGAAGGAGGGCTCGATCTGGCCCAGCGGCTCGAGCTCTTCTGCCAGGCCTGCGCCGCCGTCCAGGTCGCCCACGACCATCAGGTGGTTCACCGCGATATCAAACCGAGCAATTTGCTCGTCACCGCCGATGGCACGGCCAAGCTCCTCGACTTCGGTATCGCCAAGCTGCTCGCCCCCGAGCTCATGGATCAATCGGTCGAACGTACCGCCGAGTTCCAGCGGCTCATGACGCCGGCCTTTGCCAGCCCCGAACAGGTCACAGGCGACGCCGTCAGCACGGCGAGCGATGTCTACTCACTCGGTGTCGTGCTCTACCGGCTGCTCACCGGGCAGCATCCATACGAAGTGGACGAATCGTCCAGAGAGGCCATCGAGCAGGTCGTGTGCGGCGTCCAGCCTATTCCTCCGAGCCGGACGGCGGCGTCTGCAGAGGTCCGACGGGCGCTCGCCGGCCCGCTCGACGCGATCGTGGCCAAGGCTCTGGCCAAGCACCCCGACCAACGATTCTCTTCCGCGGAATCGCTGGCCCAGGCGATCGCCAACACCGAAGTAGCGCCGGTTCGGCTGTCGTCGACGCCGGCGAAGGAAGCGGATCACGCGGCCACGACGCCGCCCCCCGAGCCGCAAAGGGGGTCTCCAGGTAAGCGGGCAGGGTCCGTATCCGAGCGGCCGGACCCCGCCTTCCCGACGGAAGATCGCCTCACCTGGGGGCACCTCGAAATCATCCGCAAGCTCGGCGAGGGTCAATTCGGCGAGGTCTTCATGTGCCGGGACCCGGCCCTCGACATGATCGTGGCGCTCAAGCTCTTTCATCGCGGAGAAGGAGAGGGAAAGGGAGAAGGAGAGGGAGAGGAAGCCACACCGCGGTTGTCGGGCCGCATTCTCGGAGAGGGGCGCCTGCTGGCCCGCGTCAACCACCCCAACGTGGTCGACGTCCACGGCGTCGCCGTTCACGACGACACCGTCGGCATGTGGATGGAGCACATCCACGGCAAGACGCTGGCCGACCTGCTGGAGTCTCAAGGTCGTCTGAGCGCCCGCGAGGCCAGCTCCATCGGTGTCGACCTGTGCGCCGCGCTCGCGGCAATGCACAGCCAAGGCGTGATCCACCGCGACATCAAGGCCCAGAACGTCATCCGGGAAGAGGGCGGCCGGATCGTCCTCATGGATTTCGGCGCCGGGCGCGACATCGTAGACGGCAAACCCGTCGGCCGCGCCGCCGGCACACCGCTCTACATGGCCCCCGAGGTCCTCCGCGGCGAGCCCGCGACGGCGAGCTCCGACCTCTACAGCATGGGCGTGCTGCTCTGCCATCTGGTAACCCGCGCCTTCCCGGTAAGCGGCACCTCGATCGCCGAGATCATGGAGAAGCACGATAGGGGCGAAGCCCCCATGCTCCGCGACCTGCGTTCGGACCTGCCGAGCCAGTTCGCGCGGGTCGTGCAAAGGGCAATCGATCCGGACCCGGCCAAGCGGTTCGCTACCGCCGGCAAGATGCAACAGGCACTCGAAGCTGCAGCGGACATGCCGACTCCTCCTCCGGATCTGATGCCCGCCCCGGATGATGGCGACCAAGA
>Ga0114950_10003874_pt1 | contig 11593 bp, 9 predicted proteins | sample N075metaG_FD_83503 | JGI IMG/M metagenome (GOLD analysis project Ga0114950, IMG submission 83503) | Deep subsurface microbial communities from Kermadec Trench to uncover new lineages of life (NeLLi) - N075 metaG | ecosystem: Environmental > Aquatic > Marine > Ocean trench > Sediment | place...
CCTGGCCATTCTCGGGAACCTCGATGGACTCACGATGGCCTTCGGCGCGTCGCTGATGGGCATCGCGATCGATTACTCGAATCACCTCCTCATCCACAATCGGCTCTCGGCGTCGCCCGAAACCCCGTCGATCACAGTCCGGCGGATTCGACCGAGTTTGATGCTCGGCGCCGCCACAACGATCGCGAGTTTTGGAGGCCTCGCAGTCACGGCGTTCCCGGCATTTCGAGAGATGAGCCTATTTGCGTCGATCGGTGTCGGGGCGGCATTACTCGCGAGCCTAAAATTGCTTCCCGCCCTGCTTCCGTTTTCACCCGCGCTACCGGACCGCTCCGCGGTGGTAGCCGCGTGGCTCAGCGATCGGCTGCTGGCTCTCGAACGGGCGCCGCGCGCGCTGCTCTTTGCTCCTATCGCTTTGCTTCCCGTGGCGGCGATTGTGCTGACGAAGCTGGAATGGATCGATGACATGTCGGAGCTGACGAATTTTCCCGAAGCCCTGCTCGACGAAAGTCGGCGCGTGCACGAGCGGGTCTCGAGTATGGATTCGAGCCATTTCGCGATTGGTGTGGCGCAGGACACCGCGAGCGCGGTCGAACTCAACGATCGCATCGCCGAGCAGATCGACCTCGCGATCAACGCGGGCGAACTCGAAGCGAGCCGCACGCTGCACAGCCTGCTCTGGTCCGAAGCGCTTCAGCGCCGAAATTGGGAACTGGTCACCGCAGATTCTACACTCCCCGCCAGGCTCGACGCAGCGTTCATCGCAGAGGGGTTTCGACCCGGCGTGTTTCGCAAATTTGGCGAGACACTCAATGGGCCAACCCCATCGCCACTCAGTATCGCCGACCTCGAAGCGAGTCCGCTCGCGGACTTTCTGGCGCCGTTTGTCATTCCGCTCGGCGAGGAGATCGCGGTCATCAGCTACCTGCGTGGGCTTCGATCGCCGGAGGCTTTGCGCAGCCGACTCGAGCGAATCGACGGCGTCTACCTGCTCGACCAGGGGACCTTTGTCGATGACATCTACAGCGAGTTTCGCGTCGCAACCCTGCAGCAGATCGGGGTGGGAGCAATCTTGGTCCTCTGCATCCTTACGCTCCGCTACCGCCACTGGCGCCCGGTGCTCGCGGCCTTTCTTCCCTCGGTGATCGTCGCCGCGCTGTTGCTTTCAATTCTCGCCCTGCTCGGCGTGCGGGCCAACCTGCTCCACGCGATGAGCCTCATCATGGTTATGGGCATGGGAGTCGACTACGGGATCTTTCTCGTTGACAGCGCGCGCGATCGCCAAACCCTTGGGGCGACGATGTTGAGCCTGATGATGTCGTGCCTCACGACAGCCTTCGTGTTCGGCACGCTTGCCGTTTCATCACAGCCCGCACTGCGAGCAATCGGCATGACGACCGGGATCGGCATCCTGCTCTGTTATCTGCTCGCGCCCGTAACCCTCGCCGCAATGGGGCTCGGACGGACCCTGGAGCACGCGGATGCGTGAGTTTGGTCGAAGAATCTGTTCCGTTGTTCAGCGCGCAGCGATGCGCTGGGCGGGCAAGAGCAGAGTCCGGGCTAGGCGGGTCGCTGCGCCACGGAGAATCGCGGTATCCGATTCGCTTGGAATTACGGCATTCAATTTGTCGAGAACTGGGGCATACGATTTGTTGGGGATTGCAGCAGCTATTTTATTGAGTTTCACTGCGGCCTGCAGTTGGCTTCCTTTCGCGCCGCGCTCGATTCCGGACTGCCCCGGAGCGATCCGCTCCACGGATGATATCCGGGGCGATTTCACGATTCGCGAGTGGGTGACCGTCAGGGCAGAGGGTGTCGACTTTCCGTTCGAGCTGATCGTGCAGAAAAAGGAACGCGAACTCGTCCTCATCGGACTCAGCCCGTTGGGTGCGAAGCTATTCAGCATCGTTCAGACTGGAATCGAAACCAATGTGGACGCGCTGCCCGGGGCGGTTCTCCCGATCCCGCCTCTCAACGTACTTCGCGACCTGCACCGATTTCGTTTTTCGCAACTCGGCGCGCCCATCTCCGAGTTCGAGCCAGCCGTTTTCGACCGCGCGGATTGTGGCTATTCGATCCGCTTCGAGACGTTGAGCGAAGGGCCACTGTAATGGAGGGCAGCGGCAAGGAACTGTTGTCGTGAAGGACGCGAACTCGCAGCGGGGGTCGGAGCGTTCGCGCTTTGCGCTGGCCACACGCTCCCTGTTGGGCAGCATCTGGTTCACGCTCTGGTTTTTCGTCGCGTTCCCGGCCGGACTGCTCCAGCTCGGCGGCGAAAGTCTGATCCCACCGCCCGGCCCGAACCAGCCGATCGGCTTCGCGTTGATCGCGGCGTCCCACCTCATTCTCGTTGCGCTCGTCTCACGATTCGTGAACCAGGGAGGCGGAACTCCCATACCCCTTCAGCCACCGAATCAGATCGTCGCGCAGGGATTCTATGCGCGTGTCCGCAATCCGATGTACGCGGCCTACGTCGCGATCGCGTTGGGCGAGACAATCCTCTACCGCTCCTGGACCCTGCTCGCCTATACGGCGGGATTCGCGCTGCTACTTCACGGCTACGTGATGCTCGTCGAAGAACCGAAGCTGCACTCGCGTTTTGGTGACGCGTACAAGCGCTACTGCGAGACGTCTGGCCGCTGGCTTCCACGGCGCTGAAGTTTTCCGCTCGGCGTGCGTTCGAGCGCGTCGACGACGCGGAATTCCCGCGGAACCTTGTAGGCGGGTAGCTGTTCGCGGCAGAATCTCGCGAGTTCGGATCGCTCGGGCGGCTTGGCGTCAGCGACGAGCGCGATTTCCGCGCATGGGATCTCGCCTAGATGAGCGTGCTCGACCGAGAATACTCGGCTCTCTCGAATCATCGGGTGAGAATCGAGAACGACCTCGATTTCCTCACCAAAGAATTTCATTCCCGCCATGCAGATGCGATTGACCCGCCGCCCGCTGATGTGCAGATCGCCATCTGAGTCGAACCAACCCTGATCACCCGTGCGAAACCCGTCGGGTTCGAGGATCTCGGATCGCAGAGTCCACGGATCGAGGTAGGCATCGAGGGCTCCGGGGCCGCGGATGCATATTTCGCCCGTTCGCTCCGGTGATCCCGGTCCTTCGACGGGTCGACCATCGTCTCCGCGCAACCAGACCTCGAAGTCAGGCAGGGGTTGTCCGAGCGCCAATGGTTTGGAGTCCGCAGAAACGAGATTGATGACTGGAAGTCCGACTTCGATGATCCCGAGCGCCTGAACGAGAGGATGGTCGAATCGCTTCACGAAAGCCTCCGCAATTTCGCTGCGCAAACCTTCGGCGGTTGATATCGCGAGGCGCAGCGAATCGAAGCCGATCTCGGAGACATCCTTCGCGAGCAGCTTGTAATGGTGAGGCGACGCATAGACGACCGTCGGAGTCTCTTCTTTCGCAAACTCGAGTACTTCCAGGGCGAGCGGACTCGAAGGCAGAAGGATCGTCGCGCCGCTATCGAGATAGAGCAGAATCGACACCACAAAGTGATGTGCCATCGGGAGTAGCCAGAGAACACGGTCCGCGGGATCGATGCGGAGCGCGCGATTGGCGGCTTTCAATCGCTCGAGAATCGAAGCGTGACTGAGGATCACACCCTTACGACGATTCGTGGTGCCCGAGGTGAAACGCAAGTAGGCGGGCCGAAGCGCACGAAAGCCTTCGTCCCCAGACCCATCGACCGCGTCGACCTCCGGGAACGCTGTGTGTTCGAATTCGCCGTCGTCATCTACGATTACCCGGTGGAGGTGCGCGCGGCGGGTAAAGGCATCGAAGACCGCAGCGCGGTGGTCGTCCGGAATTGGCACGAGGCAACCGTCAGCAGCGAGAATTCCGAGCGCGAGTTCGATGAAGCGGCGCCCGGAGCGTGCGAGCAGCCCGCAACGATCACCGGGCTCGAGCCCTTCGGCGCGCAAGCGCTTTGCGATCGCGTCGAAGTTTCCGACTAGTTCCGCGTAGCTGACGACTTCGTTCGCGCGATTCGGCTTTGCGACACGACCGTTGACCACGAGCGCGGAATGCGAGGGATTCTCCGCCGCGCGTTCGCGAATCAAATCGACGATCGTCACAGTGTGATCTCCCGGTCAGCTCGATCGAGAATGTGATGCCGTACGTCACCCGGCGAGACCGTATCGAGCGGACTTCCCGCATCGACCGCGAGCGCCGCCGCAACGCCGATGGCTTCCCCGGTTGCGAGGGCCGTACCAATCACCCGCAATGCGCCGAGTGCCTCGTGGCTCGCGGACAGGCAGCGCCCCGCCATCCCGAGGTGCGGATTGGAACGGCTAACGAGCGAATCGAGCGGAATCGAACAGGCACCTTCGGGGTACTCGAAATGCGCGCGCCGGTGATCGTGCCAGAGTTCGACCGGCCAACTCGAGCGCGCGACCTCGTTGGGGTCCGAGCGGCCGGCCAAGACATCGTCGCCCTGGAGTTCCCGCCGCCCCCGCACGCGGCGGGTTTCGCGCACGCCGATACGCTCGGGCCAGGCGGAGATCCGGCTCTTCTCGAAGGCCGGACGCGTCCGGCGCAAAAACTCCGCGATCCGCTCGGCATCTTCGCGGACGCGCGCCGTCAGAGATGCAATCCGCTTTTCGTCCAGCGGCACGTATGGGATCTCGACCGAACGCGGCACATTCAATGTGACGTAGACCTCGTCTGGCTCCGAAGCGGGGCGCACCAGTACGGATTCGCAACCCGAAGGGAGTTCACCATGAACCACGGCACCCGCAACCGCGTGGGTCAATCGCAGCTTTCCGAAGCCGACGAGGTCGGAACGATCGACGCCGCCCAGCCGGAAAATAAACGATGGCAGTTGAATTTCTTCGGGTCCCACCGCTTTCACCGACGCTCCAGCCAGCACCGCCGCGTTCGCGTCTCCGGTGGTATCCACAAGCACACCGCTGGCGAACTCGCTCGAGCCGCCGTCGCGCTTGCAGGCGCGCATCGACCAGCGCCGCCTATTTTGCGCCACGCACTCCGCTCCGATCAGCTCGGATTCGGTTCGCACTTCGAGTCCCACCGTCCGCTCGCAAAGTTCCGCGAGAAAGGCCGCGTAGCGCGGGGGTTCGATAGGCAGCACGTAGACGCGCCCGGCTCGCTCGACCTCAGCAGCCACTCCCGCAGCACGCAAACCCGCGGCGAGGCGACTTGGCAACCCGGGATTCAAGGCAAGAGCATGCCCCTCGTTCGCGTCGCAATAGAGACCACAGATGGTGTGGACAAACGCGTGCGCGACGTTGCCACCAAGAGACTTCCCGCGTTCTAGTAGGAGCGTATGCGATCCGAGTTCGGCCGCGGAAACTGCCGCTGCGACGCCCGCCGATCCTCCACCCACCACAACCACGTCGAAGTTCTCGGGCGGGCACATCTCGTCAGCCCCGAAGGTCGCTCTGGAGCTGCTCGCGGAAGATCTCGAGTTCGCGCGCAGAAAAAACTCCGCGTTGATAGACGTGGGTCGCACCGAGCCGGCCGCCCCGCAAGCTGATCGCCACACAACTGCCCGGCGACGGCGGAACCGGCGCGACATGAAAGCCATCGCGGATCTCCGCCCCGAGGAAGTGGTCGACGCCCGCGAGGAAATCACCCGTGAAGGCGAAAAAGAATGAGCAGAGTTCACCGCCAAAATCGCGGCGCGACATCTTGACGTAGAGGCGTTTTGGGGCGAACCGCGCGAAGTCCATCGCGGCGATGGCGTTTTCGATCTGACCAGCCTTGATCGCAGCGAGGCGCTGCTCTTTGAGAACCGCGATCAAGGCGTTGAAATCCTCCACCTGCTCGGGCAAGGCTTGAAACCAGACAAGCGACACATGGGTTCGAAACATCGCCTTCGCAGCACCTTTTGGGCGAAGGTTGACCGCCAGGGGAATCACGTAGCTTCCGGGGTCCGCGCCGCGCGCGCGGAACACCGCGTGGTGAGCACGGATGGCGGCCGCGAGATAAAACAACATGGGGGTGAGAAAGCCCGCGCGCTGCTTCGCCGCTTCTACGGTGCGCGCGGTCTGTTCGGTCGAAAGGTGGAGCCGCGCGTAGTGAAGCGACTGGCGGGTGCGGCGAAGCCGGCCGGCCAGGGAATGGGGGGGATTCGCGTTGAACCCCCTGAGCCAGTGCTGCCATGCCATCGCAGCATCGCCGCGCTCGCGGAGCGACTGGTAGGGTCGGGGCGTGGGCGCAAGTTCATCCGGGCAGGGCAGCTCCTCCGGGCTGCTCCCTCCGCGAAAGCACGAGTCGAGCCAACCGATGAATATTTCGCTGCCCGATCCATCGAAGAGCATGTGAAGCCAGCTCGCCGCGAGATCCGTTTCCGCCGCACCGCCCGCATAGCGAACGATATCGAATCGAAGTAATTCGCCGCGTCGAATCGACAGCGGCTCGTTGAGATGTTTCGCAAAGAGATCGGGAAGCTTCGAATCGGGAACGGGAGGCGAATCTGCGTCGACGACCCGAATGCGTGGCATCGCACAGCGCAACGCGGCCTCAAGGCGGTAGGCGGGCGCGCCCACCAAATAGCGCCGGCCAATGGGGGCGCGCACGATCGGCTGCGCGCGCGCGATCTGGTCGATCAATTTCTGAAACAAATTGGAGTCAAACCCGGGCCCGAGTCGCAACACGAGTTGAGAAACATGATTCGCGCCGGCCTTGCGTCGAACCTCATCGTCGAACGCGCGCAAGAAGCAATCCGCTCCAGTGAGCGGCACGTGGGGAAGCCTGTCTACACGGGTTCCCAATCGCTCAACCCTCTGCCATCCGCTCGTGAACCAGCGCGGAAAGCGTCTCAGCGGACTCGAGGTTCTCGGGCGTGAGAAGACTTTCGTCCAGCCAGACGCCTGTCAACTCTTCGATCGAAAGCATCAACTGGGTGACGGACAGGGAGTCCAGTCCGGCATCAATGAGGTTGGATCGAGCCGAAAAGCCGTTTTCGGCGGTCAGGATTTCGTCCCGAAGGATCCCGAAGATCTTCGCGGTCAGCTCTTCGATCGAGGGCACCGCCATGCCGGGCAGGGTAGCAGCGGCCATGGCGGAATCTCATTGATCGCCCGTAAGAGCTGTCTTATGGTGGCAGCATGCCCAGAGGGAAACGGCCCGCCCAGCAGGCAAAGCGGGTCGCGATCATCGGCGGAGGGCCCGCCGGCGCCGCGGCGGGAGCCAGGCTCGCGAGCGCAGGCATCGGCGTCATCCTTTTTGCGCGAGATAAACGACCGCCGATCATCGTTGGCGAATCGCTCGTGCCTGCGATCGTTCCGTTCCTCCGCGAACTCGGAATCGAAGAGGAGGTAGCGAGCTACAGCATCTGGAAGGGGGGAGCCACCTTCATCCACGACCGGGAATACACCCAGAGCTTCCGCTTTCACGAAGTCCGGGGTGCAAAAACCACCTATTCCTACAACGTTCCCCGAGATCTCTTCGACGCCTCCGTTCTCGAGGCTTCGAAACGCGCGGGCGTCCATGTTGTCGACTTCCCGGCCCGCATCGAGCGGGTTGAACAGAGCGACCGCATCAAGCTGAGCGAGGAGACACTGGCCGCCGCAGGCCTGGAAGATCAACCGGACTTCATCATCGATGCGGGAGGACGAGGTCGACTGATTACGCGGCTGCTGGACATTCCGACCGTTGACGGGGAGCGGCGCGACGCAGCACTCCACGCGCACTTCGAGGGCGTGGAGGTGGAGATCCCGGGCAACGTTCACACGGACAGGCTCGAACACGGTTGGTCGTGGCGGATCCCGCTTCCGGGCCGGGTTTCGATCGGCATCGTGATCGATTCGGAGTTCATCCGGAAATTCGGAGACACGCCCGAAGAACAGATGGATAATTTTCTGCGCGAAGATCCGATCATTCGCGATTTCGCGCGCCCCGCACGACGTATCACACCCGTCGTTCGATACACCAACTACCAGTCACGCTCGACCCGCGGAGTCGGCGAAAACTGGGCAATGCTGGGTGACGCCTTCGGCTTCGTCGACCCGGTCTTTTCAAGCGGCTTGCTGATTGCGTTCGAGGGCGCGCGAGACCTCTCGCAGGCACTGCTCGCTGGGACCGACAAGGCATTGCGCGGCTACGACCGAAACACCCAGCACAGCCTCGCGACCTGGAATCGGGTAATCGGCTGGTTTTACAACGGTCGACTGCTCACGCTATTCAGGGTTGGCGAGTACGTACGCGGGACCTTGCCTGGGAAGTTGCTGGATTTTCACTTTCGCAAGCACATGCCACGGATCTTCACGGGTGAAGATGCGACCAATCGCTACAGCATCGGGCTGGTGGAATTCATGGTAAAACACGGGCTGGCGGGAAACGATCCAGCCAAGATGAAGATTAATTGAAGTGCAGATGGATATGAATCCTAGACACCACTCGGTGATGAAGTGAGATTCCACGGAGAAGCCAGCAAAGACAGCTACGACGCCATCGTTGTCGGCTCTGGAATTGGTGGGTTGACGGCTGCGTCCCTGCTCGCACGGGCGGGGCGAAATGTCCTCGTCATCGAGCGCCATGACCGCGTTGGAGGGTACGCGCATTCGTTTCGGCGCGGGCCCTACTTCTTCGACTCGGCGGTGCACCTCATCGGCGGTTGTGAGCCCAGCGCCTTTGAAGGAGGCGGACTGATTCATAATCTACTTTGTGAATTGGGCGTTCGCGATCGGTGCCACTTCGAGCGGATCAAGCCGTGCTACACGGCCAGCTTCCCAAGGATGCGGGCGACCGCGCCGGGCGATCTAGACGAGTTCATCGAGACCTATTCAGACAAGTATCCGTCGAACGCCAAGGGATTGCGCGAGTTCATGCAGGAATGCCTGAACATTCGCAACGAAATCCGCCGAGCGACCGATCTCGACGCTCCGTTCAACACGATCCAGACACCGGACCGTTTCCCAACCCTGATCCGATACCGCAGGGCGACACTCGAAGCGGTTCTCGACAATCACATCGACTCGCCGGCTCTGCGCGCGGTGATCGGTGCCCTTTGGCCGTATCTCGGATTACCGCCATCGCGTGTTTCTTTCCTCTACTTCGCAACGATGCTCATGAGTTACCTCGCCGATGGCGCCTATTACTGCAAGGGCACGTTCCAGAAATTTGCAGAAGCACTCGCGGCAGCGATCACCGAAAGTGGGGGGGAGATTCTGCTTCGGAGTTCGGTACGACGCATCAGGATCGAAAGCAGCCGCGCTTGCGGCGTGCTGCTCGAAAACGGTCAGCGCATCGACTCGCCGCTCGTGATCTCCAACGCCGACGCGACCCAGACCATTGAAGAATTGGTCGGACCCGAAGCCTTCACGCCGCATTATTTGAGCCGATTGCGGCGCATGAAACCATCCGTGTCGGCCTTCGTCGCCTATCTGGCCGTCCGTCTTCCGCTCTCCGAAGAAAGCGCATGCCACGAAACACTCCTCTACGCTTCGTTGGATCATGAAGACGCTCACCGCAGCAGCCTCGCCGGAAAACCAAACTGGCTTTCGGTGACGATCCCAACCCTCGCAGATCCGAGCCTCGCGCCCAATGGTGAGCAGTTGATGATCTTGACCACACTGCTGCCCTACCAGAATGCGGGCGGGTGGAAGTCCAGCAAGTTACCGATGCTTGGCAGGTTGATCGATCTCGCGGACAAACGTTTCAGCGGCCTCAAAGAGAGTATTGTATTTTCCGAAGGAGGCAGCCCTCGAACCATGGAGCGTTACACGCGCAACAGAAGCGGTGCTCTCTACGGCTGGGAACTCTCCCCGTCCCACGTCGGACCCGGGCGTCTTGAGGGCCTCACTCCAATCAAAGGGTTGCACCTCGCGGGCCACTGGACCCAGCCGGGCGGTGGGATCTACGGCGTCGTCTTCTCGGGCATCCAGACCGCGCATTCCGCGCTCGGCGTTGATCGGAATTCGAAGCTCTGGAGCGACCTTCGTGTCGGCCACTAGCCTCATCCGCCCGGGCGAACGCTCGCACATCGAGTGCTCGCTCGCCGCGATGGGGATCGTAAACGCGCTTGGCTGCGGGCCCGAAGAGATCTGGCCGCGACTGTTGGCAGCCGATCAGTCACACTTTTGCCGGCGCGACGATCTCGTGCCCGACCACAGCCTTATAGTAGCTGAGATATCGGGACCGCTGCCCGAAATACCGCCGCGATTGAAGCGCTACGCGTGTCGCAACAACGCGTTGTTGATGGCGGCCGTGCAGCAGATCGAGAAACCGATTGCAGAGATCATCGACGCCGTGGGGCGCTCGCGCGTTGCAGTGATCATCGGAAGCAGCACATCGGGCGTCAGTGATGCCGAAGCCGCGATCCGCCACCAACACGTCACAGGCGTACTCGCGGAGGCATTCTACTACGACCAACTCGAGTTCGGTGGAGCCTCCAGTTTTGTAGCAGACCTGCTGCGGGTGGATGGGCCCACCTACGCGATTTCAACCGCGTGCTCGTCAGGGGCACGCGCGTTGGCAACCGCGCGCTCACTGCTCGCGCTCGATGTCTGTGACGCAGTAATTGCGGGTGCTGCCGATTCTCTCTGCGGGCTGACTGCGAACGGTTTTTCTTCGCTGCAGGTAATTTCCGACGAAATCACCAATCCCTTCAGCGGCAACCGAAACGGTTTGACACTCGGCGAAGGCGCCGCGGTATTTCTCGTGGTACGCGACGGCTCTGGAGTTCAGCTTCGGGGCGTCGGAGAATCAACCGAAGCGCATAACATGTCAGCACCAGACCCCGAAGGACACGGCGCTGAAAACGCGATGCGCAATGCGCTGAAAGATGCAGCGCTGGATTCCGCGGAGATCGCCTACTTGAACCTGCACGGACCCGGCACGCCGCTCAACGACGCAATGGAAGCTGCGGCAATCGATCGCGTGTTTGCGGATTCACCGCCGTGCAGCTCGACCAAGAGCCTGGTCGGACACATTCTCGGCGGCGCCGGTGCAGTCGAAGCCGCGTTCTGTTGGATGACCCTCGCGGAGAGAACATCGAAAAAACTGGACCTGATTCCCCACGTCTTCGACGGCCAACCGGACCCGGCGCTACCACGCCTCCGACTCGTTCCAAGCGAAGGCTTGCGGGTTCCGACCGGACCCGTGATGACGAACTCATTCGGTTTCGGTGGAAACAATTGCACCCTAATTCTCGAGGCGGCTGCACCGTGATTGCCGCGACTGTTCGGCGCTGGTCGGCGTGGTCACCGGGTCTGGAAGACGCGGGCGCGTGGTCGAGCTGGTGCGCGGCGCCGACCGAATTGGCCGCCGAGGGGCACCCCGATGCGCATTTTTTGCCAGCCATGCTCCGGCGACGCTGCGGCCCTCTCGCCCGCATCATGCTCACGGCCGCGTTCGACTGTTGTAAGGAAGCCGAACTCGCCGAGGTCGCGACCGTCTTTGCTTCGCGCCATGGGAACATCAACGAATCGATCGACTTGTTGGATCGGCTCGCAGAGCGAAAACCTCTATCGCCGACGAAGTTCAGCCACACGGTTCACAACGCGCAGGCGGGTCTCTTCTCGATCGCGGCCGCAAACCGTCGAGCCTCCAGCTCGATCGCCGCACAACAGGATTCTTTTGCGAGCGGCTATCTCGAAGCGCTGACACTGCTCGAGCGAGA
>Ga0114950_10003878_pt1 | contig 11586 bp, 11 predicted proteins | sample N075metaG_FD_83503 | JGI IMG/M metagenome (GOLD analysis project Ga0114950, IMG submission 83503) | Deep subsurface microbial communities from Kermadec Trench to uncover new lineages of life (NeLLi) - N075 metaG | ecosystem: Environmental > Aquatic > Marine > Ocean trench > Sediment | place...
CAAAATTGCCACAAGGTGATAGTTGGGCAGGAATATATGCTTGACAGGCTCATTTTGGGCCTCCTCGCAGATGGTCACGTACTGCTCGAAGGGATGCCAGGGCTGGCCAAAACACTTGCAATTAAAACACTGGCAACAAGCGTAGATGCCGGGTTTCAGCGGATCCAGTTTACCCCCGACCTGCTTCCGGCAGATATCCTTGGTACAATGATCTATAATCCCGCAACAACTGATTTTTCTATCCGAAAGGGACCCATATTCTCGAATTTTATTCTGGCGGATGAGATCAACAGAGCTCCCGCCAAAGTTCAAAGTGCACTGCTTGAGTGTATGCAGGAGCGTCAGGTGACAATAGGGAAGGAGACGTTTAAGCTCGATGAGCCGTTTCTCGTACTGGCGACACAAAACCCAATAGAACAGGAGGGTACGTATCCACTACCGGAAGCACAAGTGGATCGCTTCATGCTAAAGGTCAAAATTGATTACCCTACAAAAGAAGAAGAGCAGCAGATCATACGGATGAACCTGAGTGGTGCAACCACAACGCCGGTCGACCCTGTCGTCAAGTCTTCAGAGATCAAGAAAGCACGCGAAACAGTAAGGAAGGTGTACATGGACAATAAAATTGAAAGTTATATTCTCGATATCGTCTTTGCTACACGTGATCCGCAAGCACATGGACTCAATGATCTGAATGGTCTGATCACTTACGGTGCCTCACCCCGAGCCAGTATTTACCTCGCAATTGCTTCAAAAGCACGTGCAATGATGCACCGAAGAGGATATGTAATTCCGGAGGACGTGCGGGATCTCGCGTTCGATATTCTCCGACACCGGATTGGATTGAGTTATGAAGCCGAAGCTGAAAGTATCACACAGGAAAATATTATTCAGAGAATACTGGATACACTCGAAGTCCCGTGATAATAAATATCAAACAGATCAATTTCATTTTACTTTTTTGCTGTAGTGCACTAGTTACGTATTGTCAGCAAAAAGATAATTCTGTGCGCGATATGTTTGACGAGCCGGCAAATATCGTTTGGGTTCGGAATATGGATGGCAATGTCAACGATCTTCATCCAATTCGCGTATCTCTTGGATTTGATGGCAACATGTATAAGGGGAAGCTTACAATTTTGGGTGAAAATATCACATTCGACCTGACTGGTACCATGGACCGTGAGCGCCTGGTCTTGCATGAAATTGACAGCCAAGGATTGCACACCGGGTATCTCATCGGTATCCTCGAAGATGATCGGTTTACGGCCCAATGGTGGTCGACTGATATGTCGCGCAGTGCTGACATCAGGCTGATGGATAAAGGGCTTATTCTTCTGAAAGAATTTAAACCACAAATGGCGATTTTGGAAGGCCTTGTCGCTTCAGAGTCGTTTCACTGTATCCTTTTAATTGAATCACGAGGTGATATTTCAGGCACCTGGCAACGCCAGAATGAATGTGTAAGATTTATTGGCCAATGCGATGACGCGTTATGCAATCAAATTTCGCTTGTCGTTTCAGAGGGTGAGTTGAGTGGAACGCGCTTTCATTTTAACCGTGAAAAGGATGATGCATACAAGGTGAATATTGAATTTAATTCGGGATCGCAATTTGGTGAAGTTCGAATAGTCCATGATGTCCCGGTTCTACATAGGGCGCAAACTGATTATAATTTTATTATTGATTTCACGTACCCGGATATTGTAGAAGGAGGATTTAATATTTGGATCAAAGATAAATTTAATAGTTGGTTCGTAGATGCCCTGGAAGAGGTAAGTAAATCAAGTAAAATTGGTCCGGACAACCGCTGGTCGATGACCGCTACCGCATGGATAGATGTGTTTTTGAGTACAGACCAACTTGTCAGCGGCCTGTTGACAATGTATAATCCGAAAAAAAGAATCTACGATCGGCAGCCTTTTATTTATAGTATTGGCGAATCAAGGGAATTGGGCCTTGATGAGTTAAGTAAAAAGGATCGGGATATCCTGAGTGAATTGCAATTAAACATTCACGTTGACGGTATTGATCCCGGTGAATTCAAATACCCTGTGCTCACAAAATCAGGATTTTTCGTTTGCACAAAATTTGATGCAATCGAAGGTGATCACTCTACAATGGTCAGCTATAGCGCGATAGAAAAGGTAATAAAACGGAAGTCATTTTTCACAAAACTCACAGAGTGAAAATAGATACAAAAGAATTATTAAAGAAGGTCAGGAAAATTGAGATCAAGACAAAAGGTTTGACCAGGCATATCTTTTCCGGGGAGTATCACAGTGCTTTCAAAGGGAGGGGCATGTCTTTTAGCGAAGTGAGGGAGTATCAGTTTGGAGATGATGTCCGCAATATCGATTGGAATGTAACGGCCAGGACGGGAGAAGCTCATATCAAGGTTTTTGAAGAGGAAAGAGAGCTCACTGTGATGATGCTTGTAGACGTGAGCCCTTCATGTTTTTTTGGAACGACGGATCAGTTTAAACATGAATTAATTACGGAATTATGTGCTGTCCTTGCATTTTCTGCAATTCAGAATAATGACAAGGTCGGGCTTATTTTATTTTCGGAAGAAGTGGAATTGTACATTCCCCCGAAGAAGGGCAGAAAGCATATTCTTCGCATTATCCGTGAATTGATTTATCACGAAGCGGTGGGTAAAAAGACGAATCTCAACATTCCACTTACGTATGTCAATAATATCATTAAGAAAAGGAGTATTGTATTCATACTAAGTGATTTTTTAAGTGAAGAATATTCGGAAGCACTGAGGATTGCAGCAAAGCGTCATGATATAATTGGGTGCAAAATATATGACCGGAGCGAGCAAGAACTGCCCAAAGCGGGTTTGCTAAGGGTTGTAGATAGCGAGACTGGGCTGGAGATGATGATTGATTCTTCAGATAAGCAGCTACGAGCGATGTACAAGCGGTATTTTGAAAACGAAGACAAGAAGTTTCGCCAGACGTTTGCGAAAAGCAAATCAGATACTCTGCGGATAGAGGCTGGGGCGTCATACATCCAGATTCTGCACAAATTTTTTAAAAAGAGATCGAGGTAAAACTGTGACGAAAAGAGCAATCATATTATTCCTGTGTTATTTCTTTGTCAACGGCCTGGCCGCACAGCCGAGATTGAGTGTGAGTAAAACGTCAGCGCTTATAGGCGATAAATTGACTCTTACAATCGAGATTCCACTTATGGCCGGTAGCAAATGGATGAATGAGGACATCATCCCTGCTGACACTGTCGATGCGATCCAGATGTTGGATCAAGGAAATGTGCAAATTCGCGCCGGGGATAATGCTATTTTGAAACAATGGACCATTGCCGTTTATGATACGGGATATGTACGGGTGCCGCCAGTGCCTGTGATTATCTGGAGCCAAAATGGTATTGACACTTCATGGACAAATGACATCCCACTGCGTATTGAGGGGGTTTCAGACAGTACCGGAATGGCACCAATTAAGGCAATCGAATACGAGCCGGTCCGATTTTCGGACTATGTGCCTTACCTGATCGGTCTTGCTGTTCTGATTGCAATAATACTGGGTGTAATCTGGTGGCGACGCAGGCCTAAAAGGGAGATCGAAGTAGTGATCGCTGAAGAGATCATACCACCCCATGTGATTGCATTAGCAGAATTACGGGCTTTGGAGGAGCAAAGATTGTGGCAGGAAGGGAAGATCAAGGCGTATCACATGCAACTCAGCCATATATTGCGGGCCTATCTTGAAGCACGCTACGGCGTAGCTGCCCTGGAATCTACGACCAGTGAGGTGCGCGATTTGTTAAGGCCATTGTTATCGACAGCGCATTTTGGCAATATGATGCCAATGATGGAGATCGAAGACCTGATCAAATTTGCAAAGGCAGAACCCCCGGTTGAATTACACGAACAGCATTTGAATTTTGTGCGTCAATTTGTGGAAAACACAAAGCAGGAAGCGGATAAAGAAGAGGAAAATGATTGAGGGGTATACATTTTTGCATCCTTATTGGCTCGGTATGCTCGTGCTACTTCCTGCACTGGCCTACTGGAAGTACAGGATTGGAAAAAATAAAACGGTGCGCATTGCCTTGCCTACACTTGCCGCCTTTGGCAATATCCGGGGTGTGCGGACACGGCTGTATCCCGTCGTCAATGTATTGCGATATCTTGGATTAGCTGCCTTGGTCATTGCTTTGGCACGTCCGCAACTCACTTTGAAGGAAGAGGTCGTCAGGGCAGAAGGAATTGATATTTTTTTAGTTATGGACTTGTCGAGTAGCATGCTGGCAAGAGATTTTGATCCAAACAGACTGGAAGTAAGTAAGAGAGTTGCGGCCGAATTTGTCGATAAGCGCCCGCACGATCGCATCGGCCTTGCGGTTTTTGCCGGGGAGAGCTTTACGCAGTGCCCTTTGACTTCCGACCATCGGGTCGTCAAGGACTTTCTGGTCACTTTGGAGTGTGGCATTCTCGAAGATGGTACAGCGATCGGGATGGGATTGGCGGCTGCGGTAAATCGCCTGACAGACAGTAAGGCCGAAAGCAAAGTTATAATACTGCTTACAGATGGTGTGAACAATACGGGGTATATCGATCCGATGACAGCTGCCGAAATTGCCAAAGAATACAATGTCAGGGTTTACACTGTGGGCGTCGGCACCCGGGGTGATGCGCTTGCACCAATGAGACGGCGTGATGATGGTCGTTATATTTTCGGCATGGCAAGGGTTGAAATCGATGAAGAACTGCTTGGACAAATCGCATCATCAACCGGCGGTCAGTACTTCCGGGCCACATCTGCGGAGAGTCTGGAAAACATTTATGCCGAAATCGATCAATTGGAGAAAACAGAAATGGAGGTCACGATCTTTAAAAGATATAGCGAAGAGTATGTGCCATGGCTGTTGTGGGGATTGGGCTTACTGATTACCGTTGTTTTTATGGACTGGACTGTATTTAGAAAACTACCCTAAGGCGCATGTTTAGATTCGAACATCCAGAGTTTTTTGTGGTCTTTTTGGCCATCCCTCTCCTTTTGGTGGTCTATTTTGTCATGCGTTGGTTTCAATCGAGGTCATCTAGAACATTTGCGTCGCAGAAGGCGTGGTCGAGACTCACTGCTCATTGGTCTCGCGGACGGGAGCGCGTGAGGGCTATCCTGCTCCTCATTGCTTTTATGCTATTGTGCTTCTCACTGGCCAATCCACAATGTGGATTGCGCCGAGAAACTGTGATGAGTAAAGCCGCAGATATTTTCATTGCTCTCGATATTTCAAATAGTATGTTGGCGAGAGACATCGCTCCGAGCCGGCTTGAGAGGGCCAAGAGATTTGCCAGGCAGCTCGTGAATGCATTTAAAGGCGACCGGATCGGGCTTATCATATTTGCAGGTAATGCGTATTTGCAAATGCCACTGACAACAGATTATGCGTCGGCTGAACTATTTATCCGCAGTGCACATCCGCGGCTGGCCACATCTCAGGGGACAGCCATAGGCGATGCCATTGAACTCGCCATGCGGGCCTACGAAGAAGATGCTCCACACCATAAAGCACTTTTCCTGATTACAGATGGGGAAAACCACGAAGAAGGCGCACTAGAGGAAATGCGTAAAGGACGTGAAGCCGGTCTGGTTCCGTTCATAATAAGTGTTGGAACTATAGAGGGCGATTTTATACCGATTGAAATACAAGGCAGAGAGGAATATAAACGTGATGAAAATGGTAATCTTGTACGCACGGCTGTCAATGAAGAATTTTTAAGAGAACTGGCTCGTGTAGGTGATGGACAGTTGTATTCTATCCTTGACGGGCAAGATGTCATCGACGACATTCAATTAAAAATGCAAGCTCTGGAGAAACGAGAAATGCAACAACGTGCGTTTAAAGATTATAATAGCTATTATCAGTACTTCCTTCTTGCCGCGATTCTATTGTTTTTTGCAGAACGAATGATCGGAAACAGACGCAAACACGAAGTACATGCTTAATATACAGGATCGTTTGCGATAAACAATGATACTGAATCGCGACATGATAGCGACGACACGTATAAAAGAAACAAATCCCCGACGGGGTGACATATTGGTAGAAAACGTAATTGAAAAAAGACAAAACCCCAGCGGGGTGACATTATAATAGAAAAAACGACCCCCACAGGGTCCGGGATTGTAAGAAGGAACATGAGAAAATTAATACACGTAATAATATTAACCGTGCTATTTGCCGCTACTGCAAACGCTCAATCTGCACACAAACACAAACGCTCCGGCGATTTAATGTACGACCAGGGTGAATTCAACATGGCAGAAGAGGAATATCGCCGAGCGAATTCACAGGATGCCTCTGCCACCGCCACTTATAACCTTGGCAATTCAATCTTTCAACAAGAACGCTACGATGAAGCAATTCGTCAATATGAACAGGCCGCAAGCCTCACAGATGACCCACGGCTGAAATCCAATGCGTTTTTTAACCTCGGAAATACCTACATGCAGTCACAACAATTTGACAAAAGCATAGAGTCGTATATCAAGGCACTGAAAGTCGCTCCAGACGATTTTGAAACGAAGAAAAACCTGACATTGGCCTTGCAGCAATTACAACAGCAACAACAACAGCAGCAGCAACAAGAACAGGATAGCGAGGAACAGAATGAGAACGAGGAAGAACAAGAACTGGAACAGGAAGATCAACAACAGCAGGAACAAGAAAAGCAAGAGGGAGATGAGGAGGAACAACAAGAGCCACAAGCATCTGAAGAAAATCAGGATGGACTGACAAGAGAGGAGGCGGAAGAACTACTTCGGATCATCGAAGCAGAAGATCAAAAGGTACAGGAAAAATTGCGCAAGGCAAATGCGAAACCAAGGAAGACAAAGAAAGATTGGTAGGGTTTTAATTGATAATTGAAAATGGATAATTTTTTCTCGATATCCTTGGTATGTTTGAAGTGCAAATTTATGCTTTGAATATTGTCTGCCGTCTTAATATGGCGGCAAACAAATTTGACCCGATGTGGTGACGTGATAATATGTGGCGAGATTGAAATAAGGATAAAATCCCGGCGGGATGATATATTGGTAGCCCAGCGAACAATTAACGAAAGACCACACCCCAACGGGGTGACATAAATAAGATTGTCATATGAAAAATTTGATATCGATAGCTGCATTTATCTTAATAGCCATTATGATACATGCACAAGAAATAAAATTCACAGTTGAAATAAGTAGTGATACACTACTTATTGGCAATTACTTTGAATTGAAGTACACAATAGAAAATACATCCACGAATCATTTTGAACCACCGAAACTTAATAGTCATCACATTGTCGGGGGGCCGAATACCTCGACGCAAATGAGTTTTGTAAACGGGGAGATGAGTCAAAGTTCGTCCTATACATATTTTATTGAGCCACCTGATATTGGCAGCTATACTATTCCACCCGCTTTTTTAAAGACCAAAGATCTGAACCTTGAAGCACCACCGATTGATATCATTGTCCTTCCGAATCCTGAAGGAATAGTGCAGTTGCCACACCAGGTCGGAAAAAAATACGAGCTACTGAATACGGTTCCTCAGGTAGATGAAAAATCCAAAAGGACAATAAAGAAATTTTAAAGAGTATGCGGGTACTTTCTTCGTTGGCTGTTATTATCCTCATTGTCGCGACATCAACTGCGCAGAGTGTTGGGTTTTATGCCACAACTGATGCAAGGCAAGTACTTGAAAATAGCATATTTAATATACGTTTTAGTTTGCAAAACGCTGATGGCCGGAATATCAAGTACCCTGATTTTAAAGATTTTACAATAGTATCCGGGCCAAGTACTGAGACATCAATTCAGATCGCCAATGGCAAACGGACATCGTCTGTGACATACAGATTTGCCTTGATGCCCGAACGTACGGGGAAGCTTTTGATCGGTCCGGCGACTATTGAGGTTAAGGGCAAGACGCTAAAAACGGATCCAATTGAAATCGAAGTGGTGAAGGGTAAGCCCGGAAGCAAAGTACAAGGGACAGTGATACCTACGGATGAGCAGGTTTTTTTAGTAGCCCAAATGGATACAGCTGCAATTTACCCAGGTCAGCAGGTGCGCATCGATTATAAAATATACACAGCAGTCAATATTCGGAATTACAATGCAATGAGAGAGGATGACTATGAGGAATTTCATCATCAACGGGTCAATGTATTTAATTCTCGCGCCACTACCGAGGTGATAGACGGAGTGAAATATAAAGTCCAGACGATAAAGTCAATTGCGCTGTTTCCAAAACGGACAGGGATATTCAGAATAGACCCTTTTGTCGTCAATGTAGGAATTGGGATAAAGGACAACCGACGCAGTTTTTTCTTTAACAACAGGACAATCTCCAAAACCCTCGCCTCAAATGAATTGAATATTGAAGTATTGCCTTTACCGGATAAAGAACCCGATGGGTATACCGGAGCGGTGGGTCACTATGCCATGGGTGTTGTCACAAAACCAAAGCAAATAACAACTGATGACGCACTGACTCTTACACTTCAGCTCGCAGGGGATGGAGATGCAAAACGCTGGTCCATACCCACACTCGAATATTTAAACGACAGATTTGAAATATATGAACCCCATATTAAATCCAATAAGTCGCAAGATGAAAACGGCGTAGTAATTAATCGACGTGAAATTGAATACCTGATGATTCCACGCAAGGCAGGAACATTGCGCTTCACTGTAGACTTTTTAATCTTCAATCCAGACAGTGCGCGATTCGAAATTATGCGGTCAAAACCTGTCACAGTCCATGTGCAACAGGGCTCTGGCGTGAAAGGAATATCAACTATTATCGACGATGATTCGAATAAGGATGAATTACAACCGTTACAATCCCCTGATAAATTGCGATACACCCAACCGGTATTTATATTCAGCCCGCTCTTCTACGTGATTTGCATTGTGCCTTTCTTCTACCTCGCTTATGTCGTACGAGACGAAAAAAAGGAGAAAAAGTATGCCGGGCTCAGTCCCCACGAACGTCGTAAGCTGGAGGCACGAAGTCGCGCGATGAAATTTCTCGAAAGCGCGAAGAAACTTTTGCATGCCTCAGATCGCGAGTACTACCAGGCGATATCGGATGCGCTGTTTGCCTACATTTCAGGCAAGCTCCAAATTCCCGCCTCCGAGCTTTCCAAGGACAACGTTTCCGCAAAAATGATTTTGCTTGGAATTGACAAAACACGTCAGGAAAACGTCCTTTCTATTATTGCACGTTGTGAGCAAGTGCTTTACGCTGCAGGCAGCGCTATTTCTGAAAGGCAAAAAACGTATGACGAGGTTTTGGATGTCATTGTTGGGATAGAGGAGGCGCTTGGATAGAGGTGCACTTTTTACTGCAGTTGTTAACTCTTTTGAAGTCAACCTATATCATAAGATAGCAGGGAGTATTATCGTATTGCGAGAATAATTCTGGTTTGGTTTTGGGCATGCTTATATTGACGATGTTATAGTAGAATGTGCACTGATTGTATAGCACGGTATTTTGAGTTAAGAGTTAGAAATAGAAGGTTAACATGTAAGAATTTATATCGTCATGGAAAGTTATGGATGGGAGTTGGAGCATAGGCTAGTGGATTTTGCGGTCTTAATATTAAAATTGACGGAATCCATGTCAAATATCATGGGTGCAAAAACGCTGGCACGACAGCTAACCCGGTCAGGAACTGCACCTGCCTTAAATTATGCAGAAGCACGTGCGGCTGAGTCAGTTCGGGATTTTATTCACAAAATGAAATTATGCTTGAAAGAGCTTAGGGAAAGTCAGGTTTGCCTCAGGATTATCCTAAAAATGCACTATGGTGATGAAGCGAGAGTGAAAATAGTCAGCGACGAGTGTCATGAATTGGTGGCAATATTTTACTCTAGCATTCGTACAAGACAAAAGACACTTCTGTGCCAACCACGATAACAAAAAGTTCTGATCCGTACTTGCTACAAATTATCTCCAAATTCCTCCCCTCATGCAATCTACCAAAAGGAGTACTCAAACCCAGATACAGCAACATCATTAAATTCTTACCTAAAAAACCCTCCACTTTATCGACATAAGTTTTTGAAATCAACTCATAGATCAATTACCTTCCCAATCCTAATACAAAAATTATGAATCACCTCCTCCTCTCCACCCGCAAGGGCTTGCTCACATACACCCGCCAAAACTCAACCTGGAAACAAACTGCCCTGAGTTTTCGTGGCATTCCGGTATGCCTGGCGAAGCACGATCCCGAGACAAACATATTATGGGCTTTCCTTGATCACGGGCACTGGGGTGTGAAAATCCAACGGTCAAATGACTTCGGAAAAACATGGACAGAGGTGCAAGCCATGACATATCCCGAGGGAAGTGAGGTGAGTGAGGGAGTGACCGCATCGCTAAAGTACATCTGGGCAGCTGAAACAGATGCTAATGGACGGTTGTGGATCGGAACGGTGCCCGGAGGGTTATTTGTGACGGAGGATGGTGGAGAATCGTTCGAGTTGAGTATGCCATTGTGGAATCTCCCGGAGCGCAAAAAACAGTGGTGGGGTGGCGGCATGGATTATGCGGGCATACACTCGATCGTGTTTGATCCGAATGATAAGGACCATTTTTATATCGGGGTGAGTGTCGCCGGTGTATATGAAACAAAGGACGGAGGCTCTTCATGGGTCGCCAGGAACAAAGGCCTGAGGGCAGATTATTTACCGGATCCGGAAGCTGAATTCGGGCACGATCCGCATCTTTTAGTGGCATGCAAGGGTTCACCGGACAATATGTGGCAACAAAACCATTGCGGGATTTTTAGATCGCGAGATGCGGCTACATCATGGCAGGAAGTTTCAGAAGAAAGCGGACCTGCTAATTTCGGTTTTGTGATCGAAGTCGACGACAAGAATCCTGAAACTGCATGGGTTGTGCCCGGAATAAGTGACGAAGTACGGGTTGCAGTGGATAGCGCCCTATGTGTGTGCCGCACGACTGATGGCGGAAAAACATGGGACGCATTGCGCAAAGGACTTCCTCAGGAAAATTGCTTCGATATCGTCTATCGACATGCATTTGCAAAGCAAGGTGATGAGCTGTTTTTTGGAACTACTACCGGCAATTTTTTCCGATCTGGTGATGGTGGTGACAGCTGGGAAACCATCAGTAATTATCTGCCTTTAGTCAATGCGGTTACATTTGCGGAAACGTAAACAACCTAATCATGCCAGCATCATATATCGTCGACGGAATTCGTACCCCAATCGGCAAGTTCAGAGGTACACTTTCACCGGTTCGTACAGATGATCTTGCAGCACACACCATCAGGGTGCTCCTTGAACGAAATTCAAAAATTCCGGCAGACAAAATCGAAGATGTCATTCTGGGCTGCGCAAATCAGGCGGGGGAAGACAACCGGAATGTCGCTCGCATGGCATTGTTGCTTGCGGGACTGCCTTGGAGTGTGCCGGGTGAAACAGTGAATCGGCTGTGCGCCTCCGGCGTATCTGCAGTGATCCATGCGCACCGGGCTATACAAACAGGTAACGGCGATCTGTTTATAGCAGGTGGCGTCGA
>Ga0114950_10003879_pt1 | contig 11585 bp, 10 predicted proteins | sample N075metaG_FD_83503 | JGI IMG/M metagenome (GOLD analysis project Ga0114950, IMG submission 83503) | Deep subsurface microbial communities from Kermadec Trench to uncover new lineages of life (NeLLi) - N075 metaG | ecosystem: Environmental > Aquatic > Marine > Ocean trench > Sediment | place...
GCGCGCCTTCTTTACCTCGCCATCATCTCGCGCTGACATGAATCGAACCAGCAATTGCGGCGCACCGAGAAACGGCAGGCCGATGGCGATGAAGCTGACAACGGCGATCCACACTGGCTTGCCACCGTCGCCAACAGCAAACATGTCCAGAAGCGCCGGATCTTGCAGGAACAATGCGCTCTTGACCTCGCCCCATCCACCCGACGCAATGATCGCGGCCGCAGGGACGGCGATCAGCCCTATCAGCATGAGCACGCCTTGAACGACATCCGTATACGACACCGCCTTATAGCCGCCGATAAAGGTATAAGCAATAATGAACACCGCGCCAACAACGACCGCGGTCTGGTAGTCCATTCCCAGGAAACCACTGAAAGCCTTGCCCGTTGCAACCATCTGCGCCGTTACGTAAGTCGTCACCATAATCACTATGATCACCACGGAAACAGCGCGAATCAGGTTCATCTTGTCCGCAAATTTCGCGACCATTACGTCCGGAACCGTGATTGCATCCACCTCATCGCTCAAGCGTTTGAGGCGTCGCGCGACCAGCCACCAGACCAGCGCAATTCCCGAGATCTCGCCAACGACAACCCAGTACGCCTGGAATCCGATGGCGTAGCCCATTCCGGAAAGGCCAAGCAGTAACCAACCGCTTTCCCCGGTGGCGTTGGTGCTAAACGCAACGACCCAAAAGGGCAGCTTCTTCCCGGCCAGGTAAAAGCCCGCTAACGTATGTGTTTCGCGGCGGCTCCAGAACGCAACAGTGGCGAGTATGCCGAGATAAACGATGAGTACGATAATGGTCGTGGACATGGCGGCAGTAATTCTTTGTTTTTTTACTCAGGAGTTGCGCGTGATGCGTCCGGCAATTATGCCCGCGATGAGAAGGAATATACCAATACCCAGCAGGTATTCCGGATGGGTCCGCGTGATGCCGCAATAGTAGATTCCAGAGATCGCAATGATCTGAAAAACGTTTATGAAATTGCTCTTGCGACGCGTCGCTTTCGGGAATCGCAGTCGCGAAATCATCAATATGGCCAACACGAACATCAGCACCGGCAGGTAGAGGTGTAATGGCAAGGACCCCGCCAGGTCTTCATGATAGATCAAGACCAGTACTAACGACGACAGGATACCGCCGCCGGCAGCCGTGATCGGAATGCCGGTGAACCAGCCGTCGCTTGGCTTATCGGACGCCAGGTTGAATCGAGCGAGACGCATGGCGCCGGCGAGCACGAAAACTGATACGGCAATGAGCAGATTCCAGAACTGTCCCGAGTCGTATTCAATGCCGCCTAACTGTAAGCCCGCATTCAACACCAATACGGCTGGCGCAACGCCGAACGCCACCAGGTCGGCCATAGAGTCGAATTCCGCCCCAAAACTTGACGTCGCTTTCAGCAGTCGGGCAGATACCCCGTCCAACACATCGAGCAAACCACACCAGACGATAATCCAGCCGGCCAGTTCCAGATCGCCCAGTTGCGTTGTAATGATCGAAGCCACGCCCAGCAATAAGCTCAGCGCGGTAATACTGTTCGGTACTGTGTATCGAAGAACACCCAAGAGCTAATCTCCCCCCCACGCACGACCGTCATGGAAGACGGGCGTTTGCCATTGTAACCGACTATGATGCCCGCCAGCCTGTTATCTGGCCTCGCTGCCGCAGGAAATTCGCGGGAACTGAACGGCCGAGTGCTGTCTAAAACCAGAATATTTATCGGGGATTTATTATGCAAAAGTATTTGTTGCCACTTGCCGTGGCCCTGTTCGCATTTGTTGGCACCACGGCACTGGCCGAAGAAGATCGCGCGGCCGACCCGCAAGCGACGTGGGATCTCACTGAACTCTATCCGACCGTGGAAGCCTGGAATACAGCGCGCGAGGAAGTCACAGTCGATTTCGAGGAAATCGATTCGCGACGCGGCACCCTCGGAGACAGCGCCGACTCACTGTACTCAACCTTTCGATTAGTGTCCGACACATTGAAGAAGGCGGGCCGTGTTTTTGTCTACGCGTCGCTTGAGGGCGACGAAGACTCACGTAATTCGGAGACCCAGGGGCGCACGCAGCTTGCACGAATTATGTTTGCGCGGTTTGGCGAAGTAACTGCCTGGATCCAACCCGAGATCATCGAGGTCGGCAGAGAGGTCATCGAATCGTACATTCGTGAAGATGAGCGCCTGACACCGTTCGCCTTTCAACTTGACGACAGTCTGCGAAACGCTCCTCACACATTGAGCGCCGAAACGGAACAGACGCTGTCTTATTTTGCGCAGACGTTCGGTTCACCCGGTCAAACTTATCGCCTGTTGGCAAACTCCGATATTCCGTGGCCAACCATCACGCTTTCCGATGGCGAAGAAGTCCTCCTCGATTCGCAGGGCTACGGCCGGGCGCGCGGCAGTGCAAATCGAGATGATCGTAAGCTCACCTTCGATACATTCTGGGGCAAGTGGGCCGAGTACCGCAATTCCATCGGCATGGTGATGAACTCGCATTTGCAAACACAGGTTGCTCTTGCCAAAGCTCGCAACTATGACAGCGTCCTGGTTCGCGAGTTGTATCAGGACAACCTGCCGCCCGAGGTCTATCGCACACTCGTCGAGGAAGTAAACAAGGCGCTGCCCACGCTGCACCGCTACTTCCGACTTCGCACGCGCATGCTCGGCATTGAGCAGATGCACTACTACGACATCTACCCGTCGCTGGTATCCCTGGATCGAACTTTTGATCTTGAAAGCAGCAAGAAAATCACACTCGAGGCAATGGCCATTCTTGGTGATGATTGGGTGAGCACTCAGAAAGCGGCCATGGACGAACGCTGGATGCACGTCTATCCGCAGCGCGGTAAGCGTTCCGGCGCGTATATGCAGGGATTCGCCTATGACGTGCACCCCTACCTGCTGCTAAACCATAATGATGATTATTCTTCGTTGGCGACGCTTGCCCACGAGTGGGGTCATGCGATGCATACGCTCTATGCGAAGCAGGAACAGCCGTTCGAAACTGCCGGCTACGCGACATTCATCGCCGAAATTCCATCCACCTCGCTCGAATTAATATTGCAAGACCACATGTTGAAGAACGCCGAGTCGATCGACGAGAAACTGTACTATCTCGGAGAGGGTCTCGAGAGCCTTCGCGGCACATTTTTTCGGCAGACGATGTTCGCCGAATTTGAACTCGCCATGTATGAATCTACCGAGAGAGGCGAAGCGTTAACGGGTGATAGCATAACGGAAATGTATGGCGAGATACTGCGTCGCTATCACGGCCATGACGAGGGCGTCGTTATCATCGACGATCTGTACACGAATGAGTGGATGTTCATCCCGCACTTCTACCGCAACATGTACGTGTTCCAATACGCGACGTCGATGACGGCTGGCACAGCTCTTTACGCCAAAATCGTCGAAGAAGGCGAGGCAGGAGTTGAGAACTACAAGAACCTGCTGCGAGCGGGTGGTTCGGACTATCCCTACACCCTGTTGGTCAATGCCGGCGTCGATCTAGCCAAGCCGGAACCGTACCTGGCCCTAGTAGCCAAGATGAACGCCATCATGGACGAGATGGAGCGACTGCTGGACGAGAAAATGTAGGAGCGCGCCTTGCGCGCGATTGAGCCAGGGGGACAGTGAAGGGTGACAGGGACCCTAACTAAGGCGCGAGGACTTTCACTGGTAGTTAGGGTCCCTGTCACCTTAACTAGTTAGGGTCCCTGTCACCCTTCACTGCCCCCCGCAACGCATATTGGGCATCGCGCTCTGAGCCAATAAGAATCGCAATCCAGCGCGAGCGCTCGTCACTCTCCAGTATGAGCTTTAGCGCCATCGTGAGCGGAACCGATAGCAACATGCCGACCGGGCCGAACACCCAACCCCAAAACACCAGGCCCACAAACACGATGAGCGGCGAAATACCGACGCCGTATCCCATCAGGCGTGGCTCGATAACATTTCCGAAAACGACATTGATTGCCGCAAATCCAATCGCCGCGGCACCTGCTTCTGCCGGGCCGAGTTGCACCAATGCCAGCAGGACGGCGGGAACGGCTGCGATTATCGAACCAATGGTCGGTATGTAATTGAGCAGGAATGCCAGCATTGCCCATAGCAACGGGAAGTCCAGGCCTAGCGACCACGTAAGGACGCCGGCACACAAGCCGGTCGCCATGCTGACAATGGTCTTGATCCCAAGGTAACGACCCAAATCTCGCAGGAATTTTTTCGGCCGCTCAAACGAATTCGCACTGCGTCCGAAGGCGGCTTCTATTTTTGTGCCGGCGCTGGACGCCTCCAGCAACATGAAAATCATCGTGAAGATTATGAGGAACGTATTGGTCAATACGCCCTTCAGGCTGTTGAGTATCGAAGCTGCCAGCCCCATGACCCACCCGGGATCAATCATATCGCCCAGGCCCTGTATCGACTCGTCGCCGTTAAGATGTTCGACGAAGAAATTCAGCACACTGTCGACGATGACGTCGAGCCTCGCCTGATAGCCCGGCAATGCCGCCGTGAAATCCGCAATCGAACTGCCGAGAATCGTGCCGACGATTGCCAGGATCAACATGATCACCATCACGATAAGCAGCGCCGCGAGAACGCTCGGCACGCGCTTTTTCTGTAGCCACAACATCGGTCGCACGGTTATCAGGGCAAGAAACGCCGCAATGAGAAACGGGACGAGCAACTCTTTGGCCATCTGCATGCCGTAGATGACAACGATAACGGCCGCGGCGCTGACGATGGCACTACCCTTGCTGGTGGTCGGCTGATTCACGCGACGGATGATCGCACAAGCTCGCCACGTTCGCATACCTGACGCTGGTTGCCAGCGGAAATTCTACTTTCTTGGAGTGTAGAGTTCTGCTTCTTCGGGTTGGATTTGTTTGATCTTGAATGTCCAGCGAGCAAGCGTCGAACTAATGCGCAGTTGATATGCGCCACCCTCGTTGAACAGCTTCAGCCCGTTGCCCCTGCGTTTCGTATACAGTACACGTCCGACGTGCCGGCCCGTATAGGCCTCGATCAGCGTGACATCCAGGGCGATCAATTTGTCATAGTCTCCATCGAGCCGCCAGTCCAACAACCATGGCGAATCAACCGTAAATACTGCTGTCATCTCATTGCCGGAGCCACGAAACTCCTTAACGAGTTCTTCCGCTCCAGCATTTCCTGACGCAGCCAACAAGAGAAACACAATTACAAGTCTTCGCATTATCATTTCCGTCCAAACCAATGATTCCCGTATCTTACTATCGCTAGCAGTCGCCTTCGAGGCTCGCGATCCACTCCGAGATTAATGCAACCCCTTCGCTATGAACAGTGCTGCGACCAAGTTCGGGCATCGCGATCGCCGGATCTGTATGTTCCATTCTATACAACAAGATCGAATCATCCGGCTTGCCGGGATAAATATCGTACGGACGGTCGCCGCTGCCGCGGCCAACAGCCGTCGGCGATTTGCAGATGCCGAAGTTGCGATTCACTGCGGCTTTAATGTCCAAATGCAGCCCGGAAGTGTCTGCCGCTCCCACGGAATTGTGGCAGTGACCACAATTGATATCCAGGTAGGCGCGAGCGCGTTCATCCAGTGTCGCGTCGCCCGGATCAGTCCAGCGCACGCTTTCCGGCACGTTATCCTCTACGCCAGTTAAGACACCCAGGGTCTGCCATTGTTCGATCTGGTTTAGTTCCTGGCCCGCATAGCCGTAAGGCCGATTGAGATGTCGCGCTTTGAGCCCGATCGGTCGAATCTTTTTGTCAGTGTGGTTTGGCGCGTGACAGCCAGAACACTGATTCGTGTCCGGTACAATGTAAATGAAGTCCTGGGCTTCACTGTCAGCAACGAGTGTCATGCTGCGCACGTCGCCGGCGATTTCCAGCCATGCTTCGTTCTGCTCCGCATTCCAGACGTACGGAAACGCCTGCCAGCCATCCTCATAGCGCACCAGCAGGCGTGTTTCGATCAGCACGTATTTGTTAAGCCCGAGTCGGCCGCTACTATCAAGCTCTGGTTCACGATCGGCGCGCACGACTCGAAACGATGACTGCGCCCAACCCTCGGCCTTCTCGTAGTAGAACGTCTTGCTGACAATCGTCCCAACGGGAAAGTCGAGTTCACTGTCGGCGCTGTACGTGACGGTTTCGCCAGCGGGAAGCCAGAGCGTGCGCATCTTCAACGCATAATCGCTGAACAACGGTGTGTTCAGATCGTAAGGCAGCACACGATCATTGAGTTCGAAGAAATTACCGTCTGCCAGGACCACGCCCCAGGCACTAAGTTGCCGCGGAACCTCGTCCGCTGCGTGAACAACGACCGGTAATTGTTGTTTGCCACAGGCCACCAGTAGCAAGACACACAATATCGCAGGTTTTTTTTTCGCCATCAGACGTCCAGTGGCGGCGCAAGTACGACGGCGGGCAATTTCTCATGCTGACACGAATGCTGTGCTTCGCCGACAACGATATTCGCGCTGTCATTGCCAAGATCCACGTTCAGCACTTCGGCATCACCGTTGTCGACACAGATGGCAAGCTCGGCCCGCAATTTACCGTCGTCACCCAGACTTTCCGGATTCACGTATCCATCCCAGATCACATCGGGAAAACTGCCGCTGAAACCGAACTTGGCGATTTTCAGGGCCTTGAGTTCAAGGCCGTCTGGTGACGACCCGCCACCTGAAAAGCGATTGTCATAGACGTAAATTGTTTCAGGGTACGGATCGTAGTTATCCGCGACCTCGCTGTTGCCAAAGTAACCGGTCGCGAAGTAACTACTGATAATAATGTTGGCCGTATTGTTGTCCGCAATGTCATTGTCGAAAATCTCGACCTTGTCATTTGAATTCACAACCACGCCCGACCCCGCAGGCACGCTCGCAACGGGCGTGCCTTTTGCGCCGAAGTTGTCGGTATTGTTATTGCTGATGGTGTTTTGATATACCCGCGTGCTGTGGCCCGATTGTGGCAGGTCGGGCATGTTGAACACCAGTATGCCGCCGGTGTTATTGGTCACGGTATTGCCGTAAACGTCGGCGTTGAACGAATTCTCGACCTCGATTCCCGCAACGTTGTATTCAGCCCGATTGTTCCTGATGACAATATTCTTTGATTGACCGACGTAGATGCCCGCATCTGATGCCGCGATAGCAACGCACTGTTCGATCAAAACGTTTTCCGTTTGCACTGGATAGATGCCATACGCACCATTGTCCTCGTGCGGCCCGCCTGTCCACTCGGTACGTACACGGCGAATGACGATGTTCTTGCCTTCGTTGATCTTCAGGCCATCGCCCGGCGTGTCCTCGATCGCAAGGTCTTCGATGGTGAAGTCGCTGGCGTTGACGAGAAGGCCCTCGGCACCCTGGACCTGGTTCTTGAACGAGAGAATCGTCTGGCCCATCCCGGCGCCGCGTATCGTCACGCCCGAAACATTCAGTGACAGCCCTCGATTGATTTCGAAAAAGCCTGCGGGAATCTCGATAACATCGCCCGCCCTGGCGTTGATGAACCGTGTCTGCAAATCTTTTTGAAACGCACTCGGTGCACTATCACGCTGCGGTGCGGAATCCTCGGAACAAGCCGACAATAAAAAGAGAACCGCCACGACGGACGATATGAATCTGGGCACAGAGATTTTCTCGTTGCGGGAACGAGGAGATTATAATACGGACCAGGAGATGGGGACTTAAATATCGTTACGCCGAACAACGCCGCCGACTGGCGCGAAGAATACGGTATCCCCCGAGACTGCGGCCGAACCCGGAGCAGCTGAAATGCCCAGCACGTCGGTGGGCGCCTCTCGCTCCCCAACAGCGGCAGCCAGCGCTGCCGCAAGACTCAGATACACCAGCATCCATGAGCGCAATGTGTACCTTTTCTTGACTGCCATCTCCAACCCCTCACCACGAGCATTCCTGTACCTAGACCGGCATCAGGGGCCTTTTATTACGGGGCGGGGTCGCAGTCCCGATCCCATTGCGGCGTACCCGCAAATTTTTCGGCCAGGAAGTCGATAAATGCCCGCACACGGAAGGACAGGTGCCGTGTCGGCGGGTATACGGCATAGGCCGGCGATATCGGCCATTCGTATTCCGTCAACACCGGAATGAGATTGCCACGCCGTATCGCATCGGAAGCGATAAAGGTCGGCTGAATGATCAGGCCCATGCCATGCGCGGCCGCATTGCTAAGAAAATCGCCGCTACTTGATACCAGGGACGCATTGACCTTCACGAACTGGCGCTCGCCGGCGCCGTCCACGTAACTCCACTTATCCGGTTCCGCAAGATTCGAATAAACCAGGCAACGATGATCTCGCAGATCCTCCGGTGTTGCGGGGGTGCCGTGCTCGTGCAAGTAGTGTGGCGATCCGCAAACGACGGTCCGCACATCGAACAAGCGGCGGGCGATGAGCGACGAGTCGCTCAGATGGCCAATACGTAGCGCAATATCAATATTGTTCTCGATCAGATCGACGCGCCTGTCGTTCAGGTCGAGATCGAAATCCACCTTCGGATGCAACTTGCTGAATGTCGCGATCGGACCGGCCATGTGGCGCACACCGAATGAAAGCGGCAATGCAACGCGCAGCGTACCGCGCAACTCGCCGTGCTGCTGTTGTACGGCGGCCTCCGCCTCCTCAAGGTCGGCCAGGATACGCTTCCCGCGCTCATAGAAACTGCGGCCTGTATCGGTCAGGTTCAGTACACGCGTCGTGCGCCGCAGCAACTGGACACCGAGCCGCTCCTCCAGCGCCGAGACACGCCGGCTGACCGCCGATTTACCAGAATTCAATTTCTCCGCCGCCACCGTGAAACTGCCCGCGTCCACGACGGCGATAAACGCCTGAATATCCTCAAACTTTTTCATATTGTTGCGTTTCTATCAACAATCTTATCTACAGAATAGTATTTATCTCATAATTGTCAACAGAGTACAGTGTAATCACTGAAGTGGGCACAGCCCTATGGAGAAACACTTATGGCATCGAACAATATGCAGGTACTCGAAATCAGCTCCAGCGGCCGTATTGAGGGCTCAACCACGCGCGCTTTGAGCCGCGACCTGATTTCCGCCCTCGAAGACCGTTATGGCGATGTCGATGTCACACACCGGGATCTCGCCGCGGGCGTACCGGTCGTGGACGAGGCATGGATCGAGGCAAACTTCACGCCCGAAGAGTCCAGGACCGAGCAACAGATTGAAACACTGGCCTACTCTGACATGCTGGTTGCTGAACTGCAGAAGGCCGACATCCTGGTCATCGGCGTATCCATGTACAACTTTTCAATAACAGCGACGCTGAAGGCCTGGATCGACATGATCGCCAGGGCTCGGCTAACCTTTCGCTATACGGAGGACGGACCGATAGGCCTGCTCAGCGGAAAAAAAGCGTATCTTATTGTCGCTACTGGTGGTGTGCCGGTTGGCAGCAAGGTGGATTTCGCAACACCGTACCTGCGTCACGCATTGGCGTTCGTCGGCATCACCGACGTTGAGATTGTCGCGGCCGACCGCCTGAACACTCAGGCCGAGGAATCGCTGGACAGGGCAAGGGCGCAAATCGCGGACCTGATACACCTTACAACAGAGGCTGCATAGTCGCGGGCCACGTACCCTTGGGGTGCGAGGTCCGCTCCCACAGCAGGAGAACTGCAATGATCGAAGTCATTCCATCGGATAGTCGCGGCAGCGCCGATCGCGGCTGGTTGCAGGCGAAGCACACGTTTTCTTTCGCCGACTATCAAAATCCTGCGCGCGTCCATTTTGGACCGCTGCGCGTACTTAATGAAGATCGAATTGCGCCGGGACAAGGGTTTCCAACGCATCCACACGAAGACATGGAAATTGTGACCTACGTAATTTCAGGCGCAATTGAGCACAAAGACAGCATGGGCAACGGCGCTGTAATTTCAGCGGGTGAAGTACAGCGTATGACCGCCGGCACCGGCGTCCAGCACAGTGAGTTCAATCATTCGCAGGACGACGAATTACACTTGTTGCAGCTGTGGATGTTTCCCGAGGAAAAAGGCCTGGCGCCCGGGTATGAACAAATCGAATTTACTCGTGAAGATAAACTGAACCAGCTGAGGCTCATCGGCTCGCGGGACGGCAGAGACGGATCGGTAACGATCCACCAGAAGGTCGATCTTTACGCAAGCGTACTTGAGGCTGGTACGGAACTTACTCACTCGACGATTAGCACACGGAAGGTTTTTGTGCAGGTGATCAGCGGCGACCTCACGGTTAACGAAGAAACGCTGGCTGCTGGCGACGGCGCGCAGATCACGGATGAAGTCAATACCTCGATTGTCGCTATCAATGACGCGGAATTATTGCTGTTCGACATGGGCTAGAATACCACCATGAAATTCCTGGTCGCTTTGTCGGGCGCGCTGTTGTTGGCCGCCTGTGGCAGCGGAGCCGCTGCCGGCATTCCGATCGCCGAGATTCAGGGAGCGGGCACCGCGAGCCCGTTTGACGGTCAGGCCGTGTCGACGACCGGCATCGTGACCGGCGACTTTCAGAACAACGACGCCGATACGGATAACAACCTCGGCGGATTTTTCGTTCAACAGGAAATGTCCGATTCCGATGCTTCGACATCAGATGGTATATTCGTTTTCGACGGCAGAAACCCGACAACAGATGTCAATGTCGGTGATCGGGTGGACGTTGCCGGCACTGTTTCCGAGTATTTCGGCGAAACACAGATCGCGGCAACGACCGTCAGCGTGGTTGGCCGCGGCACGATTCGAGTCACTGACGTAATCCTTCCCGCAAGCGCACTGGCCACGAACGCGGATGGTGATCTGATCGCAGATCTTGAGCGGTTTGAAGGCATGCTCGTTCGATTTCCGCAGGAGCTGACGGTATCCAACCTTCGCTTTCTCGAGCGATTTGGCGAGGTTGGCTTGTCACAAGGCGGCAGGCTGTACGTGCATACCAACAACAATCCGCCGGACGTAGCGAGATATACCGAGCATCTGAAATCCAACGCCCGAAGATTCATCGTCCTCGATGACGGTATGCGTGCGCGGTATCCGGCATCGATTCGATATCTCAATGCAGGAACGCATGCAGCGTATTCGATTCGCGCTGGCGACACCGTTACAGGCGTGACGGGCAACCTGCGATATTCACGTGGCCGTGGCAGCCGAGGTATGGAAACCTGGCGTCTGGCGCCAACGACAAGTGTAACTTTCGACGACACCAATCCACGTCCGGGTGCGCCTGATGTCGCTGGGACGTTTCACGTTGCGAGCCTGAACGTTAACAATTTTTTCTCAACGGTAAATTCGGGACAAGCGGTATGTGGTCCGCTAGGTGATAACAATTGTCGCGGCGCGGACAGCCCTGAAGAACTCGCTCGCCAACTTGCGAGAACCATATCTGCGCTGGCGCTGATGGATGCGGACGTCGTCGGTCTTGTCGAAATCGAGAATAACGCCAACGAATCGATACGAATGATTGTCGACGCGCTGAATACGAAGATCGGCTCCAGCGATTACGCGTTCCTGGACACGGGAACAATCCATGACGATGCTATCAAGACCGGCTTCATATACA
>Ga0114950_10003881_pt1 | contig 11576 bp, 9 predicted proteins | sample N075metaG_FD_83503 | JGI IMG/M metagenome (GOLD analysis project Ga0114950, IMG submission 83503) | Deep subsurface microbial communities from Kermadec Trench to uncover new lineages of life (NeLLi) - N075 metaG | ecosystem: Environmental > Aquatic > Marine > Ocean trench > Sediment | place...
ATACTCAGTGGATCGGACACCATGAAAATGAGAATTAGTCGCATAAACTTTCCGGTAAATGGGAATAGCCCTTGGCGCCGTGAGGGAAATCATGCACTGCACGTCAAATTTCGCCCTGTTGGGGCGCGCCTTGAGAGTTGGGGTTGGAGCTGGAGTTCTGGCTCTGTGGTTCGGAACGGCATGGGCGCAGGAGCCGCTACCCAGCCGCGAAGAGATGTGGCGCGTCATTCAGATGCAGCAGCAGCAGCTCGAAGAGCAGCGCCAGGAAATCGAAGCCCTGAAGCGAGGTCAGGGCGCGCTTGAGGAAAGCCAGGCGCAGACCCGGCAGACGGCCGTCGAAAGCCAACAGGCGGCATCGCAGGCCCAGGCCACGGCCGATTCGCTTCTCGCCACCACGGTGACGGGCATGGGTGCGGGCGCAGGCAGCGGCTGGTGGGACCGCACCTCGCTAGGCGGTTATGGCGAATTACATTTTGAAGGCGGGGGGCGCGACCAAATCGACTTTCACCGCTTCATTCTTTTCGTCGGACATGAATTCAACGACAACATCCGGTTCTTTTCGGAATTGGAGTTGGAGCACGCGGTGGCCGGAGACGGCAAGCCGGGCGAAATCGAATTGGAACAGGCCTTCATTCAGTTTGATCTCAACGACCAACACCGTCTGAACGCGGGCCTTCAGCTCGTTCCCGTGGGCATCATCAATCCGATCCACGAACCGCCGACCTTCTTCGGTGTCGACCGCAATCCGCTCGAACGCAACATCATTCCCACCACATGGTGGGAAGCGGGCATCGGCCTGGAAGGCAATTTCGGACAATCGGGGTTCAGTTACGATCTTCTTGTCAGCTCCGGTCTCAATGTCCCGGTGACGGGCGGCAATGCGTTTCGCATTCGCAGCGGCCGTCAGAAGGTCGCTAAGGCGGTAGCCAAGGCGCCGGCGGTGACGGGCCGCGTTCGTTACACCGGAGTGCCCGGAATCGAATGGGCTGCGGCCGGTCATTACCAATCCGACGTTACGCAGGAAACAGGCGATCCGCTCAGTGGCAGCGACGTGTCCGCATTTCTGTTCAGCACCCATGTCGATGCTCGGTTCGGCGGTTTCGGGTTCCGCGCGCTTTACGCCTCGTGGTGGCGGGACGGCGCAACACCCGATGCGACCGGGCGCAACCGGCAGGAAGGGTTCTACCTCGAACCGTCCTACCGCGTGCCGCTCATGGGTGCGAAGCTTGCCGTGGGCGAGATCGGCGCGTTCTATCGCTATAGCTGGTGGGACAACAATGCGGGGATGAGCACGCTTCGTTTGGCCACCGTGCAGCATGCGGCCGGCATCAATTACTGGCCGCACCCCAATGTCGTTTTCAAAATGGATTACCTTTGGGAAAACCCCGATTTGGGCGCCCAAACCGATCGCATCAATCTTGGCGTGGGGTACCAGTTCTGATGCGGTACGGCCCGGAAAAATATTTCTGGCGCGTGGCGCGCGGCCGAGGTTTTGCCGTTGCGCTTGGCTTGGCGGCTGCCGTTTTCCTCGGGGCCAACGCGGGGGCACAGGAAATCTATCAAACGCCCGGCGAATTTCTTGCCGAAGCGTTAGGGCAAACCATTCCACCCGCCCAATTGTTGGAAATTTCAGGCGAGATGCGTCCCGACGTCGCGCGGATTCTCGGTCACCGCTACAGCCCCGACAGGTTGCGCTATTGGCACGCTGGTGAACGCACCGCCTGGATTTTGGAAGAGATTGGAAAATACCGTCCGATCACGACCGGTATTGTTATTTCAGGCGGCGAGATCGAAGACGTGCGCGTACTCATCTATCGTGAAAGCCATGGCTGGGAAGTGCATCACGATTTTTTCACCGATCAATTCAAGGGCCTCACGCTCGATTCCCGACATCGCTTGAGTGGGCGCATCGACGGTATCTCCGGGGCCACGCTTTCCGTCAATGCATTACGGGCGCTTGCGCGCCTCGCGCTTTATTTCGACCAAGCCGTGCATGCGGATTGAGGCAGGTGCGGTTAGAGTTTTTTCCGTTTAAGTCGATTCACGTTCTTCGACGAATTTCTTGTTTTGTCGCGCTTTTTAACGCAAAACCGCCCGCGCGGCTTTGCTGCGCCAAATATTGAATTGGCGTGCGAAGCACACGGGGGCACTTTTGCGGAAAGCGCTCTAAATCCGCGTCAACCGGCCGTCCATGTGCACCAGAAGAACGGCGCAATCGCCAAAATGCGCCGTCGCATCGCGGATCGCCGCCTCGCTCATGCAAGAGAACGCGGTGGATAGCCCGTCCGCGATACCAGCGCTGATGTGGCGCACGCTGACGCTGAGATAGCGATTGGCGCTTTCGCCCGTTCCGGGATCGATCAGATGGTTCGCCGCCGCACCCGGCGCGAAGCGCGCGCCATAAGCGCCCGAGGTGGCAATTGCTTGATCGGTCAGCGCGACGACATCGACGATTTCGCCCGCTGTGCGTGGATCTTGAATGCCGATTTGCCACGGCCTTTTATCGGGATGATTGCCGATGGCGCGATATTCGCCCAGATTGATCAGGACGCTGGTCAGCCCGCGTGCGCGCAAAATCTCAGTGACCGAATCGGTGATGAAACCTTGTGCGATGCCGTTCAGCGTCATTGCCGTGCCGGGCGTTGCGAAGGAAATCTTTTCGGCGCTCCACGTCACATTGCCAAAATCGATAAGGGCGCGCCGTGCGGCGATCTCCTCGATGCTTGGCGCGCGCGGTGCGTTCACATCGCCATAGCTCTCGGCGTAGAGCCGCCATAATGGCTGCACGGTAGGATCGAAGGCGCCGTCCGTGAGCGAAAAGATACGCTCCGAAAGCGCCATCAATTCCAGAAAATCGCGTGCGGGGCGCAATAGCGTTCCCGCCGCGTTGAGCCGCGAAAGAGACGAGCGCGGATCGTGCAGGCTGAACAGTTTTTCGAGACGCTCGATCTCGGCCAGTGCCGCATCGAGCGCCGCATCCGCCTCGCCCGGCGCCAGCCCGGCTAGCGTGATCGATGCGTCCGCACCCATCGCGGTGCCGCGCCATTGTTTCACGCCCGGCGCGTTCACCCCTAGCGCCATGCGTGCCCCGGAGGCTGAAATCAGCGCAAGGGCGCTGGTCGCAGCAAAAATTTGCAAAAAACGGCGCCGGGAGGGAGGCTGAACGCGCATCGATAAACGCCTTTGCTCGGATTTAGCGCCGCCAGTTTAGCTCTGCACGCGGCATAAGGATATGCGACTAATTCGCAGTCTCGCATTTTTGACCCCGCTTTGGCCAGACCCGGCAAAAGCCCGGTATTAGGTAGCAAACACGCCTGCTAGAACCTTGGCTAGCGATTCGGGCTTTGCGATTATTGGCAAATGTGGTGCCCGCCGTCGCGGCTAGTGTCACCTAGCCACTATTCCCTACTTGCACTTAGGCAAGGGCTTGGGCGGAGACCGCTTGAAGGATTTAACCTTCACGGGCTTCGGCCCAGGTTTAGGTGTCGTCCTTGTGGGACGGCATTTCACCTTGGGTGCCATCTGCTTCACCTCCTTTCCGGGCCATTGCCCTGCCGTGCGGCATGGCCAGGATCGGATGGGTGGTCGCAGAGAGAATCGGCGCGCACCGCGCGCATTATACCCATTGCGAAGCGGAGTCCGCGAAAATAACCGATTACGTTGTAACGGGTTTAGTGAAGCACCGCGCCGAACTGGCCGGGGAGATAGAGCGGGCCCATGAGGGTCTTCGCAAGACGGTCCTGGAACTGGAATCCCTGGACGCCACCATCGTCCAGATCGCCCTCGAATTTTAGATCGAGGCCATCAAGACCCCACCATTTCACCCGCGCCTTGAACGCGCGCTATCCGCAACGGTGAAGAGCTCGTTCGAGCGCTTTAGTCTCAACCGAAGCGCCCGGTAATGTAATCCTCGGTGCGCTTATTGCCCGGCGTGGTAAAGAGCTTCTCCGTCGTTCCGAACTCGATCAATTCCCCCAAAAACATGAACGCGGTGTAATCGGAAACACGCGAAGCCTGCTGCATATTGTGGGTGACGATGGCGATGGTGTAATCGTCCGACAACTCGGCGATCAATTCCTCGATCTTCGCGGTCGAGATCGGATCCAACGCCGAGCACGGCTCGTCCAATAGAATAATTTCGGGCCTTGTCGCCACGGAACGGGCGATGCAAAGCCGCTGCTGCTGCCCGCCGGAAAGGGAGGTGCCGCTGGCGTGCAACTTGTCCTTCACCTCGTCCCACAGCGCGGCGCGTTGCAGCGCATTTTCCACCCGTCCCTCAAGTTCGGATCGCGGCAAACGCTCATAGAGCTTAAGGCCAAAAGCGATGTTGTCGAAAATCGTCATCGGAAAAGGCGTCGGCGCCTGGAACACCATGCCGACTTTGGCGCGCAAAATATTCAAATCCTGTTTGGGCGAAAGAATATCAACGCCGTCCAGCAGAACTTCGCCCTCGGCGCGCTGATTGGGATAGAGTTCGTAAATACGGTTGAGAACGCGCAGGATGGTGGACTTCCCGCAGCCCGATGGGCCGATAAAAGCGGTTACCTTGTTCTTCTCCAACGACAGCGTGATGTTCTTCAACGCCTGCAACTGGCCGTAGAAGAAAGATAAGTTCTTGATCGCAACCTTCACTTCGCCGCTCATGATCATCTCCGCTCGGGCTGCGATATAAGCGCGCGCGCGATGATGCTCAGCGCCAGAACGGTAAGCGTAATGAGCAGAGCGCCCGCCCAAGCCAAAGCCTGCCAATCGGCATAGGGGCTCATGGCGAATTGGAAAATGACGATGGGCAGACTGGCCATCGGCGCGTTCAAATCCGTGCTCCAGAATTGATTGTTCAACGCCGTGAACAAAAGCGGCGCCGTCTCGCCTGAAATGCGCGCAACGGCAAGCAGCATGCCGGTGACGATTCCGGCCCGCGCCGCACGCCAAGTGATGCGTGCAATGATATGCGCCCTGGATGCGCCCAGCGCCGCGGCGGCCTCGCGCAGCGTATTGGGGACCAGCAGCAACATGTTCTCGGTGGTGCGCAGCACGACGGGAATGACGATCACGGCCAGCGCTGCGGATCCGGCAAAAGCGGAGAAATGTCCCATGGTCAAAACGATAGTCACGTAAATGAACAAACCGATGACAATCGAAGGCGCGCTGAGCAGGATGTCATTGACAAAGCGCACGACAAAGGCAAGTCGCGTATAGCGGCCGTGCTCGGCCAGATAGGTTCCGGCGAGAATTCCGATGGGCGTGCCGACGGCGACGGCAAGGCTGGTCATGATCAAACTGCCGAAGATGGGATTGAGCAACCCGCCATCCTCGCCCGGCGGCGGCGTCATCTGAGTAAAAAGGCTGAGGTCGAAGCGGCTGAAGCCTTCATAGAACAGCGAGCCCAGAATGAGTGCGAGCCAGCCCAGGCCAAAGGCCGTCGCCAGCATGGAAAGGCCGAGAAAAATCCCGTTGCGCATCCGGCGTCTCGCATAAAGGCCGAGATTCATTTGGTGCCCCCGCCAGCGCGGCGCTCTATGCGCATCAGCATGTATTGCGCGGCTGCCAGCACGATAAAGGTGACAAGAAAGAGGATAAGCCCCAGTGCGATCAGCGAAGAATAATAGAGATCGCCCACCGCTTCGGTGAATTCGTTGGCAATAGCGGCGGAGATCGACGTGCCGGGCGCGAACAAAGATGCCGAAACCCGGTGCGCGTTGCCGATGACGAAGGTGATCGCCATGGTCTCGCCAAGCGCGCGCCCCAAGGCCAGCATGACGCCGCCCACTACACCGCTACGCGCGTAAGGCAGCACGACGTACCACACCACTTCCCATACGGTCGCGCCCAGCCCATACGTCGCCTCCTTCAATACCGGGGGGACGGCTTCGAAAACGTCGCGCGTGATCGACGAGATGAAGGGCAGGATCATGATGGCGAGAATCAATCCGGCGGTGAAAATACCGATGCCAAAGGGTGGGCCGGCAAAGAGCGTCGACAGGATAGGGATGCCGTCAAAGGCGTCGATCACGGCGGGCTGAACATATTGCTGCAGGAAGGGCGCCAGCACGAACAAGCCCCAAATGCCGTAAATGATGCTGGGAATGCCCGCCAGCAATTCGACCGCGATGCCGACCGGGCGCCGCAGGGAACGCGGGCAAAGCTCGGTCAGAAAGATCGCAATGCCGATGCCGATCGGTACGGCAATGACAATCGCGATGGCCGAGGTAACGAGCGTGCCGTAAATCGGGGCCAGGGCTCCGAAACTTTCGGTGACGGGGTTCCAGGCCTCGGTCCACAAGAAGCTGAAGCCGTAGATGCTGAGCGCCGGCCAGGCGCCGACAAGCAGCGTCCAGATGATCCCGATGAAGATGGCAAGAACGACGATCGCCATTGCCTGGGTCGTCCGCATGAAGCGCGCATCGGCGCGGCGGCCGCGGTCGATCGCTCTTTGCCGCTTTTCAAGCAGTGAATCGTTCAGGATAAACGCCGTGTCGACCATGAGGAACTCACGGGCTTTACAGCCCGCCGCCCTGAATGTTTTCCGCCCAACCGGCCTCGATCAATTCCACGACGCTGTCGGGCATGGGAACGTAATCGAGTTCGGTCGCCATCGCGTCGCCCTGCGCATAAGCCCACTGGAAGAATCTGAGCGCGATGGCGCTTGCCTCCGGGTCGGAGGGTTGCTTGTACATCAAGATGAAGGTGGCGCCCGCGATCGGCCAAGCCTGGTCGCCGGATTGGTCGGTGAGAACGAGATTGAAGCCTGGGGTCTGGGCCCAATCGGCGCCGGCGGCCGCTGCCTGGAAAGATTCCAGCGACGGCTCTACCGCCACGCCGGCGCGATTGATCATGCGCACGTGGCTCAGTCCGCCCTGCTTGGCATAGGCATATTCGACATAACCGATGGCGCCGCGCGCCCGGGCGACATTAACGGCCACACCTTCATTGCCTTTGGCGCCGATGCCGACCGGCCAATCGACCGAAGTCGCCGCGCCCACGCGCATCCGCCATTGCGTGCTGACTTTGCTGAGATAGTTGGCCCAGATGAAGGTGGTTCCCGAACCGTCCGAACGGTGCACGACCATGATCGCCAAATCGGGAAGATCAAGGCCTGGGTTGAGCATTTGTATCGCCGCATCGTTCCAGCGCGCGACCTTGCCTAGGAAAATGTCAGCCAATGTGGGGCCATCGAGAACCAATTGTCCGGGCTCGATACCCGGCACGTTGATGACGGGCACATTGCCGCCCACCACGGTCGGAAACTGAACGAGGCCCGCTTCGTCGAGAACCTCGGCGCTCAAAGGCATATCCGAAGCGCCGAAGGTGACGGTCTTGTTCCGGATCTGTGCGATCCCACCACCCGAACCGATGGATTGATAGTTCAGGCTAATTCCGGTTTCGGCTCGGTAGGCCGCGGCCCATTTCGCGTAAAGCGGATAGGGGAAGGTCGCTCCCGCTCCGGAAATGCTCGCTGCCAATGCCGTTCCGCTCAGACCCAGCACGGCTATTCCCGCGATCAGCCCGGAGAAAATCTTGGAGTGGAATATCATGTTGCTTCCCTTGTGGTCCGTTCGCGTTCGAAGCGTCCGCGCGGCTAACAGTTTCACACGGGAGGGGCCATACGGATTGCATCAAAAGCACATGGTATGACTGTCACGTTTTGGCAAAGCTTTTGTGACAGTGGGGCCCAAGAAGAAAATATTTACGCGGCCACCGCGTGCAGTGGCCAGATATATGAGGGAAAACCGCCATCTTAATCCCGGCCGCGCGCCCGGCCGGCGACGGGCTAGAAAGAGAACTGCAGGCGATTGGCGAAAACGCTGAAATCCTGCCCCACCTGCAAACCCGCCGCATCCAGCCGGTCGATGTCGACGATCAGATAGTCGAACATCCAGCGGACATTGCGGTTCACATACCAGTTCAGCCCCAGTGCGACGATGTTCTGCACGCCGCCGCGAACCCGATTGGCGGGAGTGGGATCGAACACAAAGGCGTTGGTATCGTTGCGGCTGAAGCGGGCCTTGATTTCCCATGCTCCCGGCGAACGCCCCCCTGGGGTGAAGGGCATAAAATTGGGGGTTCCAAAAGCGGCCGAACCGGTCACATAGGGCCGCATCTGTCCGGTGAGAAAAGTGGACGTTTGAACATACCAGCCGTCGAACACCGGGTCTTTCAACGTGTCCGCCGTGCGCTCTAAGCCATAGCGGAAATATTCGCCCTGCAAGGTGAAGGGGCCGTGGTTCATCGCCGCCTCGATGCCGATAAGCCAGGCGGTCTGCGCGCCGACCGCCGGTGGAAGCCCGCCCGAACCGAAGCCGACAAGGCGCGTACCGTCCAGGCGCGATTCGGGACGATCGTTGAAGCCCATGAGCAGGTCCGGTTCGTTGACGATGCGCGCCGCGTTGAAGCCGACGTGGAAGTTCGACATGGCGTCGGAATGGAACCGATAAGCGAGGCGTCCGAGAATCTGCGTTCCTTCATCGTCGGTCTTGGCGCGCGCAATTCTTTCGCCGGTAAAGGCAGCGACGGCGAGCAGATTGTCGCCTTGGGAAAAGATGTCTGTTTTCTGGTAACGCAGCTCAATTCCGCGCCGGCTGTCGCTGCCGCCGAAGGGGTCGAGAATGGTATTCACGATGGAAGATCGCGCCATGAAAGTGATGTGGGCCGAGGAGGTGGAATCGTCCATGGTGAATTTGGGCTGTATGGCGCCTGCATTGAAGGTGAAATGCGGTATGCCGGTATAGGCGAGGCGCAGCAGATAGATTTGCCCCGCCCGTTCGGTCGCCGAGCTGCCGAAATCGAAAACGAATTCATAATCGAAATCGCCAAAGACGTGGCCGGCAATGCCGATTTGAGCGCGGCGGAAATTGGCGCCGTTGTGAAGATCGCGCCCGACCGTCACCGGGGCGGGCAGATTGTCTTCCTGAAAGAACATGCCGGAATCGAACTGAAAACGTCCGCGCAAGGCCATTTCGAAATCTTCGTCCGCGCTGCGGACGGTGGGGCGGTTATTGGTATAACTCCAGACCGGGCCGTTTTCGTCCTTAGCCAAATCAAGCAGGCGGGTGCGCAAGGCATCGTTTTCTTCGCGCGCCAAGCCGAGATCGTGTTCCAGCCTTTGCACGCGCGCTTCGAGGCCCACGGCGGGCTGCCGGCCCACGGCGGGTTGCCGGTCCCCGGTGGGCGGTCGGGCCGATTGTGCCGCAGACCCACCCAGCGAAATTCCGTGCAGTTCCAGAATTTGCTCCAGCCTGTGCACGCGGGCTTCGAGATCGTCGCGCGCGGTGTCCTGGGCCGCCGCCGGAACGGCGAGAAGCGCAAGCGCCAGAAACGCGCCCCCGCTCAGGAATCTGCCCAGGAATTTACGTTGTCCCGTCATGCCCCCGTCACTTGGTTTTTTTGGGTTTCTCGGTTCCACGAATCGGCACCACGCTGCCGGGCTTAAATCCCAGATGGGTATGACGTTTGCATGACACATCCGTGATGGATGTATGACAATCGCCAGGGAAATTACGGCACAAGCTGTTAACCACTTGCACCGGAAAGCCAAGCGATTTCTTACCCTTAAAGGTGCGCGGTTAAGTCTTTCTCAAGGGGCTTTGCCCGATGATGCCGACGCTACGGGCATATTCATGATCAGACGCGTCGGGACATTTATTTTCGCTATTATGGCGGCGGCGTTAAGCTGCGTCGCGCTGGTCGATGTCTATCTGCACGGACAATTCACGCTTTTCGATCCACGCCTGCTCGGCGGACTTGCGGTTGTGGGCACCGCCTTCTTGTTGTTCGGCATCATGTCGATGCGCGCCCGCGCCGAACATATGGAAGGACGCGCAGACCGGCTGAAGGCGCTGACCGGCGAATTAGAAACGTTCATCACCGCGCTCGAAGCCGCCAACAAACGGCTCCACGCCAGCGAAGCGCGTTACAAGGGCTTGGTCGATGCACAAGGCGATGCGATCACGCGCCGCACTTCGGACGGACGCATAACCTACGCCAACGAAGCCTTTTACAAATCATTCGGCGCCCGCCCGGAAGATATTGTCGGCACGGTTTTTCGTCCCGAGCCCCATCCCGATGCGCCGCCCTTGGTTTTAGGCCGTTTGGCCGGGCGCGAACTCGGGCGAGAACGCGTTTCCTACGATCAGCACATAAAGACCGTGGCGGGCTATCGCTGGATCGCGTGGGAAGATTACGCCATTCGCGATCAGAATGGCCACTTGGTCGAAATTCAAAGTGTTGGGCGCGACGTTACCGAAAGAAAAGGTCTGGAAGTCGCACTGACCGAGGCACGCGACAAAGCGCAAGACGCAAACCGCGCCAAGTCGCATTTCCTTGCGACCATGAGTCATGAAATCCGCACGCCGATGAACGGCGTCCTCGGCATGGCGCGTTTGCTGTTGGAAACCTCTTTGACCCCCGATCAAAAAACCTATGCCGATGCAATACGCCAATCGGGCTTAGCGCTGCTATCGCTGATCGAAGACATTCTCGACTTCTCCAAGATCGAATCCGGCGCGCTGGTTATCGAACAAACCGATGTGGCCTTGCATCCGCTGGTCGAAGGCGTGGCGGAACTTTTGGCGACGCGTGCGCATTCCAAGGGCATCGATATCGTCACTGCGATCACGGCGGACGTGCCCAAGGTGATCACTGGCGACGCCATAAGGCTGCGCCAAGTGCTGACAAATCTCGTCGGTAACGCGATTAAATTCACCGAAAAGGGCGGTGTTTTGGTTTCGGCGACGATCGATCGCGATTCTGGCGAACCGGAGTTACGCTTCATGGTGCGCGATACCGGCATCGGCGTGCCCCTGGAAAAGCAGGCGCAAATCTTCGACGAATTCGTGCAGGCCGATTCCTCGCATGCACGCAGGTTTGAAGGCACTGGCCTCGGCCTTGCCATCTCAAAGCGCATTGTCGACGCCATGGGTGGCAAGATCGGCATCAGTACGAGCGACGATACCGGCTCGGTATTTTGGATGACTCTGCCCCTGAAGGACATGCCGCCCGCGCCGGCCGAGGATGCAGGTTCGATGCATGGCAGATGTATCGCGCTTTTTTCCGAATCGGTCATCTTGCGCGCTGGGCTGAAACTTCAGTTGGCGGCGTGCGGCGCCGACATGATCGAGCCGCGCACGCCCGAAACCCTGCAGCGGCTAAAGACACAGTGCAATGTGCTGCTTTTCGATGCCGGCAACGGCGGCAGCGAAACCTTGCGCGATGTGTCCGGATTGGACATTCCTGCTGTCGCCTTGCTGTCGCCGCAACATCGCGCTTCCCCCACGGAATTGCGTGCGCGCGGCTATAGCGGCTACCTCACCAAGCCGATCCGGCAAGGCTCGTTGGAGACTCGCCTCAAGGCGGTCATCGCCGGTCAAACCGAAATGGAGACGGCAACCACCGAGCCGGTGGCGGATAAGCGCGCCGGTAAATCGCTTTCCATTCTCTTGGCCGAAGACAATCCGGTGAATGCGCTTCTGGCGCGCGAGCTGTTACGTCGGCGCGGCCACATCGTCCACGAAGTGCCGACCGGCGAGGGCGCTGTCGCGGCTTGCGCGGATAGACACTTCGATCTCGTGGTGATGGAT
>Ga0114950_10003884_pt1 | contig 11572 bp, 10 predicted proteins | sample N075metaG_FD_83503 | JGI IMG/M metagenome (GOLD analysis project Ga0114950, IMG submission 83503) | Deep subsurface microbial communities from Kermadec Trench to uncover new lineages of life (NeLLi) - N075 metaG | ecosystem: Environmental > Aquatic > Marine > Ocean trench > Sediment | place...
AGATTCAACCGTGCATCGATAGTTTTCTCGTGTCCTTCACCCAGGCTTGAAGTCAGCGCAGCAATCACCACCTCGCTGATCGCCATGGATTCATCCAGGGCACCGACCGCGCTATACAATTCCGCGAGCAGTTCGTATATTTCGAGTGTCAGCGGGTGTTCCTCCCCAAGGGTCACCGAAGCGACTGCAATCGCCTGGTTGTAATATCCATCAGCCTCATCCGCCATTCCCAGTTGTCTGTAGGCATAGCCCAGATCCCTCGTTGCTGCTACCGTCAACCAGTGTTCGACTCCCAGCATGTCTTCTGCGAGGGCTAGCGTATCTGCCTGTGTCGATACCGCCTCTTCGAAGCTTTGCGCTTCAAGTAGTTCACTAGCCTCGCCACTCATAACCAGTATTGCTTCCTGTATATCAACCTGGTCACCCTCAACTGCAGACACCGAGGCAAGGCTTTCGGCTATCCAGCCTGGAACGCTTGAATTTAACTCCGACAGGTCACTATGGATTTCCTGCAATTGCGACTTGTCCGGATTGCTGACTGCAATCGTCTCCTGCAACAACAGCATTTGTTGACTGAGTTCAGGCATCCCGGCATCCATAGCCAGCATGATGACCATATCCATCGCTTCCATATCCGCTGGATCATCTTCAACCACGGCAAGGAAGTTCTCCAGTGCGAGTTCAAAATCACCTGATTCCAGAGCAGCCTGTGCATCAGCGCGGCTATCTGATTTAACGGCGCCTGTATCAAATACGAGGAAAACACTGAGCACAGCGAGGAAAATTGATCGATTGAAAAATGTACGAATGATCATAATGACGTGGTCCGGAGTCAGATGATTGGCTTGCAAGCCGGGTAACGATAATGCTAAGCCTATTCCTACCTGATTAGGCCGATTTTATCAATCGCTCTGCGACTGATGGATTGATTTTACAACCATAGGGACTCTTGTGAAAAGGCACATCAACACTGGATTAGACAATGAGGTGGGTGATACATTGGAGCCCCCTATCAAATTCGGTCGCATCCATCGATGGACAAGTTATTCACTAACCCGGATATTGTCATCGTGGGTGCCGGAAATGCCGCCGTATGCGCGGCCCTTGCTGCAAGAGAGAGTGGCGCAGAAGTCCTGGTTTTGGAGCGTGCACCGGCAGCCACTAAGGGCGGGAATTCAAGGTTTACGGCTGGCGCCATGCGATTTGTGTACAACAATGTTGATGACCTGCGCGCGATCATGCCGGAGCTATCCGATGCCGAGTTAGCAAACACCGATTTTGGAACCTACACTCGTGACAATTTCTACGATGATATGGGGCGCCTTACCCAGTACAGAAGTGATCCCGATCTCACCGAAACCTTAATTGAAAACAGCTACAGCACAATCAAATGGATGCGTGATCAAGGAATTCGATTCCTACCCATGTATGGCAGGCAGGCATTTAACATCGACGGCAAATTCAAATTCTGGGGAGGCCTAACCGTAGAAACATGGGGAGGCGGTCCGGGATTAATTGAAAACCTGCATCGGGCGGCTGACGCCGCTGGCATACCCATCATTTGCGAGTGCAGGGCGATAAAACTTGAAACTTCAGATAATGGTATTGAAGGCATCACTGTAAAGCACAAAGGCAAGACGAAGTTGATCCACTGCCGTGCGGTTGTCCTCGCCTGTGGAGGATTCGAGGCCAACAGCGAATGGAGAACCCGCTATCTCGGACCTGGATGGGAGCTCGCCAAGGTCCGCGGTACTCGTTTCAACACGGGTGATGGAATCCGCATGGGACTTGATGCCGGGGCAGCCCCTAATGGTCACTGGTCCGGTTGCCATGCCGTTGCCTGGGATCGAAACGCGCCTGAATATGGAGATCTGGATGTGGGCGATGGTTTTCAGAAACATTCTTACCCACTTGGACTCCTGATCAATGCCCGGGGAGAACGATTCGTCGATGAAGGTGCTGATTTTCGAAATTACACCTACGCCAAATATGGAAGGGAAATCCTGAATCAGCCGGAACAATTTGCCTGGCAAATTTTCGATTCAAGAGTTATCGAATTGTTAAGAGATGAATACAGGATTCGGCAAGTTACTCGTGTTCAGGCAGATTCACTGGAATCTCTGACCGAAAAACTTGAAGGAGTCGACCCGGTTCGTTGCCTTGAAACACTCATGGAATTCAATTCCTCCGTCTGCACAGAAGTGACTTTTAACCCTGCAGTAAAAGACGGACGCGGTACGACAGGTCTGGCCATTAACAAGACGAATTGGGCCAATCCTCTGGACACGCCGCCCTATGTCGCATATCAGATCACATGCGGTATTACTTTTACCTTCGGGGGTTTGAAGATCGACCAGCATGCGCAAGTAAAGGACCAGGAAGATCAGGTCATCCCTGGTCTGTTTGCCGCCGGGGAGCTGGTAGGCGGATTATTTTATTTCAATTACCCGGGAGGTACTGGGCTCACCTCCGGCGCCGTTTTTGGCAAAATCGCTGGTGAAAAAGCTGCCTCCTATGTCAAAGGAAAGCATAAACAAAATGCCTGACACAAACCATCCAGCCCGAAGATGCAACTTATTCGCTTACCTTCTTGGCGTTGTGGTGATGAAACTGTTTCGCTGGAAGGTTGAAGGGCGTGTGCCAGACTCGAAGAAAATGATTATCATCGCCGCGCCACATACCACCAACTGGGATTTTATCTTCCTGCTGGGCGCTGCCTACTGCTTTCGCCTGAGCATCAACTGGCTGGGGAAAAACACCATGTTTCCACCCGTGGTCGGTGCATTTTTCAAATTCCTGGGCGGTGTGCCTGTCGATAGATCGAAGAACACTAACCTCGTTCAAACTCTCGCAGAAACAATTAAGCAGGCGGACAATTTTACCCTGATTATCCCGCCTGCCGGGACCCGGCGAAGAACAGACTACTGGAAATCCGGCTTTTACCAGATAGCCCTTGCCACACAGATACCTATCGTCTGTGGATATCTAGATTACGCGAAAAAAATTGCCTGCCTGGGTATGTCATTTGTACCAACGGGTAATGTGAAGTCCGATATGGACCGAATCCGTGATTTTTATCGACCAATCACTGGCAAATATCCTGAGAACACAAGCACCATATTACTAAAAGAAGAAGATGCCAGCTCGGCCTAACCGGTATATGATATTTCCAACGAACAGCCCTGATAGAGAAGATTCATAAAATTGTGATTAGAGAAAGAAACATTGCCGTTGCCTATATCCTGTGGCTGACCTTGGGCATTTTCGGTGCACATAAGCTCTACCTGCGTCGCCCGGCGATGGCAATCCTCTACCTGTGTACGATGGGCTTGTTTCTCATCGGATGGATAGTTGACCTGTTCACAATGAGGGAGCAGGTTGACCAGTGTAACGACAATATTTACGCTGCCGAGGGCTATAATGAACATCTGGAAGATCGAATTGATGAACTCGAAGATGAGGTTGAAGCATTACGGGACAGACTTCGCCACCCATAGAACTTGGTGACGCTTAATATCGCCTAGTAACGCTTCAACTTTTATTCATGCCGATCGGTCGTTAGTGGTCAAACATAATGACGCTGCGGGCGACGGTCCCGGATTTCATATCGACAAAAGCCTCATTAATATCCGCCAATCCTATTCTTTTGGAAACCATCTCATCAAGATGGAGTTTGCCAGCCAGGTAAAAATCGATAAATCTTGGCATATCAATTCTGAACCGGTTGGAGCCCATCATTGAACCCTGGATCTTCTTCTCCTGGAGAAATGCAGAACCCGTAAGCTCTATTTTTACACCAACGGGGATCATGCCAATAATGGTTGCTGTGCCGCCGGCTCTAATCATACTGAAGGACTGCTCAGCAGTTTTTTTCAAGCCAATCGCTTCAAAGGAATACTGCACCCCGCCACCAGTCAACTCCCTGACCTGCTCAACCGGGTCGCAATCATTACTATTAATAACATCCGTTGCACCAAACGTTTTTGCCATCTCAAGTTTAGACTCAACCACATCAATCGCAATAATCCGCGCAGCACCGACCAGGGCCGCACCATTAATACAGGATAGGCCAATGCCACCACAGCCAATCACGGCGACTGTACTACCAGGCTCCACTTTAGCGGTATGAAAAACAGAACCTACCCCGGTTGTCACGCCACAGCCAATCAAGGCGGCACGATCTAGCGGCATGTCTTCACGAATTTTTACGATGGCATGCTCATGAACCAGCATCTGTTCAGCAAATGAAGATAAATTTGCAAATTGCTGAACGACTTTCGAGTCCTGGGAAAGGCGAGGTTCATCATCCGGTCCACGTTTGGTTTCCGGATTTACGCACAAAGACATGTGACCAGTGAGGCAATACTCACAATGCCCGCAGAAAACAGATAAACAGGTAATCACATGATCGCCGGGCTTCACATATGTCACAGAAGATCCGACAGCTTCGACAACACCTGCAGATTCGTGGCCGAGAACCATTGGTGTCGGTGCAGGATAAAGACCTTCGACAAAGTGTAAATCACTATGGCAGACGCCTGCTGCGGCTGTACGAATCAATACTTCTCTTGGTCCCGGCTTGGAAATTGACACCTCCTCAATTTCGAGTGGCTGTCCCACTTCCCTAAAAACTGCTGCCTTCATGGCGTTCTCCTATCCTCATTGATTTATCTGGCCCTCTTTATAACAGAAAGCATGTAGCATCGGCTAATAAGGTCGCATGGGGAATAGCGCTGGATTGATTTCATCTATTACCTTTGCTTCAATCAACAGCCAGCAAAAGACGAGCATGACATGCCGCACACGCTCATTACCGGTTTTACCCCTTTCGATGGCAGGGAAGTTAATGCCTCATGGGTGGCGGCGTCATCTGTCACCCGAAAAGGAGTCGATAGGCTGGAGATTCCAGTTCTCTGGGGTGAACCGATGAAAGTCCTCCAGAGGTACTGCCATGAGCGATGCCCACAGATGATTATCAGTCTTGGAGAAGGTCGTGAAGGCTGGTTTGATATCGAAACCATTGCACTCAACAACAGAAAGGAAAGACCCGACAACGAAGGATGTCTGCCGCAAGGTAAGCCTATTTCTGGCGATGGACCAGGGTCCATATCGGCCAGCATCAATGCAGGCTTTGTCCAGCGTGGTCTCACGGTGCGTGGGTACCCGTCACGCATTTCAAGTGAAGCCGGACAATTTCTGTGTGAGGAAATCTTGTTTGTACTCGAACAGCTAAAGGACTCCCACCACCAACTGGACAAGGTTCTTTTCTGTCATGTTCCGCCCTATGGCACGACGGTTCACATCAAAGGCCAAGTAAAATCGTGCAATAAAAACATCCTGGCAGAATTTGCAAATGCCTTACTGGACATCACCAGCAGCTAGTGAATTTCCTCCAAATCCTTCCACGCGTCACGAAGCTGCTCAATACCAAAACCCGGCTGTTGGGCCGCCCTGATAATCACGCCTTCATTCTTCGCAATAATATCGGCTGCTGCTTTAACTTTATCCGCCACTTCAATTGGAATAACAACAGCACCATGTTGATCAGCATGAATTAAGTCTCCAGGGCTCACCTTCATCGCAAATATTTCCACTTCACAATCATATTCTTCAACATGCACCCAGGCATGTGAAGGACCGACACTACCCGCTAGCATCTGGAAGCCCTCGGCAATATCAGGTAAATCACGGACGCTGCCATCTGTAATCAGGCCGAGAGAGCCCAGGCCTTTGTGAATATTAGAATTCACTTCTCCCCACCAGGCGCCAAACCCTCTCTTTTCACCATCAACATCCTGAATTACAGTAATGCCAGGGTCTGGACCACTACCCATGTATTCATAGTAGCCATCCCGTTTTTCCCTGGCTGCCCTTCCCTTCACTGTATCCGGGGCGATGGCGCTAATTGTCGCAGTCCGAGCGAAACCCACCATGGGTGGTAACTCAGGCCGGATGCACACCAGAGGAGAAACAGTAAACCCGTAGATTCTTCTTTCAGGCGATGTTAATTCCAGCGCATTACACACTGTGGGTGTGTCCAGCGTTCTTAGTTCATCTAGAGTCTTTTTTAATACTGGCGGATTGCTCACAAAAACCTCTTTATTAGTGTTGGATTTCTGAAACACTATAGCGAACAGACTGATACTAACCAATTCCCTGTGACCGTCTATCTTCCCTTTAACCAGAAAGCGTGGATAATGATGCAGTTGATGATCTCGGAGTAGTGTTATGGAATGTCCAAAATGTAATTCTCCCATGGAGGAGCACACACTCACTACGCTCAAAGGTGGAGTGACCGTGGATCGCTGTACGGGTTGTAAGGGAATATGGTTCGATATTGGCGAAGCAGAAGCACTGAAAGATAAATGGATGAGCGACTATATAGATAGCGGTGATCCTGGTGTAGGAAAAAAACAGAATAAGATTCGGGATATTGATTGCCCCCGGTGTGGCAAGCGAATGAAAGAAATGTCAGATCCCGTGCAGACTCATATTCAGTATGAAGCCTGCGAAGAGCACGGCATGTATTTTGATGCAGGTGAATTCACAGACTTCAAATACGAAACATTGATGGATATCTTTCGGGACTTTGTTTTTGCCATTAAGAAATCCTAGGCATATACCATTGCCTAGTGCGCACCACCGTCGATAGCCAATATTGCACCAGTGGTGAAGCTCGCCGCGTCACTGGCGAGATATAACGCCGCGCCAACAATTTCATGCGGCTGACCTCCACGTTTCAAAGGTATACTTGTCGCTGCTCGCTTGTTGAAGGCTTCCATATCCCAGGCCTTGCTAATGTCCGTAAGAAAAGGGCCAGCCATAATGCAGTTAACCCGCACCTTCGGACCGTAAGCATGGGCGAATGACCGGGTGATCGCATTCAATCCCGATTTAGCTGCCCCGTAGGGTTCAGAATTCGGGCTGGCACTAACCGCTGCTGTACTGCTGATATTGATGATGCTGCCACCACCAGAATCTGCCATTCTTTTTCCTACGTTCGCACTCAAACGAAACGGACCTTTTAGATTGACGCCAATGACTTTATCAAACAGCGCTTCACTCACCTCATCAAGCGCTGGGTACAAAGGTGACATTCCGGCATTATTAATCAACACATCGACCTTGCCGAATTCAGCATAGACCGCATCAACCATCCTATCCAGGTCGTCCCACCTACCAACGTGGGCAGCGTAAGGAAAGGCTCTCGCGCCAAGACGCTCTACTTCCCGCGCTGTTTCTTCACAGGAATCAATTTTGCGGCTGACAATGGCAATACTCGCTCCTCTTTCGGCGAAGCCTAATGACATGGCTCGACCCAGACCACGACTGCCACCTGTGATCAGCACCACCTTGCCTTGCATATCAAAATCAATCATTACCACTCCGATCTGTTCATCAATTATAGAAATCTCATATTGTACGCACCATTCTAATGATTTACTGTCTTCCTGGGTGATCGCAGGTAGAAATGACAATGGATGAAACATCCTCCAGCCGGCTCTGGCACCGTGTTCGAGTTTTGGGGAATCTTCTCGGTCAAACCATGACTGCTCAATATGGAGTGGAATTCCTCGAGAAGGAAGAGGAAATACGCCTTCTTGCCAAGACCAGACGACAACGCGGAAGCGATGACCATCAAAAACTACGAGAAGTCCTATCCGCACTTGATGAGGATGACCTGATCTCCATTGCCCGGGCATTTAATCAGTTCCTTAACCTGCTGAATATCGCGGAGCAGGCAGAGACAGGCGAAATTGCTGATTTGGATTTTCCCACCACATCCCATCTGGCTACATTGTTTACCAGACTTGATGAGAAGGGAGTGGACAAAACAAAAATCGCAGAAACAATCATGAACATGCACTGCGACCTTGTTCTAACGGCTCACCCCACTGAGATCACCCGACGAACGCTGATTCAGAAATACAATCGAATTGCGACCGCACTAGGTAATGTAAGGGAAGACACTCCACTCGAGGCGGAACAGCAAACTGACCTGGAGCGTCTCATCGCGGAAGTGTGGTATACGGATGAAATTCGTACTGAAAGGCCAACTCCCCAGGAAGAGGCAATCTGGGGTTATGCGGTGATAGAAGAATCATTTTGGAGTGCCATCCCCAAACTCTGGGATGGGTTAAATCGCCTGTTGCAAGAGCATACCGGGCAAATCATGTCTTTGGATATGGCACCTGTAAGAATCTCATCCTGGATGGGTGGAGATAGAGACGGGAATCCTAACGTCACTGCAGAGGTTACAGAGGAAGTTACAAGACTTTCCCGCTGGATGGCAGCAGACCTGTATCTCCGCGATCTGGAAGAACTTCTGGCACAACTTTCTATGTCTCACTGTACACAGGCTGTTCGGGATCTTTGCGACAACCAGGAATCCAATGAACCCTATCGGTTGGTCCTGCGAAATCTCAGGACCAGACTAACGGCGACCAGAACCTGGGCTAACGGGTCAGAGCCGCCTGGAGAAGGGCTGATTCTGTACAGAGAAGAATTATACACACCACTACATGCCTGTTATCAATCTCTTCACGACTGTGGCATGGGAATTATTGCTGATGGACTTCTGAAAGACACATTAATTCGCGTATCCACCTTCGGCGTAACCCTGGTCGATCTGGATATTCGGCAGAGCGCGGATAAGCACATCAATCTCCTGGATGAGCTGACAGAATTTCTCGAACTCGGCAGTTATCGGGCCTGGTCTGAAAAGGCGCGAAATGATTTTCTCCTGAACGAGCTCGCAACCAGACGACCGTTAATACCAGAGGGTTGGAACCCTAAAGGAGAAAACAGTGAAATTCTGCGTACTTTCAGACTCATTGCCCAGGGAAACGCTGAGGGAATATCCAGTTACATCATCTCAATGGCAAAAAACCCTTCTGATGTACTCGCCGTCGTATTGTTGCTACGAAAATGTGGGCTGATCAAGAAACTGCCGGTGGTCCCGCTCTTTGAGACACTGGATGATCTGGATAACGCTGCCTGGACACTGGAGCGATTACTCAGAACCCAGTGGTATATAAACCATATTGACGGGTATCAGCAGGTAATGATCGGGTACTCGGATTCTGCAAAGGATGCCGGGCAAATGGCCGCAGCCTGGGCCCAGTATCGAGCCCAGGAAGAGCTGGTCGCGGTTGCTGAAAAATATCATGTCGACCTCACATTATTCCATGGCCGTGGTGGAGCCGCTGGTCGTGGTGGCGCACCTGCGCGTCAAGCCATCCTTTCACAACCACCGGGGTCAGTTAAAAACAGCATGCGAGTCACAGAACAGGGCGAGATGATCCGTTTTAAATATGGTTCACCGCCACTGGCACTGACCAACCTGGACCTTGTCCTTAGCGCGACGATAGAGGCGAGCCTCTTACCCCCACCGCAACCCAGGGAAACCTGGCGATCACTTATGGACAGACTGGCGGAGATCGCCAGCAACCACTACAGGAATACAGTATCGGACCGCGATTTCATCGATTATTTTTTTGACGGGACGCCGCAGGGTGAACTTGCGTTGCTGGCACTGGGTAGTAGGCCAGCGAGACGTAATTCTGATTCGGACGATCGCTCGATTGAGGACCTACGAGCCATACCCTGGGTGTTCGCCTGGACACAGAAGAGACTGATGATTCCTGCCTGGCTCGGTACCGATGTGGCGCTCTCAAAGGAATTATCAGGTAAGGAAGCCTATGTACTGAAAGAAATGCTGAATGACTGGCCGTTCTTCCAGTCTCAAATCGACATGCTGGAGATGGTGCTCGCCAAAGCAGATATTGAAATATCTGCTCGGTATGATGAAGTCCTGGTTTCCCCCAAACTGAATAAAATGGGGGACACTTTCCGAAATCAGCTGACCGAGTTGATTGCCACTATCAACAAAATTCGAAATCAGTCTGAGCTGCTTGAAAAATCACCTGAACTCAAACAGTCAATCAGCCTTAGACATCCCTACACAGATCCCCTGCACTTCTTGCAGATCGAATTGATTTTACGTCATCGAACCGAGAATCAAAATGAGAAGCTCAAGAAGGCGCTGCTGATCACGATCGCCGGAATTGCAGCCGGTATGAGGAATACGGGTTAGCCCAATAAAACTTTAGTTTCCTGATATTGAATCTACCTTGCCAAAAATTTCAGAAAGCCTGGCTAAGATCTCGACAGGTAATGGCCCTGCCAGAATGGATTCCACGTTCTGTTTCAGATGGTCTTCACTACCGGTTCCAGTCAATACAACAGTCGCCCCCGGTTCATGCCGACAATACCGATAGGCTGCCTGCACGATTGATTCTACTTCCCTATGATTCTCAACAAAATCAAGTGATGAATCTCCAGCGACTGACATTGCCTCTATATCACCGCTTGCAATGAGCTTATCAATTACCTCTACCAGGGCCTCTGGCTTACTTAAGGCACGCCGCACAGCAAACATAATCTGGGTAGCCACGTTGTTTTGAATCGTCAGGGGGAACACACTTTCCCTTGCACTTGGGTTCAACATATTAAAACCCACCATTACCACATCAAAATAATCATCAGGCAGTGCAAGCTTCAACATCTGGTGTGATGGGTCAGAAATAAACTGTTCCGTGATGCCCAGAAAACGTATTTTCCCATTGTCTCTTTGCTTCAGTAGTTCAGGAATAATTTCATTGACGCAATACGGATAGTCTTCGGCGGAGACACCATGCAAGTTGTAAATATCGATATAATCTGTTTGTAGTTTTACAAGACTCTTGTCGAGGCACTCGATAATATCTTTTGCAGTCAGTTGCTTCCCGGCTCGGCTTACTATCGATTTGGTTGAAAGAACGACCTTCTCTCTCTTACCCTTCACTGCCTGACCTACGACAGATTCCGTTCCGTAAACCCTGGCGGTATCAATGAAATTAACACCCAGATCCAGTGCGCATTCAACAACTCGTATTGCCTGAGCTTCATTGTTGCCATAGGCCAAGCCTAAGCGACTATGCCCGCCGCAACCTAAACCTGCCACGCTCACTTCAAGGCCGGTACGGCCGAGCTTTGTCATTTCCATAAAAGATACTTCTGCACTGAATATCAATTCAACTGGAGTATACCCAGGTAAATCAATTTATCCTGCTCCCTCCGTGAATCCGCCGGATTAAATTAATCAGATCTTACTTAATGTGACCGCAGGTAGACGCTGGAATCCGATACCACAATGGTGGATTGCCATCTCCGGGGAATCCACGCTGCTGGTAACAAACCGTTTTGCCGAACCCATCTGTCCGCTTGATTGTGTAGTAACCCAACTGATCTTTACGTTCGAATGTCTACGCCTGACTAATCAACAAAGGTAGGTATTGCACACGCTCGTTTGGATTTTCCCCCTGTATCTTAGGGAAATCTCTGGTCGAGAATGTTCGGTACTTTTTTTTACCATCTGATTCAGCAGGCAAAGATCCCTCCCTGATTATGTCTATTGCCCTTGTATACAATGTAAAGCCATCACGTACTCTTGATGCCTGCATTTTATCCATAACAGTATTTCTCATCTCATCCGGGTTTAACTCATGTGCTGGTTGCTGACTTTCAGTCA
>Ga0114950_10003885_pt1 | contig 11571 bp, 8 predicted proteins | sample N075metaG_FD_83503 | JGI IMG/M metagenome (GOLD analysis project Ga0114950, IMG submission 83503) | Deep subsurface microbial communities from Kermadec Trench to uncover new lineages of life (NeLLi) - N075 metaG | ecosystem: Environmental > Aquatic > Marine > Ocean trench > Sediment | place...
CACCGCGTTCTCGGAGCCACCTTAGCGTCTCGCTGGCGCCCGGGATTTCTCTGGCGCCGGTGATCGACTCTTCACAGATGCGACCAAAGGTGTCGGCCCACACGTCAGCCCATGCTTGAGGATCCCGTGCCGGTGGCAGGCGGCCCGCGCGGGCGAGCAGATCGGCGACACCGCGCATTACTTCGAAGCGGTCGCCGGGGTTGGGGCCATTGAGCACCCTTTCCATGGTTGCGCCACTGGGGTCGAAGTCCTGTACGACGTCGTAGAAGGCTTGACGTTTGATCGCATTCGAATCGACCAGCGTGCCGTCGAAATCGAATACCACGCAACGGATCATCGACTGGCGGCGTCGCCCACGGGTGGTCCTGTGGGGATCTGGAAGCGTCCCCAGTGATCGACCTTGGTCTTACGCTCAGCGCGCGTGAGCTTGTTGATCTTTTTGTCCTGGTAAAACGAATCACCCGTATCCTGGGTGGAGATCTCTTCGAAAATCACGCCGGTTTCGGTCCAGAACGAGTGGAATACACCGGGCATCACTAGCGCTGTGTCGCCGGGATGCAAGACCTTGTAATGGCCGTCGATCTCACAATGCAGCACACCGTGGAGGACCTGAAAAGTCTCTTCCTTGGTCGCGTGGTAGTGCGATGGATGGCGCTGTCCAGGGAGCTGTACGATCAACTTTTTGCAGTATTCTCGGTTTACGCACTCGACCAGCACGGCGCCGGTCTCGGCGAAATTAGCCATCCCGTAGTGGTGCGAATACTCGATGGTAAATTCGCTGCCGAGGTGGATCATCGCCTCGTTCAACATGGCTTTCACTTCGTGAATGGCCTTCTTGATGACTGCAGCATCGGCTTCGACCGGGATCGTGATCCGATCCACGCGCAGGGCATCATCGGTGTCCAGCGACGCACCAGTCACGATGCCATCCTTCCAGGCACCGCTTTCGAGCTGGCCCTCGTTGTACGGCATGGCGAAGTACACCATCTCGCGGGTCAGCTCCGTGCCGGCCGGAATTGAGCTGTGCGCGAATACGCCGCGGCGCAGGGCGTCGATCGCATCACGTTCCTCCGGGCTGCTGGCTGGGCGCTGTTCGGGGCCGCACAAGGTAACCGCGCGCCGGTGTGCATCGAACCACGCGTGCAGCTGGTCCGGTGTAGAGGAATACGCGTTCAGCTCGATGGCATCGGTGGCCAAACCCACGTGCCGTTCGAACATCTCGGCACCCTTGGCCACCGCGATCCCGACCGGCACGGTGTCTTCGGGACGTTCGTGCGTCGACCAGCCGATCGTGACGCCAGGGTAGCGCCGTCGCAGCACCGCGATTTGGTGGAGCGCCATCCGGTCGTCGGGCGTCGGGTAGATCGAGACGCAGTGCATCAGTGCGAAGTGCACCGCACGGTGTTGGAGAAAGCTCATCACCGCGTCGATGTCATTGAGATCGAGGCCCCCTGTCGAAACGATCACCGGCTTGCCCGCGCCAGCGATCTCTTCAAGCAACGGCCAGTCCTTGGCCGAGCAGCTCGCGACCTTCAACACGTCGAAAGCCATGTCGACGATGACCGACACCGATGCCTCATCGAAGGGTGTGCAGATGGTGAGCAGGCCCTGCGCGCGCGTCTCGTCGACGAGCTGCTGAAATTGGTGCCGTTCGAAGCGGGTGGAGAGGAAGCGCTGGACCATCTTCACGTCGCTCTGTTCGTGATGCGTCGGATGAATGAAGGTATCGAGCTGGCGGAACTGCAATTTCAACGCCGCCCTCACGCCGTGTTTAGACACCACGTCGGCGACGGAGCGCACGATCGAAAGGCCGTGCTCGATGCTCCCCTGGTGGTTGTTGGCTAGGTCCAACACGAACAGCTGTTTGAAGTCGAATTGCGCATCCATGGGGATTTTCCTCAGTTGGTACTCAAGGCAGCTGGACCGAAACCCTTATCTAGGTCGATCGTGATGCGCCGCGCTTCGCGGGAGGAGCGGTGGGCGGCAGCGATCACGAGCATGACCTCGAGGCCACGCTCAAGCGCCAGCGAACGGTTGGGTACGCGTCCCTCAAGTACGTCCCGCATATGCTCAAGCTCGGCGATGAAGTCATCTGGCCGGATTTTCTCAAAGCGTTCGTGCCCGATTCCGCCGTCCGGGCCGGCATGGCGCAATACGTCGGTGGCACCGATCTCGATCTCGACGAAGCCGTGCTCGCCCTGGACGCGAGCCCACTTGCGCGGCGGCGATGTTACCACGTCCTGAACCACGCGGCCGCACAGCCCGTGCTCAGTGGTCAGGTTCACCAGGCACAGCCGGTCGTACTCGGCAGTGTCGCTGATCACATAATCGAGGGTCGCGGTGACCGCGGTGATCCGGCCTGCACCTACTGCATGGGCGAGATCGATCCACAGGTGAATGGCGTGGGAGTGCTCCCCACTGGCACCGCCGCCCTGACGCCAGTGCCCGAGGTAACTCTCGTCGGGGCCCGATAGCCACGGATGCGCGGCGAAGATCCCGCCCCAGTGTTCGCGGAACTCGACGTCGAGCGTCTCGACTCGACCGATCCCGCCAAGAAACTCGCGCGCACGCGTGGCGGCGCGGCCCACCGAGTGGTTGTAACCGACGAAAATCTCCACGCCAAATCGCGCGGACATCTCGCGCAGCTTTTCTGCGCCCGTAAGGTCGGGCAGGCACAGCGGCTTCTCAACCAGAATCGCGCGCGGGCGCTCTTCCAGGGCGGCCAGCGCGAGCGGCGCGTGGCTCGCCGGTGGCGTCCCCACGAAGATCAGGTCGAACCCGCCGCGTGGGGCCTGGGCGGCCTCATACAGCGTGATGGCCTCATCGAAGCTACCGTAGCGCCCGGGGTAAATCTCGTGCCGCGTGCGTTCAAGCGCAGCCGGATCGCGGTCGCACATCGCGACCTCCCAACCGAGCCGCCGCGATGCGTGGGCCAAGTGATTGCCGATCGATCCGGCACCTAGAATTTTGACCTTATACACTGCTTCAGCTGCGTTTGTCGGACTGAGGCGTGTGGGTTTTCGATTCACCGCGGCGCTCTTGCGCACGGTGCGATCGCACCAAGGTCGCCGTCGAGGGACGCGAGTCGGCGCGCGTCACGGTCACGCCGATGGTGTCGAGCACGATGGCGTAAAAGCAGATTAGAGTTGTCATCACAGCACGAACATCGATAACGGCGACAGGCTTATACGGTTTAACCACACCAAAGCGGATTTGACTAGAAACGGACTGGAGCTACGAAAAATCGAATGGCACTATTCTGTCTTGCCATTGTAAACTAAATCAACAGTTTGTTTTAAATTGGCCACCTATGAGTCCAGCACCTTGGTTGAGGAACCCGGCGGTATCAACCTTGCCGCAGCACGCGCATGCTGCTCACCAAGATAACAGCTAGAGTGAAATCGTGTCTCTAAGTAAACCTCAGTTGAAGCACCGCAAGAGCGCGGGGTCCTTTATCGAGCGATGCCGTAGAGCGCTCTTATCCAGCCGCGCAAAGGCGCGACTCAAGCAAGGCGGCGAGCTCTGGGCGCACCTCGTCGAATCTGAACAGGCCACCACATCTTATGAGTACGACGTGATTTCGACGAGTACCCAAAGCGCAGTTACTAAGAGGGTCATAAGTAACCGATCGTTGCCGCAGATTTTTGTGCGCTACCGCGTACGATTCCCCAAGAAAGTTATGTTCGGATACTTTGTTCCGCCTTAGTAAGCAGGGCCCCGGATGAACCGGCGTAAACTTCGCAACAAGTTGATGCGAACGGCACGGATGGTGCGACCGAGACTTGGGCTACGCGACTCCGATGTCATCTTGGCCTCGTTTCCAAAGTCGGGAAACACCTGGATGCGTTTTATCTGGGCCAATATCATCGCCGAGCAAGAGTTGGCCGGCCGGACGGTCGACTTTCATTTCGTCGAGCGCGAACTAGCCTGGAATCACGACACCTTCCAATTCGGATCGCTAGAAATAAAAAGTCTGCCTCGATTAATCAAGACCCATCACTTATTCGAAGAGCGGATCTTCGGCAACAACCGCGTGGTTTACATCTACCGCCACCCTGGGGACACCCTGGTTTCTTGTTACGCATTTCGCCGCGCCAAGATTCGACGCACGCGCGTATCGCAGCTGGATTTCTCCGCCTTATTGCGTGACGGCAAGAACGGCCTCCCCGCCTGGGTGCGTCATATGGAGAATTGGCTCCCAAGAGCAACGTCGGTGGTGCGCTATGAGGTCCTCAAAGACAAGGGCTACGATGTGGTGGAACGCGTCCTGCGGGATCTCGGTATCGCCAACGTCGATCCTGCAGTCCTCGACAAGGCTGTCGAGCGGTCATCTTTTGAAAACACCCGTGCTATCGAGTCCAAGTTTGGCCGCCCGGATACCGCGGCATTCGTCGACGACTTCAAGTTTACGCGCAAGGGAGCGACCGGCGACTGGCGCAACGTCTTCGATGCAGAAGATGTGCATTATGCGCGAAGCCAGACCGAACACCTCGGATTGGGTGAACTATGGACCGGGCAGACCGACGCTGTTATCCCGGCGGCCAGCGGCCAGCGGAAACACTGAAATTGCACCAGGGCACGTGGTATATTTTATCGTCACGGCGCGACCGTCTCCGCTTGCTTTTAACGACTCGACGATGGCGCCGTCGTGCCAATGCGCTATGGGTGCATCCACACCCATCAAGATGCCGGAACGTTTCTCGAGTAGGAAGCGGGTGAATAGTGCCCGCTGAGGCCTGATCGTTATGCGGAATATGATTACCCTGTTACGAACGCACCCCAAACGCAGCGCTATCATGCTCATTGCGCTGGTCGTCGCGGGCGCGGCCGAGGGATTCAGCCTGACCGCGTTATTGCCGCTGTTGTCGGTCGCCGCGGGCGAGTCGGTCGACGACGGAGTCGGAACATTCGTGCTTGACGTGTTGATCGGGTTCGATATCGAACCAACCATTGGTGCGATGCTGATCCTCACCGTCGGCGGCATTATAATCAAAAGTGTCTTAGTGCTACTGGCCAACAGTCAGGTTGGTTACACCGTCGCGCGGGTGGCGACAGATTTCCGGTTGACCCTCATCGACTCCTTACTCGCGAGTGAATGGCAGTATTTTCTTCGGCAACGCACCGGCGCGCTCGCAAACTCCATCGCCACCGAGGCGTATCGTGCTGCAAATGGGTTCAAATTTGGTGCCCAGGTCATCGCCTTGTTTTTGCAAGTGGTGGTTTATGCGTGCGTCGCGTTGTTGGTTTCATGGCAAGCTACATTGGTGACGCTGGCCGTCGGAACCGTGTTTTTGGTGCCACTCAATTCGCTGCTGCGCGCCGCGCGCCGCGCAGGTCATCATCAAACTCAGCTCATGAAGTCGTTGCTGTCCTATCTGACCGATGTGCTGAGCTGCGTGAAACCACTTAAGGCAATGGCCCGTGACCGCGCTGCAGATGCCATTTTAAGACAGCAAACGGGCCAGCTGGAACAGGCCACGCGTGATGAGGTGATGGCCAAGGCCACGCTGCGTGCACTCCAGGAAACCATTTTGGCCGTATTAGCTGCGCTCGGATTGTATGTTGCATTGTCCTGGTGGGGCTTAAAGCTAGCGGAGGTATTGATCCTCGTGTTCCTGTTCGTTCGGCTGCTCGGTTTGGTCAACAAAATGCAGCGCCAATACCAAGCGATGGTGACTCAGGAAAGCGCCTACCTGTCGCTGCGCCAGGCCGCCGACAACGCGCTTGCCGCAAGTGAAAAAGCGACTGGCACGAAGATGCCGCATTTCGCTAAGGCCATCCGCCTGCAAAACGTGAGTTTCAGCTATGGTGAGCGCGACGTCTTTTGCAACTTGAATGTCGAGTTTGCAGCAAAATCCTTTGTCGCGATCGCCGCGCCGTCGGGCAGCGGTAAGAGTACGTTACTCGATCTGTTGTGCGGACTGCTGCAACCGCAACAGGGCAAAATCCTGATCGACGAGGTGCCGTTGACCGACATCGATTTACGCAAATGGCGTGAATTGATCGGCTATGTACCGCAGGAGTCGATCCTGTTTCACGACACGATTATGAATAACGTCACGGTTGGGGCACCTGATCTTACGCGCGATGATGCGCGTTGGGCGCTCGAGCATGCGGGGCTCTGGGATTTCGTCGAGAGTCTATCGAAAGGGCTGGAGTGGGTAGTCGGCGAACGCGGTGGAGAAGTTTCCGGTGGTCAACGGCAGCGCATTGCGATCGCGCGGGCACTCGCCCACCGACCACAGCTGTTGATTCTCGACGAACCCACGAGCGCGCTTGATCCGCGCGGCGTCCAGTTAATTTGTAATACATTGGCGCGCCTTGCGAGCGAGCTCACGATCGTTGTCGCGTCACATCACCCCGCAATTATCGCGGCCGCCGATCGGGTTGTATACCTCCACGACGGTAAAGTCACCGACGACGACCAGCACCATGTCTTGGTTTTTGCGGACAACGCTGGGTGATGGCACTCAGGCAAATCACGAAACGAGCTTGATTTGTGGATCGGAGCGATGTGGCTCACGGGATCGTGCGGTGACGGCGAACAAACTACGGGCGACTTCGAGGTCTTGCGGAAAATCGACTTCACACCAGCGTAAGCCGTCGACTGAGCGTGTTTCGACGATGCCGCGTTCGGCTAGTATCCCGATCGCCCGAAGAAACCACCAACTGAGACTATTCGGCGTGCGCATAATTTGTTCGAGCACTGCGACGAACAAAGCGGGGCCATCGTGCTTGAAGCGAATCATGCCGATGGACTCGCCATCGACGTTTTCAGGTTCGAGGTTTTTGCCGACCTCGATTAACCGGGTACCGTCGAGGCGAACCTTCATATCGTCGGCGTCGTAACGCACTTTATGATCGGTCGCCAGAGTGACGGCGGCGTCAGGGGCGTCAAGTAAACGCTCGCACACCGCCGCTTCGAACAACGTGTCGCCGTTTAACAGGATAAAATCTTTGTCCATTTCGTGGCGGGCCATCCAGCAGCTAGCGAGATTGTCGGCGACGTTGAAAAACGGGTTGAACACGGATCGGAGTGCGAGATCCTTTTTCGCGTTGCTCCGCAGACAGTGGTCGACGGCCGCCGAACCAAACCCGGTCACGATCGCTATTTCTTTGATCCCACACCCGTATAGCGCGTCGAATTGCCGCGCGAGCAGCGGCTTGTCGCCAACCGGCAGCAGGCATTTTGGCATGGTCTCTGTCAATGGTAGCAACCGCGACCCCTGTCCGGCGCTGAGAATGATCGCTTTCATAATGTCCCAATTAAAGCTTCAATAGGCAGCGTGGCCACGTCGCGTCAAGTATCTCCCCGCAGCGAGTGGCAGGGGCGGGATGTTCGCCGTTATTTCATTGTTATGCAACATTCCAGTCGAGAATTTCGAAATGCTCGGCCAGTGCTTGGTGACGCAAGGACCGCGTCGGATTGACCGCAAACGAGCGGTCCGCCCAGCGCAGCAACGGCAGATCCACATGGTGATCGCTGTACGCGATGATTTGGAAGCGTGACTTAAGCTCGGGCAAGGCCGCGAGTATCGCCTGCAGTTTCGCTTCCCCGCGGCAATTCTCGCCATCGATTGCACCGGTCATTCGACCTTCGGCGTCGCGAACTGTCTTGGTCGCGATGGTCAGATCGAAACCCAATCGCTGCCCGAAAATCTCCGCGTAGAAGTCAAAGCTTGCCGTCGCGAGGATCAAATAATCACCGGCGGCCTGGTGTTTTTCAATGCTTTTTAGCGCCCCGGGGCGCAGCGCTTGACGCAAACAATGTTCGGCAAAATCGACCGCCTGTCGTTTAACTTCCGCCTTCGGTGCGCCGCCGAGGACCGCCCCGAGCATGACTTCCTTAACTCGAGCGCGCGACAACAGGCGGACACAATAGAGCGATGCCGCGGCCAGGATCGGTGCGACATAGATCATCTTGGCCGGGTTGCGGCGTGCAACGTGCCAAACGAACGGGGTATACGTACCGTGCTTGGTGATGGTCCCATCCAAATCGAATATGACCGCTGTAGGTGTCGTTGCGGGCGGCTGGCGGTCATCCGTTGGATTGGTATCCGACATCGGTTTATGCCGGGTCGTTCGACCCGTAGCGAAATTCGCCGCCGCGTATAGTGAGTGAGGTAACCTGCACTAATCCTCCTGCATCAGCCAAGACACGACATGGCCGCCGCGTGCATGCACGATGGCCGCCTGGACCAGGCGCACGCCGTGAAAGATCAGCGAGACGACTGTCCACAGCGCAACGGCGACAAACCCAACATCCGGATAGCCGGCGAGTGTCGTGATTGTCAATATCGCGAGGTTGGGATTACGTCGGGCGGTAATCGTTCGGAAATAGAAATCGATGGGTCGCCAGATGTGGGTCTGCATCTTGAAAGTCGTCATAAATACGAGTTCCAGTAGACGTCCGATGACGTATCCGCCGAGGATTATCCACAGGGCCAGCTCGATAACAGGTACGACGTTTGCTGTTGCTATCGGTTGTACGCCGAGGTACCACGCCCACCACCAGAATGGTGGATGGATCAAGTCGATACCGTGGTCATAGATGTTGCCCCACGCGGAGGACGTTAGCGTGACCCGCGCGAGTTTGCCGTCGACGGTATCGAGGAAGGTCATCGCCCAGGCGACGGGGATGGCGACGATAAAATGCCCGGTGGCGAACAACCACATCGCCAGAAATACAAGAACTAGACTTGCGGTGGTGACGCTGTTCGGGCTGATGCTGCGCGCAGCGGCCCAGCGTGTCGCCCAGCGCGCCGGACGTGGCCAGCACCATTTCGTCACAAAGTCCGTCGCCCCCTTGTACGCTGCGCCAAAGGTCTTTTCCTCAAGGACGTCGAGCGGCGTGTCGGCGTAAGATAACAGCAAGGGCGTCGCACGTTTGCGTAACCTAATGTCATAGGTTGATCCCAGTTCGCGCGGTCCGATTAAATTCATCCCCGATGGAACCCGGGTCGTGGAGTCGATCGTACCGGCACGGATCAACTCCAGCACCGACTCGACTGCCTCACCGGCGACGTGGGCGGCCACCGCTAGCTTGCCGTTGGCGAGGGTTAAGATGACGCCTGGGCGCGCGGCAATTGCAGCGACCAGATCCGGTCCTAACAAGTAGTCGGCGCGTACCGCAACGATCGCGCTGGTGCCGAGCATGGCATTGTCGGTGGCCGCTATGACATCTACCTGCGCGAACGCCCGCCGGTGACGCTCAGCGGCGCTGAGGCTCCACAACTTGACGTCGCATTCGCCGACGATGATCAGTCGCGGTGCCGGTGTCGAATGATCCCTCGATCGTTTGGATTCCATATGACTGTTCCCGGCCAGCCCCCTAGGAACCCGGCGCGTGCGTAGAATTGATGCGATACTTAGCGTTTGCCGTAAGGCGACGTCGCGCGGAACCGGCCGAGTTGATTATAGACGGATACATCGCCCGAGAAGTACTCAAACCGCTGTTGACCATCACGGTGGTGCTCATCGTGATCTTCGTCGGCTATAGCTCGGGTCGGTATCTATCCTATGCAGTGGACGGTGTGCTCCAAGTCGAAACCCTGGCGTCGTTCATATTCATCAAAATGATAATCGCGCTTGAGGTCTTATTACCCATTGCCTTGTATCTGTCTATTGTGCTTGGCTTGGGTCGCCTTGAGAGCCTTTCTGAGATTACCGCAGCGCGTGCATGCGGGATTGGTAACGGTCGCGTAATGCGAATTGTGGTGGGTATTGCCTTTGTGCTGGCACTGCTGGTCGCTTGCATTTCGATGTTTGCGCGACCACTCGCTTACGAGAAAAGCTATTGGATCAAAGCGCAGGCGGAAGCAGAACTCGAACTCGATAGACTCAAGAGTGGCGTTTTTTACGACAGCGAACAGCGTCAACGCACCATTTTTGTCGACGATGTAGACCAACGTACAGGCCGTTTGCAGCGAGTCTTTATTCGTGGTGAACGCGGCGGGATCATCCATATCATCTATGCTCAGTCCGGCGAACAAAAAATTGACCCGACCACCGGTGCGCGCTCGTTGATACTGACGGATGTGCACGTCTATTTTCTCGGACGCCACGGCGCCAAAGACAAGGGGGTCGCCGCATTCAAGCAGATGACCTTAGGTTTGAGTGCCGCGCAACCAATCACACTCGGCTATAAACGTAAGGCGGCACCGACGGTCGAACTAGCGCGATCCGAAGCGCCAATGGACATCGCTGAATATCAATGGCGTCTGTCGACGCCGGTATCAACCGTTCTGCTGGGCGTGCTGGCAGTGATTTTGAGCCGGGCATCACCGCGCAGTAGCCGCTATACCAAGACCATCGGCGCCGTGGTGTTATACGCGATTTATTACAATTTGAGCGCCATGGCGAAGACCTGGGTCGAGACGGAAGTGGTGGGTAAGTTTCCGGGTATTTGGTGGGTTCAGTGCGCGCTGGTGTTGGTGATTGCGATCTTATTGCTGATTCCGCGGTGGACTTTTCGTCGCGCGGCGAAGCGCCGGCCAACCCTCGTCGGTGCAGTCACCGGTGCGATCGATCCTGGACGCCAAGCACTATGAAGATCCTCGATCGCTATATCCGCAAACATTTGATTCAGGGATTCGTGCTGGTCTTAGCGGTGTTGGTGTCGATATTTAGCCTGCTCGATTTTGTTGAGGAACTTGACGATCTCGCAATGGGTACCTATGGGGCTTTCGACGCCTTTATTTTCGTCGTGATGACCGTGCCCGAACGCGCCTTGTGGTTGGTGCCGGTCAGCGCATTATTGGGCAGTCTCATTGGCTTGAGTTTACTCGATCACGGGAATGAACTGATGATCATGCGCGCGGCCGGGGCGTCTGCGCGGCGCATTGGATGGTCGGTAATGAGGACGACGGGACTGCTGCTCGTCGTGGTAATTGTGTTTGCCCAGTATATCGGTCCAACCCTCGGGGAACGCGCCTGGCGCGACCGGGCGTTGGCGATAGCCGGAGACGTCGTGTTGCGCAAGGAGAGTGGGAGCAACTTTTGGTTCCGCGACGGGCGTCGTTTCATCAGTATTCGCGACATGGTTTACGGCCGCATTCCCACCGAGATTGAGATCTATGAATTTAACGAAGAGGGCGAATTAACCACGTTTACCGAAGCGCGGGAGGCGGAGCCGCAAGGAAATGGGGCGTGGTTGTTGAAAGATGTCGTTAGAAAGCGGCTACACGGATTCAAGATCGAAGTTGAGCGGTTTCCCAGCTTGCATTGGGAGGCGTTCTTGAGTCCGCTCCAGGGTGCGGTTATCGAACTCGACGCGGAAAGTCTTGCGCCGACCGATCTATTTCAATACGCCCAAGAGCTGCGCGCGCGTGGCCAGAACGCGGATCGCTTTGAGCTAACCTTCTGGCGCAAAATCAATGTGCCTTTCGCGACGCTGGCGATGGTGCTTATCGCCTTACCATTTGTCTTTGGCCAGCACGATCACCGTGGGATTGGACGGCGGGTGTTGCTCGGTGCGGGAATTGGTATCGTATTTTATTTAATCGATCAGGTATGTGCACAGATCGGTCTGTTGGCGGGCTTAAATCCGGCGCTCACCGCTACTGCGCCCGC
>Ga0114950_10003886_pt1 | contig 11570 bp, 10 predicted proteins | sample N075metaG_FD_83503 | JGI IMG/M metagenome (GOLD analysis project Ga0114950, IMG submission 83503) | Deep subsurface microbial communities from Kermadec Trench to uncover new lineages of life (NeLLi) - N075 metaG | ecosystem: Environmental > Aquatic > Marine > Ocean trench > Sediment | place...
CGCCTGGCATCGGATCTGTGTCTCAGCGTGTGCCCGTCCGCAGGCCCGCCTTTCCTTATGTACGCGATCACGACCGACGTTGGTTGCTGGAGTCTACGAGAAAAGGTGATATTTTGTCCGACTATTCGAACAACATGTGGGTCATCGGAACGGGTTCGCGCCTTCCCGAGGGTACCCCTCCCCTTTCGCGCTCACGAGGTCAGTAGGCGCCGGCTCGGGCAACACATCAGACCCGCGATCGGCGACATCGCGTACGACGCGCAGATCGACGGGCTTCAGGAGCCTCGCAAGAGCCTCGAACTTCGTACTTCCGGCACGCACGATGGCGCAAACACCCGAAAGTCGAACAGTCTAGATCAAGGGGGATCTGCGCGACGGCGTACTCGATGATCGCGATGCGCAATTCTGGGAAGACTTCGAGTCCACCTAGCACATCCGAATCCTCACCTTCTCGCATCTCGTTCGTTCGAATTCTCGCTGGGCTCGACTGATGAAAACTGCCAGGATCTGGACATCGATTTCCTTTTGAATCACCGATGCCCACGACTTGCCGACCGTCTGCCAGCCCGTCACTAACAGGTTGCGAGCGGGAACCCGGAATTGCTCACCGCTGCGCGATTTGGTGATGAACACCCTAATTACAAGGATGCGATACGTCGAACTGCTCTGTGGGGGAGGCACCACTCATGAAGCAGTCCTGTGCGAAAAATAAGATGCGTCACGGTTTCCGGGAAGATTCGGAAAGTGCGGGCAACCCACAGCTTCAAACGCTCCTCCTGGAACCCACCAGCGGATTCTCTCGTCTCTTGCGCGGCACCCTTGCTTTGATCCTGACGCTTTGGGTCGCGACCGCGAGTGGACCCGCCCTTGCTACGGAGCCGACCGTAGAAGTATTTGCGTCCGCCAAGAGCCTCGACGAGCAGGTCCAGGAAATCAAATCCGATGTCCTCGCGATCGCGGCAGAACTGAGCAACCTCGAGGAACGGCTCCTCTACCCGTCCAATACCCAGCTCGCGGTCTTCGTCTCTCTGGCCGATGGCCAGCCCGTCGAGATCGATTCGGCCCGCATCTCGATCGATGGCAAGCTCGTCTCGACGCATATCTACAGTTTCAAAGAACTCGAGGCGCTCGAAAAAGGTGGGGTCCAGCGGATCTATACGGGCAACATTCAGACCGGTGAGCATCGACTCGAGGTTTCGATCTCGGGAAAGCGCGGCGCCGAGAAGGATTTCGAAACCGTCGAGAGTTTCGTATTCAACAAGGAAGTCACCCCAAAGCTTGTTGGAATCACACTCACCGGCGAGACCATGGGCAGCACAACGATCGCGATCACGGACTGGTAGGCCAGATGCGCCCATTACGCATTCCTCGCCTTCTCTTCATCGTGATCGCCTTGTTCCCATTTGGAGCCAGTGCGGCGGGAGAATTGCGCGACCCCTACTTCGGGGAAGCGCTCTATCACGCCTACCAGGGCAAATATTTCGAAGCCCTCGAGCGTCTCGACTCGGAGCTCGCACAACACTATGAGGTCGACGAGCGCGCGCTCGACTCACTCTATCCCCATATCGACCAGGCGGAATTTTCCGTGGGGGATTTCGAGCTCCGCTACCGCATGCACGCCCGGGCAGGTCGAGCCATCCGAGCGGTTCTCGAGGGGGACGTAGACGAATCGGTACGTGCGGATGCAGCCTTCCGACTCGCACGAATTCATTTTCACAAGAGCCAGCCCTACGAGGCAATCCTGGTACTCGACTCGATACAACACCCGATCCCCGAGTCCCTTCGAGACGACGTCGAGTATCTCCGCGCGAACATTCTGATGGCGCTCGCTCGTCCCTCGGAGGCCGTAGTGGTTCTGCGCGAGCTTCAGAACTCGAACGAGCTGCTGGGCTTCTCGGCATATAATCTGGGCATCGCGCTTCTTCAGAATGGCCTGCCGGAGGCTGCTGCCGCGCAGCTCGACCGTGCGGGACGTGTCAAGGCTCGCAATCGTGAGACCCGTGCGATTCGTGACAAGTCGAATCTCGTGCTGGGCACACTGCTCTTCGAAGGCGGCGAGTTCCAGCGCGCACAGACCATGCTCGAAAGAGTCCGCCTGGAGGGGCCGTATTCGAACCAGGCCCTGCTGCGCGCCGGCTGGTCCGAAGCTTCGTCGGAAAACTTCGAACGCGCGGTCGTCCCCTGGTCGATCCTCTCCGAACGAGACTCGACCGATGCGGCTGTTCAAGAGGCACAACTGGCCCTCCCCTACGCATACAGCAAGCTGAACGTACACGGGCGCGCGGCCGTGCTCTACGAGCGAGCCGTCTCGTCCTACGGGAGTGAACTCGAGAAGCTCAATGCTTCGCTCGCGAGCATAGAGGACGGCAACTTTCTCCACGCGCTCGAACGAGAAGAAATCCGCAAGGACAAGGATTGGGTGGTACGGCTGCGAAGCCTCCCGGACGCGCCCGAGACCTTCTACTTGATCTCGCTGATGGCCTCCCACGACTTTCAGACGGGTCTCCAGAACTATCTCGATATGTCGGATATGCAACGGAAGATCCTCGAGTGGCAGCGCAGCCTCGACGCGTTCGATGACCTGATTCAGCTACGACGAAAATATTACGAGCCACGGATCCCGGACATCGATCGCCAGTTTCGAAAACTCGACGCGCAGATGCGGGTTCGACTCGAGCAGAGAAGGCACCTGGATCAGCGTCTTTCGAAAATGCTCATCTCGCCCGCACCGGATCTGCTGGCAACTTCGAGCGAGCACGAGAGCAAGGCGACGATCGCCCGACTCAGGTCGAGCCTCGCGGGCAAGATTGATTCAGAAGCGGTCCAATCGGCTCGCGCTCGACTCGATCGTCTCGAAGGGGTTCTCACCTGGCGACTGGAGACGCGATACCACGAACGATTGACGCAGACGCATGACCATCTGCGCCAACTCAACGAGCACGTAGACGCTCTCTCCGAACAATACGATGCATTCATTCGAACTCGACAGGCGGCAACCCATAGCTATGTCGGATACGCGTCGCAGATTGATCGCCTGCGTCAGAATGCGAAGCGTTCGCTCTTGCGCCTCGAAGAGCTCCAGACGAATCAGGGACGAATGCTCGAACGCCTGGCAAGTCGAGAGCTGAAACTGCGCAGAGAGCGCCTCGAGGCCTACCAGAACAAAGCACGCTTCGCGTTCGCCGACAGCTATGACCGCGCGTCGAAGAACCGGGCTCGGTGAGGGCCGGCGAGCGATGAGCAGGACACGATTCATCCCGTCGCGTATTGCGAGACTTGCACCGCTCCCATGGCTGGTCGCGTCGGTCTTGCTGATGGCATGTACAGGAAATCCCGATCACCAGACGCTCGCCCAGCTTCGCGATCGGGAGCCCGACCTCGCGGAAGCGCAGATCGACGATGGCATCGATCAGGCGATGGCCGGATACCGAAAATTTCTCGAGGAGGCGCCGGAGTCTGCGCTGACCCCAGAAGCCATGCGCCGCCTGGCCGACCTGAAGCTCGAGAAGCAGTATGGAATTCTCGAAGCGCTCGGACATGGGGAGACATCGACTGCCGCTCTCCCAGCACCCGCCAAGGCAGGCCGAATGGCCGTGGCTCTTGCGACTGACTCACCCGAGGAAGCGAGGGGCGCAGCCGAATCCGACCTGGAATTCGAGCGTCGCGCAGCGGGCGCAAGCGTTGGAACCCTTCGTGATGACGCCGAATCACTCGCCCTGCCGACCGATGAATCGGATTCTTCCGTCGGCCCACTCGAAGCCATCGAGCTCTACGATCGGATTCTCGAGGCCTACCCGAACTACGCACAGAATGACCAGGTTCTCTATCAGAAGGCACGCGCCTACGACGAACTCGGGCGCGTGGACGAGGCGATCGCGGTTTCCGCTCTCCTCGTCGCGAAATATCCGGACTCCCGGCATCTCGACGAGATCCATTTTCGGCGAGCCGAGTACTTCTTCACACGCAAGAAATTCTTCGATGCCGAGAAATCGTACACCTCGATCGTGGCGCGCGGACCCAGCTCCGACTACTACGAACTCGCCTTGTACAAGCTTGGATGGACGTTCTACAAGCAGATGATGTTCGAAGAGGCCATCCACAGCTACATGACACTCCTCGATCACAAGGTTGCGGAGGGATATGATTTCGATCAGACGGTAGACGATACTGTCGAACAGCGGATCGCCGATACCTATCGCGTCATCAGCCTGTGCTTCTCGGATCTGGGCGGCGCTGAAACCGTCACGGCCTATTTCGCGACGAATGGAAAGCGAAGCTACGAGGATCGGGTCTACCAGCATCTCGGCGAGTTCTACCTCGAGAAGCGACGCTACAACGATGCGGCGACGGCCTATGAAGCCTTTGTCGACCTCTACCCCATCCACGAATCGTCCCCGCATTTCGGCATGCGAGTCGTCGAAATCTACGAAGAGGGCAATTTCCCGAAGCTCGTACTCGATTCCAAGAAGGCGTTCGCGGCCAGCTATGGCCTGGAATCCGATTACTGGCGGCACTTCGCCGTACAGGACGTGCCCGAGGTCCTCAGCTACCTGAAGACGAACCTCAAGGATCTCGCGAATCACTACCACGCGCTCTATCAGAACACCGAATACCCGGAAGAGAGATCGGCCCATTTCGCCGAGAGCGCACTCTGGTATCGCGCATACCTCTCCTCGTTTCCGGCCGACCCAGAGACGCCTTCGATCAACTATCAGCTGGCCGATCTGCTCCTCGAAAACGAGGATTTCAGCGCTGCGGCCGGCGAGTATGAGCACATCGCCTATGACTATTCTGAATACGAGCGATCTGCATCCGCTGGCTATGCCGCGATCTTCGCGCATCGAGAACATGAGAAGCAGGTCGACGAGATCGAGCGGGAGAACGTGCGCCGCAAGGCGGTCGCCAGCACGATTCGATTCGTGGACCGCTTTCCGGAACACGAACATGCGGCGGCCGTGCTCGGCATCGCGATCGATGACCTCTACGGCCTCGGGGAGTACGCGAGCGCCATCGAGACCGGCCACCGCCTGATCGAGGAGTACACGGAATCGGCCCCCTCGATCCGACGCGCTGTGTGGACCGTGATCGCTCACGCATCCTTCGACATCGAAGATTTCGAACCCTCCGAGCGTGCCTACGTACGCGTTCTCGAGTTGACTCCGCCGGAAGACGATTCCGCCCAGGAGATCATGAACAATCTGGCGGCGGCAATCTACAAGCAAGGCGAGAAGGCGAATGCCGAGCAGGACTACCGAGTCGCCGCCACGCACTTCCTACGCATCGCGGGCGCCGCGCCACTCTCGACGATCCGTCCGATCGCCGAATACGACGCCGGGGCAGCCCTGATTCGACTGGAGGATTGGAGCGGAGCCGCCGCGGTCCTCGAATCATTCCGCACGTCCTTTCCAGAGCACGAACTGAATCGAGAGGCCACACGGCAGATCGCGTTGATCTACCGAGAGGACGAAAATCCCGCACGCGCTGCCGAAGAATACGAACGGGTTGCCGCCGAGGCGACAGACCCCGAGTTGCGCAGGGAATCCCTGCTCGTTGCCGGTGATCTGTACGAGGAAGCAGAACTCCTCGACAAGGCACTGAGCGCATATCGGAATTATGTGACGGAGTTCACCACGCCGATCGATCCGGCTGTCGTTACACATTTCAAGATGGCAATGCTTTACCAGAAAACGGGCGATGAAGACCGTCGCCGCGTGGAGCTTCGCACGATCGTGGCAATCGATCGGGACGCAGGCAGTGCGCGTACCGACGGCGTCCGCGTACTCGCGGCCAAGTCGGCACTGGTCTTTTCGGAAGATCACTTTCGCGTGTTTGCAGAAGTCGAGCTGATGCAACCCTTCGAGAAGAGCCTGCAAGAAAAACAGCGACGCATGGATTCAGCGCTCGCCGCCTTCGGCGCCCTGGTCGATTACGAAGTGGGAGAGGTCACGGCGGCAGCCACCTTCTATATCGCCGAAGTCTATGCCGAGTTCAGTCGGGCCCTGCTCGATTCGGAACGGCCAGATGACCTCGGGGCGGCCGAACTCCAGGATTACGAAATGGTGCTCGAGGAGAACGCCTACCCCTTCGAAGAGAAGTCGATCGACGTGCACGAGAAGAATCTCGAGCTCATATCCGCGGGAGTATTCAATTCCTGGATAGAAAAGAGTCTTGCGCGGCTCGCGATCGTAATGCCGGGTCGATACGCGAAATTCGAGGCAAGCAGCGGACTGATCGAATCGATCAAGACCTACAGCTACCAATCTCCCGCTTCCGCCCTACCGGTCGAAATCGCGATCGCCGAAGAGCCAGGTTCCCCGGATGATCGACCCGCGGCCCTCGAACCCGAAGTCGCGGAGATGCTCGTCATCATAGAAGCCACTCCCATGGAAGCGGGTTTGGAAGAGGGATCGCAAGAGGAGACGAACGACCCCGTGCCGGCGGCCCCGGCACCCGCAGCAATGGCGGAAGACGCAACCCACGAGTCGACTCACGACCCGGACGGAGTGAATGATGTCGATCCGCACTAGAGGATTCAGCCGAACCTCGATCTACCGATGCACCGGGGTGCTCGTCGTGGCGCTCTGCCTCGGTGGCTGCCTGAGCGCAGGACGCAAACATCGACCGGCAATCGAGACGCAAGACGCAAATGGATTTTCGATTACGGAGGCGACTTTCATCGGAATTGGCGTGCGTTCGGATTTTGATGCTGCCAATCGAGCGATCTCGAAAAAAGACTTCCAGCGCGGGATCAAACTACTCGAAGAAGTCACCATGGCCTCCCCCGAGCTATGCGCATCCCACATTAATCTCGCCATCGCCTACCAGCGGGCCGACGATCTCGAGCTCGCGGAGGCCTCGCTGCTACGAGCACTCGAGGCCAACCCGCGTCACCCCGTCGCCCACAACGAACTCGGAATCGTATACCGGAGAACCGGGCGCTTCGATCAGGCGCGCGAAAGCTATGAGATGGCCCTTGCGCTGCAGCCCAAATTTCATTTCGCGAGAAAGAACCTCGCAATTCTCTGCGACCTGTTCCTCTCGGATCCCGAATGTGCCCTCAAACACTACGCACTCTATCTAGAGGCGGCCCCGGAGGACGAGGCTGCCGAAATCTGGATTGCCGATCTGAAGAACCGCGTCGGACACGAGGAGAACTGAACCGTGTTTCGAATCGCGATCTTATGTCTCTCGATTCTGCTCGTGCCGATCTGCGCGTCCGGGGAAGAACCCCAGGCCGAGGATCAGGAGAAACTCGTTTCGGGCATGTCCATCGTCGGAAATGACGAGGCCCCGAAATCCCTGGTGATCGTCCCGTGGAAAAGTGCCGATCTGGGGAACACGCTCGACGTATTGAAGGTGATGGATGATGGACGCCGACCCGTTGATCGCGAGGTCTTCCTGAGGGCGCTCGACTACTACGAAATCAGGACGGGCTCGGCACGTTAGCCGGCACGTTCGCGAGTTCAGTTTGATTGGAAAGGTATCCGAATCGCGGATACAGGAGGTTTGAAAATGGATTTTTTCTACTCGATGGTCGAGTTCTTCATGACGGGCGGACCGTTCATGTACCCGATTCTCATCGTCTTCGCGATTGGCGCAGCCATCGCGATAGAGCGCTTTATCACGCTGACCCGGGTGACGGCGCGCAATCAGAGCGTTTGGATGCAAGTACAACCTGCGCTGGCCGAAGGTGACTTCGACAGGGCCAGGGAGTTGACGAGCGAGGACGACTCTACGATCTCCCGGCTGCTCAGCATGGGTCTCGATCGACAGGGTGCCGTGCGGCGGCGGGAAGACATCGAGATCGCCATGGAAGAGGGCATGATGGAGATCATTCCCCAGCTCGAGAAGCGCACCCCGTACGTCGCGCTGTCTTCGAATATCGCGACGCTCCTGGGTCTTCTGGGCACCATCATGGGCCTGATCTCCGCCTTCACGGCGGTGGCCAACGCGAATCCCGCTGAGAAGGCCGATCTGCTCTCGGCCAGTATTTCGGTCGCCATGAACACCACGGCCTTCGGCCTGATCGTTGCGATCCCGTTGCTGGTCACGAACCAGATCCTGATGGCCAAAACGAGTGCGATCATCGACAGCCTCGAGATGGCTTCGATCAAGGCGTTGAACGTGATCTCGGACCATGCCAAGCGACGCGTCGAGGCCTGAGAACGATGGCACGACGTCACCACTACAGACGGCGCTCAGCACAGCCCTCCGAGCTGGACATGACCACCTTCCTCAATCTGATGGTGGTGTTGGTGCCGTTCTTGTTGATCACGGCCGTGTTCTCCCGCATCACGATCGTCGAGCTGACGCTACCCGCCGCGTCGGGTGGCGCAACCTCGGTCGAGCCGAACTTTCGAATCGAGGTCATCGTGCGCGAGGCAGGTCTCGAGATCTCGAACGCGAAGACCGTGATCGCCGTGATCCCGAAGGTCGACGGCGCGTACGATCTGGCGACGCTCTCCGACATGGTCATCGCCCTCAAACGGGAATATCCAGATTCCAATGACGCGTCCGTGCTGCTCGAGCCCGAGATCGAATACGACCACCTGATCCAGGTCATGGATGTCGTTCGAAGCTCGATTCTGCCGAGAAGCTCGTTCGGTGAAGCCGACGATCCAATCCAAGGCGACGCAGACGATCAGGAAGTGATCCGTATCGCCCTGTTCACGGACATTTCGATTGGGGACGCACCATGAAGAATTCCCGAAGACTCAAGAGGATGTCTCGAAATCGGATGGCGGTTCCGAAGATGAACATCACCGCGCTGATGGACATCTTCACGATCCTCGTGTTCTTCCTGCTCGTCAACTCGGCGACCACGGAGGTGCTCGAGACCCCGAAGCAGATCACCCTGCCGGCATCTGTCGTCGAACAGAAGCCGCGGGAGACGATCGTGATCTTCATCAGCGAGAACGATGTCACGGTTCAAGGCGAATCCGTCGTGCGAACGAACGACATCCTGAAAGCGGAGACCCAGAACATCGACGCGATCGGGCGACGCCTGGACGAACTCAGCGAAAACGTGATCGGCCTCAGTACACAGACGATCGCCCAGAGTAAGGAAGTCACGATCCTGGCAGATCGAGAAGTCCCCTTCGCCGTGATCAAACGGGTCATGTCGACCTGCACGAGTCGGGGATACACAAAGATCTCCCTGGCTGTTCTCCAGAAGGCCCCCGAAACGCGATTGTCGCAAAACTAATTGCACGCGATGAAATTGACATGAACCACGAAACCGGCATGGACGACGAAGAAGCGCTCCGACAGGATCTGCGCCAGGCTCGCGAGAAGCTCGATCATCTCGTGGGTAGCCTGCGTGCGGTCGACCGGGAGCTCGAAACCCTGGACACCGAGCGGCAACAATACCGCCTGCTCCAGGACGTTTGCGGCTCGCTCGACGAACTCGAAGCGCTGGGTGCAGCGGAGCTCTTCTGGGGCAATCGAGATGCTACGGGGAGTAGTGGCGATCATCTCCGCCTCGTTCGCAGCCGGGTCGCCGATTTCGAGAAACGCCTCGACCAAATCGAAGAGAGACGTCAAGCCCTCTTCGACGAGATCCAGCTGCATGAGGACAGCACCGATCTCATCGCCGGAGACATCCTCGAAGCGGAACGTCTCGAGGAGCTCCGCAAACTCGAGTGGGAAATCGAACGTGACATCGTCAAGTTGCCAGTCCGGTTCTCGGTCATGCCGTGGGAAACCGGTGGCGAGGACGATTGGCGATTTCGAAAGGCACTTGCCGCAACCCTGTTCATGAGCCTGTTGCTCTGCCTCCTGCTGCCGCTCATCGACATTCCCCTTCCCGAACGCTGGCAGATACTCGAGGAGCAAGAGCGGCTCACACGCCTCATCCGCGAGGAGTTACCGCCACCGCCCGTCGTCGCGATCGAGGAATCCCAGCCGATCGAGAGCGACGAGCCCACGCCCGTCGAAGAAAAAGAGCCGCTGATTGCGGATCAGTTGGTCCCCGAGAATGCGCCCGCACCGGCCAAAAAAGCCAAGGTGGAGTCGAAGGGCATCCTGGCTTTCCGCGAAAAGTTCTCTCACCTGGCGAATACTCCGGACGTCGCTCGACTGGGCTCGAACGCTCGCATCAGTAGATCGGGCGAAGCCACGAGTGGCCTGCCCGAGCGATCGATGGTCACCAGCCAGGCGGCCAGCAGCAGCGGGGGGATCAACGTCGCCGCGCTCAGCAGAGACACGGGGGGATCGGGCAATGAGCTCGGCGGTGTCGCGGTCGCACGCGCGACGAGTTCGATCGGCACGGGCAATGGGACGGATCGGCCGCTCTCGGGCGGCGGCCCCGGCCTCGGCCGAACCGACGAAGAAATCCAGATCGTTTTCGATCGCCACAAATCCGCACTCTACCGACTCTATAACCGAGCGCTTCGCAAGAATCCCACGCTCAAGGGCCAGATGGTCCTGCGCATGACGATCGAGCCCGATGGCAGCGTCTCGATGTGCGAAATGAAGTCGACCAACATGAAGTCGCCAGCGCTATCCAAAAACATAGTCTCTCGGGTTCGAACCTTCGACTTCGGTGCGAAGGAAGGAGTTTCAGCCGTCACGATCATCTATCCAATCGACTTCCTGCCGGCCACTTAGCAGGGGGGGGTACGCGTAAAGGGTCAGAGTCCTGACCAAGACATAGCGAGCCAATGGCTCGCACAGATTCAGATAAAGGCAAAGCCACCGAGAGGTGGTGACGCAAAGTCACCGGTCTAAAGGGCATCGCGCCCCATGACAGCGGGACCGCCGGAATCCAGTCCGAGGGTCGGACTGCCGCGGCCCGTATTGACGACAGCGTCGCCCCCACAGTGGGTAGGGGAGACAAGTTGATCCGAGCGGGTCGAATCAGTGTGAAGGGTGGAGGTAGCCGGATAGGGCTCCTGCTATGCACCCTCGTGCTGATTCTTGGCGCGGCCTCTTCGGCCGAAGCGGCGGACTGCTCTGACTTCCCCAATGGCGTCCTCGACGGCTTCGCGGGTGACATCGCCCCTTCCCAGATCCAGATTGATCGGGACTGTACGATCCGAAACTTCCCGGCGTCGAACCCGCTGGACACCAATTTCAGCTTCAAGACCCAGCCTGGACAGACGGATGAGAGATGGCTCGTCGTCTTCGACAACGTCGTTCACACCGGCCAGATGGCGTGCAATATCGTCGCCGGTCACATCATCTGGTTCACCAACGGCTCGTCGACCCAGATCCAGGACGACTGCCAGAATCTCCTGATCCCCGTCGAGAAGATTGACAAGCAGAACCCGACGGGCCAGACCACGGCCGCCATTGGGGTCCCGTTTACCTATACGCTGACGATGCCCGTCCTCTTCGACCCGGCGACGGGTACGGTCATCAACAATTTCGGCTCGCCCAACGACCTTCACAGCATCAGACTGACGGACAATCTCAATGAGACGGGCGCGGATCTCACCTACGTGAGCCACGTGGCCTATTTGGAGGGCAGCGGCGCGCCCGTACCGCATACGTTCTCGAACGTCGGCGGCCTGCTCACCTTCGAAAATTTTTCGATCGTCACGGCCGGCGAGCAGATCATCATCGAGCTC
>Ga0114950_10003890_pt1 | contig 11565 bp, 8 predicted proteins | sample N075metaG_FD_83503 | JGI IMG/M metagenome (GOLD analysis project Ga0114950, IMG submission 83503) | Deep subsurface microbial communities from Kermadec Trench to uncover new lineages of life (NeLLi) - N075 metaG | ecosystem: Environmental > Aquatic > Marine > Ocean trench > Sediment | place...
ATCAGTCGAAAGAGCGACTCCTGCACCGCAGCGTTGAGCGTCTTCGAGGCTTTCGCGAGGAGTCGGTCATCGCCCTCGTATGGATTGGCTTCGGCCAGATTGATGAGCCAGAACGTCTCTTCGCCTCGCGCCTCGAGTTCGCCCAGCAACGAGCCATCCGAGCGGGAGACGACTGCTCCGAGATCCACTCGAAATTTCTGGCGTGAGAAGAAGGGCAGAACCAGCATCCGGTCGTCGAAAGACTCGTGGATCAGTCGGATCACGAAATCGAATCGCGCGAGATCCTCGACTTGATCCAGGCAACACTCTTCAACCACCTCATCGAACATGCGGAGGAGCATCTTTTCCGCCATTTCCGCCGCGCCGGGTCCGATGATGAAGGTCTTCTCCCGTCGGGCGATCGGGATCTTGCGAACCTTTTCCCGGTCTGACCAGAATACGGCATCGACGATCAGCAGGGTGGAACCGTTCAGTCTGGGCAGCTGCGCCAGCTTTTCGCCATCGACCTGGCGAGTGAATCGGACCGAGAGCGGACCCTTTCTCGAGCAGCCCCCCAAGAGCACGACTAGCATGCATGCAGCACAAATAGCGATTGTGGCCGACCGGTTCACCTTCGGTTCCCCCTGACTTCGGATCCTATCGTCGGGTGGATCCTTGTGCGACTCGTCGGTTTTCGGCGCGTCGACCTGCCAACCCGCGCGATGGCCGTGAAGACCTGGCTGATCGACATTTCTATCCGGTAGCCGGGCACGAACTCGTGGTCGATCCCGGGCGGCGCGCGGTCTTTCTCGACGGGGATGCGAAGATCCCGTCGCCCGAACGGACCGACGGACTCGAATCTTCAGGCGGGCCCATCTCGTTCGATCTATCGCCGTCTGGCGGCTGCTTCCGCGGCCTTGCGGATCTGCCCTTCACATTGGGGTGCGATCGTATGCTGGCCCTTGGACTGGGGAATGATCGGGCGAAGCCGTTCCGCGAAGCTGGCGAGAAGAGTGTTCAGCGTCTTCTCGAGCGCACCGACCAGAGCGCCCCGCGCGGATCCACGCACCTGACCGCCGGGAAGTCTCCGGCGCTCCGTATATTGCAGGAGCGGGGTATCAGTCATCGAATCTCGCATCACGACTTTGAGTGTGACCGCGCCCATCGATTGGATGAACGTGGCATTGGAGCGACTTTCGATCTGAGACATCAAGCCGTCGATTTCGACTTCTTCGATCGAGAAAGCCATCGTGATCGCGCAGGGCGCGGGTGCCGAGACCGAAGCGACGCCGCCTGCCTTCGCACGCGCTTGCAGGTTGTCGCTGAGGTGCTCGACGAGCGTGGCGACTTCTCGTTCGTGAAGGCCTTTGCGCCCCATACGTTGCGAGAAGCCGACCGGTGGCAAATACGTCTCGTCGTACCCGCCAATATTGTGGTCGGGTCTGAGAAAGAGCTCACCGCGGTACGAGTCAGCCCTCAGGAGCCCGCTTTCGGTGATATCAGGGGCGGGGGATGAGGTCGAGCAACCGAGCTGAAGGGTGGCGACCAGCAGAAATAATCCCAGTGCTGGTCGAAGACTGGACGCGATCCGGGAGGCGGCTCGATCCGGGGCTGGCTCGGTTGCTCGGCTCTGGTCGTTGATCATCGCATGATCCCCTGGCTTTTCAGATACGACGGGTCCGAGGGTCTCAGACCCGCCAAGCTTGGGGAAGGATACCGCGTGGCGCTTCGACTTCCGATGCCCCGGGAGGCCAACGCCTCGAACAGGGACGCATTCGTGGCTTTCTGCCCTCGACGGAGGGCGGTGCATGCCTCGATCCAGCGGTGCCGGGCAGATCACGCTTTGGGCATGAGGTCCGAGTCTCTCTGCGAGACCCAGCAGATCCGGTACTTCAAAAGGCGCTCGAGGGTTCCTGGCCTGCAGCGTCGGGGAGGAGCAAGCCGCGTCCGTTCAGGTGACTGCTCCCGCACTCGTGTGAAGGGTCTGTCCCGTGATCTGCCGACTGCCGGGAAGGCACAGATAGAGAATCGCATCCGCAACGTCTTCGGGGCGCGATACACGACCCAATAGGTTCGCGAGCGGACCCTCGGAGATGATCTTCTGAAAGTCCGCTTCAGCTCCGATCGAGCGCGTCATCGGTGTCACCGTCACACCCGGCGCGACGGCGTTCACGTTGATGTCGTAACGCCCGAGGTCGGCGGCGGCGGTTCGTGTGAGTTGGCTGAGGCCGGCTTTGGCGGCGCCGTAGGCGGCCATCGATTGGCGGGCACGATGGCCTGAGCTCGAGGTGACATTCACGATCCGTCCCCCGCCCCCGCGTTCGATCATGTGGCGAGCGACTTCCTGGATCATTCGAAAGGGTGCTTTCAGGTTGATCGCCTGGACGCGGTCCCAATTTTCCTCGGATTGCTCGAGGATCTCCCCCGACTCTCCGGAGATTCCGGCGGCGTTGACCAGCGCGTCGATGCGTCCGTGAACGGAGAGGACATCGGCGACGGCGCCGGGGATCGATGTGGCGTCGAGCAGATCGACGACGTGTGCCGTCGCGTGGCCGCCAGCGGCTTCGATCTCGGAGACCGCCTGCTTTGCAGCGGCGCCGTCACGATCGAGGATGGCGACAGTCGCCCCCGCGTCGACGAAAAGCCCGGCGGTGGCTTTGCCGATGCCCGAGGCACCGCCCGTGATGAGCGCAATCTGACCGGAGAGAGGGGACGCATTCATTTTTTTACCTTTCACGTGCCAGATCGATCGGGTCCCGCCCGAGCGGATTTCCGGGCGCCCTCGAAGAATTGCAGCACCCGGTCCCCTACAAGGTATGCTTTTTCGACCGAGTCAGGGAGGGTGACATGTTCGACGTATTGATCCGAGGCGGCCTGGTCGTGGATGGCAGCGGCGATCCCGCACGACGCGCGGATGTCGCGCTGCGTGACGGTCGGATTGCCGCGATCGGTGAGGTCTCCGGGCCCGCTCGCGAAACGCTCGACGCGGCAGGCTGCATCGTGGCCCCGGGCTTCGTCGACATCCATACCCACTACGACGCCCAGGCCTTCTGGGACCCGATGCTTTCCCCTTCGCCCTATCACGGCGTCACGACCATCGTCGGCGGGAATTGTGGGTTCAGTATCGCACCGCTCAGCGCCGAGGCCGGCGACTACCTGATGCGAATGCTTGCGCGAGTCGAAGGTATACCGCTCGAGAGCTTGCAGCAGGGCGTGCCCTGGGATTGGTCGAGCTTTGGGGAGTACCTGGCGCGACTCGAGGGTCGGTTGGCTGTGAACGCCGGATTCATGGTGGGGCATTCGGCGCTGCGGCGCGTGGTGATGGGCGAGCGTGCGGTCGGGCACGAAGCGACGCCGGACGAACTCGAGGCGATGAACGGACTCCTGCGGGCGTCGCTCGCTGAAGGAGGGCTGGGCTTTTCTTCGACGCGCTCGGCCGCGCACAACGATGCGAACGGCAAGCCCGTGCCGTCGCGCCATGCGAGTCTGGAAGAACTCTACAGTCTATGTCGTACGACCCGCGAGTTTCCGGGCACTTCGCTCGAGATGCTGCCCGGTACGAGCACCTTTACGGAGGAGGACAAGGAGATCCTCACGCAGATGTCGTTGTCTGCGAACCGTCCCGTCAACTGGAATCTCGTGGCACCGCGGGCCGACATGCCCGAGGTTCTCGAGAACCAGATGAGTGCTTCGGATTATGCGGCGGAGCGGGGCGCGGTGGTATTGGCGCTGACCGTGCCCCAGGAGTTGACTGGACGGGTGAACCTGTTGTCGGGGTTCGCCTTCGATGCGCTGCCGCGGTGGGCGGACGTGATCGGGCTGCCTTTCGAAGCACGGATGAAGGCGCTTGCGGATCCGGCCGTGCGCGAAGAGCTCCGGTTGGGCGCGGAAGAGCAGGGCGCGGGGCCGCTCAAGGCACTCACGCGATGGGCGGAGATGCGCGTGGAGGAGACCTTCGAGCCCGAGAACGAAAAGTGGCGTGGGCGGACGATCGGCGAGATCGCGGCCGAGCGCGGCGTCGACCCCTTTGACGCGATGCTGGACCTTTCGCTCTCGGAAGGCCTTCGAACTTCCCTGGCGTCACCGACGGAGGGGCAGACGGATCTCGAGAGCTGGCGGATGCGTGCGGAATCGTGGGTCGATCCCCGGACGATCGTCGGCGCATCGGATGCGGGCGCGCACCTCGACATGATGGACACGTTTGCGTTTACGACTCAGCTACTCGGTCGCGGCGTGCGAGAGATGGGGCTCATCAGCGTCGAAGAGGCGGTTCGACAACTCACCGACGTGCCGGCACGGCTCTACGGAATGAGAGAGCGTGGGCGCCTGGAAGTGGGCTGGCACGCGGATCTCGTCGTATTCGACGTCGACCGCGTGGGCAAGGGTCCCACCTATACCCGCTTCGATCTGCCGGGGGGCTCGCCTCGGCTCTACGCCGAGGCCGAGGGGATCGAGCACGTCTTCGTCAACGGCCAGGAAATCGTCCGCAGGGGCGAGGATACGGGAGCGAGGCCCGGCGCGATGATCCACTCGGGGCGCGATACGGAAACGGTGGAGGTTCCAGGGGGCGCGCTGGATCCTGCTCCCCCATCACCTCGTTAGTGGCAGCGACGCAGGCCCTTGGGATCGAAGGTCTCCCACTTCTCGTAGAAGGGACTCCCCCGCATGCGAGAAATCTTCCAGTGCCCCGATTCCAGTTTGAACTCGTAGTAGTGCTGGCCCTCGGTATGGCTGCGGGTGTTCTTGGGCCGATTCTTCGGGTCGTAGCCCGCGTGAACGAAATAGTCGCCGCCGGTGGCCGTGTCGCCGGTGACCTCCACCCGGATGTTGGTGATGGAGATGAACGAGCATCTCACATTGGACAGGATGCCGGAGAGGAAGACCTCCCGAAGGGCCTTTTTCCCGGTCGCCGACGGAAAGTCATAGGCGGACAGGTCGTAGACGATGTCCTCGCTGAAGACCGTCATCAGCAGGTCGATGTCCTTCGTATCGACGGCCCAGGCGTAGGTGACGGGAAGCCTCGCGATCTCGACTTCGGCAATCGCTCGTTGATGTCGAGCGTGATCACCGCCCCCGTCGCCACTCCCGACCGCCTGCGTGGCGAAAGCAAGCATCAGTCCCCCCGCCCAAAATAGAATGAAAGCCATTCGATGCATGAATCTTCCTTCCTGGGATACGTCCCTTCCGGGTGACGTGAGAGTGTGTCCGGTCGAGGTTCTTCGGCGTCGATCAGCCGAGGACGAAATACAGCAAGGCGTCGCGCAGGTCGAAGGCGAGACTGATCGCGAGAACCAGGAGCATCGCATGCACCCAGACGCCGAAGGGCGTCTTGGGATCGACATTCGGCCGCCTCTGGGCGAGCAGAACCAGCGCCGGGCTCCAGCAGACGAGGTGCATCAGCCCGACCACGCCCACCGTCACGTCGAAGAGATGAACCATCATCGGCACATGACTCAGGATGAATCCGGCCGCCGCAGCGCGCGCTTCCCACGAGCGCCGGAGAAAGAAGAGACTGGCGAGAAAGGTGGGGAAGAGGATCCCGAGGAGCCAGATCCGGAGCCAGACGGGGACGACCTCGACCTGACCCGACCAGGGGGAATCGGGAGTCAGGCCGGCATCGATGCCAAGGACGAAAGGCGTGAGCATCGCGACCAGGATCAGCCCCAGGATGATTCTCCAAAACCAGGACAGTTGGGCCATCGAAGTCTCCATCTCCGTTTTCGGCGCGCCTTCTCGAAGGACTGAGAGGCGCCGAAGCCATGCTAGGCATGCGCCACAGCCCTGTCGAGCAGAGTTGGAGTGAGAAGATTGGTTTCAATCGAGCGATCGGTACAATCCGGCCCCATGCGAACACTCCTCATTCTTTTCATGTTGTTGGCGGCGGGCGCCGGTGCGGCCTGGTTCTTTGCCGGTCGTGCCGATGGGCCGGTGATCGAAATCGCCGGCTCCCCGCAAATTGGCCAGATCGGGGACCTGTCGATCTCGATCGACGCTCCCGGCGCAGTCCTCACACGGATCGAAGTGCGCCTCGAGCAGAACGGTCGAACGACCGAGCTCTTCGGCGCCAGGGCGAGAGTCGGGGTGCTCGAGCTCCCGGACATCGTGGCCTCGGATTCGGGCGTGTCGGCCCCGGAGAGGCCCGTCTCGGCCGACGCGAGCGCGGAGCTCGAGCGGGACGGTCCCGACCGCGTCCGTCTGTCGCGATCGATCGGCAAGCGCTCGATCCCCGAGCTCGAGCCCGGCCGTGCTGAAATCGTCGTGACGGCCGTGCGGCCCGTGCTCTTCGGTTTGCGCGAAGCGGCTACGACCGCGACTCGCGAAATCGAGGTTCGGCTCACACCGCCGCGGCTCGCCGCGCTCTCGCGATTCCACTTCATCAATCACGGGGGCTCCGAGATGATCGTCTACCGTGTCACGCCCGCCGACGCCGAGTCCGGCGTGCGCGTCGGTGAGCACGATTATCCCGGATTTCCCGCCGGCGGCGCGGGGATCAGCGTCGACGACCCGGCCCTGCGCGTCGCATTCTTTGCGCTGCTCCCGGATCAGGATGTGGAGACTCCGATCGGCCTCTACGCGCGGGACGCGCTGGGGAACGAGGCGACGGCGACCTTCGATTATCGGATCTTTCCGAAGGTCTTCCGGAAGAGCCGGATCAATCTCTCCGATCGCTTTTTTGCTCGCGTCGTCCCCAGCATCCTTCAGAACACGACACAATCCGATGCCCCCGACGCAACCGACCTGCTCGCGGCCTACCTGTGGATCAATCGTGATTTGCGCCGAATCAATGATGCGACGATTGCGGCGTTCGCGAGTCAGACGGCGCCGGAAATCCTGTGGCGCGGCCCCTTCAAACAGCTGATGAACAGCGCGGTCGAAGGCGGCTTCGCCGATCAGCGGACCTATGTGTACCAGGGCCGCTCCGTCGATCATCAGGTTCATCTCGGCTTCGACCTGGCCTCGACGGCGGCGGCGGTGGTGCGGGCAGCGAATCGTGGGCGCGTGCTGCACGCGGGATGGCTCGGCATCTACGGCAATTGCGTGATTCTCGATCACGGCATGGGACTGCAATCGCTCTACGCCCACCTCTCGTCGATCGACGTCGAGGTCGGCGAAGTCGTGGAACTCGACGGTCTTCTTGGCCGCAGCGGAGCGACGGGCCTGGCGGGTGGGGATCACCTGCATTTCACGATGTTGCTTGGCGGCAACGCGGTCACGCCGATCGACTGGTGGAGCAAGAAATGGGTCGAGGACCGGGTGACCCGAAAGCGGCTCGAAGCGGGAATGGCTGCCCCGAAAGGGTGAGGCGCTGTCAGGGGATCGATTTCGCTGCCCGCCGCTCGCTCCGCCGATGGATCGCTGTTTCCAACCGCCGTTGGCGCTCCTGGGTGAGCGGGTAGCCCCACGCGAAGGTGAACGCGACGAAGAATAGAGCGGTGGGTACGAGCGCGTAAAGCACACCGAGCCATCGCAATTCGGTCACTCCGTTCACCAGACCGGCTGCGTCGCCGCCTTTCTGGGCAACGTAGCCGGCCCATCCGGCCAGGATGAGAGAGAGTCCCGTTCCCACCGCGCCGGCCAGCTTCGTGACGATACCGTGGACGGCAAAATAACTGCCGGGGCGTGCGCTTCGCGTCCTCGCGGTATCCACGTCGACCACGTCTGCGACCATGGCGCGCGGCAGGTAGGCGAAGGCGCCGAAGCAGAATCCCTTGGCGGCAAAGAGCAGATAGAACGATAGGAAGTCCCCGCGATCGAGCAGGAAGATCCAGATGCTCACAGCGCTCACCACGAGCATCGCGGTACTGAGGGACCGGTGCTTTCCCCATCGCTTGGCGAGCGCAGTCCAGAAGGGGATGGCGGCCAACCCCACACAGAAATACAGGATGTACATCGCTGCGATTCGCCCCACCTCGATCCCGATCACATCCCGCATGAAGAAGAGGGACAGGGCGTTGCGAAAGTTCTCGCCTCCTACGATCAGCAATTCGATGACGAGCAGGCGCCGAAACAGTCCGTTATTCGAGATGAACCCGAGGGATTTGCGAAGTCCGACGGATTTTGCGCGCGCGGCGATGGGAACCTCGGGGACTTTCCACAACACGAGTCCCGTCACGAAGGGCAACAGCAGCATGAGGACCAGCGCGATTCCCGTCAGTACGGCAGCGCTGCTCAGGCCATCCGGGAAGAGGAACGTGACGCCAAAGGGTACGGCGGCCGCAGCGATCAGGCCGAGAATCACGAACACCTCATTCGCCGACGTGATCCGCGTACGGGTGTGGTAGTTGGTCGAGAGTTCTGCACCCCAGGCGCGGTAGGGCAGTCCGATCAGCGTCGCGCCCAGGGTCATGACGGCGTACCAGACGAGCAGGTACCACTGATCGATGCCCTCGGTTGGATTGAAGAGCATCCAGATTCCGAGGAGCATGACGGGGACGCCGGCCGCGATCCAGGGTTTGCGGCGTCCGAAACGGGTCTCGATCTGGTCACTCGCGAAGCCCATCGCCGGATCCGTGATCGCATCGGAGAATCGCGCCAGCATCAGCATCGTGCCGATCGCCGCCAGGGAAATGCCCATCTCTCCCGAATAGAGATCGGGCAGATAGATTCCGACCGGGTAGCCGATCATCGCAAGGGGCAGCCCGACCGATGCCCAGGTCCAGATGATCGATGTGCTGAGGACCGGTGCGGTCTGTGCGGCTCGACTCCTGCTCACGAATGGCTGCCTCCCGCTGCAGCGTAGCGGCTCACGCGCTCGTCGATCCATCTCCCACCTGGCCTGCGGACGGGCGGATGGGCGGACGGGGAATCCATTCGGCCGAGTTTCCAGAATTTTGCATCGCCTGGGGTCAGTGGCCGAAAGCCTCGCTACGTTTGGTGGGCGGCCTCAGCGCGGCTGCCGGGGATTACGCTAGTCGCCAAGAGGTTGTCGGGGCCTGCGCATCGAAATCCGACAGACTTGGATCCCACTCAACAGAGAGGACAGCCGTTGATGTTTCGAATGTGGGCATCCCTGGATATCAGTACGCCGCTGGCCGAGATCCCGGAACATGCACGACGTGCCGAGGCGATGGGCTTCGACGGGGTGATGGCACCGGACGTGATGTCGGACGGATTTCTCGTGGCCCAGGCCGCGATCGGCGCGACGCAGAAGATCCGGGTTGCGACCAGCGCGCTGGTCTGTTTTCCACGCTCGCCCATGACGACGGCCGTCGCGGCCTGGAACCTTCAGGCACTGTCGAAGGGTCGATTCCATCTGGGGCTCGGACCGCTCGTTCGAGGCAATATCATCGGGAAGTACAGCACGATCTGGACCCCCCCCGCACCGCGAATGCGCGAGTACGTGGAATCGCTGCGGGCGCTCTTCGATTGCTGGCAGAACGGAACCCCACTCGATTATCGCGGGGAGCATTATCAATTCACGCGTATGCAGGATTTCGTCAAGCCGCCACCGATCGAACATCCGGAGATCCCGATCCATCTGGCGGGAATCGGGCCGAATATGACGGCTCTGGCGGGAGAACTCGGCGACGCGCTGGTCGCCCATCCCACGAATACCTCGCCGCGTTTCCTTGCCGAGGTCGCGCGTCCGAGAATCAGCGTGGGCGCACAGCGGACGGGACGTGATTCCGCCGAGACTGCGCTGATCGCCAATCCGATGGTGGCGACCGGTCGGGACGAAGAGGTCGTGGCCAGCGAGCGAGCGGGGCACCACGAGATGATGGCGATTCTCCTGTCGACCCCGAGCTACTGGCCGACTCTCGACTTCTACGGTTGGCGGGAGTGTGGAGAGAAGCTGCACGCTCTGGTTCGTGCGAATCGCTGGTCCGATCTGACGGCCGTCGTGACCGAGGAGATGATCGACGTGTTGATTCCCTGTGCGACCTACGACGAGCTCGCGGGACGGCTTCGGGACGGGTACGAAGGCGTTGCGGAAGCGCTGACTCTCACGATTCCGGATGATCCCGCAAACGACGAAGCGGTCGCGCGGGTTGTCGCCGATCTGAAAAGGGCATAGCGAGATGGGCCACCCTTCCGAAGCAGATGCGAGCTCCGGGGCGGAGGGTGCGCTCGGGGATCTTCGCATCGTCGAGCTGGGTGAGGGGGTTTCGGCTCCCTTCTGTGCGCGTCTCTTTGCCGACTACGGGGCCGACGTCATCAAGGTCGAAGCCTGCCAGAAGGGCGATATCTCTCGACATTGGGGCCCCTTCCGGAACGACGAGAAGGATATCGAGAAGAGCGGCAGCTTCTTCTTCCTGAATTCGGGCAAGCGCTCGATCACCCTGGATCTCGACTCGGCCCGCGATCGGGAGCAGCTCCTTTCATTGTTGCGAGATGCCGATCTCTTCATCGAGAATCAACGCCCGTCCCAGATGCGGGAGTGGGGCCTCGATCCGTCCCACCTCGCGGCGCTGAATCCCGATCTCGTGACGATTTCGATCACGCCCTACGGCCAGACCGGGCCCTACGCCGACTGGAATGGTTACGATCTGAACGCCTATCATCTCACCGCCTGCGGCAGCCGGTACTGTGGCCGTCCGGATGCCGCCCCCCTCGAGCAGGGCACGTTCTCGAGCGAGTTCTTTGCAGCCTACGCGGGGGTGGCCTGGGGCCTCGCGTCGGTGTTGGGGCGGGATCTCGTGGGCGGGGGTCAACATCTCGACGTCTCGTGCGCAGAAGTCGTGGCAGCGCTCTTCGTCGGTGCACAGAATATCGGTGCCTATGCCCAGGAGGGCCGATTCGAGAAGCGGAGTGGGCGTGGGATGAGCCTGGCGGCGCCCGCGACGATCCTTCCCTGCGACGATGGATATGTCTGGATGATCGCCTTGGAGAAGGCTCAATGGCGGGGGTTGCGGAGAGCCATGGGAGATCCCGAGTGGGCCCGGGTCGAACTCTTCGACGACATGTTCGAGCGGGGTCGCAACGCAGACATCATCTACCCGCTTCTCGAGGAGTGGACCCGGCGACACTCGAAGCAGCACATCATGCAGGTATGCCAGGCGAACGGTTGTCCTGCAACCGCGATCTTCACCACCCAGGACCTCGCGCAGAGCTCTCATCTGCGGGAGCGCGGCGCGATCGTGGAACGGGAGCTTCCGCGTCTGGGCAAGATCCTGGAATTCGGAGTCCCGATTCGTCTTGCGGAGGGGCTCCCCTCCGAACGCCGAACGGCACCTCTGCTGGGCGAGCACAACCAGGCCGTCCTGGTGGCGTCAGATCCCGATCGACGAGCCGGGGAGTTGACGGGGAGGCCGTGGCGCGACGAACCGGTGGCCGCCCGCGCGAGAGTGAGGGTGAGCGCATCTGTGAGTGAGGAGCTGAGCGCGTCTTCCCGGTCAGGTCGCAAGTCGAAGTTCATCGGGAAGGACAAGCGACTCCCGTTGGCGGGGCTGCGCGTTGCGAATTTCGGCTGGGCCTGGGCGGGGCCGGCCGCGGGCCAGGTCCTCGGCATGCTCGGAGCGGAGGTCTACAAGATCGAGACCCGGGCGCGGATCGATATCAACCGGACGCTGCCCCCCTTCGCCGAAGGCATCCCCGATCCCGATCGCAGCCTGCAGAATCACGCGGGTTGGGCGGGTAATGGAAGCA